>Ga0302046_10005295_pt1 | contig 11404 bp, 8 predicted proteins | sample RVTome_11_FD_200261 | JGI IMG/M metagenome (GOLD analysis project Ga0302046, IMG submission 200261) | Soil microbial communities from uranium-contaminated site in the Upper Colorado River Basin, Wyoming, United States - RVT147D111 (version 2) ... | reverse complement strand
TGGTGTGATCACGACCGCCGAAGACCTTGCCAATCTCCGGGAGGGAGTGGCTGGTGAGGGTGCGGCACAGGTACATCGCCACCTGGCGCGGGGTAGAAATCGATTCCGTGCGACGCTTCGATTTGAGATCGGTCACCTTCAGGCCGTAGTGGTCCGCGACGGCCCTTTGGATCGCCTCCATGGAGAGCTGACGCCGCTCTTCGTAGAGGAGGTCGCGCAGGAGCTGCTCGGCAAGGGATACGTCCACCTGCTGCCCGGTAATAGAAGTGAATGCCGCCAGCTTGATCAAACAGCCCTCCAACTTGCGGACGTTGGAGTGGACCCGCGATGCGAGGAGCAGGGCGACATCTTCGGGCAGCTCCATGCCCTCCAGCTCCGCCTTTTTCTTCAAGATCGCGACCTTGGTCTCCAGCGCCGGCGCCTGGATGTCACCCATCAGGCCCCACTCAAAGCGGGTCTTCAGGCGTTCTTCCAGGGACTTGATCTCCTTGGGAGAACAGTCGGCGGTGAGCACGATCTGTTTGTGTTGGGCATGCAGGGCATTGAAGGTGTGGAAGAACTCCTCCTGCGTCCGCTCCTTGCCGGCTATGAACTGGATGTCGTCGATGAGCAGGAGGTCGACCTTGCGGTAGCGCTTACGGAACGCGTCCCAGCGGTTGCGCTGCATGTGATCGATAAGCTCGTTCACGAACCGCTCGGCCGTGAGCAAACACACCTGGAGCCGCGGATTGTTGCCCGAGACTCGGTGCGCGATGGCATTGAGCAGGTGGGTTTTGCCAAGCCCGGACCCGCCGTAGATAAAAAACGGGTTATAGGTCCGGCCGGGCATGCTTGCCACCGCCTGCGCAGCGGCGTGCACGAACTGGTTGCTCGGTCCCACCACAAACTCCTCGAAGGTCATCCGCGGCTGGAATCGCGCCACCGGTGGCGCGTCTATCCCGCGCCGCCCCCCTGCGCGCGGCACCACTGGCTCCTGCAGAGTCGCAGCCGGCACCCTCATCTCGCCATCGATCCCCAGTTGCACGCCCATGCGGCCGTCGGTTACCCGAGCGACCGCCTCGGTGATTTCCCCCAGGAACCGTTCCTCGACCCATTCCTTAAAGAACCGGTCGGGAGCATCCAAGTGGACTATCCCGGCCTCCCCCTCCCGTGCCTGGAGCGGCTTGATCCATTTGATAAAGTTTTGCTGGGACAGATCAGCCGCCAAGCAGTCGAGCGTCTTCTTCCACACTTCCACGATGGCCCCCCACCTCTCGAGAGTGGAAAAACAATCGCATGTGATCCGTGTTGCAAATGCGATTTTATAAACGTCTCAGAAACGCATTACTAACAGTTGTGGATAATGTAACTTTTACTTGTATTTTCAATTCGATCGAAGACTCGATAATAACGTTTTCCCCAGTGTATTAAAAATACATAACATTATGTAAAATAAGGATTTCTCTCAACCTCTCTCGTTCTCTATCCGAGGTTTTGTTTATAGCAGAGGAAAACGGTCGCAGCAAGCCACGGGGACTCCGTGCAACGTCAACGATTTACCCCCCAGGCCACTCCGCAAAACAACAACGCAATGGGTATTCGAGAGCGCGTTACTCGCAGTGGATTACGGGATGCGTCGGCCCGTAGGCCGATAAATGCTCGCCGGCGCGTATGACTGGGTCAGGGCCTCATCGGCAAAGGGGGATGCAGGAACCCGCGGGGACAGCTCGCCCTGTGGATGGAGTCCAGCATAGACGGCGTGCGCCATGGGGAAACCTGGGGAGAGTCTAGCCGGTTTCCACGCGGGGCGTCTGGGACCCAGGAAACCGGGGGTAATTTTCCAATCAATCAGGTCTCCAACTTGCCGGCAGTGACAGACCCTTAGAACCTTTTCAACATTTCCCCAGTGCTTATTACGAAGAAAAGAATTAATTAAGACATCTTCCTATACATCAAGAACGGGGTGGTGGGTGTTTGACACAGCAGATCCACCTCCGTATGATCATCGGCTCCCTCGCGAGCTCTGTCCCGAAGCGATCCTGTCATGTCAGTCACTTACCAACCCAATCGCCGTAAACGCAAGACCACCCATGGCTTCCGCTCCCGTATGGCGACTCCGGCGGGACGCCGTGTTTTGAGCCGCCGCCGGGCTAAGGGGCGCAAGCGCCTGGCCCCGTAGCCCGCACGGCGCGCCCATGGGGCACAGCCTGTCGAGGATGACATGCACCCGGCCGCCGATCTGCTCAATATGCCAGTCAGCGGCATTTCGGGCGGTGTACCGCGGGGGTAAGGTGTTGCGACGGCGGTGCATTGGCTTGCGGTTCCTGGTACGACCCGAGGAACCCCTACGGCTTGGGGTGGCGATCCCGAAACGGGTGGGTAATGCAGTGACGCGAAACAAGTTGCGACGGCGGATCAGAGAACATGCGCGGCTGCGCCAAAGGGATCTAAAGTGTGTCGATGTCGTAGTAGATTGCTGGCCAGGGGTAGGTGAGTTGTCTGGCCCGGCGCTGAACGACGAGCTCGACGCCCTATGGCTGGAATTGCGGAGGAGGTTGGCATGAGGTCGGTATTCGTGGTGGTGATCCGCGCGTACCGATGGCTGGTGTCGCCACTGATGCCCCCCGCATGCCGGTATTATCCAAGCTGTTCTGTGTACGGCGAGGAGGCAGTAAGGCGGTTTGGCGCGTGGCGCGGTGGCTGGCTGGCGTTGCGCCGCATTGCGCGTTGCCATCCCTGGCACCCTGGCGGCTACGATCCCGTGCCACTACGGCGTACCGTTTGACCTCGACCCGGTCGGAGTCAAGATGGATCGACGCACCCTACTCGCGATCACTCTGTCGCTTCTAGTAGTGGTGGGGTATGCGTTGCTCATGGAGCGGTTTTATCCTACGCCGGAGTCGGAGCGCGGGGAGCAGGTAGGGACGTCATCGCCGGCACCGGTGGTGCCGTCGGCCCCGGTACCCTTGGTGGCGCCGACAGCAAGCTCGTCGATCGCCGTGGAAGAGGGCGTCGAGATCAGCAACCAGCTCGTGACATTGGCCTTCGGTCGGCGAACGGGCGGACTTCTTAGCGTGCGTCTGAAACGCCACCTGGACGAGGAAGGGCTGCCGCTGGAGCTGGTGCCTCAGCAGAGCGCACTCCGCTCCGGGCAGGTGTTGGGCGCGGATGGCAAGTTCGTGGAAGCGACCTCGGTCGAGGCAGTGGGCGGGCGAGTCCTGGTGCAGTTGGTGGACGGTACCAGTCTGACGTGGACCCTGACGACGGACGTTTACGTCCCGCAGTTGGCGGTGATGGTACCGCAGGCTGGCATGCGTTTGGTCGGCCCGACCAACTTCTCTGACCGGGTTCCGGCAAGCCGCTACTACGGGAACAACGGTTTCGCCTACGGAGTTGGAGAGAACAAGGAGGCGGAAACCCTGGAGTTCACGAAATTGAAGGGGCCGGTACAGGTCCCTGGTCCGGTGGGGTGGGTGGTGTCAGAGGACAAGTATTTTATCCAGGGGTGGTTGTGTGAGGCACCGCTGCCTGGGGTCGAGCTCTTCGCCGGTGAACCGGGGAAATTGTCCCAGACGGCGGTAATCGCCCTCCCCCATGGGGAGTCTCTGTTTCGCGTCTACCTTGGACCAAAGGAGATGGATGCCCTGGCGGCCACTTCGCCCGTCCTGACCGGGAGGATCTATTTTGGCTGGTTCCGAGTCGTGGCAGAACCAATGTTTCACCTGCTCCGCTGGCTGCACAAACTGGTCCATAGTTGGGGTGTGGCGATCATCCTGGTGACCCTGCTCATCAAGCTGCTGTTCTTCAAACTGACCCACAGCCAGCAGCGGTCGATGAAGAAGATGCAGGCGCTACAGCCCGAAATGGCGGGCTTGCGGGAGAAGTACAAGAAAGACCCGCAGCGCATGCAGCGTGAGATCATGGAGTTGTACAAGCGCCACAAGGTCAACCCGATGATGGGTTGTTTGCCGATGCTGGTGCAGATCCCGGTGTTCATTGCACTCTACAACGTGTTGCTCAACACCATCGAGCTACGTCATGCACCGTTTCTCTACCTTCCGGACCTGTCGGCCCCAGACGCGTTGTTTGGCCACGTCGCTGGATTCGCCGTTGGACCCCTGCCGCTGATCATGGGGGTCAGCATGTGGGTGCAGCAGCGGATGACGCCGACCACGATGGAGCCCATGCAGGCCCAGGTAATGAAGGCGCTGCCGCTGGTCTTCACCTTCATGTTCCTCAACTTCCCATCGGGGCTCGTCTTGTACTGGACGGTGAATAACCTCCTCACCCTAGGCCAGCAGGCGATCGTCAACCGACAGATGGAGTGAGGCACGGCGCGTAGGGAGCGGCACCAGCGATGCCGATCGACCCGGATACGATCGTCGCAATCGCCACGCCGAGGGGATCGGGCGCCGTAGGGGTGGTGCGGCTCTCCGGAGATCGGGTGCCCGGCCTCCTCGCGCGTCATCTACGGTGGCGGTCGGGGCGGCAGCCGGCACCGCGGTCGATGGGGTGCGCAGCGTTTATTGATGACGCCGGCGCCGTGGTGGACGATGTCTTGGCGGTCTACTTTCCCGCACCACGATCCTATACCGGAGAAGAGGTTGCGGAGATTCATGCCCATGGCAGCCCGATCGTCCTCGACACGATCGTGGCGAGCCTGACCGCTGGGGAGGCGCGCCTCGCCCGTCCGGGCGAGTTTACGGAGCGCGCCTTCCTCGCCGGAAAGATCGACCTAACCCAGGCGGAGGCGGTGCAGTCACTGATCGCCGCACGCTCGCGCGACGGCGCGGCCCTGGCGCAGCGTCTTCTGGGGGGTGAGCTCGGGCGGCGGATCGCCGCCTTGCAGGCGGCGCTGGTGGAGGTCGAGGCTGAGGTGGAGGCGCGGATCGACTTTATGGAGGAAGAACTCGACCTGGCGGCGGCCGACCAGTTGGCGCGGCGATTGGAGGTTCTTATCGCCCAGGTCGACCGCCTGCTTCATGGCTATGCGGCGGCCCGGCGCCTTGTGGCGGGTGTCCGGGTGGTTCTGGTCGGAGAAACGAACGTAGGGAAATCAAGTATTTTTAACCGATTACTGGAGGAAAGTCGGTCGATCGTGACCTCCGAGGCCGGTACCACCCGCGATTACGTCGAGGTGGAAGTGGAGTGGCAGAGGATGGCCGTCCACCTGATTGATACGGCCGGGTGGCGGGTCGGGGAGAGCGTCGCCGAAGCGGAGGGGATCAGCCGCTCGCATCACGAGTTGGGACGAGCCGATCAAGTTCTCCACGTGGTTGACGCCAGCAGGCCGCAGGTGCGGCCCACGACCGCGGTGGAGCTACCGAATGTCCCGACCCTGGTGGTATGGAACAAGATCGACATCGGTCTCCCGAGCCCGCCCCCTGCGCTGGGGCTCGGCGGGGAGGTTCAGCCCGTATGTGCCTTGTCGGGAGAGGGCATCGAACGGGTACGCGACTGGGTGGTGGCGGCGGGACGGGGGGGAGTGAACGCGGACGCGGAGTCGTTGCTCTGCCTGCCGCGGCAGCGCGACGCCATGCGACGCGCGCGGCGGGCGTTGGCTGCGGCACAACACGGCCTGGCGGCGGATGAGTCGCCTGAGCTGATCGCCTTCGAATTGCGCGACGCCCAGGAGGCCCTCGGGGAGATCGTGGGGCTGAAGACCGGCGAAGCGGTACTGGACGCCATCTTCAGTCGCTTCTGCGTCGGAAAATAGGGGACCGTGAAGATTGGCGGCGAACCCTGTATGGTGCACCGCTGGCCGCCGGGACCCGGCGGGGCTGCCCGCGCATGGGAGGTTGCAATGTTCCACGTGAAACAACTCTGTAGGACCGGGTGATGAGCCGATGTACCACGCCACCTCTTACGATGTGATCGTGGTCGGCGCGGGGCACGCCGGCTGCGAGGCGGCGCTTGCCGCGGCGCGCATGGGGTGCGCGACGGCGCTGTTTACCCTCAACCTCGACACCATCGCCCTGATGCCGTGCAATCCCGCGATCGGCGGACTCGCGAAGGGCCACTTGGTGCGAGAGATCGACGCCCTCGGTGGGGAGATGGGGCGCAACATCGACGCAACTGGCATACAGTTCCGCATGCTCAACACGTCCAAGGGCCCGGCAGTGCGCGCACTCCGGGCACAGGCCGACAAGTACGCCTACAAGCAACGGATGCGTGGCGTCGTTGAAGCGCAGCGGGGGCTCAACCTCAAGCAGGATCAAGTGGTGGAGGTGGTGATCGAGGACGGGCGGATCGCCGGGGTGCGCACCGAGCTTGGCTGGGAGTATCGGGCGCAGGCGGTGGTGGTCACCACGGGAACCTTTCTGAACGGCCTCCTGCACACCGGCGAGGTACGGCGGCCCGGCGGGCGCGCCGGGGAGGGGGCGGTGGCGGGGTTGGCGGCGTCGCTCGCGGCACACGGCTTTCCTCTGGCGCGGCTGAAGACCGGCACCTGTCCGCGAATCGACGGCCGGACCGTTGACTGGGAGCGGCTGGCGATCCAACCGGGCGATGCGGCACCGATCCCCTTCTCGCACACGACCTCTGCCCTGGAACAGTCACAGGTCCCGTGCCACATCACCCACACCAATACCGCCACGCACGACCTGATCCATGCCAACGCGGCGCGTAGCCCGATGTTCAACGGGCAGATCCGAGGGATCGGGCCGCGCTACTGCCCGTCCATCGAGGACAAGGTGTTCCGCTTCCCTGACCGGCAGAGCCACCAGCTCTTCCTGGAACCGGAGGGGCGCGATACCTGCGAGGTGTATGTCAACGGCCTCTCCACGAGCCTCCCGGTCGATGTCCAGGTCGCCATGGTGCATACCATCGCCGGGCTGGAGGCGGCGGAGATCATGCGGCCGGGCTATGCCGTCGAGTATGACTTTGTACCACCGACGGAGCTGCACCGCTCCTTGGCCACAAAGCGCGTAGCAGGGCTGTTTTTTGCCGGGCAGATCAACGGTACGTCGGGCTACGAGGAGGCCGCGGCCCAGGGGATCATTGCGGGGATCAACGCGGTACGCCACGTTCGGGGTGAGACGCCGGTGATCATTGCACGCGACCAGGGCTACGTCGGGGTGTTGATCGACGACCTGGTGACCAAGGGCACGGCCGAGCCATACCGGATGTTCACCTCGCGTGCAGAGTACCGCCTCCTGTTGCGTCACGACAACGCCGACCACCGGTTGACACCCCTGGGCCACGCCCTTGGCCTGGTTGACGACCACGGATTCGATGCCTTCCGGGAACGCCAGGCGCGGCTGGCCGCTGAGATGCAACGCCTTGAGACGACGCGCATCGCGCCGGCGCCGGCGGTCGATCGCCATCTGGCCGCAGTGGGCAGTGCCCCGCTCGTCCGAACGACCACCCTTGCCGAGCTCCTGAAGCGCCCGGGACTGGATTATGCGGCGGTGGCGCAGGTCGATCCGGATCGCCCGGTGGGCCTCGGGGATCTGGGGGAGAGGGCGGCGATCGCGATTAAGTATCAGGGGTATATTGACCGCCAGGCGCGATCGGTGGAGCGGATGCGGCGCCTGGAGGGGACGGAGATCCCCGCGGAGTTCGACTTCGACGCGATCGGAGGTCTCTCCACGGAGGTGCGCCAGAAGCTCGCCGCGGTACGGCCGCGTACGGTCGGCCAGGCCGGCCGGATCGCCGGCGTGACCCCAGCGGCCATCTCCCTCTTGTTGGTATACCTACGCGGCCGCGGGCTGGTCACGACGGCCTCGTAGGGGCTCGCCGCGGCCGATCGCCGAGCGAAGCCAGTGGGCAAGGGCCACGACCACGAGATCCGCGAGCACCTGCGGCACACGCTGGCGGCCACGGGTAGCGCGGCATCGCCCGATGCGGTCGAACGGCTTGCGGTCTACGTCCAGGAGCTGACGCGCTGGAGTCGGCGGATGAGCCTGACCACGCTGGATCCAATTGCGATCGTTGATCGGCTAGTCCAGCCCTCTCTGGCTCTGGCCGCCCTCCCCCCCTACCGGTCGGCGGCGGCCGTGGCCGATCTGGGCAGCGGCGGCGGCATCCCCGGGGTGCCGCTGCAGATCGTGGCGCCGCGGCCACGCTTCGTGCTGATCGAGGCGCGCCAGAGGCGCGCGGCCTTCCTCCGTCACATCGTGCGCGTCTGCCGGCTGCAGGGGGTGGAGGTCGTGGAGGGACGGGCGGAGGCCATCGTCTGGACACCAGAGCAGCGGGTCGATCTGGTGGTGTGTCGGGCGGTGGCACCGGCCGTCACCGCGCTGCAGTGGTGTATTGGCCTGGTGCGGCTCGGCGGCAGTGTGGCGATCGCCGCCGGCGGCGAGGCGGCCACGGAGTCGGACCTGCCGGCCGGTTGGGAAGCGCTTCCAAGGGGGTCGAGCCAAGCTTGGGCAGCCCTCCTCTACCGGCGCTGTTCCACGTGAAACAATCGGCCTGGTAACCGGCCGGGGATCCGCGCTACCCTCTTTGAGCGCAGGACGGGGTCGCCGGTCGTTCTCCGATCTTGTGGTGTAATTTCTGCACAATAACCTGTAATCAATAGATCGGTTGGTTGATGTTTATGGCACGTTGTATCGCCATCGCGAACCAGAAAGGGGGCGTGGGGAAGACCACGACCACGGTCAATCTCGCCGCCGCCCTGGCAGCCACGGAACGCCGCGTGCTGGTGGTGGACGCCGATCCGCAGGCCAACACCACCGGCGGCCTCGGGCAGCGCTCCACCGATCCGCGGCCGAGTCTCTACGATGCCCTGCTCGACGGCTGTGCCCTGGGCGAGGTGGTGATGCACACCTCGTTCCCCCATCTCGACCTGGTGCCGTCCGACATCGGTTTGAGCGGTGCGGAGATCGAGCTCGTCGGCCGGGCCGAGCGAGAATTCGTCCTGCGGCGCGTCCTGGCGCCGCTGCGCGGCGAGTACCAATTCATCCTCATCGACTGCCCACCATCCCTGGGATTGATCACCGTCAACGCCCTCACCGCCGCCGACGCGGTGCTCATTCCACTGCAGTGCGAGTATTACGCCCTGGAGGGGCTGAGCCTGATCACCAACACGGTGCAGCTCATCCAGCGCAGCCTCAATCCGCGGCTCACCATCGAGGGTCTGTTGCTAACTATGTTCGACGGTCGAAATAATCTCTCAAATCAGGTCGTTAAAGACGTAAAGGCCCACTTTCATGGAGCCATCTTCGAGACCGTCGTGCCGCGCAACGTGCGCCTCTCGGAGGCGCCGAGCCACGGCCTGCCGATCCTCCAGTACGACATCCGCTCCAAGGGCGCGCAGGCCTACATGAGCCTTGCCTGTGAGGTGCTGGCCAAAGAAGTCGATCGCCCCCCGCTCCAGGAGGTCTCCCCATGACCCGCAAGGCCCTCGGGCGTGGCCTCGGTGCCTTGATTCCCACGGCCCCCGTTCCATCCCCGGAGACGGACGCCCTGGCGGCGGGCGATGGCGATGCACGGCGTCTGCTCACGGTGGCCATCGACGACCTCGTTCCGAACCGCCAGCAGCCGCGCCGCGACTTCCAGGCGGAGGCCCTGGACGGCCTGGTGGCGAGTATCCGCAACCACGGCATTTTGCTTCCCTTGGTGGTGCGACGCATCGGCAGCCAGTTCGAGATCGTCGCCGGCGAGCGGCGCTGGCGGGCGGCGCAGCGCGCCGGCCTCAGCCACGTGCCGGTGGTGGTCCGGGAGGCCGACGACGCCACCAGTCTCGAGCTGGCCCTGGTGGAGAACCTCCAGCGTCAGGACCTCAATCCGATCGAAGTGGCCCACGCCTACGAGCAACTCCAGATGGAGCGCGGCTGGACCCAGGAGGAGCTCGCGGAACACGTGGGCATGAGCCGCCCGTCGGTGGCCAATCTCATGCGCCTGCTGAAGCTCCCGCGCCAAGTGCAGCAACAAGTCCGCGCCGGTGCCCTGGGCATGGGCCACGCCCGAGCCCTCCTCGGTCTGCCCACGGTTGCGCTCATGAGCAAGATCGGCGCCGAGGTGGAGGCGAAGGGGCTGTCGGTACGCCAGGCCGAGGAATGGGTGCGCCGCGCCCGGCGAGACCAGGGTGGCGCCACCGCGCGCCGCGCCGCAGGCGACGGCTTCGGGCCACAGCGCCGTCTCTTGGAGGAGCAGCTCCGCTCCCGGGTGGGCACCCGGGTGCGTATCCAGGGCTCCTCCACCCGCGGCCACATCGAGCTGCACTACTTCAGCACCGACGAGCTGGACGCCCTCCTAGAACGTCTCGGCGCGCGCTGACGCCCTTACCCGGTGAGCCGGCCGGTGGCGTCCAGGGCGGCGACCACGGCGGCGAGCTCCGGCGGCAGGGGGGACTCGATGTGGATCGCGCGGCCGGTGCGGGGATGGCGCAGGCACAGCTCGGCGGCGTGGAGGAAGAGGCGAGTCAGGCCGTAGCGGCGGCGCATCAGCCGGTTGAAGGTGGCGTTGCCGTAGCGCGGGTCGCCGGCGATCGGGTGGCCGGCGTGGCGGCAGTGGACCCGGAGTTGGTGGGTGCGACCGGTGTGGGGCGTGAGCCCGACGAGGGTCGCCGGACGCCAGGTGGCGACGGTCCGGTAGTCGGTGGTGGCGGGACTGCCGGTCGCCGTGACTCGCACCTTGCCTCCGCCGGCGTCGGCGGCCCTAGGATCGGCGCGCTCCAGGGGCGCAGCGAAGCGCCCGGTGGCTGGGTGCAGGGCGCCTTGCACCACTGCGAGATAGGTCTTGGTGACACTCCCCTGGAGGAACTGGACGTGGAGGGCCGCGAGATTCTCCGGCCGGGCGAGGACCAAGAGGCCGCTGGTGGCGGCGTCGAGGCGGTGGGCGGGCTGCCAGCCGGTGTGGCCTATGGCGCGGAGCCAGGCGAGAAGGGTGGTGGCGGGGTCGATACCGCTGCCACCGTGCACGGCCACGCCGGGGGGCTTATCCACCACCAGTAGCGAGTCGTCATGGAACAGGATAGGCAGGGTGCTCATGGACCTGGCCGCCACTATACTGGGTCCGATCCCTCTTGGAGGTGCCCTCCATCAACCAGACCATCCACGGGAATTGCCACGGCCTGAAGGCGAGCGAGCTGCACCAACTCGAGCGCCTCTACCGGCGGCGTATGGGTCGGGGGGAGTGGATCAGCCCGGAGGCGGCGCGGCAGCTTACCGAGGTCTCCCATCGCCTCGGCCGGCAGGTGGGACTGCTGATCGCCCGCGACGGCAAGGTGACCCACGTGATCCTCGGCGACCAGCGCCAGATCACCATCCCCCAGCTCGAGAAGTACCGCGTCGGGCCGCAACGCCTGAAGGGGCTACGCCTGGTGCACACGCATCTGCGCGGCGAACCCCTCTCGAAGGACGACCTGGCCGACCTGGCGCTGCTGCGCCTCGATCTGATTGCGGCCCTTACCCTCACCCCGGACGGTCTGCCCGGCGAGGCGAGCATCGCCCATCTGCAGCCGGCGGGCGCCGAAGAGGCA
>Ga0302046_10005294_pt1 | contig 11404 bp, 10 predicted proteins | sample RVTome_11_FD_200261 | JGI IMG/M metagenome (GOLD analysis project Ga0302046, IMG submission 200261) | Soil microbial communities from uranium-contaminated site in the Upper Colorado River Basin, Wyoming, United States - RVT147D111 (version 2) ... | reverse complement strand
ATCAAGATCGAGGCCTTCACCCATCCCGGGGTGCGGGCGCTCGAGATGCCGATCTACTACGGCGAGCGCATCGGCGAGTCGAAGCTCAACATCTGGCGCGACGGCTTCTACAACCTGTTCTTCCTGCTGAAGAAGCGCTTCATGCTGCGCAAGAAGCAGGGCGGCGTCCGGCTGGCGCACCGCCCGGTCGTGGCGGCGGCCCCGGCGACGGCGGTCCCGACCCCGGCGCCGGCGGCGGTCGAGGTCGAGCGCCGCGCCGGCAGCGTCGGCTGATCGATCGCCGCGATGGCGCTGCCGATTGCCCACGCCACGGTCGGGTACCTGGTGCATCGGCTCGACGGCCGGCGCACGCGGCTCCGGGGGTGGCCGCGGGCGGCGGTCTACATGGCGATCGCGAACCTGCCCGACGCGGACTTCCTCCTGGGCTTCGCGCTCGGGCAGCCGGGCGCGCACCATCGCGGGATCAGCCACACGGTGCTGGCGGCGGTCGTCTTCGGGTCCCTGGCGGCGACCGTGTGCCACCGCTGGCTGGGCGACCGGTGGTGGCCGGCGGCCGTGGCGTTCGCGGCGGCCTACGGCTCCCACCTCCTGGTCGACGCCCTCACCATCGACGCGCGCGGCCCGGCCGGGGCGCAATTCCTCTGGCCGCTCTCCGACGCCTACCTGATCGCGCCGTTCACGATCTTCCAGGAGATCCTGATCGACGGCCGCTCGCGCGTCGGCTTCGTGCGCTCCGTCGTCGACTGGCCGACGGTCGTCGTGCTGGCGCGGGAGGTCGCGATCGCCGCCCTGGTGGTGTGCGTCGCGCGTGCCGTCGAGGCCTGGCTGCGGCGAGCCCCGCTCCGGCTGCCCGTCTTGGTGCCGGCCGCCGAGCCGGGCGAGGAGGACCTGGCCTGACCGGGCTCTGGCCACTCGCGCTCTACGCGGCGCTGGTCGCCGCGCTCTTCGTCCGCTTCGTCGATCCGGCGCGCGCGCCGGCGCGGCGCCGGCCGCCGTCGCCCGCCGAGCTGCGGCCCGAGCACCTGCGGCTGGTCCGCCTCCACCAGCGGATCTTCTACCTCCTGCTGGCGGCCGGGCCCCTCGAGTGGTGGCTGCGCGGCCGCCCAGCGGGGGGGCTCCAGCTTCTCGGCGGCCTCGTGTTCGCCCTCGGGCTCTACGGCTACCGGCGCGCCGGACGGGAGCTCGGCGAGCACCTGAGCCCCCTCGTCGCGCCGCGCGAGCCGGCGGCGCTGGTCGAGGACGGTCCCTACCGGTCGGTACGCCATCCGATGTATCGTGCGGAGATTCTCATGGCTTTCGGTGTCCCCATCCTGCTCGCCGCGCCGCTCGCGGCCTTGCTCGCCGCGTGGTTCGCGCTGACGGTGCTGCGACGCATCGCGGTCGAGGAGACCGTGCTGGCGGAGCGCCTGCCGGCGTACCGGCCCTACGCGGGCCGCACGGCCCGCCTCGTGCGGCGCGTCTACTGATGACGGTGCGGCCCGGCGTCAGCGCCGAGACCCTCGAGCGTCCGCCGCGCTGGGCGGCGTGGGTGGTCGGCCTGTGGGCGGCGCTCGTCTACGCGTCCTACGCCCTCGGCTACCTCTGAATGCTGGATCTGCTGCTGCTCGTGGCGTTGCTTGCCGCCGGGGTGGGAAGCGGGCGCCGCTGGCTCCGGGCGGTGCCCTTCGCCTCGCCGCTCGAAGAGTTCCTGGCCGCGGTCGCGCTCGGCCTCGGCCTGCTCGCCTACGCCACGCTCGCGCTCGGCGAGCTCGGGCTGCTCTACGGGTGGGCGGTCGGGGCGCTGGTCGCGGCCGCCGGCTGGTATGGGCGCCGCGAGCTCGCGGCCGCGCTCGCGCTCGCGGCGCGCGGCGTCCGGCGCTGGCGCGCCGCCGGCCCGAGCCGCTCCGAGGTCGCGCTCCTCGGGCTCGGCGTCCTCCTCGTCGCCGCCGCCGTCGTGCTCGATCTGGCGCCGGCGGTCGGGGGTGACCAGACCAAGTACCAGCTCGTCTACCCGCGTCTGTACGCCGAGGCGCACGGCCTGGTCGACACGCCCTGGAGCTTCTGGGGCTACATGCAGTATCTCGTGAACATGCTCTTCGCGGCGGCCTTCGCGCTCCGCGGGGACGTGCTGGCCCGGCTGCTGCACGTCGTCTACGGCGTCCTCGCCGTCCTCGCGGTGTTCGCCCTCGGCCGGCGCTGCTTCTCGCGCCGGGTCGGCGTGTGGGCCGCCGGGCTCCTGGTGAGCATGCCGCTCACGGCGACCCTGATGAGCCGCGCGTGGGTGGAGTTCGCGCTCGCGGCCTACGTCCTGCTCGCGGTGCTCGCCGTCGTCGCCTGGTGGGACACCGGGGCGCGCCCGTGGCTGGCGCTCGCCGCCGTGATGGTGGGCTTCGCCGGCGGGACGAAGATCATGGGTCTCCTCGCCGCGGCCCTGCTCGGGACCGTGGTCGCGGGTCGCATGCTGTGGCTCGGCGGCGCCCGCGCCGCCCGGCCGGCGCTCGCCACGATGGTCGGCTTCGGTCTCCTGGCGGGGCTGGTGGCATCGCCTTGCTACCTCCGCAACGCGGTCGCGACCGGCAACCCGATCTTTCCGTTCGGGTACGGCGTGTTCGGGGGCGCCAACTGGAGCGCCGAGGCGGCGCGCGGCCTCGAGGACTACTACGCCGCCTACCGCGAGAACCAGGCCCGCAAGCGCGCCGCCGGCTCGTACCGCTCGTGGACCGACCCCGCGCGCTTTCCCTGGGACGCGACGATGGCGCCGCACTCGTTCGAGGAGGTCGGGCGGTCGACGTACGATCCCGGCCCGTTCATCCTGGCGTTCGCGCCCGCGATCCTGCTCGTGCGCCGCGATCCGCGCGCCTGGCTGCTGGCCGGGCTCGGGCTCGCCTATGCCGTCACGATCGTCTTCGGCATGTGGCCGCACCCGCGCTACGTGCACCCGGCGCTGCCGCTCTTCCTGCTGGTCGGCGTGCGCGGCCTCGACGCGCTCCGCGGCTGGGGGCCGGGCGCGAGCCGCCTCGTGACCGCCGTGCTGGCGCTGACGGTGCTCGGGCAGGCGGCGCTCTCGCTGCGCGTGCTCGCGCCGACGTGGCCGGATGCCGCGCGCGTCGCCGTCGGGGCGATGACCGAAGACGCCTTCCTCCGCCGGCACGAGCGCCGCTACGCGCTCTGGTCGCTGGTGAACGCCGAGGTGCCGCCGGACGGCAACGTGCTGGTCCTCGGCATGATCCCGCACCCGTACCACCTGGAGCGCCGCTTCACGCTCGCGAGCCCGCTCGAGCAGGGCGCCATCGACTACCGTCGCATCGACACGCTGGAGGACTTCGTCGCCGTGCTCGACGGGCTCGGCGTCACCCACGTCGTGCGCGAGCGCGAGCGCGACAAGCCGGGGGTGAACCCGGTCGGCCCGCGGGTGACGCGCCTGTGGGACGCGCTTCTGGCGGGCTCCGAGAAGACCGCCGAGGCCGAGGCGGGTGTCGTCTACAGGCTGCGGTCGGTCCTGGCGGACAGGCCAGGGCAGGGGAACGTATGAAGCAGAAGCCCGCCGGCCACATGCTGCTCGACATCCTCGGCTTGATCGGGTCGCGCGCGATGCTCGTGGTCTTCGGCCTCGCGACCGGCGTCATCACCGCGCGGCTGCTCGGTCCGCACGACCGCGGATTGTTCACGGTCCTGCTCCTGCTGCCGCAGACGCTCGTCAGCTTCGCCAAGATGGGCGTCGCGCAGGCGAACGTCTACCAGATCCGGCGCGAGCGGGTGTCGATCGAGACCGTATCCTCCAACGCCTTCGTGCTCTGCATCGTGCTCTCGGCCGCGATGCTGGCGATCTGCTGGGCGGGCGGCAAGGCGGTGCTCGAGCCCTTCACCAAGGGCGCCGAGCCGACGTTCGTCTGGCTGGTGCTGACGCTGATCCCGTTCATCATGATCGAGAGCTACTTCCTCTCGATCCTCCAGGCGGTCGAGGACTTTCGCGCCTACAACCTGCAGTCGGTCTACAAGGCCGTCTTCGGGTTCATCGGCGTGGCGGTAGCGCTGCTGGCCCTGCACGGGGGGCTGTGGGAGGCGCTGATCTCCCAGGTGGTCGTGCTCACGGGCGTGAACCTCTGGCTCCTCTACCGGGTGCGGCGCGTGGCGCCGTTCCGCCTGCGGTGGGACGGCACGGTCGGCCGCGCCACCTTGCTGTTCGGGACCAAGTCGTACCTGCAGACGCTGGCCTCCCACCTGCACTACCGGGTGGGGCTCTACCTGGTGGCCTACTACCTGAACCCCGCCGAGGTGGCGTTCTACTCGATCGCCATCAACGTCACGAACCCGATCCTGCACATTCCCGACGCCGTCGGGACGGTGATCTTCCCGAAGCTCGCGGGCAGCTCGGACGCGAGCGCCCATCATCGGACCAGCCTTACCTGCCGGCACACCGTCTTCGCGACCGTGCTGGCCGCGGTGGTCTACGTGGGCGTCGGCAGCCAGGTCCTGACGTTCGCCTACGGCGACCGTTACGCGCCGGCGATCACGCCGATGTTCCTGATGCTCCCGGGCATCATCATGATCTCGCTGTACCAGATCCTCACCCGCAACTTCACCAGCCGGAACCGCCAGCAGGTCAACATCGTCGCCGCCGGGGTCGCCCTGGTCGCGAACCTGGTCCTGAACGTGGCCTTGATCCCGCGCTTCGGGATCGCCGGCGCCGCGGTCTCGACGGCGGTCTCGTACTCGCTCGCGGCGTCGATCCTGCTCGCCATCTTCGTGCGCGAGTCCGGCGCCAGCCTGAGCGCCACGGTGTTGATCCGGGCGGCCGATCTGGCGATGTATCCGCGCATGCTGAGCGCCGCGGGGGCGCGCCTGCGGGGCACGCGGGATGCCCCGGCGGATGCATGACCGGCAGGTCCTGGTGGTCGGGCTCGACTCGGCGCCGCCGAGCCTGACCTTCGACACCTACCGCGCCGAGATGCCGACGCTCGCGGCGCTGCTCGCGCGCGGCGCGCGGGCGCGGCTCGAGAGCACGAACCCGCCGATCACGGTTCCCGCCTGGACGTCGATGGCGGCGAGCAAGGATCCCGGGCAGCTCGGCCTGTACGGCTTTCGGAACCGCACGGACCACTCCTACGACGGCTACCAGCTCGCGACCTCGTCCCTGGTGCGCGAGCCGCGCCTCTGGGACCTGCTCGGCCGCGCCGGCCGGACGTCGGTCGTGCTCGGGGTGCCGCAGACGTATCCCCCGCGGCCGATCCGCGGCGCGATGGTCACCTGCTTCCTGACCCCCTCGTCGGACGTGGCCTACACCTACCCGGCCGAGCTCAAGGCCGACGTCGAGCGCGTCGCCGACGGCTACGTGTTCGACGTTGAGAACTTCCGGACCGCCGACAAGGCGGGCCTGCTCGAGCGCGTCCACGCCAAGACCCGCAAGCACTGGGCCGTCGCGCGCCACCTGATCGCCCGCCGCGACTGGGACTTCTTCATGATGGTCGAGATGGGTCTCGACCGGATGCACCACGGCTTCTGGAGCTTCATGGACCCGGCGCACCGCAAGTACGAGCCCGGGAACCCCTTCGAGCACGCCATCCGGGACTACTACCGGACGCTCGACGCGGAGCTCGCGTCCCTGCTCGCGCTGGTGCCGCCCGAGACCGTGGTCCTGGTCGTCTCCGATCACGGCTCCAAGCGCATGGACGGGGGCATCTGCTTCAACGAGTGGCTGATGCGCGCCGGGATGCTCGCCCTCCGCGACACGCCCCGCGCCCCGACGCCGATCGGGCGGGTCGCGATCGATTGGCGCCGCACCCGGGCCTGGGGCGACGGCGGCTACTACGGCCGCTGCTTCCTGAACGTGCGCGGGCGGGAGCCCGAGGGCACCGTCGACCCGGGCGACTACGAGCGCGTCCGCGACGACCTGATCGCGGGCATCGCGGCCATCACCGACGAGCAGGGGCGGCCGCTCGGCTCGCGGGCGTTCCGGCCCGAGGATATCTACCGCCAGGTGCGCGGCGTCGCGCCGGATCTCCTGGTCTACTTCGGCGATCTCGCCTGGCGCTCCGTCGGCGCCGTCGGCATGGGCGGGATCCATACCTTCGAGAACGACACCGGGCCCGACGAGGCCAACCACGACTGGCACGGCATCCTGGTGCTCTCGACGGCCGGCGCCGCCGCGCCGCTCACCGGCGATCTCGGCGTGGTCTCGATCTACGACGTCGCGCCGACCGTCCTCACGCTGCTCGGCTGCCCGGTGCCGCCGGACATGATCGGGCGCGCCCTGCCGGTCTGACGCGTGCGGCACGTCGCGGCCGACATCGTCACGGGCTTCCTCGGGAGCGGCAAGACGACGCTGCTGCGCCACGTGCTGGCGCACGGCCTCGCCGGCAGGCGCGTGGCGCTGGTCGTGAACGAGATCGGCGAGATCGGCATCGACGGCCAGGTCGTCACCGGCCTCCAGGCCGTCGAGCGCATGGTCGAGCTCTCGAGCGGGTGCATCTGCTGCTCGATCGACGAGTACCGCTTCGACCTGGCGATCCAGGAGCTGGTCGCGAGCGTGCGCCCCGACCTGATCGTCATCGAGTCCTCCGGCCTGGCCGACCCCGACCCGCTCACCTACCGCGTGCGGGGCGCCGGCCTCCAGCTCGACGCCGTGATCGCGGTCGCGGACGCCGCCAACGTCCGCCGCTTCCTCGCCGAGAGCGAGGTCGCGCGCGCGCAGATCGCCGCCGCCGACTTCCTGGTGCTGAGCAAGCTCGACCTGGTGGACGCCGCGACGGCGCGGGCGGTGGCGGAGGAGCTGACGGCGATCAACGACCGCGCCCTGCAGGTGACGGCGGCGCACGGCGCCGTCGACGCCGAGCTGCTGTTCGCGACCGGCGTCGCCGCCTTCCGCGCCCGCGCCGCCGCCGGTGCGGGCCGCCACCCTCGGCACGACGGGTTCGAGTCCTTCGCCTACCGGAGCCGGCGCGCGCTCGACCCCGAGCGGTTCGAGCGCCTGCTCGCCGAGCTGCCGCCGGCGATCGTCCGGGCGAAGGGCATCGTCGCGCTCGCGGGGCGCGAGTGGCGGTGCCTGTTCAACGTCACCTGCGGGCGGGCCGAGACCCAGTGGATCCGTCCCGCGGGAGGGCCGGTCGAGAGCCAGGCGGTCTTCATCGGCCGTGACGTCGCGCGCCATCGCGCGGGCGTCCTCGCGGCGCTCGCCGCCTGCGAGACGGCACCGGGCTGAGCCGGGGCGCGGCGAGTACGAGAACGAGAGCGAGCCGAGAGGATCTCGGCCGGGGTCCGGACGGGGGCATGGCCGTCCCGTGTCGGGAGCGCGTCCGCGGTGGCGCGGCTCCGGCGCGCGCGCATCATCCGAGCACCACCGCACCACGTAGGTCGGACCGCCGCCGCCGGCGGGCCCAAGGAGCAGCCAATGGAGATCCTGGACAAGATTCGCGACCACAAGGCGCAGACGGGGGTGATCGGCCTCGGCTACGTCGGCCTGCCGCTCGCCGTCGAGTTTGCCCGTGCGGGCTTCCGCGCCGTCGGCATCGACCTCGACCAGCGCAAGGTGGACGCCATCAACGCCGGGCAGTCGTACATCGGGGACGTCGAGGAGCAGGAGGTCGCGTCGCTGGTCGCGACCGGACGCCTGCGCGCCACGACCGACTTCCGGGTCATCGAGGAGCTCGACACCATCAACATCTGCGTGCCGACGCCGCTTCGCAAGACCAAGGATCCGGACATGACCTTCATCGTGGCCGCGGTGACGGAGATCAAGAAGTACCTGCACCGGGGCATGCTGGTGATCCTCGAGTCGACGACCTATCCGGGCACGACCGAGGAGCTCGTCCTTCCCGCCCTCCAGGAGTCGGGGTTGAAGGTCGGCGAGGACTTCTTCCTCGCCTTCTCCCCCGAGCGCATCGACCCGGGCAACAAGCAGTTCAAGACCAAGAACATCCCGAAGGTCGTCGGCGGCGTCACCGCGCGCTGTACGCAGGTGGCCAAGACGCTGTACGAGCAGAGCATCGACACCGTCGTCCCGGTCTCCTCGACGCGCGTCGCCGAGATGGTGAAGCTCCTCGAGAACACCTTCCGCAGCGTGAACATCGGCCTGGTGAACGAGCTGGCACTGATGTCCGCCAAGCTGAAGATCAACGTCTGGGAGGTCATCGACGCCGCCGCCACCAAGCCCTTCGGCTTCATCCCGTTCTACCCGGGGCCCGGCCTCGGCGGGCACTGCATTCCGATCGACCCGTTCTATCTCGGCTGGAAGGCGCGCATGAACGGCTTCGAGCCGCGCTTCATCGAGCTCGCGGGGCAGGTGAACGAGTCGATGCCGAGCTTCGTCGTCGAGAAGGTGACCGACGCGTTGAACGACGGCTCGAAGAGCGTCCGCGGCGCGCGCATCCACGTGCTCGGCGTCGCCTACAAGCGCGACGTGAGCGACGTGCGCGAGTCGCCGGCGCTGCACGTCATCAAGATGCTGCAGGAGAAGGGCGCCATCGTCTCGTACAGCGATCCCCACGTCCCCGAGGTCACCGAGGAGGGTCTCACCCTGACGCACGTGCCGGTGCGGGAGACGCTCGAGGCGGGCGTCGACTGCGTCGTCCTTCTGACCGATCACGGCGCATTCAACTACTCCGAGATCGTGCACCTCGCCCCGCTCGTCGTGGACACGCGCAACGCCTTGAGCGAGTTCATCGGAGGCAACATCGTACGCCTCTAAGCTCTTGACTTGACAGTTGTTTTATAAACCCTCTTGCGCGCCCGCAGGGCTCGGTGGCAGTTAGGGAATCTGAACGTGCTGGATTGCGTCGCCTGACCCCCCGGTGCCGGGTTGGTCCCAGATACGACCAGGGACGAGCCGGCAGGCACGCCGTCGACACGCACCAGAACAGGGCTCGACACGAACGAGGAGGCGAACGAACCGAACGGGAAGCGTGAAGGTCGTGCTGAGGGCGCGGCGGTCGTTCATCCAGCTTGTGCAGAACCCGAGAATCTCAACTGCTTCCTGAAGGAGGGCTACCACATGCTGAAGACCAGTACACTGATGCTCGCCGCGCTAGGCCTGCTCCTCGGCGCGACAACCTCGCACGCTGTCACCGTGACCGATTGCTCTGCGGCGCCGGTCATGGTCGTCAACAAGAAGACCATCATCAACCTGCCGGGCGACGACGTCATCATCCAATGCGCCCTTTCGGGCGACGAGGTGCAGGTGACGGCCCAATCGATCGTCGTCGACGGACCGAACAACGGCTCCGTGATGTCGAGCAAGAAGGGGGGCCAGGCGACGCTGCTCTCCGCGACCCAAGACATCGTGATCGACGCCGCCATGGTGGTCGCCGCGGACAGCAACGCCAACACCGTGATCGAGGCCGGCGGCAACATCTCGATCACGCCCGGCAGCAAGGTCACGGCGGGCGACGACGTGCGGATCAAGTGCACGGGCGCGCTCTGCACGATCGACATCGCGGGGAGCCAGATCGCGGCCAACAAGATCGACATCGAGGGCAATGGTGACGTCACCATCAGCCCCGCGTCGATCCTCCAGACCGACTGTCCGCGCGACGAGATCAAGATCGTGTCGAACACCGGCGACGTGATCGTGAGCGGCGGCGTCATCGGCGGACTCGCGACCATCTGCTGCCTCTCCGTGCAGGCGGTGTGCAGCGCCAACCCGAACGACCCCGCGTGCCCGTTCGCGCCGGGCGGCAGCGGTCCGATCGTCCTGAACGATCTCCAGGAGCTGAGCGCGTTCTGTCAGGACTGCGTGCAGGCACCGAACCTCCTCAAGACCTGCGTCGAGGGCGACGTCATCATCCTCGCGCCGCAGGGCAACATCGACGTGTCGAACGCCACGATCATGGTGGGCGAGGGCGTGATCCTGAGCGCGCTGCTCGACGTGAACATGGCGAACGCCAACATCTCGAACTGCGGTCCGAAGAAGGGCGTGATCGTCGTCACCAGCTCGACCTGCAACATCGACGGCGCGACGATCCTCGACGACGACCCGGATACCGGGCCGACCCTGAACTGCACGCAGAGCGGGACGCCGACGCTCCTCGGCACCTGCTCGTCGAGCTGAGCCGTACCGTAACGAGAAGTCGTAGCATTTTCGGTTGACGCGCCCGGGGGCGCCACCGGTACCGGTGGCGCCCCCGGGCGTTCGATTGTCCCGCCTTTCGCGGCTGTCGCCGCTCCTGAACGACCGCTATCGTGAACCCGTGAGGAGAGCCAAGGATCGATGAGTGCGGACAATAGGATTCGGAAGCGGATACTGCAGGAGTATCGGCGCGCCCACGAGGACAACAAGGACATGCCGTTCCTCCACACCCGCCAGCATCTCACCGAGCGGCTCCAGGAGTCGTACGAGACCCTCGCCTCCCACGTCCACTGGCTCGAGCAGAACCGCTACCTGCACTGGAAGGCCGCCGACGTCTTCAAGATCTCGCCCAAGGGGCTCCGGGTGACCCACGGCACCGACGAGCTCCAGCGCGAGTTCCCCGACTGATCGGCCCGATGCGGTCCGGATCGGTGTTCGGTGGGGCGGTCGCCGGAGGGATTCTGGCGGCCACGGTGGTGGGGCTCGGCGAGGCGGCGCTGATCGCGCTCGAGCGCGGGCTCGGGCTCGACGGCGGCCTGTTGTTCTTCACGTTCGCGTTCTACGGGCTCGCCGGCCTCGCCGCCGGCGCCGGCGCCGGGATCGCGCTCGCGGTCGTCGCGGGCCGCCTCCAGGCCGCGACCGCATTCGCCCTGACGGGCGCCGCGCTGCTGGCGGGGCTCACGGTCGTCATCGCCCGCTTCCGCATCTTCCGCGACGTCTTCCACGAGACCTTCCAGGGCGCGCCGGTCGGGCCGCTGGCCTTCCAGGCCGGCTCGCTCGTGGCCGCGCTGGTCCTCTTCGTCGTGGCGTTCCTGATCCTGCGGGCGCTCGCGCGGCAGCAGCCCTGGACGGGATCGGCGCTGGTCGCCGCCGGCGTGCTCGCGCTCGCCCTCGCGGGCTCGTGGGCGCTCATGACGAGCGCGCCGGCGCACGCGCCGCGGGCCGCGCGCTTCGCCGCATCGGGCGGGCTGCAACCCGCGGGTCCGAGCGTCATCCTGGTGATGGTGGACACGCTTCGGGCGGACCACCTCTCGTGCTACGGCTACCAGGCGAGCCGCACGCCCGCGATCGACGGCCTGGCCGCCGACAGCACGCGCTTCGCCCGCGCCTACTCGCAGGCGTCGTGGACGCGGCCCTCGGTGGCGACGATCCTCACCTCGCTGTACCCCTCGTCGCACCAGGCGGTGCACAAATCCGACGTGCTGCCGGACGACGTGGTGACGCTGCCCGAGGCGCTGCAGGCGGCGGGGTACCGGACGGTCGGCTTCGCGAACAACATCAACGTCACGCCGCTGTTCAACTTCGAGCAGGGCTACGATCACTACGAGTTCCTCGAGCCGGCGTTCTTCTTCGGGACGACCGAGG
>Ga0302046_10005293_pt1 | contig 11405 bp, 8 predicted proteins | sample RVTome_11_FD_200261 | JGI IMG/M metagenome (GOLD analysis project Ga0302046, IMG submission 200261) | Soil microbial communities from uranium-contaminated site in the Upper Colorado River Basin, Wyoming, United States - RVT147D111 (version 2) ... | reverse complement strand
GTCGATCCCGCCGACGAGGCCGCGGTCGCCCGCGCTCTCGACGTGATGGCGAACGATCCGCGGGCGCTCGCCACCTCTGAGCGGGCGCTGCGCCTGCACTGGCACCACCGCAATCCGTGGGAGTACTTCGCGCGCGGCGCCGCGGCCGCCCGCGCGAGCGTGGCGCGGCCACCCGACGCCGCCATGCGGGCCGCCGTCCGCTACCATCTGCACCGGCTCGTCCCGCGGCGCCTCGGGCTCTCGATCGGGCGCCGCAACGATCGCGGCGCGACCATCGGCCCGCGCTACGCCCAGGTACGCCTGTGGGCCGAGCACGGCGTCGTGGCCGAGGACGCCGCCGACCTCACCGCCCGCTACCGCACCGCCTACGGCGTCGCGCCCCACGCGACGCCCCGCCGACGCGACGCCTACTTCACCGCGCTCTATCCCCGCCTCTGCGCCGAGAGCGACGCCATCGGCGCCCGCCTGCCCGCCGACTGACGCACGACGCGGGCGGACGGGGCGTCCTACGCGGCGCCTTGACGGTCGCGGAGCCACTGGCGGATGCGGCGGGGGTAGAACGCCAGGGTCACGAGGTCGTACACCAACCGGCCGCTGGCGGTGAGGAAGATCGCCGCGCCGTCGTCGGCGACGAGGCCGGCGTCCGCGAGCTCGCGGAGCACGCCGCCGAGATCGTCGTCGAGCGCGCGGCCGAACGCCGCGGCCCACTGCGTCCGCAGCAGGGGCTGGCCGTCGCCGAGCGTACGCGCCACCAGGAGCGTGCGGCGGTCGTCGTCGTCGAGCGCGAAGAGGCCGTCCACCGGACTCGCGCCCTCCTCGATCCGCCGCAGATACTCGTCGAGGCGCGGCTCGTTGCGATAGACCCGCCCGCCGAGGTGCGAGACCGCGCTCGGTCCGATGCCGAGCTGGCGGCCGGGGCCGCTCGAGTCGACGCACGGCGCGCGACCGAAGCTGGAGTCGACGCCGCGGCGCGCGACGAAGGTGTGCCAGCGCGTCTGCGCGTAGCCCCGCGCCTCGAGCTCGTCGTGGATCACCGTCCGCCACGCGATCAGCCGCGCCAGGTCGAGGCGCGCCAGATCGTCGACGGCGCGCGCCAGCGGCGTGTGCTCGTTCAGGCGGAGGTTGTAGAGCGACACCGAGGGCACCCCCCACGACGTCACCGCCGCCAGATCGGCCACCAGGCTCTCCTCGGTCTGCCCCGGAAAGCCGTACATCAGGTCGACGTTGACGACCAGGCCGGCGGCGAGCAGCAAGGCCACCGCCGCGGCCGCCTGCGCCGGGGTGTGGTGGCGGCCGACGGTGCCGAGGACGGTGGGGTCGAGGCTCTCGACGCCCATGCTGACGCGCTCGACGCCGCGCGCGAGCAGCACCGCGACGTGTCCGGGCCCGAGCGACTCGGGCGAGGCCTCGACGGTGCGCGAGACGGCGGCGGCGGCGGGCATGCGGGCCGCGATCGCGGCCAGCACCGCGTCGAGCAGGTCGGCCGGCAGCGCCGTCGGGGTGCCGCCGCCGACGTAGAGCTGCGCGAGCGGTGTGCCCGGAGCGACACACTCGAGCTCCCGGCGGACGGCGGCGACGTAGCGCTCCTGCCGGGAGCGATCGGCGCGCACCACCTTGGCATAGAAGCAGAAGCTGCAGGCGTAGTTGCAGAACGGTACGTGGACGTAGAGCTTGAGCGGCTCCACGGGTGGGGCGCCGCGCTCCACGCCCGCAGCCGGGACGAACGCCGGGGCCGACAGCGGGTAGACGTGCGCCGCCTCGTAGCTGACGCGCGGCACGTCGCCGAGGACGCGCGCGATCCGCGCCACGTCCACGCCGGGGTCGGTCAGGCGCGGGTGCAGCAGGGCAGATCCCTCATCACCGCCAGCCATAGGCATGCGCCCCGCCGCTTGCAACTCGCCGCGGGTGGCCGCACCATGCCGTCTTGACCGGATGCACGCTCTGGCGCTATCCGCCCGGGGCCCGTGCCGCATGCGTGAGCTCAGCCGCTTCCCGCGTCCCATCCGCGAGATCGAGCATTGCTGGATCCCGCTCCCCGACGGCGCCCGCCTGGCCGCCCGCGTCTGGCTGCCCGCCGACGCCGAGGCCGAGCCGGTGCCCGCGATCCTCGAGTACCTCCCCTACCGCAAGCGCGACTTCACCCGCGCCCGCGACGAGCCCATGCACTCGTATCTGGCGGGTCACGGCTACGCGAGCGTACGCGTCGACATCCGCGGCTCCGGCGACTCCGACGGCCTCCTCACCGACGAGTACTCCGCCGCCGAGCACGCCGACGCCGTCGAGGCCATCGCCTGGCTCGCCGCGCAGCCGTGGTGCGACGGCGCCGTCGGCATGATGGGCATCTCCTGGGGCGGCTTCAACGCGCTCCAGGTGGCGGCGCACCGCCCGCCGGCGCTGCGCGCGATCATCACGCTCTGCGCGAGCGACGACCGCTACGCCGACGACGCGCACTACATGGGCGGCTGCCTCCTGAACGAGAACCTGCAGTGGGGCACGCTGCTCACGCACTACAACGCCTACCCGCCCGACCCGGCGATCGTCGGCGACGCCTGGCGCGCGACCTGGCGCGCGCGCCTCGAGCGGGCAACGCTCTTTCCCGAGCTCTGGATGCGCCACCCGCACCGCGACGCCTACTGGGCGCGCGGCTCGGTCGCCGACGACTACGACCGGATCGCGTGCGCGGTGTACGCGATCGGCGGCTGGGCCGACGGCTACTCGAACGCCGTGCCGCGCCTGGTCGCCGGCCTCAGCGCGCCCTGCAAGGGCCTGATCGGCCCGTGGGCGCACGCCTTCCCGCACGACGCCGTGCCGGGCCCGGCGATCGGCTTCCTGCAGGAGGCCGTGCGGTGGTGGGACCACTGGCTGAAGGGCCAGCCGACCGGGATCATGGACGAGCCGCGCCTGCGGGTCTGGATGCAGGAGAGCGTGGCGCCGGCGCCGCAGTACGCCGAGCGGCCGGGGCGCTGGGTGGCCGAGGACGCCTGGCCGAGCCCCCGGATCGGCACCTTCAATCTCACGCTCACGCCGAACGGCCTCGACCCCGACGACGCCGAGGAGGTGGCCGTCAGCTTCAGCTCGGCGCAGACCACCGGCCTCTCCGGCGGCGAGTGGTGCGCCTTCGGCGCCGGCGGCGAGATGCCGGGCGACCAGCGCGCCGACGACGGCCGCTCGCAGTGCTTCGACTCGGCACCGCTCGAGGAGCGCCTGGAGATCCTCGGCGCGCCGGTCGCCGTGCTCGAGCTCGCGGTCGATCGGCCGACGGCGATCCTCGCCGTCCGCCTGAACGAGGTGGCGCCGGACGGCGTCTCGCTGCGGGTGACGTACGGCCTCCTCAACCTGGCGCACCGCGACGGCCACGCCGCGCCGGCCGCGCTCGAGCCCGGGCGGCGCTACCGCGTGCGCGTGCGGCTGAACGACATCGCGCACGTCTTTCCACAAGGTCACGGCGTGCGGCTCGCGCTCTCGACCAGCTACTGGCCGATCGCCTGGCCGGCGGCGCGGCCGACCACCGTCACCGTGTTCACCGGCCGCTCGCACCTGGAGCTGCCGGTCCGGCCGCCGCGCGCCGAGGACGCGGCGCTCCGCCCCTTCGAGCCGCCCGAGCAGGGGCCGGGGAGCGGCCACGTCGACCTCCACCCGCACCCCTTCCAGCGCGTCGTCGCGCACGACCTCGCGAGCTACGAGACCGAGTACGTCCTGCACACCGACGCCGGCGAGCTCGGCGGCGCGTCGCTGGCGCGCATCGAGGCGATCGACCTCGACCTCGGCTTCAGCATGCTGAAGCGCTTCCGCATCGCGCAGTTCGATCCGGGCGCGGCCCGCGCCATGGTGCGCCTGGCGACGACGCTGGCGCGCGGCGACTGGTCGGTGCGCGTCGAGACCGCGACCGAGCTCAGCGTCGACCCCGAGGCCTTCCGCCTGGCGGCGTCCCTCGAGGCCTTCGAGGGCGGACGGACGGTCTTCCGCCGCGAGTGGGACGTCGCGATCCCGCGCCGGCTCGTCTGAGCCGCGCCCGGGATCCCGCGCCGGGCGCGCGTCGCTCGCGGCGGCGCGTCCACGACGCGAGGGGTCGGCGCTACCCTCCGCGCTCGAGGCGGCGCTCGGCGGCGGCGAGGATCAGGCGGAAGAGGTCGGCGTAGGCGCCGCCGCGGAAGCCGATCATGATCGCGAGCTTGCCGTCCCAGGACCAGGCCGGGTTGGGGTTCACCTCGAGGAGCTTGACGGTACCCGCGGCGTCGGCGCGAAAGTCGAAGCGCGCGTAGTCGCGGAGGCCGAGGCGCCCGAAGAGCGCGAGCGCCTGCGTGCCGAGGCGCGCGCGCGCGGCGGCGGCGAGCGCGGCGGGACGGAAGCGGACGTCGGTCCAGTAGGGCGAGTCCGGGTGCGACTTCGACTCGTAGCCGAGGATCGGCGGCAGCCCGGCGGGGAGCGCGCCGAAGTCGACCTCGAGCGGCGGCAGGATCTCGAAGCCGGCGCCCGGGTTGCCGACGACGCCGAGGCCGTACTCGGGACCGGAAAGGTACTCCTGCATCAGCGCCGCGCGCCCCGGCAGCTCGACGGCGAGCCACGCCAGGTAGCGCCGCGCCGCGGCCTCGTCGTGGACGACGGCGTCCTTGGTGATGCCGAGGCTGCCGTCGCCGAGGTTCGGCTTGATCAGCGCGGGATACGCGGCGGGGAGCGCCCCCGGGTCGGCGGGATCGACCCAGGTCTCGACCGGCACCGCGACGCCGGCCCGCGCGGCGGCGTCGCGCACCAGCGCCTTGTCGTAGCAGACCGCCATGGAGGCGGGGGAGGCGCCGGTGTAGGGCACGCCCAGGATCTCGAGCAGCGCGGGCACGTGCAGCTCGAAGCGGGCCTCGTTGCGGAAGCCGGTATCGCAGAGGTTCAGGACGAGCGCCGGCGGGCGCGCGGCGAGATCCGCGAGCAGGGTGTCGTGGCGGTCGAGGAAGGTGAACCGGCGGTCGGCCAGCTCGGCCAGCGCCGCCTTCAGGCGCGCGACGCACTCCAGGTCCTCGGGGTTGAAGCGGTGCCCGGGCTTGCTGCGGTCGGGCAGGCTCGGGTCGCCGAGGACGACGGTGACGTCGCGCACGCTCACCGGCGGGCGGGAGCGTGCGGAGGGATGCGACCCATGTCTCCCGCTAGCCGGCGTGTGGCGAGGCGTCAACTTCGATTGCCGCGCCCCGCCCGCCGGTCGCGCCCGGGGAAGGCTTCACCGCCCTGCCCGGCGATCCAGAAGGGCACGTGAAAGGCCGTCGCGCTCGCCGCGCGCCGCCGTGGCGTGTTCCGCTTCATCCATGCTAGCAATGCGGCCCATGCGCGGAAGGAGGTCGCTCCGGAGGGCGCGGTGCTGAGCGCGGCGCTGCAGGCGGCGAAGCTGCTCGCGTTCGGGGGGTTCGTGGGGTCGGCGCTGTACGTGCACCGGCGCGGGCGGGAGCGGCTGAGCTTCCGGCGGCAGCTCACCGACCACTCGACGTTTCTCGCACCCTACAACGTTCTGGTCTCGCTGGCGTCGAGCGTGCCGCAGCGGCCGATCCTCGACGTCGCGGACTTTCCGGAGCTGGCGGTGCTGCGGGCGCACTGGCGGGAGATCCGCGACGAGGCCGCGCGCCTGTACGAGGGCGGGCACGTGCGCGCCTCGGAGCGCTACGACGACCTCGGCTTCAACAGCTTCTTCCGCAAGGGCTGGAAGCGCTTCTACCTGAAGTGGTACGGCGCGCCGCTACCCTCGGCGCGCGCGCTCTGTCCGCGGACGGTCGCGCTGATCGAGGCGATCCCGACGGTGCACGGCGCGATGTTCGCGCTCATCGAGCCGCGGAAGAAGGTCGGGAACCACCGCGACCCCTTTGCCGGCTCGGTGCGCTATCACCTCGGGCTCATCACGCCCAACAAGGACGCGTGCCGGATCTTCGTCGACGGGCAGCCCTACTCGTGGCGCGACGGCGAGGACCTGGTGTTCGACGAGACCTACGTCCACCGCTTCGAGAACATGACCGACGAGGCGCGCATCATCCTCTTCTGCGACGTGGAGCGCCCGATGCGGGGTCGGGTCATGCGCGCCGTCAACCGCTGGGTGATCCGCCACGTCGTCGCCCTGACCGCCACCAAGAACGTCGAGGGCGAGCGCGTCGGGCTCGCGAACCGGGTCTTCGGCCTCGTCTACCGCGTCCGGCTGCCGCTCAAGCTCCTGAAGAAAGCGAGCCGTCCCGCCTACTACGCGCTCAAGTACGGCGCGCTCGGCGCCGCGCTCTACCTGGTTCTCTTCGCGGGCACCGGGGTCCTCCGCTGAGCGGGGCGCGCGCCGCTCTCGACGCGCTCGCCATGGCGGGGGCGCTCGTCCGGGAGGGCGCGGCCGTCGGCGTCGCGCGCGCGCGCGGGCGCCTCGGGCAGCCGGGCGCCGTGCCGGCGCGCCTGGGCGAGGTCACGCCGGCCTGGCTTGGCGCGTGTCTCGGCGCGCGCTGGCCGGCGGCACGGGTGGCGTCGGTGCGCGTCCTCGACGTCACCGCCGGCACCACCGACCGTGTCCGGCTCGCCGTCGACTACACGCCGGCGGGCGTCGCGGGCGCGCCCGCGAGCGTGTTCGTGAAGCTCGCCCCCGCGGCCACGGCGACCCGCCTCTTCTGCAACCTGATGGCGCTCGGCACGACCGAGGTGCGCTTCTACCGCGAGATCGCGCCGGCGCTGCCGGTGCGCGTGCCCGACGCGCTCTGCGCCGTCAGCGACCGGGCGCAGGGCTTCGCGCTGGTGCTCGAGGACCTGGCGGCGGGATCCGCCGCCTTCAGCGACGTGGCGCACCCCGTGGACGCGGCGCGCGCCGGCACCGTGGTCGCGGCGCTCGCGCGCCTCCACGCCGCGCTCTGGGAGAGCCCGCGCTTCCGGAGCGACCTCGCCTGGCTCCGGGCGCCGGGCCGCAATCCCCTGGTCGGGCGCGAGCGCGCCCTCTGCGCGCTCGCGCTCCGCCCCGGCCTGGCCCGGTTTCCCGACCTCGTGCCGGCGGCGATCCGGGACGCGGCCGGCCGCGTCCTCGCGGCCCGCAACTGCCTCGACGCGCGTTGGGCGGCACGCCCGCTGACCCTCGTCCACGGCGACGACCACCTCGGCAACCTCTTCTGGGAGGGCGAGGAGGTCGGCTTCCTCGACTGGCAGGTGACCCAGATCGGCCCGGGGATGCGCGACGTATCCTACTTCCTCGTCACCTCGCTCCCGGTCGAGGTCCGGCGCGCGCACGAGCGCGCGCTGATCGAACGCTACCTCGCCGTCCTCGCCGAGCGCGGCGTCGCGGCGCCTTCCTTCGAGGACGCCTGGCGCGACCACCGCCTACTCGCCTGCCACGCCTGGATCGCCGCCATCGTCACCGCCGCCGCGCCGGCCCTGCAGCCGGAGCCGGTCGCACGCGCCGCCGTCGACCGCGCCTGCCGGGCGCTCGTCGACCTCGACTCCCTGCGCGCGCTCGCCGACCTCGGCGCCTGATCCGCCAGGCGGCGGCCCGAGATCGGCCTCAGTCCGGACAGCCCTCCAGGCCCGCGAGCGACGTCCCCGCGCAGCCGGCGAGGCAGGCGTTGTCGTAGGTCACGCCGTCGCAGCCGCACACCGGGTCGACATCGCCGGGACAGTCGCAGACGCTGGGTACCGGGAGGCAGACGCCGTCGAGCTCGGAGTCGCCGCAGTCGCCGGGGAGGTAGAGCTTGCAGTACTCGCCGGCGGGACAGCCGAGGTGCTCGGGGCCGTTGCAGAGCGCGCCCTCGAGCGTGCACGTCGCCGAGCAGCCGTCGCCGTCCTCGAGGTTGCCGTCGTCGCACTCCTCTGGCGGGTCGAAGCTCAGGTCGCCGCACCGCGCCACCGGGCAGGTGCAGTCGGCGTCACACCCGAAGTCGACGCAGAGCCCGATCAGCAGGGGCCCGACGTTCGGTCGGACGACAGCCTCGCCCGCCGCCGCCGGCGTGTCAACAGGAGCATGCTCGCGAACGCGATCGCCTGAGCCGTTTCGGCGCAGGCCGCCCGCCCGCGGGCGCCCACGACGCGGCGTGGCGGCGCCGCCGGCCGCGTGGCATGGTGCGGCGATGGGCCCCGCCGCCGTCCTCGCCCTCGTCGCCGCGGCGCTGCTCGCCGCGACCACGACGGCCGACGCCTGCCGCTGCGCACCCCGCCCCCTCGCCGCCTACGCCGCCGACGCCGACGTCGTGCTGCTCGCGCGGGTGACGGAGGTGCGCGTCGCCGACGGACCCGACGCCCATCGGGCGGTCACGCTCGCGCCCCTCGAACCGGCCTTCAAGGGCGATCCCTCCGCAGTCGCCTTTCGCACCCACCTTTCGTCCGCCACCTGCGGCATCGACCCGCCGCTCGGGGCCGCGTACCTGGTGTTCGCGTCGTACGATCCCGCGCGGCCGGGCGTCGCCTGGTTCCACTCCTGCGACGGCAGCCGGCCCTTCGACCCGCGCGCGGGCGCCGCGGGCGGACCGACGGATTTCGTGGACACGCCTGGACCGGACGTCCTCCCCGCCCTCCGATCCCTCGAGCCCGGCACCGCCGCGGCACCGCCGCCAGCGGCGCCGGCCGAGCCGACGCCGCATACCAACCCGGCGTGCTGGGGCGGGCCCCGCGTTTTTCACGCGGGCCCACCGCCCCCGGATCTCCACGGCCGCGTCGCGGTCGCGCGCGCGCCCCGCGAGCCCGGCGACGAGGCCGGCGAGCGCGCGCCGAACGGCGCCTACGCGTTCACCGTCCGCCCGGAGACGGCGGGGACGACGGCGATCCGCGTCTTCGCCGAGCGCGACGACGTCATCGTGTTGAGCCTGCGCAAGCCCGCCCATCCGCCGGCGCCGCGCTGGATCACCGAGAAGCTCCTCTACGTCCGCGCCGCCTGGGGGCGCGTGGTCTTTACCGACCTGATCCTCGATGTCGAGCGCGGCGCGCTCGCGTACGAGGAGGTGGCGCACGACGGCACCGCGGCGTTTCAGCAGTACCGCGCCGCCTGCGGCCGGCGCTGTCCGTGCGAGCCCGGCGCCGAGGCGACGCCGGCGGCGCTGGCGCCGGACGCCTCGACCCTGCTCGGCCTCGTCGAGCTGCCGAGCATCCTGAACCACGACGTGCCGCCCTCGGTCGCCCGTCCGGCGCGGAGCGCCCCGCACCCGGTGCCGATCCGCGCGCGCCCCGACGCCGGCGCGCCGGTCGCCGGGGCGATCGGCGCCCCCAGCGACGTCGAGACGCGGGAGATCGCCTACGAGGAGAAGGCCGCCGCGGTCTACGCGCGGCGGCCGGACTGGTACCTGGTCGGCATGCGCCGCGCGGGCGCGCCCGGCCGCGCCTGGATCCGCGCCGCCGACGCCGGCGCCTTCACCGGCGTCGGGGAGCTGCTCACGGCGCGGCGCGCGACCCACCTCACGCGCACGTGGAACGGCCGCCTGTGGGAGGCACCGGGAACCGACGCGCATGTCGCGTGGCTGCGGGAGCCACCCGCCCGCGAGCACGACGTCGACGTGATCGAGAGCCGCACGGTCGCGGGCCGGCTCTGGCTCCGCGTCGACGTTCTCGAGCCCGATCGCTGCTCGGGCCGCGACGCGGCCGTGGTCGCGCGCGGCTGGGTGCCCACCTACGCGGCTGACGGCGCCCTCAACGTCTGGTACCACTCGCGGGGATGCTGATGCGATCGGGCAAGCGCGCAGCGACGGTGCTGGTCGGACTCACGCTCGCGCTCGCCGGCTGCCGCGCGGGGCAGGTCGGCGACGTCTGCACGACGACCGGATCGGGCTTCTCGCTCCGCGACCCGTGCCGCACGATCTGCCTCTCGCTCTGGCACATCACCTGCCCCGACGGCACCGTGGTGAACCCGCACGTGTGCGCGGGGCGGCAGGGCTGTCTCGACGGCCAGTGCCCGCCCGGACAGGTCTGCTACCGGACCAACGTCGACCGCTCGTTCTGCGTCCCCGACGACATCTGTCCGACCTGGCGCACGCACGGCGTCGCCAATCCGGTCCTCGAATCCGACGAGGACGTCCGGCGGCGGCTCTTCCGCAAGCGCCCCCTGATCCCGACCGCGCCCGCCGTCCCGCTCGACGGTTAGCTAAGCTAGGATCCCGCGCGCTCGAGCCGTGCCAGGGCGACCCACTCGCGCGCCCACGCCTGGGCCGCCGCCGCGGGCGGGATCAGGCTCGCCGCCAGCTCGAGCTCGCGGCGGGCACCGGCGGCGTCGCCGAGGGAGAGCAGCAGCCGCCCGAGGGCGAGGTGGACCTGGACGTCGTAGGGCGCGCGCGCGACGGCGCGCTCGAGCAGGCGGCGGGCGTCGTCGGGCCGGTCGGTGCGCGCGTAGGCGCGGCCGAGGTTCACGAGGATGGTCGGGTGCTCGGGCGCGAGCACGTGGGCGGCCTCGAGCCCCGGCACGGCGTCGGCGGCGCGACCGGCCGAGTACGCCATCCCGGCCAGGTTGTTGCGCAGGAACGGCGACGACGGCCGGCCCTCGAGCGCCCTGCGCAGGTACGCGCGCCGGGCCTCCGCCTCGGGCGGCACGTGGACCGGGTCGGGTGCCAGGAAGGCGGCGGTGCGGGCCTCGCCCTGCCAGAGCGTGATGTCGCTGTCCCACATCTCGACCAGGACGACCGACCGCGCGCCGGCGACCGCGAGGAACGCCACCGCCGCCGCGCCCGCGAGCCGTCGCGCCCGCGGCGCCCGCAGGCGGGCGTCGAGCGCGAAGGCGACGAGCGCGATCGGACCGAGAAGCGGGAGATAGAGGTAGCGATCCTGCATCAGGCTCCGGAAGGGGATCACGTTCAGCATCGGGGCGAGGCAGACGACGAACCACGCGAGCCAGAAGGCGGCGCGCCGCCGGGTCGCGACCATCCACGCGATCGCGACGCCGAGCGCCGCCAGGCCCACGACCGCCGCGAGCACGGGCGGGTCGAGGAGCGACCCGTGGAGCGGCACCGCGTAGCGCGCCGCGAGCCCGACCGGCCAGACCAGCTTCGCCACGTAGCGCCAGACGACGACGGCGCTGCTGAGCCAGGTCACGACCGGCCCGCCGCCGTGCCAGGAGGCGCCGTGCGAGGTGTTGCCGGCGAGATTCGCCCAGACGACGACGGCACCGAGCGCGAGCAGCGGCAGGACGACCGCGCCGTCGCGCCAGCGCCAGCGCCCGCGCCAGGCGACCTCGTACGCGAGGACGATCGCGGGCAGGACGACGGTGTTCATCTTGCTGAGCAGGGCGAGCCCGTAGAGCAGGACGACGAGCGCGTAACGAGCCGCGGACGGCCGCGCCGAGAAGCCGAGGTAGACGTGGAACGCCGCGAGGAAGAGCAGACCCGAGAGCACGTTCTTGCGCTCGCTGATCCAGGCGACGGACTCGACCTGCACCGGATGCACCGCCCACGCGAGCGCCGCCAGCACGGCGACCGCGGGCGCGAGCCCCATGCGGGCGAGGA
>Ga0302046_10005292_pt1 | contig 11405 bp, 11 predicted proteins | sample RVTome_11_FD_200261 | JGI IMG/M metagenome (GOLD analysis project Ga0302046, IMG submission 200261) | Soil microbial communities from uranium-contaminated site in the Upper Colorado River Basin, Wyoming, United States - RVT147D111 (version 2) ... | reverse complement strand
GCGCCACCAGAAGAGCGCCCGCCTCGGAGAGCTGCTCGTCCGCGCGGGGCGCATCACGCCGGAGCAGCTGCGGACCGCCCTGGCGCAGCAGGCCCAGCTGCGCCGCCCGCTCGGCAACACGCTGATGATGCTGGGCTACGTCACCGAGGAGGTGATGCGCGAGGCGCTGTGCGCGCAGCTGCACATCAACTTCTTCGATCTCGACCGCATCCAGATCGATCCCGCGCTGGCGAAGCTCGTCAACGAGAAGTACGCCGCCCGTCGGCAGGTGGTCCCGCTCTTCCGGGCCGTGCAGACCCTCGTCATGGCGGTGGACGACCCCGCCGACGTGGTGGTGGTCGAGGAGCTGCAGCAGCTCCTCCGCCTGCGCATCGAGATCGTGACGTCGACGGCGGCCAAGATCCAGCGCGCGATCAAGCGGCTCTACACCACCGGACCCCGCGTGGCCACGGATCCGTTCACGCAGTACAACGTCATCGTCGGCGCCGTCCGCGACCATCACGTCGCCGAGCTCGCCGCGAAGATCCTGGGGGCGCGGATCCTGCCGCCCCAGTGGCAGCCCTCCTGAGCCGTCGAGGCTGATCGGACACCTCTTCCGGATCGTCGGACACCCCGCCGGAGGACCTTGCCGCCGCCCGCGCGCCAGTCGAAGGCCGAGGACGGCCGGGCACGCCTTTCGGACGGCCGGAGACGCGCGGCGCCCCGGCGCGTCCCGCTGGTATAGTGCTTCGCGTCGACCACGATTCCGGACGGCGAGGGACCCATGCGCAAGACGATCACCGGCACCGGCGGTATGCTGCTCATCCAGACGCTGAAGGACGCGGGCGTCGAGTACCTGTTCACCAATCCGGGCTCGGCGGAGACCGGCATCTTCGCGGCGCTGGCCGAGGACGGCGACCAGAAGCTGGTGGTCGGCAAGCACGAGGGACTGGTGGCGGCGATGGCCGACGGCTACCACCGCCTCAGCGGCAAGGTCGGCGTGGTCATCGCCCACGTGATGGGCGGCTCCTACCAGCTCGCCGGCCAGCTCTTCAACGCCCAGGTGGCGGGGTCGTCGTTGCTGGTCGTCGCCGGCGACTGGGCCTCCGAGCTGCAGGACTACCGCGGGCTGGCGCCCTTCCCGGGCCTGAGCCAGGCCGAGTCGATGCGCCCGATCACCAAGGAGGCGCGTGCCGCCTACGAGGTGCACGCCAACCCCGCCGCCATCACGGTGGCGACCACGCGGGCGCTCCGCGAGGCGGTCACGCCGCCCACGGGGCCGGTGTACCTGTCCATCAGCGCGGAGCTGCTCAGTCGCGAGGGGCTCCAGGCGGAGATCGGCGGCGCGGCGCAATACGGGATCGAGCGGCCCGGCCCGGCGCGCGCGCAGACGGTGGAGGCGATCGCCCGCCGGCTGGGGCAGGCGCAGTGCCCGGTGCTGATGTTCGGCGACGACGTCTGGCGCGAGGGCGCCCAGGCCGAGGCCGTCCGCCTGGCCGAGGCGCTGGAGGCCCCGGTGTTCGCCAGCCGGCAGATCTTCGCGAACTTCCCCAGCCGGCATCCGCTCTTCTGCGGCATGTACCCCGTCCCGAAGGATTTCGAGAAGGTCACCGGCCTGAAGCCCGACCTCGTCTTCCTCGTCGGCTGCCAGGGCGTGCACGGCGGCGTCGCCGAGCCGTACGTGATGCAGATCGGGCCGAACCCGCTGCTCATGGGCCGCCACTACCCGCTCGACGTCGCCGCCCAGTGCGAGCTGCGCGAGACGCTCGGCAACGTCACCGAGGCGCTGACGCGCCTGCACGGCGACGGCGCCGCCGGCTGGGCCCGCCAGCGCGCCAAGGTGCGCGCGTTCGCCAGGCTCCTGATCGAGCGGGAGGAGAGCCTGGTGCGCGAGCACGAGCACGAGACGGTCGTGCATCCCAGCGTGCTCGAGGCGCACCTGGCCGAGCTGCTGCCGAGGGACGGGGTCATGGTGCAGGAGAGCTCCACCGCGCGGACGGCGCTGCTGCCGTTCGGCCACGGGGGCATGGCGTGGACGCGCAGCGGCGGCGGCTCGCTCGGCTTCGGCGTGGGCGCCGCCATCGGGGCCAAGATCGCCGTCGGGCGCGACCGGCCGGTGGTGCTGAGCCTCGGCGACGGCGCCCTCGGCTACAGCGCGGCCGGGTTCTGGACGATGGCCCGCTACAACACCGCGATCCTGACCGTCGTCTCCGACAACGAGAGCTACCAGATCGTGCGCCACAACTGGGCCAAGGACATGCCGGACGCCAAGATGATCCGCGACGGCAAGTACCCCGGGCTGTGGCTGAGCGACCCCGCCGTCGACTACGTCGCGCTCGCCCGCGCCCAGGGCGTGGAGGGCGAGCGCGTCGAGACCGTGAAGGAGCTGGAGCCCGCGCTCCGGCGCGGCCTCGACGTCACCACGCGCGGCAACCGCCCGTACCTGGTCGACGTGTCGGTCGCCCGCGAGGGGATCGGCGCCGACTCGACCTGGTTCCAGGACTGGCGGCTGTGACCCCCATGACCCGGGACATCGACGCCGTCACGCTCTCGCAGTGGCTGGAGGCGGGCGCGACGCTGGCGCTCGTCGACGTGCGCGAGCCCGGCGAGTACAACCTCGCCCACATCCCCGGCGCCAGCTCGGTCCCGCGCCGCCAGCTCGAGGCGCGCATGGGGCGCCTGGTGCCCTTCCGGGGAGTGGACGTCGTCGTGTGCGACGACACCGGCCGCCGCGCCGCGCTGGCCGCCCGCACGCTGGAGCGGATGGGGTACGCGCGGGTGGCGGTGCTGGAGGGCGGGGTCAACCGCTGGGCCAGCCAGGGCCTGCCGACCGAGTGGGGCATGAACGTGCCCAGCAAGGACTTCGGCGAGAAGGTGGAGGTCGAGCACCACGTGCCCACGATCGACGCCGACGAGCTGGCGCGCCGCCGGCAACGGGGCGACGAGCTGCTCATCCTCGACACCCGGACGCCCGAGGAGTACCGCCGCTTCTGCATCCCCGGCGGCCGCAGCGCGCCCGGCGGCGAGCTGGCGCTGCGCATCCACGACCTCGTGCGCGAGCGGCCGAACGCCACGGTGGTCGTCAACTGCGCCGGCCGCACGCGCAGCATCATCGGCGCCCGCGTGCTCCAGCGCATGCAGCTCGCCAACGTCGTCAGCCTGCGCAACGGGACCTCCGGCTGGCTGCTGGCCGGGCTCGAGCTGGAGCGCGGCGCCGACCGCGTCGAGCTGCCGGCGCCGTCCGCCGAGGGCCGGGCGGCCGCCGAGGCGTACGCGGCCCGCGTCGCCGCCGAGGACGGTGTGCGGATGCTGGCGGTCGACGAGCTGCAGAAGCTCATGGGCCGGGCCGGGAGCGAGACGGTCTACCTGGTCGACGTGCGCACGCGCGAGGAGTACGTGGCCGGCCACGTCCCCGGCTTCTGGTGGATGCCCGGAGGCCAGGCCGTGCAGCGCGCGGACGACACGGTGGCGGTGCGTGACGGCGCCGTCGTGTTCTGCTGCGACGGCATGGTGCGGGCGTCGATCACGGCCTCGTGGTACCGGCAGATGGGCTTCCCCCGCGTGTACGCCGTCACCGGCGGGACCAGCGCGTGGAGGGCGGCCGGCCTGCCGCTGGCGGCCGGTGCGGACGAGCCGGTCGAACCGCTCGTGGCCGAGGCGCGGGCGCGCGTGCGCCGGGTCTCGCCCGCCGAGCTGGCGTCGGCGCTGGCGTCCGGCCGTCCGCCGGCGACGCTCCACGTCGACCCGAGCGACCGCTTCGCCGCGGGCCACGTGCCGGGCGCGCGCTGGGTGCCGCGTGGCTGGCTGGAGCTGCGCGTCGCGGAGGTCGTCCCCGACACCGCCGCGCCGGTCGTCGTGACGGACGAGGACGGTCACGACGCGGCGCTGAGCGCGGCGACCCTGCTCGACCTCGGCTACCGGGACGTGGCCGCGCTGGCCGGCGGCACGGAGGCGTGGCGGAGGGATGGCCGGCCGCTGGAGCAGGGGCTGACGGGCGTGCTCCGTCCGCCCGACGACGTGGTGCCCGCCGGCCCCGACCGCAGCTTCGCCGACATGATCAACTACCTGCGCTGGGAGGAACGGCTGGGGCAGAAGTACGCGCCGCGCTGATCGCCCGCCAGACGACGTGGGGCGTCGCCGGTAGCGGGATCTCCGTGACCCCCAGCGGCGCCAGCGCGTCGGCGATCGCGGAGACGACCACGGCCGGCGCCGGCGTGGTGCCGCCCTCGCCCCCCGCCTTCACGCCGAGCGGGTTCGTCGGCGAGGGCACCTCGTTCAGCCGCGTGGCGAACGACGGCACGTCGGCGGCCCGCGGCAGCACGTAGTCGAGCAGCGAGCCTGTGAGCGTCTGGCCGCCCGGGCGATCCACCACGCAGGCCTCCCCGAGCGCCTGCCCCACGCCCTGCACGATGCCCCCGTGGGTCTGGCCCTCCACGATCAGCGGGTTGATCGCGCGGCCCACGTCGTCGACCGCGGCGTAGCGCACGAGCCGGACCGCGCCCGTCTCGGGGTCCACCTCCACCTCGCACACGTGGCAGCCGTTGGGGAACACGGGCTCGTGCATCTCGTTGTCGCGGGTGATCGCCAGGCCGCCCGGCAGCTCGAACAGGCCGATGCCGCGGTCGGTGCCGGCGACGGTGAAGCGGCCGCGCGCGTACGTCACGTCGGCCTCGGCCGCTTCCAGCGCCTGCGCGGCCCGGCGCCGGTTTGCCGCGATGAGATCCTCGGCGGCCAGCGCGATGACCGCCCCCGCCATGCGCATCGAGCGTCCCGAGTGGGTCCCACCGCCGAAGTGGACGAGGTCGGTGTCGCCGAGCAGGATCCGGATCGCCTCGACGTCGAGCCCGAGGCCCTCGGCCGCGACCTGGGCGAAGCTCGTCTCGTGGCCCTGCCCCGCCGGCTGGGTCCCGATCACGATCTCCACGATCCCCTCCGGGCGCACCGTCATCCGCGCCTGCTCGCGCGGCGCCCCGACCGACGACTCGACGTAGCAGGCAAGGCCGCGGCCGCGGAGCAGGCCGCGCGCGCCGGCCGCGGCCCGGCGCGCCGCGAAGCCGTCCCAGTCGGCCAGCCGCATCGCCAGCGTCATGCTCTCGGCGTAGCGGCCGCTGTCGTAGACCATGCCGAACGGGTTGGTGTACGGCAGCCTGGCCTCGTCGACGAGATTGCGGCGGCGCAGCTCGACACGGTCGATGCCGGTCCGGGCGGCGGCCAGGTCGATCAGCCGCTCGATCGCGAAGGTGACCTCCGGACGGCCCGACGAGCGATAGGCCTGGGTCGGCACCGTGTTGGTGAACACGGCGCGGGCGCGCACCCGGGCGAGGGGGATGTCGTAGTTGCCGGTGACCAGCGCCGAGCCCTTGCCGAGCGGCGACAGCGAGACGGCGCGCGCGCCGACGTTGGAGACGTTGTCGGCGGTGAGCGCCAGGAAGCGCCCCTGGGCGTCGAGCGCCAGGGCTACCCGCGTCACCAGGTCACGGCCCTGGTAGTCGCTCACGAGCGTCTCGGCGCGCGTGGCCGTGAACTTCACCGGGCGGCCGAGCGTGCGCGCGGCCCACAGCACGAGGCCGTACTCGACGTAGACCCGGTTCTTGGTCCCGAAGTTGCCGCCGACGTCGAGCGAGACGACACGCAGCCGCTCGGGCGGCAGGCCCAGGACCTCGGCGATCTCGCGGCGCTGGCGGAACGCGCCCCCGCTGCCGGCGTACAGCGTGTAGCGCCCGCTCGCCGCGTCGAAGGCGCCGAGCGCGGCGCGCGGCTCGAGGGGCAGGCCGGTCACGCGCCCGACGTGGAACTCGCCGGCGACCACGTGGGCGGCGCCGGCGAACGCGGCGTCGACGGCGGCCGGCTCGCTCCCGAACCCACAGTCGACGCAGACGTTGGTCGGGACCTCTTCCCACACGGCCGGCGCGGCCCCACCGGCCGCCTCGACCGTGTCGACCACGAACGGCAGCGGCGACCAGCTCACCTGCACCGCCTGGGCAGCGCCCTCGGCGTCCGCGGCGGTCTCGGCCACCACCATGGCGACCGCCTCGCCCACGTGGCGCGCCCGGTCGGCCGGCAGCAGCACGTGGGGCCCGACGAAGATCGGACCGCCATCCGGCGCCCGGAGCCGGAGGTCGTAGCGGGTGGCCGGCACCGGGTTGTGCGGGATCGCGCCGAGGCCGTCGGCGGCGACGTCGGCCCCCGTGAACACGCCGAGCACCCCCGGCATCTTCCACGCGGCGCCGGCGTCGATCGCGACGATGCGGGCGTGCGGGTGGGGCGAGCGCACGATCGCCGCGTGCGCCTGGCCGGGCCATGAGACGTCGTCGCTGAACCGCCCCTGCCCGCGCAGGAGGCGCGCGTCCTCCTTGCGGCGCAGGGGCTGGCCGATGGGATTCCTGGGCCCAGGCGTCCCCGCGGCCCTCAGCGCTCCGCCCACGGCAGGACGAGGGGCTTGATCTCCCGGAACGCGCGCATGCTCTGGATGGCCTCGTTGATCCGGTCGAGCGGGTAGCGCGTGGTCAGCATCGCCGCGTAGTCGTAGCGCGCGGCCGTGCGGCGCACGAACTCCAGCGCCTTCCAGAACTGGCCGATGTCGGCCGACTGCACGCCCAGCACCGTCGCCTGCTTGCGGACGAAGAGCGCGGCCTGCACCGGCGTGAGCGGCCCGCCCAGCTGGCCCACGACGGCGTAGCGGCCGCCCGGGCGCAGGAAGTCCATGCCCTCGGCAAAGGCGTATGGCGCGCCGGACAGCTCCAGCACCACGTCGGCCCCGCGCCCGTCCGTCAGCTCGCGCACGCGGGCCAGCCGCGCCTCGGCCGTGGGCAGCTCCTCCACCGACACGACCGCCGTGGCGCCCCAGCGTCCGGCGAGAGCCAGCCGGCGCTCGGGCGCGCCGACCACGACCAGCTCGCTCACGCCGGCGTGGTTCGCCACCGCCGTCGCGAACAGTCCCAGCGGGCCGGCGCCCTGGATCACCACGCGCTGGTGGGGCTCGATGCGGCCGAGGCGGTCGAAGGCGTGGATGACCGTCCGCAGCGCGCAGCTCGCCGCCGAGGCCACGCCGTCGGGCACGCCGTCCGGGATGCGCACGCGCCCCGAGGGCGGGAAGACGTAGCAGTACTGCGCGAAGCCGCCGACGAGATACGGGAAGCGCTCGCAGTTCGTGCGCATGTACTGCTTCTTGCGGCGGCACAGCGTCGGCGTGTGCTGCACGCGGCACTCGGGGCACTGGCCGCAGTACACGTGCGTCCACAGGAGGCGGTCGCCTTCGTTCAGGGGCTGGCCGATGGAGTCCTCGCGCGGCCCGGGCCCGAACGCGACCACCGTGCCCATCATCTCGTGGCCCAGCACGATGGGCAGCTGCGCCGGCGCCAGCGCCTGGGTCATGCCGTCCCACTGGTGGACGTCCGAGCCGCAGATGGACGCCACGTCCACGCGCACCAGCAGCGCACCCGGCTCCAGCTCGTCCTCCCGCGGGACCGGCAGCTCGCGGATCTCGATCGGCTTGCCGTACTCGGCCACGACGGCCGCGCGCGCGGTCTTGGGCAGGCTCATGGTCGCCTCCTCTCCCGGGCTCGATCGCGATGTAGCATACGCCGGTGGCTCCTCCCCGGCATGTCGTCGTCGGCGGCGCCGGCGTCGTGGGCGCCTCGGTGGCCTACTTCCTGGCCCGCCGCGGCGTCGCCGTCACCGTGCTGGAGCGCTCGGGAGTGGCCTGCGCGGCCTCGGGCAAGTCGGGCGGCTTCCTGGCCCTCGACTGGTGCGACGGCTCGCCGCTCGGCCCTCTCGCCCGCGCCAGCTTCGCGCTCCACGCCCGGCTGGCCACCGAGCTCGATGCCGACTACGGCTACCGTCGCGTGGACACCTTCATGCTGGCGGCGCGCGAGCGGGGCGCCGTGACCGGCCGCCATCGCGTCCCCGCGCCGGGCTGGCTCGACGGCGCCGGCGTCGTCACCGCCGCGCTCGGCTCCACCGAGACGACCGCCCAGGTCCACCCCGCCCGCTTCACCGCCGCGCTGCTCGACGCGGCGGGCGCGCGCCTCCGTCTGGGTGTGGTCGAGGACGTGGTGGTGCGCGACGGGGCCGCCCGCGGCGTGAAGGTGGACGGCGAGACGCTCGAGGCCGATGCCGTGGTCCTCGCGCTGGGCCCGTGGACGAGCCGCATCGGCGGCCTGCGCCTGCCGCGCGTGCGCGGGCTCAAGGGCTACAGCGTCACGCTGGCCGGGGCCGACGTCCCCGCCCACGCGCTGTTCGTCGACTACCGCACGGCCGACGGCCGCGCGCTGGAGCCGGAGATCTTCCCGCGCCCGGACGGCGACGTCTACGTGTGCGGCATGGCCGACCCGCAGCCGCTGCCCGACGCGCCGGAAGGCGTGGAGGTCAGCGACGAGGCGTGCGCCGTCCTGGCCGGCGCGGCCGCGCGCGTGTCGAGCGCCCTGGCCGGCGCCCGGATCACCCGCCGGCAGGCCTGCTACCGTCCCGTCACCGACGACAACCTGCCGCTCATCGGCCGCGTCCCTGGCGTCGCGGGCGCGTACGTGGCGACGGGCCACGGCCCCTGGGGCATGCTCAACGCGCCCGCCACCGGCCTGGCCCTCGCCGAGCTGATCACCGAGGGCGCCGCCCGGACGGTGGACCTCCGCCCGTTCGACCCGGCGCGGCTGCGCGCGGCGCCGGCGCGCTGAGGGCGGAGCGCGCGTTGAGGTTACTTCTTCCGGGGATCGTCCGCCGGGTTCACGTAGGTGACGGTCCACGGCCCCACGCCGTGCACCTGGACGACGGTCTCCCCACCGGTCCACGCGAAGTGGCGCGTGCCGGGCTGCATGATGGCCACGCTGCCCGGCCCCAGCGGCCGCGTCGCCTTCCTGTCGAGCTTGTCGCCGGTGCCCATGTTGAAGGTGCCGCTGATCACGGTGACGTGTTCGATGGCGGTGTGGGAGTGGGCCGGGATCTGATAGTTGCCGGGGAACTTGAGGCGCATCGTGAAGGGCTTGGCCTCGTTCATCGGGCCCTCGATCACGGCGATCTTCGCCCCCGGCGGCAACGAGGGCACGTCGGCCCATTTCAAATCGGAGGGCGAGACCATGAGGTGATCGCCGTGCCCCTGGGCGGGCACGGCCGTGGGCGTCACGATGGCGGCGGCGGCGACCAGCACGGTCAGGATGGCCGATCGTTTCATGGTGTCCTCCCTCACGGTTTGCGGGCGCGCACGTTGACGCCCTCGGTCTCGAACTTGTCGGCCTTGTGCTGGCCGCCGGCGCCGGTGAACGGGCGGCCGCGCCACGTGACTTCCACGTCCACGAACCCCGCCCGGCGGATCCTGTCCAGGTACTCTCCCTCCAGGAGAGCGCCCCCGATTCAGGCCGTCCAGATGGCGATGTCCTCCCGGCCGGCCGGCGGGATGTCCTTGTGGACCACGATGTCGGCGATCTGCAGGCGGCCACCCGGCTTGAGCACCCGGAACGCCTCGGAGAAGACCGCATCCTTGTCGGGCGATAGGTTGATGACGCCGTTGGAGACGACGAGATCGGCCGCCCCGTCGGCCACCGGCAGCGCCTCGGCGAAGCCCTGGCGGTACTCGACCTGGCGCAAGCCGGTGAGCGCGACGTTGTCCCGGCCCCGCTCGAGCATCGCCTCCGTCATGTCGACCGCGATGACGTGGCCGGTGGGGCCGACCGCGCGCGCCGCCAGGAAGGTGTCGAGCCCGCTCCCCGCGCCGACATCCACGACGACGGCGCCGGGCTCGGGCCGTCCCATGGAGAGCGGATTGCCGACCCCGGCGAACGCCGCCGTGATGGAATCGGGGAGCTCGCGGAGCGACTCGGCCGGGTAGCCGAGCATCCCGATCGCGTACTCGGAGCCGGTATGGAAGTGGTACCCCTTCTTGGGGTCGCGCGCGACGTCGGTGTAGACCTTCTGGATCTCTTCCCGCAGGAGCCTGGTGTCGAGCGTCATTGCGATCTCCTCTCCGGCGACTGGCTCAGTAGCTGAGCGACGGCACGCCGTCGGACATGAATTCGATGGTCTTGGCGGCGCCGACGATCAGGGCGCCCGGCACGAGCTTCGCGTCGTCCAGCTTCCGCCGCTTGACGCAGGGCGAGCAGACGTAGATCGTCCCGCCGTTGCCCGCGAAGTCGTTCATCAGCTGCTTGAGCGGCGCGAATCCCTCCTCGCGGATGTCGTCGGCGTACCCCTCGACGGCCAGGCGGACCCCCTCGGTCGAGAGGAACACGACCGTCTCCTTGCCCGAGCCGAGGGCGCCGTTGGCCACCACGAAGCCCACGGTCGCCTTGTCGGCGTTGTCTTTCGCGTGCGTGACGCTCACGAGAAAACGTCCGGCCATGATCAGGCCTCCTTCCGCTGGATGTAGAACGTGCTGCCGTCGCCCCACAGGAGCCGATGGCCCGTGATCCGGCACCAGGCCGGGAGGTCCTCCCGGGCGCCCGGATCGCGGCAGACGAGCTTCAGGACGTCGCCGCCGCGCAGGCCGTCGATCGCGCGCTTCAGCGCGAGGATCAGCTCACCGCAGCTCCGGTCGCCGCCGTCGAGGATTCCGGCCGGCTCCGGCAGGGCGGGCGCCATCAGCGCTTCCTCACGAAGTAGCGGTGGCCGGCGGCGCCGAGGAACTCGTTGCCGGTCATCCGGCACCAGGCCGGCACGTCCTGCCGGCTGCCGGGATCCGTCGTCCGGATCTCGAGCACCTGGCCGACCTCCAGCGTGGCGACGAGGTTCCTGACGCGGAGCGTGGCGCCCACGTCGCAGCCACCCTCGCCGAGGTCGAGCAGCGTGGCGGCCTCGGGCAACGCGGCGGCGGGCGCGTCGTCGCACCTCGTCCCGGCGTCGCGGCCGACCGGCGTGCGCGCGGTCACCACGAGCGAGATGACCAGCTCCTCGTGACGCTCGGGCGGCAGCGTCCGGCGCAGGAACGCGATGAAGTCGGCGGTGAACAGGGGGTAGCGCGAGAGATTCGCGAGCCCGAACGGCCGGCGGTCGTGGACCGCGATCGCCTCGAACCCGGCGTTGAAGAACTTCTTGAGCAACACTGGCTCCGCCAGTGTGCCGGCCAGTCAGCCGGCCAGCGCGGCCGGACTCTTCAGCACCTCCTCGGGCAGGCGCTCGGTCAGGACCAGGTCGGCGATCGCGACCCGCCCGCCGGGCCGGAGCACCCGGGCCATCTCCGCGATCGCGCGGCTCGTACGGGTCGAGAGGTTGGTCACGCCGTTGGAAACGATCACGTCGACGGAGGCGTCCGGCAGGGGGATGCGCTCGATCAGTCCCTCCACGATCTCCACCTGCGTGGCGCCGGCCTGGCCGGCGTGCTTGCGCGCCCGATCGAGCATCTCGGGCGTCATGTCGAGGCCGACGACCTTGCCGGCGGGGCCGACGGCGCGCGCGGCGAGCAACGTGTCGATGCCGGCCCCGCAGCCGAGGTCGAGCAC
>Ga0302046_10005291_pt1 | contig 11409 bp, 11 predicted proteins | sample RVTome_11_FD_200261 | JGI IMG/M metagenome (GOLD analysis project Ga0302046, IMG submission 200261) | Soil microbial communities from uranium-contaminated site in the Upper Colorado River Basin, Wyoming, United States - RVT147D111 (version 2) ... | reverse complement strand
ACGATAAAACTGGTCCACGGCGATGGTTCGGCTGTGCGGGTGGTTGTCGAGACACACTACCTCACAAAAGAAGCGTCGCCGTGTTTCGTTGGGGGCCATTTCAACCCTCAAAATCGCTAAACTAATGTCTAGCAGTGCAAGCGTCCGGAGTTCGCCCCATGCGGTGTCGACGAGGAGGAGGCTGTCGCCATCTCGGACGAGGAGGCCGTTGGCCGAGAAACGGGTACCGCCGGGATAGGTGTAGTAGGACGTATGAACCCAAACGCCGGGACGGATCTCTCGCAGTTCGATGTTGACCGGGGGCGATGCGGCACCAGGCTGGTCGGCCGCTGTATCACCGGGTTGACCCGGTCGACACCCAACCATGAGTAGCCCAGCGGCAAGCAAGAGGAAAAGACGTCGGCGCATAGAGAGAAAAGGTAATGAGATGGAACCCCTTTATGGCTGGATGGGGTGATTCCTGAAGGCGAGCAGCGTCGCTCTGAAGCCAGCGACGGTCGCTAGGACGCGACGCTGCTTGGTCGAGAGGATCACCAGGCGCTAGCTGCCCGCGCAACCAGCGCGCTCGGCAGGCCGACGCCCAGCACATGGATGAGCAGGCCGTTGATAAGTACCGCCAAAGACGGCGGGCCAGAGGCGGCCGCTGACAAGGGCACCACCACAAACGTCATGATCCCATACGCAAACACACCATAGAGGGGACCGTAGAGCAGGGGGCGATGGGCCAAAGGGGGCAGCCACCGGCTGGCGAGGTAATACACCGCCACGATAACAAGCGCGATGAAGAAGTGAAGCACCCCGCCGAGCGCCGCCGTAGCCAACCCGCCGCTGAAGGCCGCTCGCCCCAGGAGGCCGGAGGCAATGCTCTGGAAGATGCGGATGGGAGGCACACCCCGGAGACCGAAAAACACGAGGGCGTCGAGGATATCCAATACGCCGACGGTGAGCGTCCCGAAGAAGAGCGCCTGAACAGGCGTTAAGGGCTTGCTTTTGAAAGACCGAAGGGTAGCGATCATATCTCGCCAGCTCAGCGTTTCGAGGCTATTTGTTATCCACCGCCGTCAAGTGCGTCTGTACGGAGGGCGGCGGTGGTTTGAGAAGGAGCCTCCCCCGATGCCGGCGTGCGTTCTCGGTGGTGTAGGAATCCAGCTATCACAAAGAGGCTACCGGCTGTAGCTAACGCCTCGAAGACGGCGATCCCATCGGCTACCCCTGCGATCTCCCGCGAGAGATGCACAATCCAAAACCAGGAAAAGACCATCAGGCCCGATAGCAATGCGGCCCATCGTGCGGTCTGCGGGATGAGAAGGCCAAGCCCGCCGGCGATCAGGGCGACGCCCCCGAAGTACGTCCAGAAGACGGCATCGCCCGGAAACCACGCTGGAATCAGAGAAGCCACGAACTCGACAAAGATAAAATGCTGCGTTCCGTTGAGGATCAGGGTCAGCCCCAGGCAGATCTGCCCCACGAGGATGAACCCGCCTTCGTGATTCATGAATCTCAAGAGTGGCGTGCTGCGACCGGGTGCTACTTTAGGGAAGGTGGCAGCGACGGCCAAGATCCCCCCGATAAACCGTAGCGCCTTGCCGGCATTGGTCCAGGCTCCCGAAAACAAGGGACTGGTGGCCACCACAGGGAGGTGGCGCAGCAGCGCCCACAGAAAGACCAGGATGCCCACCAGGATCGCAGCGGAACGTGCCTGCTTCCCGGTCAGGAGGGCCAGGCCACTCCCGACAAAGACCATGCCGGTCAGATACGCCCAGGCCAACCCGCCGGGGAGCGACGTCGGCCAGGCCGGAGCGCGCCCCATCACGAAGGCCCCGAAGATAAAGTGATCGACGCCCAAACCGATGAGGGCAAGGGCGAAGAAGGTCCGGCCAACAGGTACGAGTTTATTCATCGGTATGGCGAAACGAGTTATTGCCGCAGAATCTTCTCCATCGTCTTTCCTTTTGCGAGCTCATCAACCAGCTTGTCTAAATAGCGTATTTTTTGCATCAGCGGATAAACCCTTGCAAATGTTGTCGCGAAAATGTGATGCTTAGGCATCGTCAATCCTCCTGTGTGTCCGGGCCCGATATGCATGCTTTCTTCAGGCGTTAGCGCGCACTGTCCGCTTCACATCACCACATCTCATTCGCCATCTTTTCGCGTCGAGCCAACTCCTTCTCACTCGGCTCGGTACTCGCGAGCGAACCGGGCCGGATATCGCCACTTGGTACATAGGTACTCATCACGACGCCGGTGGTCGAAACCTGAGAGCGAACGAGCCGCAGCGCGCATGGCTTGGCGGTCTCGCCAAAGAGGCGCTTGCCCTGTCCAAGCACCACTGGAAAGGTCCACACGTTGTACTCGTCGATCAGTGAGGCGGCCTGGAGCGTTTGAATCAAATGGCCGCTGCCAATAATCTGCAGGTCAGGGCCCGGTTGGGCCTTGAGAGCGATGATTGCCGAGACGACATCGCCGTGGAGCAGGGTTGCGTTGTGCCAGTGGAGCGTCGTCAATGTGCGCGACGCAACATACTTTTTTGCTGCATTGAGCGTCCTCGCAGTCGGATCGTCATCGGGCTGGTATGGCCAGTACGCTTCGAATATCTCATAAGTCCTGCGTCCGAGCACCAGCTCGCGATCCTTGCCGTCGAAACCTGCTGCTGAGATGTCAATGCTTTCGTCCATGTAGCCGAACATCCAGCCGCCGAGGGTAAAATTGCCAGTGGGGTCTTCTTCCGGTCCGCCGGGTGCTTGCATGATGCCGTCAAGCGATGCAAACGTAGATACGATGAGCTTTCTCATGGAAACACTCCTGTAGTGTTTAAGGGGCGGGTCTTGGTCATGCGCGTTAACAGGTAGCGAGTTCACTGCACCCGCTTGTCGGGCTGCCCCAGCTTCGTCGCGACGAGGCCTTTCTGCTACCTTCTCGGCTCATACCGCATCGCCACCGCCCCCGATCCGAACTCCAACCGGCTCACGAGCTTCAAGTCGACATACTTCGATAGCCCCGCGAACAACGTCGGCCCGTGGCCCGCCAGCCTTGGGTGCACGACGAACTCGTACTCGTCGATCAAGCCCAGCTCCGCCAACGCCAGCGGGAGCTGCACGCCTCCCACGCCCAGCCCCTTACCCGACTCCCGCTTGAGCTGCTGAACGACCTCCCCCAGATCCCCGCGCACGAGCTCCGCGTTCCAATCGACCCGCTCCAGGGTGCTCGACACGACGTACTTCTTTGCCGCGTCGATCGTCCGGGCGAAGGGTTCCATCCAGGCTTCCATCCAATCAGGCCTCACACCCGTCCGCGCCGGCGCCCGCCACGCTGCCTCCATCATTTCATAGGTCACCCGGCCAAGGAGGAGGGCATCGGCCTTTGCGAGGTTCTCGGCGTGGTGACGATGCATCTCTTCGTCCGGGACAATTGCACGATGGTCGCAGCACCCATCCAGTGTGACGTTGATGGAATACCGAAGGGGTCGCATGATGTCCTCCTGAAGCGGGTTAACGAAAAAGTTCAGCCGCACAGAGTTGAGGTCACAGCGGTCGAATGAGGCTATGAAAACGCGCCCGGACGAGCCGAGAATGCATACCTCCTACGGGCTAGTTGATAAGTGCGGCTGGATAGCCCCAACCGTGGACTCTATTGAAAGAATGGTGAGTGACTACGTAGCGTCACACTCCTTGTTTGAGAGGCGGTATAACGCGCCGCCGCACGCAGCGCGTCCACAGCATCGGCGTCGAGGTCGAGCACGACGGTGGTATAGCTTCGGATGTTATTCTCATCGAGTATGGCTCGAATCTAGACGACCGTGATTTTTATTGGGCATAGCGCAGGGGTACTGGGCAATCGTTGAGGACCGCTAGGGCAACTGGCGGAGACGCATGAGGTAGCGGCTCATGACGCCCCACATTTGCCAACGTGGAACCGTAACAACCCTGTGCGATATAACACACACGTTATATAACAAGAACGTTAAATGAATATCATGCCATGGGAGCCCGTGACGTCAACGACCGCACCTGCATCCGCCAGGACGCCGACTCCGAAAGGCTCGAACGGCTCAAAAAGAGCGCCTACGCCAACGACCACCTCGTCGCCCTCGCCGCCTTCATGTCGGCCACCGGCAACGAGACACGCCTGCGCATGCTCTACGTCCTCTGGCTCTCCGGCGAGCTCTGCGTCTGTGACCTGGCCGACATCTTCGCGATCACACAGCCAGCCGTCTCACGCCATCTCAAGATCCTGCGGGAGAAGGCGCTGGTCGAGGCCCGGCGCGACGCCCAGACGATCTACTACCGCGTCTGCATGGACAACCCGTTTGCGAAGATGCTCGTCCGCCTCTTTGAAGAGCAGGAGGCGGATCGCGTCACATTAAACCTGAAGGAGATCCCGTCATGAAGAAGGCAATAGGAAAGCACGCCGCCGCTCCGTCGGTCGCCAACGGCCGGGAGGGAAGGGTAAGCACCTACGACCTGGTCATCATCGGCGGTGGATCAGCCGCCTTCGCGGCGGCCCTCAAGACCAGCGAGTTGGGCGGGCATGCCGTGATCGTCAACGCCGGTCCCGAGCACGGCGGGCTGCCTCTCGGCGGCACCTGCACGAATGTCGGCTGCATCCCGTCGAAGACTCTGATTCGTGCAGCCGAAGCCGCGCGCCGGGCGCAGCAGACGTCCTTCGAGGGCCTCCGCGTCGCAGGGGAGGTGACCGACTTCGCTGCCGTCACGCGCCAGACCCAGGCGCTCGTGACTGAGTTGCGTCGGCGCAAGTACGTCGACGTGGCGGGGGACGACCCGAATATCGCCATCATCGAGGGCCGCGCCCGGATCACGTCTCCGCACGTTGTCGAGGTGGAGGGGCAGACGCTCCGCGCCAGGAACATCCTCATTGCTACCGGGGCCCGCCCCTTCGTCCCGGCCATCCCAGGGCTGGAGGAGATCGACTACCTCACCAATGAAGAGCTGTACCGGCTGGAAACCCGACCGGAGCACCTGCTCATCCTCGGAGGCCGGTACATCGCGCTAGAGAGTGCCCAGGCCTTTGCCCGCCTCGGCAGCCGGGTGACCGTCCTGCAGCGCTCGCCCCGCATTTTGCCGACGGAGCAGGCCGATCTGACCGATGCACTGACGGCGTACCTGCGCCAGGACGGCATCGACATCCGAACCGGCGTCACGACCCGGGCCGTTCGGCGTGACGATGACGAGATCCTCGTAGAGACGCTCATCAACGGGCAGGAGCAGGTCTTCCGCAGCAGCCATCTTCTTATGACCACCGGCCGGCAGGCCAACACGGAAGACCTGGGCCTGGAAGCACTCGGCATCAGGACGAACGGGCACGGCTTCCTGAAGGTCGATGAGACGCTACGCACGAGCATATCGACGATCTTCGGCGCGGGCGACGTGCTCGGCGAGCAGATGTTCGTCTACACGGCGGCCTACGAGGGCCAACTCGCCGCGCAAAATGCGATGAGCGAGGGGCACAACAAGCGGGACTACACGGCGCTACCATGGGTCGTCTTCACCGACCCGCAGGTGGCCGGCGTCGGGCTCGACGAGCACCAGGCCGCTGAGGCCGGGATCGACGTCGATGTCGCCAGGCTGCCGCTCGAAGCGGTGCCTCGGGCCCTCGCCGCGCGCGACACGCGGGGCTTCATCAAGCTGCTGCGGGACCGGGCGACGGATCGGCTCGTCGGGGCGCGCATCCTGGCGCCGGAGGGCGCGGAGCTGCTGATGGAGGTGGCGCTGGCGATCAAGTACGGGATTACGGCGAAGGAGCTAGCCACCCTGTTCCATCCCTATCTGACGCTCTCGGAGGGGGTCAGGCTGGCAGCGCTCGCGTTCTCGAAAGACGTGAGGAAGCTGAGTTGCTGCGCGGCGTGAGCGCCTCTACCGGAGGGGCTGTGCAGCATGATTATCCTCTTGAGGTTCTGTGACGGAAGAAGCCGCCGCTACGTCTCGTCTAAATAGATAGATGCATGGACCGGCCCGATTCCACTAACGCAACGACGGCTGAAGCGCTGCTGCGGGCGGCCCGTGCAGGCAACCGTGAGGCGTTCCGGCGCCTCTACGAGACGTGCGGGCCGCAGGTCTATCGTACGGCCTTCCGGCTTGTAGGCGCCCCGGAGGCTGAGGACGTCGTGCAGGAGGTCTTCATCGCGCTCTTTCGCAACCCGGACGCCTTCGACGGCCGATCCGCCTTCACCACCTGGCTCTATCGCGTCACCGTCAACGCCTGCTACGACCGGATGCGCAAAGCCCAACGGCGCGCCGCGTATCATGGTGGCAGCACCGACGCCGAGCCGGACCGTGCCTGGCCGGCGGACGGTACGGCAGGGCAAGCCGGCCTCCGCGTCTTGCAGCGCGATGTGCAGCACCACATCGAGCAGGCGCTGGCGACGCTCAGTCCGGACCTGCGCACGACGCTCGTGCTGAAGGAGATCGAGCAGCATTCCTACCGCGAGATTGCCCGGATCCTCGACTGCTCCGAAGGCACCGTGGCCTCGCGCCTGGCCCGGGCACGACGGCAGGTCGCCGGCTATCTGCATCAGGTCGGCATCGACGCGGCCTACTTCAGCAACGATGGCGGCGCTGAACGGGCCTGAACATGGAAATACTCAACCGAATCGAGTCTCGGTCCGAATGCCGTTGCTCGACGGATAACAATCATCCAAACACAACTCCGACGAGGGTCAATCATGGCACAAGAGAACATCACAACCATCGTAGACGAACTATTGAACGGGTTCGCACGTCTGCTCCCCAAGAATTCTCCAGAAGAACAACGGTTCGGCATCGGTCTGCTACGCGCACTGGCCCGACGTGGACCGCTTAAGGCTGACGACGTTGCCCAGGCGCTCGACATTTCCCCTGTCGAAGCGAAAACATTTCTGGAGCAGTCCGAGCTGGGCCGCCTCGTGCTTCGAGATAAGGAGGACCGGGACCGCATCCTTGGTTTCTGGGGTCTCGCTACGTTTCCTACGCATCACCAATTAGCCATCAACGGACGAACCCTATGGGCGAATTGCGCCGGAGATAGCTTGTTCCTGCCGGTGCTACTGGGAGAAACGGCGCGCATCGAATCCAAGGATCCCGAGAATGGCGAGGTGATCAAGCTCACCGTTTCGCCGTCGGGCGTGGAATCCGTCACCCACGAAAACGTCTTCGTATCCGTGAACGCGCCCGAGATGTGGGACCTCTCGTCGGCAGAGAAAGCCATCGGGTCGGTATGTCACTATATCTACTATTTTGCCTCCCGAGCGTCTGGCCAACGGTGGGTAGCGAAGCATCCGGGGACGGTCCTCCTGCCTCTCGATGCAGCATTCGATCTGGTGTACCGGATGAACAGCGACGAGCGGGTTTTCGGAAAGGAACTGGCGCGGCGTGAAGACGAATCAGAACTTCTTCAGCTCGGTTGATGCCACGGCCACCTGGCTGGCCGACCATCCCGGAGCTTTCACCGTGTCGGTGCCGGACACCTACCACATGGTACGCCGCGCCTATGAACGGTTTGTCACGCAGGGAAGCTGCGGTTAATCATTAAAAAAGGGGGTGCAACGACCCTAATGCACGTAGCGGACGAACAACTCGCGGCCTTCTTCGACGGCGAACTCTCGCCCGAGGAGTACCGCATCGTCGAAGCCCACGTGCGGACCTGTGCGCGGTGCCGGCAGGTGCTCGACGACATGGTCCTGGTGCAGAAGGGCCTGCGCGCGCTCGCCGTCCCCGAGCCGCCAGAAGACCTTTGGTACCGGATCGACCGCACGCCAGCGGCCTTGCGCCGGATGAGGCCGGTGCGCGAGCTGCGCCGCCGGGCGCGCGCGGTCGTAGCGGCGTCGGTGGCCTTGCTCGCAGTAGCCCTTTCCGTGCTGGCCCTCCTGACCCAGGATCGCGGGCAGGTGCCGGCGTGGCCGCTGCCGGTCGTCTCCGCCGAGGCGCCCTTCAACCTCGGCCTCTACCTGGAGGCGCTCGATCACGCGGGGCAGATGCCGTCGCTGCCCGCCAGCTACCAACAGCGGCAGATGTCCGACGAGGAGGCTCTGCGTGCCGTCACACGCACCGCTGCGCTGGACGTGAAGGCGCTTCCTTCCGCCCTGACGCTGGAGGAGGCCTATCTCATTGAGCGGGAAGGCTTCCGGATGGCCCAACTCATCTATCGCCACAGCCGGGGAAGCGTGCTCATCTTTGCCCAGCCGCGCGACTATGCGGTCTCCTTCTCCGGTTTCCCGGCCGAGCCGGTGGTCGTTGAGGCGCGGCGCTGCCTCTCGGTGCGCTGCGGGGTCTATCGCGCTTATTGTTTTTCGACGGAGGCAGCCACCTACACCGTCGTGGGCCGCTACGGCGATCCGACGGTGATCCAGATCATCAAGACGCTGTCCAGCGATTAAACAAGCATGAAAAAGGAGGATGATAATCATGCCGGACACAACCATCGACCTTGAGAAGATGACGGAAGCGATGCTAACCTCGTTCGCCGGTCTTTCTGCCTTGGTGGGCACCGACGAGATGAAGGTCGGCCTTGAGGGCGCACGCCAGCTTGCCACAACCGGGCAACCCACAACAGCGGCGCACATCGCCGCCGCGCTCGGCCTGCCCGAAAAACGGGTCGAGGACCTGTTGGATACCTTCGCCGACACAGGGTTTGCCTTCCGTGACGAGGACGGCAGCGTGCTCGCCATGTGTTGCCTCACAGTTCCCGGCACGGCCGTTCCCGGCACGCCGCACCGGGTCACGATCAAAGCGCGCGGTGGGCCGACGGTATATGCCTGGTGCGCGCTCGACACGCTCTATCTTTCGTACATGTTCGACGTCCCTGTACGTGTATGGTCGATCTGCCCTATCACCAGGCGCAGCATCTCCTGCATCATCAAGCCTGATGGTACGGTGCTCGGTGCCACGCCCTCCGAAGCCGTGCTCTCGGTCTTGATCCCACACGGACCCATCACGAAGGATGTCAGGAGCAGCTTCTGCCACTATGTAACCTTTTTTGCGGATGAGGAAACCGGCAGGGCGTGGGCAGACAAGCAGACGGTAACGATCACATTCCTGGGCCTTGCGGAAGCCGCCGTATGGACGAAGCAGCATTACGAAAGATTATTCTGCCCCTCGCCCTGAATGGCCTATGTTCAAGAGCTACCTCACCCTCGCCCTTCGCCACCTGCGCCGACGGATAGGCTTTGCCCTGATCAACGTCTTTGGGCTGGCCTTGGGCATGGCCGTCTGCATGCTTATCCTGCTCTTCGCGGGCGACGAATTCAGCTACGACCGCTACCACGAGAACGCCGACCGGATCTACCGTGTGGTGATGGACCGTGCGAGCGGCCAGGCCGTCATCCACTGGGCGCGGACTCCGTCGCCTCTCGGCCCGGTCCTCATGGAGGGCCTGCCGGAGGTGGAGCAGGCGGTTCGCGTGCGGAAGAATCCTCGAACCGACCTGGTGCAGTATGCGGACCGCGCGTTCTACGAACCCCGCTTCTACTTCGCCGACGCCCATGTCTTCGACGTGTTTTCCTTCGAGTTGGTACGCGGCGATCCGGCCACCGCGCTTCAGGATCCGCAGTCGGTCGTTCTGACCGAGGCCATGGCCCGGAAGTACTTCGGCGAGGCAGATCCTATCGGCAAGGTGCTCACGCTGGAAAACAACGTAGCGTACACCGTGACGGGCCTCCTGGCCGACGTGTCGTCCACGTCTCACTTCGTGTTCGATTTCCTGGCCTCGTTCGAAAGCCTGGGCGCTCTGCTGGGAGAGGAGCGCATCCGTAGCTGGGGATGGGTGGACGTGCATACCTACGTGCTCCTTCCGGAGATACATGACCCGGCCCTGGTGGAAGCCAGGCTGCCCGCGCTGCTGGAGGCGACCTCCGACGAGGCGTTTGCTGCCAGCACCACGCTGGTGCTGCAACCCATCACACGGATTCACCTCTACTCGAAGCTCAAAGACGAGATTACCCCCAACAGCGATGCGACGTATGCCTACATCCTGGCGATGGTGGCGCTGTTTGTCCTGCTGATCGCCTGCATCAACTTTGTGAATCTCGCCACGGCTCGCTCGGCGGATCGAGCGCGGGAGGTCGGGCTGCGCAAAGTCCTGGGGGCCGGGCAGGCGCAACTCATCCGGCAATTCCTCAGCGAGTCGGTACTGCTGGCGCTGCTGGCCCTGGGGGTAGCCGTGGGACTGGCCCGGCTTTTCATGCCGCTCTTTAATACCCTCTCAGGCAAGACGCTCTCGCTGACCGGTGATCTCACGACGGTCTTGGCGGGCTTCATCGCGATCATGCTCGTCGTGGGTCTCATCGCTGGAAGCTATCCCGCCTTCTACCTCGCGGCGGTGCGTCCGGTGACGGCCTTGCGGAGCGGCATGGCTACCGGCACACAACGAGTACGGCTACGGCAGGGGCTCGTCGTCGGGCAGTTCGCCGTTACTATCGCACTTCTGATCGGGACCGGCGTGATTCTGCAGCAGGTGGACTATCTCCGCAACACGACGCTCGGCTTCTCAGAGGAGCACGTGATCGTGTTGCCGCTACGGGACGCCGAGCAGCGCCGGGCGGTCGAGGTCATCAAACAGGAGTTCCTGCGCCACCCGGGGGTGTGGGCTGCCACGGCGTCGTCGAGCACGCCGGGCACGGGCAACCATCTGACGTTACCCTTCCGCCCGGAGGGGGCTGCCGAAAGCACGCCGCTGCCGACCTATCTGGTCGACTTCGATTTTACGGACACCTATCAGATCCGTCTCGCTCAAGGGCGGAGCTTCCAGAAAGGCCGTGCCTCGGACTCGACGGGGGCGCTCCTCATCAACGAGGCCGCGGCGGCGTATTTCGGGTCTGATCAACTGATTGGCGTGGACTTCGCCAGCGGAGGCGAGAAGCCTTTCACCGTCATCGGGGTTGTGGAGGATTTCCAGATCGCGTCACTTCACGCGCCGGTCGAGCCGCTCGTCATTGCGCCGTTTGCCTGGTACCGCTACCTTTCGCTTCGCCTCAGCCCGGACGACCTCCCCGGTACTCTGGCCTTTCTGGAGGCGAAGTGGCGGGACCTCGCGCCGGAGCGTCCCTTCGAGTATTCTTTCCTTGACACCGACATCGACCAGCTCTACAGGGCCGATGCACAGCTGGGGCGCATCTTCAGCTATCTGGCGATGTTGGCCATCTTCATTGCCTGCCTGGGCCTGTTGGGCCTGTCGGCGCTGGCGGTTGCCCAACGCACGAAGGAAATCGGTATCCGCAAGGTGCTGGGCGCCTCTGCAGGCCGCATCGTCCTGCTCTTCTTGAAAGAATACCTGCTTCTTGTCGCTGTGGCCTTTGTCGTGGCGGCTCCGCTGGCATATGTCGCGCTGGAGGGTTGGCTGCAGGACTTCGCCCATCGCATCGAGCTATCCGGGGGGATCTTTCTCCTGGCCGGACTCGTGGCTCTGCTGGTTGCCGCGCTG
>Ga0302046_10005289_pt1 | contig 11410 bp, 9 predicted proteins | sample RVTome_11_FD_200261 | JGI IMG/M metagenome (GOLD analysis project Ga0302046, IMG submission 200261) | Soil microbial communities from uranium-contaminated site in the Upper Colorado River Basin, Wyoming, United States - RVT147D111 (version 2) ... | reverse complement strand
GCTCCGGGACTTCTTCCGAGAGGCCTAGCTCGGACAATCCACGAACTCGGGCCACCGGGCGGGTGGCGCCGCATGCCTCGCACCCGGTGGGTTCGTGAATAATGCGCGAGCTAGCCGGCGGCCCGGCCGCTCAGTGCTCGACCTCGTCGAGGTCGAGGGCGTCGGCCAGCGTGCGGAGCAGCAGGAAGAGACTTGCCTTCACCTCGGCGTCGTACTCGGGAGAGGCGAGGTCGCCCTGGTAGAAGGCCTCCAGGATGTAGGTGACGAGGCTCGGGTGCGCGCCGCCCTCCAGGCTCTTGAGGAGGATGCGGGGATCGGCGCCCTCCCAGCGCTCCAGCCAGTCGGTGGTGGCCTCGTAGGCGGCGATGACGCGCGCCTCGGCCAGCGGCGGGAAGGGCCGCCCCAGGCTGGCCTCGAGCACCTTGAAGAGCAGGAAGCACAGGCCGAGGGCGGCCTTCTGCGCCGCCTCGTCGAACTCGCCGGTCACCGCGTGGGAGAAGCGCGCGACGTGCGGCTGCCGCTCCAGGAATGCCTTCGCCTCGCGCTCGACCCGGTCGGGGGCATAGGCAATCATCTCCTGCCAGACCTCGTCGACGAGTCCCTGATCGATGGCGCGCATGTGGGCTCCGGAGAGAGAAAACCCCTTGCGGCTCCCGGAGGTCTCCGGTAAGGTGGATCGCCGGCAATTCTAGCACGAGCGCGCGCCCCGGCAGCGCCTCTCGGCCCTCCGGACCGGGCGCCCAGCGCCCGCCGCCGGCGGGACGCGCAGGGACGCCGTCGAGGCGTGACGTCGATCACGGTTCACCCTCACAAGGTCGGGCCACATGAGCACTGAGCAGGTTTGGTTGTCGGTGGGTTTTCTCGGGCAGGCGTTCTTCTCCGCGCGATTCCTCGTGCAGTGGATCGCCTCGGAGCGCCGCAAGCAGAGCGTCGTGCCCACGTCCTTCTGGCTCTTCTCCATCGGTGGCGGCGTCACGCTGCTGCTCTACGCCATTCACCGGCTCGATCCGGTCTTCATCCTCGGCCAGGCAGCCGGGCTGTTCGTCTACTCGCGCAACCTGTTCCTGATCCGCCGCAAGGCACGCATGCTCGCCGAGGCCCGCACCTGATGGCGGGGCCGCGGCAGGGTCATCCCGGTCCCCGGCAGGGCGATCAAGGAGACGTTTCCATGGACCCGAGCATCCAGTGGGGAGTCCCGCAGACGCGCGCGATCCTGATGATCCCCGGCCCGACCGAGCTCCCGTGGCCGGTGATCCAGGCCATGAACCAGCCCCCGGCCATCCAGTACGACATGAACTTCGACGTCAACGTGCTGGAGCCGGTGACGCTGGCCCTGCGCGACATCTTCCAGGCGCCCTCCGCGGAGGTCATCGTGATGCCCGGATCGGGCCGCACCTCGCTGGAGGCGGGCGCCGTTTCCATCGTGGAGCCCGGGGACCGGGTGATCGTGATCGTGGCCGGCCAGTTCGGCCTCCTCATGCGCGAGATCATGACGCGCGTCGGCGCCGAGGTCACGGAGCTGGCGGTGGAGTGGGGTCAGCCGCTGGATCTGGGCACGATCGAGCGCGAGATGGAGCGGGTGAAGCCCAAGGCCGTCGCCCTCGTGCACAACGAGACCTCCACCGGGACCACCTACCCCGCCGCCGAGGTCGGCCGGCTGGCCAAGCGCCATGGCGCGCTTTTCCTGCTGGACACGGTGTCCTCGCTGGCGGGGATCGACGTGCGGACTGACGAGTGGGGCGTGGACCTCAACATGACCGGCTCCCAGAAATGCCTGGCCGCGCCGCTCGGCATGGCCCTGGTCTCCGTGAGCCCCGCCGCCTGGGAGGCCATGGAGCGCCGCAAGCACAAGGCCGGCTCCTGGGTCTACGACCTCCTGCGCTGGAAGGAGCACTGGATCCCGGCCTCCCGCGGGGGCCACGTGGCCGACGGGGCGCCGCGGCGCCAGCCGGTGTCGATCCCCACCCATCTCACCCATGCTCTCGGCGCCGCCACGCGGCTCATCGTCGAGGAAGGGCTTCCCCACCGCTTCCGCCGGCACGCCGTGGCTGGACGCGCCTTCCGCGCGGGCCTCGATGCCATGCGGCTCGAGATGTTCCCGCACCCGTCCTTGCTTTCCGACACCGTGTCGTGCTTCAAAGCGCCGGCGGGAATCGAGACGGCGGCCGTGGTCAAGCAGATGCGGGACCGCTACGGCATCCTGATCGGCACCGGGCTCGACCGGATCCGGACCACGACGCTCCGAGTCGGCCACATGGGCATCACCGCGAGCCCGCTCTACGTGCTGCCCACCCTCTCCGCCCTGGAGATGACGCTGCGCGACCTGGGCTACAAGGCGGAGCCCGGAGCCGGCGTGGCCGCCGCCCAGTCCATCTTCGCCCGGCCCGCGGCATGATCGTCGTCCCCGACGACTTCCCGTCGGTCTTCGAGGGAAGCCCCGCCCACGAGCGCGCGAAGAAGCTCGGCGAGGTCCGGGTCTTCACCCAGCGGGGCGCCGACGACGAGGGCGAGCTGATCCGGCGCGTCGCCGAGGCGACGGCGGCCGTCAACATTCGCGCGCACGCCCGCTTCACAGACGCCGTCTTCACCGCCTGCCCCGCCCTGAAGCTCGTCGCCGTGTGGGGAACCGGCACGGACAACATCGATCTCCACGCGGCGGGGATGCGCGGTGTCACCGTGTGCAACACCCCGGGGGTCAACGCCTTCGCGGTGGCCGAGCACGCGCTCACCCTCATGCTGGCGGTGGCCCGGAAGATCCCTACCCTCGACCGGGACATGCGCGCCGGCAAGTGGCCCCGCGAGATGCTCACCCAGCTCCTCGACAAGACGCTGGGCGTCTTCGGCATGGGCGCCATCGGCAGCCGCGTGGCGGCCCTCGGGCGCTGCATCGGCATGGAGGTGCTCGGCTGGAGCGCGCGGGGCGAGGAGGCGCGCATCCGCGCCGCCGGTGCCCGGCCGGCCGGCAAGGAAGAGATCCTCTCGACGGCGGACGTGGTGAGCCTGCACCTCCGTCTCACGCCGGAGACGCGGGGCTTCCTGGGGCGGAAGGAGCTGGTCCTGATGAAGCAAACCGCGATCCTGGTCAATACGGGCCGGGGTGCGCTGGTGGAGCGGAACGCGCTCCTGGAGGCGCTCCGCGAGCGCCGCATCCTGGCCGCGGGGCTGGATGTGTTCCACCAGGAGCCGCTCGGGGCCGGGGACCCGATCCTGTCCCTGCCCAACGTCGTTTGCTCGCCCCACAACGCCGGCCAGACTCCCGAGGTGGTCCGCGACGGCCTGCTCCGGGCCGTCGCCAACGTCGAGGGTTTCCTCAAGGGCGCGGCCACCGACGTCGTGGTCGCCCCCGTGCGCTGACCGGCTCCGCGCCCTCTCCCGACTCCGCTCCCGCGCCCCCCGGGGAGGCGGAGGAAAGGGAGCGGGGAACCCGCATGGGCCGCCTCCTCCCGCCTTGACACCTCTCCGGCTGTACACGATTCTTAGCGCGGATCATGCGTGACGGAGGCTCCACCCTCACCCCGGCCCTTTCCCTCCAGAGGGACAGGGAGTCGTTTCGGTTCCCTCAGCCCCTCCGGGAGCGAGGGGCAGGGTGAGGCGGCGCGCAAGGACGCGGAAGACAGGCTCGTGAATGGCGCGAGTTAGGGGCCGATGCGACTGACCGAGCGGGAGCAGCGCATCCGGGCGGGCGAGCTGGGCGAGCCGGCGCGCGTGGCCATCGAGCAGCAGATCGCGGTGGGCGAGTTCTTCGCCGCCGAGCGCTTCGTCCCCATCACCAACGTCCACATGATGGGCGACATGGAGGTGATGGGAGACGGCGGCTTCGCCTTCATCGAACGCCTCGTCGGCGAGGGCGCGAGATTCTCGGTCCCGGTGACCACCACCGCGCGCTGCGTGGACTTCGAGCGCGCGGCGGCCCTGCGCCAGCGCCCGGAACTGGTGGACCGGGAGCGCGCCCTCGTCGCCACCCTGGGGCATCTCGGCGCCATCCTGGTCGACACCTGCATCAACTACCAGACCGTCTACCAGCCGCACTTCGGCGAGCACCTGGCCTGGGGCGACACCGGCGCCGTGATCTGGGCCAACTCGGTGTGCGGCGCGCGGAGCAACTACGAGGCGGGCCCCGCCGCCCTCGCCGCGGGCCTCACGGGGGTGACGCCGGCCTACGGCTACCACCTCACCGAGCAGCGAACGGGCACCGAGCGCTTCGAGGTCAGCTGCGAACTCCCGGACTACGCCGACTGGGGTGCCCTCGGGGGCATCATCGGCCGGCGCACCCTCGACTACTGGAAGGTGCCGGTCGTCGCCGGCCTCCGGTCCCACCCTGGCGCCGACGAGCTCAAGCACTTCGGCGCCGCTCTGGCCTCCTACGGCTCCTGCGCGATGTACCACATGGTCGGCCTCACGCCGGAAGCGCGCGACGAGGCGGAGGCCTTCCGCGGCCGCGCGCCGGCCGCCCTCCACGTCATCGACGATGCGGCCCTGGCCGCCTTCTACAGGACCTACCCCGAGGACCGGGCCGAGGTGGATGTGGTCGTCTTTTCCGGCCCCCAGCTCTCGGTGCTGGAGATGCGGCGGATCGTCGAGCTGCTGGCCGGCCGCCGCGTGCACACGCGCACGGCGCTCCTCCTCACCACCAACTTCGCCAACAGGGAGATGGCGGCGCGGCTCGGCTACGTGAAGGCCATCGAGGACGCGGGCGGCCGGGTTCTGGCGGGCGCGTGCTGGTACATCATGGAGCCGGCCCGGATGGCCGCCGCCTTCGGCTGGCGGAACGTGCTGACCAACTCGGCCAAGGTCGCCAACATCATCGGGGGCTACCGCCTCCACCCGATCCTCCGCCCCACCGCCGTCTGCGTCGAGGCCGCCGTCAGCGGCGAGCTGCCTGCCGAGGGGCATCTCCGATGAGCGTGGTGCTCACCGCGCCGCTCGGCTTCGGCCCGGCCGTGGAGGCGGAGATCGTGCTCTCCCGCGACACCTTCAGCCTCCGCTACGACATGGACCGCGAGACCGGCGTCGTCTCCCGGAAGGGCCATGCCCTCGAAGGCCTCTCGCTGGCCGGCAAGATCGTCTACTTCCCGGCCGTGCAGGGCGGCGTGGCCGCCGGCTGGGGCTTCCTCGCCCTGGCCCACCGCGGCGTGGCGCCGGCCGGGATACTGTTCGGCCGTACCAATCCGGTCATGATCCAGGGCCTCGTGCTGGCCGGGATCCCGGTGATGCATCGCCTGAGCCCGATCCCCTCGCCGTCCTGCTGACCGGAGACCGCGTCCGCATGTCGCCCGGGCGCGGCGTCGTGGAGCTTGTCGGCCAGCGCCCCGGAAGCTGACCGGCCCGGTGTACCTGACCGTCGAGTAGTCCTCGGGCCCTCGGAACAGGGCGAACCTTACACGGTAAGGGCTACCCGGCGCGCCCATTGCGCCCTCCTAAGGTTCTGCGTGATGGGTCCGATTCGCCTCCTTCTCCCCCCGCCTGCGGTCCGAAGCACCCTGCTTCGGCTCAGGCATGTGGAATGCTGGAACCAAACAATGACCCCGCCCCGTCCTGCGCGCCAGCAGGGCCCCGGCCGGGAGTCTCAGAGAGAGGAGGATGGACGCCAATGATCAGTCGCGGAAGACGCTGGCTCCTGGGAGTCTCCCTGACGATGTTACTCGCTCCCGGCGGCGCGCTCGCCGCCCCCGGGGATCTCGTGGTCGTGCACGGCACGGTCGCCGAGCGGCACGACAACCTGCTGGTCATCCGTGGTGACAATGGCCGCACCTACTATACCGACCTCACCGCGGTCAACAAGGCGGCGCTGGCGGGGCTGAAGCCCGGTGATCCGGCCTTCATCCGCGGCACGGAGGGCACCTATCCGAACGAGGTCCGCGCCACCGCCGTGGAGCTCGACACCGCTCGCGCGCTCCGTCCCCCGGCACCCGGCCAGACAGCTGCGCCGGGCGTGTTCGAGTACCGCGATTGGCGACTGCCGGCCGCCCACCGGTACGAGCGCCACGATCCGGCCACGTCCACGTACACGCCGGTGGACATCCTGAGCGTGCCCGCGCGCGTCGAGCGCGGCGAGTGGATCTACGACCGCACCGCCGGCCGCTGGGTCAACCACCCGAGCACGGGGCGCAACCCGGTCTACCTCGCGTACACCCCTGGCGTCGGCGTGCCGGGGAGCGACGCCGATCGCCTCGTCCACGGGAGCTGGCGGCTGCCGCGGTCGCATCGCTACGAGTCCTACGACCCGGCCACCGGGATCGCCACCCCCGTGGACGTGCTGGGCGTGGCGCCCCGGATCGAGCGCGGCGAGTGGATCTACGACCGCACCGCCGGCCAGTGGGTCAACCATCCCAACACGGGCCGGAACTCCGCCTACCTGGCGGGCGGCGCGCCGGTGGCCGCGGTGACGGCTGCCGCGGAGCCCGACACCCTCGCCCACGGGGCCTGGTACTTCCCGCGCTCGCACCGCTACGAGACGTACGACCCGGACAGCGGGCGATACGCGCAGGTGGACGTCGCGAGCCTGCCCGCGCGGGTCGAGCGCGGCGAGTGGATCTACGACCGCACCGCCGGCCAGTGGGTCTCGCATCGCGGCATGAAGATCAACGAAGCCTACCTCGAGGGGCGCGCCTACGGTGTCGTGGAGTCGGTGGCGGGCCGGACGTTGACGGTCCGGATGCCTGACGGGCGGCTGCTCACCGTGGACACCTCGCGCGTCGTCCAGCCGGCGCCCCCCTTCGCCGCCGGGGACCGGATCGTGCTGACAGGCGACTACGAGGCGCCCGGGACGTTCATCGCCCGGTCGGCCCAGCGGGCGGGGCCGCCGAGCAACCGGCATCCTCACACGGACGGCCGGTAGAGGAGCGCGCCGCCCGCGGGCTGGCTCAGAGCCGGAGCGCTTCGCGCAGCACCTCGGCCGGGTGCCGGGCCCGGCGCCCGGCGAGGTGCTCGATCTGCTGGCGGCAGGAGATGCCGGGCGCCACGATCTCGGTAGCGGCGGGCTGTGCCTTGACGGCCGGAGCCAGCCGGCGGTTCCCGAGGGTGACCGAGATGTCGTAGTGCTCCTTCTCGAACCCGAACGAGCCGGCCATCCCGCAGCAGCCCGAGTCCACCTCGGTGACCTCAAAGCCCGCCCAGGTGAGGGCGGCCACGGTGGGCGCGGTCCCCACCAGGGCCTTCTGGTGGCAGTGGCCGTGGAGGAGCGCGCGACGCGCGCCGTCCCTGAACGGCAGCGCGAGCCCCCGGCTCCGTTCGCGGAGCAGGAACTCCTCGAGGAGGAAGCTCGAGCGGGCGACCTGACGCGCCTCCTCCGTGCGCAGCAGCTCCACGTACTCGTCCCGGAGCGTGAGGAGGCAGGACGGCTCGAGCCCGACCACGGGGATGCCACGGGCCACCAAGGGCTGGAGCCGCGCGACGTTCCACTCGGCGTGGCGCCGGGCCTCGTCCAGCATGCCCTTGGAGATCAGCGGGCGGCCGCAGCACTTCCTGTCCACCAGCTCCACGCGGTATCCCGCCGTCTCGAGCAGCTCGACGGCGGCCCGGCCGACCTCCGGCGTGTTGTAGGTCACGAAGGTGTCGTGAAACAACAACACGCTGCCGCGCGGCGCGGCGGCCGGCGGCTTCCTCCGGTCGAACCAGTCGGTGAAGGTCTCGAGCGCGAAGGCTGGCAGCGGGCGGCGGGCGTCGATGCCGACCGCCCACTCCATGAGCCGGCGGTTGAGGCGCGACCCCGCGATCCAGTTGGACACGGGAGCCAGCCGCGCGCCCCACCGCGACAGCGCGGCGATGCAGCCGAAGACGCGGTTCCGGAGGGGCAGGCCGTTCGCCGCGTGGTAGTGGTGCAGGAACTCGTACTTCATCTTGGCCATGTCCACGTTGGCGGGGCACTCGGCCTTGCACGCCTTGCACTCGAGGCAGAGGTCCATCACCTCGTAGAGCCGCCTGCCCGCGAGGTCGGCCGGCGGCACCTTGCCGGACAGCACGGCGCGCAGGGCATTGGCCCGGCCGCGGGTGGAGTGCTCCTCGTCGCGGGTCGCCATGTAGGACGGGCACATGGTGCCCTCGAGCGTCTTCCGGCAGACGCCGACCCCGTTGCACATCTCGACGGCGGCGGCAAACCCCCCCTGGGGGGAGAAGTCCAGCAGCGTCTTCGGCTCCCAGGTCCGGTACTCGGGCCCGTAGCGGAGGTGCTGCGTGGTGCCTGGGCTGTCGACGAGGTTGCCGGGATTCATCAGGTTCTTCGGATCGAAGGCCCGCTTCAGCTCCCGGAAGGCCTGGAACACCTTCGGCCCGTACACGCGCTCGAGGAAGGGACTCCGGGCCCGGCCGTCGCCGTGCTCGCTCGAGATGGCCCCCTCGAACTCGAGCACCATGTCGAAGATCTCGCGGGCCATGGCCTCCACCTGCTCGAGCCCCCGGCGCGTCTTGAGGTTGATGACGGGACGGATGTGGAGGCATCCCACCGAGCAGTGGCCGTAATAGGCCCCCTCGGCCCCGTGCCTGGCCATGATCTCGCGGAAGCGTGGGACGAAGACCGGCAGGTGCTTGGGGTCCACCGCCGTATCCTCGATGAAGGCGATGGGCTTGGACTCCCCCTTCATGCCGAGGAGGAGGCCGAGGCCCGCCTTGCGGAGCTTCCAGATGGACTGCTGCTCGGCCACATCGTAGGCAATGTGGGAGGCGTAGCCGAAGCGCCCGGCCGCGCGCCGCGCTTCCAGGGTTTCCACCTTGCTCCGGACCTCGCCGTCCGTGTCGCCCGCGTACTCGACGATCAGGATGGCCGCCGGATCGCCCCGCACGAAGCCCATCCGCTTGGACTGCTCGATGTTGTCCCGCGCCAGGTCCAGGATCATCTTGTCGGTGAGCTCGACGGCGTAGGGGCCCGTCTCGAGGATGGCCTGGGAGCACTCCAGGGCCTCCTGCATGTCGTGGAAGTGCAGCACGTCGAGCGACGTCTTCCTCGGGCGCCGCACGAGGCGCATCCTGGCCTCGAGCACCGTCACGAGCGTCCCTTCCGAGCCCACGAGGAGGCGCGCCATGTTGAGCGGCCGGTCCCTGACCAGCTCGTCCAGGTTGTAGCCGCAGACCCGGCGCCAGTACTTGGGGTAACGGGCGAGGATCTCCTCGCGGCACTCGCGCCGGATCCGGTCCACCTCGCGGTAGATCCGCCCCTCCGGCCCGGGCCGCCGCATCTTGGCCGCGAAGGCCTCGGGGGCGATCTCGCCGAACACGGCGCGGCTGCCGTCGGCCAGCAGCACGGTCAGCTCGATGACGTGCTCCACGGTGAGCCCGTAGGCGATGGAATGGGCGCCGCCCGAGTTGTTGCCGAGCATTCCGCCGATGGTCGCCCGGCTGGAGGTGGAGGTGTCGGGACCGAAGAGGAGTCCGGTGGACCGGACGTGGTGGTTCAGCTCGTCCTGGACGAGCCCCGGCTCGACCCGCGCCCACCGCTCCTCCTCGTTCACCTCCAGCACGCGATGCATGTGCCGCGAGAAGTCGAGCACCACGGCGCGGTTCACCGTCTGGCCGGTGAGGGAGGTGCCGCCGCCTCGCGGGAGCACGGGAACGTTCTGCCGGTTCGCCACCTCGAGCGCCGCCTGCACGTCCCCGGCGTGGCGAGGAATCACGACGCCGATGGGCTCGACCTGGTACATGGAGGCGTCGGTGGAGTAGAGGAGACGGGAGTACGTGTCGAAGCGGACGTCGCCCTCGACCACGCGGCGCAGCTCGTGCTCGAGGTCGTTCATGGCCGGATTATACATCCACGCGCACGTCACCCGGGCCGTGGAGCGTGATCGCCTTCCCCCTTCCGTCGATGGGTTTCGTAGTGGACGAGCGCGGCGCCGCCGCGAACAGTGGCCCCCTTGTCCAGGATGAGGATGTCGAAGCTCGTGCCGGCCAGCGCTTGGGCGAAGGCGTAGCGGGCGAGGCTGGCCCGGATGTCGCGCTCCAGCGGCTTCAGCGACTCGGCCACGCCCCCGGCGACCAGCAGCCGCTCGGGATTGAGCCCGTTGACGATGATCGCGAGCCCGGCGCCCAGAGCCTCGCAGACCTCGGCCGCCAGTTCGCGGGCCACCGGATCACCGGCGGCGGCCTGCTGGAACACCTCGGTCGCCGTCACCTCCCGCTTGAGCCGCTGAGCTCCTTCCCGCGCGATGTCCGTGCCGGAGACATAAGCCTTGAGACACCCTCGCCCCCCGCAGATGCAGGCGCGCCCGTCATAGTTGATGGGCACGTGGCCCAGCTCGCCACCGAAGCCGGCGTGGCCCCGCACCACCCGCCCGTCGAGGATGATCCCGCCCCCGACCCCGGTGCCCACCGCGAGCATCACGAGGGAGCGCACGCCGCGGCCGGCACCGAACATCCACTCGCCCAGCGCCAGGACGTTGACGTCGTTGTCGACGAACACCGGCATCCCCACTCGCTCGGCCACCAGCGGGCCGAGCGGAACCGACGCCAGGTCAGGCACGTAATGGATGTCGCGCCCCACGGCGCCGCGCTCCGCGTCCACCGTCCCGGGGACGCCGATGCCGATCCCCGCGAGCTCGAGGCCCTGCTCGCGGGCGCTGCCGATCAGGCGATCGACGAGGGCGAGCAGCGTGGCGAGCGCGGTGGCGGGACCGCGGCCGTGAGTGGGCTCGCGAAGGTGGCTCAGCACCCGGCCATCGGCGGCGACGAGACCGGCCGCCAGCGTGGTCCCGCCCAGATCCACGCCGATCACCGCGGCGCCCGTCATGAGGTCACCCCCTCACCTTCCCCTCTCCCCTGGGGGCAGAGGGTGACAAGCACCCTCTCCCCTTCGGGGGAAAGGGTGAGAAAGACGCTCTCAGAAGTCGCCGAAGTGCGCGAGCCGGATCCCCTCGCGGGCGACGAGCGCCCGCGCCTCGAGATCCGTGAGCCCCGCCAGCTCGATCTCCCGCTGCTTCCCGTATCGGCTGTAGGCGAGATCCTCGTCGAAGTAGCCCGGGTGCGTCATGAACTCGGACACGCCGGCCGGCAGGGCCCGGAGATGCTCCAGGACCCGCTCCCGGGACCAGTACGGCTCCGGCCCCGACTCGCCCATGAAGTGGTCGGGCGTGCGGAGCCGCGCGCGCCGGGCCGCCGCGCGCACCTCGGCGTCCTGGCTCCGCACGGGCACCTTGAGCGCGCCGGCGAAGTCGAGGACCAGCTCCTGGATGGGCGGGTAGCGTCCGACGTGGTGGTGGCTGTCGAGATGGCTGGGGAACCGTCCCATGATCCGCCGGAAGGCGTCGATCTGGTTCCCCAGCTCGATCCGCGCCTCGTCCACCTTCGCGCGCTCGGCTACCGCGCGGGCGTCACGCAGGAAGCGGCGCTCGGCGTCGACGAGCGAGGCCACGCGCCGGGGCTCGGTGACGGGCGCGCCGAGGGTCAGGTTCAGGTGGAGCCCCACCCCCAGCGTGGAGCTCTTGAG
>Ga0302046_10005288_pt1 | contig 11411 bp, 9 predicted proteins | sample RVTome_11_FD_200261 | JGI IMG/M metagenome (GOLD analysis project Ga0302046, IMG submission 200261) | Soil microbial communities from uranium-contaminated site in the Upper Colorado River Basin, Wyoming, United States - RVT147D111 (version 2) ... | reverse complement strand
CCGCCTGCCGCGCCATCACCTTCGTGATCGCCGCCGTCAGCGTCGTCTTCCCATGGTCCACGTGCCCAATCGTCCCCACATTCACGTGCGGCTTCGTCCGCTCAAACTTCGCTTTGGCCATGGCCTCGTCTCCTGAATGAGGTTATTGCGTGTTCATTGAGGGCCTGGACTGGAGCCCGCGACCGGATTCGAACCGGTGAACCTCTTCCTTACCAAGGAAGCGCTCTGCCAACTGAGCTACGCGGGCGGAACCTCCTGATCCGAGACCTGAGTGAGTCCTCTGGCAACCTTGGAGCGGGAGACGGGGCTTGAACCCGCGACCACTAGCTTGGAAGGCTAGAGCTCTACCACTGAGCTACTCCCGCCCTAGGCCTGTGGGTTTCCTGATCAACCCGCCCGCTCGTCATCTATCGTCCTGTATCTCTCCGCTGCTAGCTGGTGGAAAATGTACGTCACGGAAGTGGTGGGGAGGGGAGGATTCGAACCTCCGAAGGCTGAGCCGACAGATTTACAGTCTGTTCCCTTTGGCCGCTCGGGAACCTCCCCGGATGGAGCCGACGACAGGAGTCGAACCTGCGACCTGCTGATTACAAGTCAGCTGCTCTACCAGCTGAGCTACGTCGGCAAGTTCGCGCGTAAGCCGCCGACCCAATTCCATAGCCCGCCTCAGCCCCCTCAGCGCCGCTCCACCGAGTGCCGCCGATGGGCGTCCCGAGCACCGAGAGGCAACCTCGTTCACCCAAACAAACCCCGTATTTTCAGTGTGTTGTGACCCACATCGAGGCGAAAATACACACCCCTAGGGCCGAAGAGCGCGGGAGTGTACATGGGGGGTCAGTGGAGGTCAACGCCGCCGCGCGGCGAGGCGTCGCGTTGCCGACGGACCTCGTAGAGCAGCACGGCGCCCGCCATGGCGACATTCAGGGTCGCCAGCGCCCCCCCGCGGGCCAGCGAGACCGCCCCGTCGCAGGCGCGCAGCACGCTGCTGCGCAGCCCGACCCCTTCGCCCCCCAGGACCAGCCCCACCGGACCGGTGAGGTCGGTGTCGGCCGCCGCCTGCGCCGCCGCCTCGTCTGCGGCAAACAGCCACAATCCTGCCGCCTTACACGACTCCACTGCCTCGACCAGGCCCCCAACCGCCACCACCGGCACATGCTCGGCGGCGCCACTCGCGACCTTCACCGCCGCCGGAGTGAGGGCGACGGAGCGGTGGCGGGCGGTGATCACCCCGTCGACGCCGTAGCAGGCGGCGACGCGCAACAGGCTCCCCAAGTTGTGCGGGTCCTGGACCCGGTCGAGGATCACCACCAAGGCGTCGTCCCGCCCCCGCAGGTCATCGAAGAAGCCTCGCGGATCGACCTCCGGCAACGGCTCCGCCAAGAGCACGAACCCCTGATCGCCGCCCTGCGGTGCCCAGCGGCGCAGCTCCTCGGCCGCGGCCCGGCGCACGGCGATCCCCTGCCCCTCGGCCAGCGCCGTCAGCCGGTCGCTTACCTCCCCCTCCTTGCGCGCCACCCACAGCTCCCTTCCCGGCCGGCGCCCGGCCGTCAGCACCGCCTCCACGGCATGCAGGCCGTAGACCGGGACGAGGTCTTTGTTACCCCGTGCCATGACCTAACCGCGCATCCCCTCCCCCCGGGAGGGGGCCGGGGGGAGGGCGATGGGACCGAGCAGCGTACACGGCGTGCTACCCAGCGGATCGTTCGCTCCGCACGCCCCCACCCCGACCCTCCCCCGGCGGGGGAGGGAGTTCCCAAGGGACCGCGACGACAGATCACTTCCCGGGCTCGCCTTCATCACCCCCGCTTCCACGTGGTCCCGCCAGGGCCATCCTCCAGCACCACCCCGGCGGCGGCCAGCTCGTCCCGGATTGCGTCGGCCCGCGCCCACTCCTGCGCCCGGCGGGCGGCGAGGCGCTCGGCAATCTTTGCCCCGATCGCCGCCGCGTTCAGCCCCGCCGCGCCGCGCTGAAACCAGACGGTGGGATCGTCCTGGAACAGGCCGAGGACCGCGGCCAGCCGCCGCAGCTCCGCCGCCCCCGCCCGCACCGCGCCGCGGTCTGCGCCCCTGGCGCCGCTCTCCCCGAGCACCCGGTTGAACAGCCGGACCCGCTCGAAGAAATGGCCGAGCGCGGCCGCCGTGTTCACGTCGTCCTCCAGGGCGGCGACGAAGTCGCCCGCGAAACCCTCCACCGCCGCCACCAGGGCACGATCGGCCCGGTGCCAGTCCACGGTCTCGCCCACCGCAACCGCGTCCGCCCCCTTCAAGAAGGTATAGACCCGGTCGACGGCGGCCCGCGCCTCCTTCAGGGCCGTGTCGGAGAAGTCGACCGGCGATCGGTAGTGGGTGAGGAGCAGGAAGGCGCGCACCACCTCGGCGGGGAACTTGTCCAGCACCTCGCGGATGGTGAAGAAGTTGCCCAGGGACTTGGACATCTTCTCGTTGTCGATGTTCACGAAACCGTTGTGCACCCAGCACCGGGCAAACCCCGCGCCGGCGCCGCAGCTCTGGGCGATCTCGTTCTCGTGGTGGGGGAAGAGGAGGTCGCGGCCGCCGCCGTGGATGTCGAACTCCCGGCCGAGGACCTTCATCGCCATGGCGGAGCACTCGATGTGCCAGCCGGGCCGTCCCGGCCCCCACGGGCTCTCCCACGCCGGCTCTCCCGCCTTGCTCGCCTTCCACAGGGCGAAGTCCAGGGGATCCTCCTTCGCCTCGTTCACCTCCACCCGGGCGCCGGCCTCCAGCTCGTCGATGTTCTTCCCCGACAGGCGGCCGTAGTCCGGGAAGCGGCGCACCCGGTAGAAGACGTCGCCGTGCGACGCATAGGCCAGGCCGCGCCCCTCGAGCTCGCCGATCAGGGCGATGATCTCGGCGATGTGCTCCGTCGCCTTGGGCTCGACGGTCGCCGGCCGCACTCCGAGGGCCCCCATGTCGCGCTGGTGGGCATCGATGTAACGGCGCGCGATCGTCTCGCACGAGACCCCCTCCTCGTGGGCGCGGCGGATGATCTTGTCGTCGATGTCCGTGAAGTTGCGGACGTAGGTCACCTCCAGGCCACGGAACTCCAGGTAGCGGCGCAGTACGTCGAAGAATACGGCGCCGCGCGCGTGGCCGATGTGGGAGTCGTCGTAGACCGTCACCCCGCAGGCGTAGATCCCCACCTTGCCCGCCTCCCGGGGCACGAGCTCTTCCTTCTGGCGGGTGAGGGAGTTGTACAGGCGCATGGGGTGGCTAGGAAGTGGCGCGGCGTTCGGTCTTTCGAACCGCGCAGTCTATCCTCGGCCCGACCCTGCTGCCAGCAATGATCATTGGTCGACCGACCCGTGACGAGCCCCCGCCCCGCCCTCTCCGCCGTGTTCCTCGCCTTCCTGCGCCTCGGGCTCACCGCCTTCGGTGGGCCAGCCATGGTGGCGTACATACGCGAGGTGGTGGTGCGGAAGAAGGGGTGGGTGACGGAGGAGTCGTTCGCCGACGGGGTCGCCCTGTGCCAAACCCTGCCCGGGGCCACCGCCCTCCAGGCCGCCGCCTACGCCGGGCTGCGCGCTGCGGGACCGGCCGGCGCGGTGGTCGCCTTTCTCGCCTTCGCCCTCCCGGCCTTCGTCCTGATGGTCGTGCTGGCCGCCGTCTATCAACGGGCACAGGGCATCCCCGCCGCGGTTGCCGCCTTCCACGGGCTGCAGGGGATCGTCGTCGCCCTGGTGGCCAACGCCGCGGTCGACTTCGGCCGCCGCACCCTCACCACCTGGCAGGACGCCGCCTTCGCCCTGGTGGCCGCGGCCCTGCTCGTGGCACGGGTCAGCCCGATCGCCGTGATCTGCGGCGCCGCCGTCGCGGGGTTGGCCCTGCGGCGGGCACCCGACGCCCGGGCTCTCCCGACGCCCCGCGCGCAGCGCGACGCCTCCGGCCGTGTCGCGGCGGCCCTCGCCGCGGGTGCGGTCGCCGCCCTTGGACTCCTTTTTCTGTTTCGCCGGCCCCTGGGCGAGCTCGGGCTCCTGATGGTCAAGGTCGACCTGTTCGCGTTCGGCGGCGGCTACGCGTCGCTGCCGGTGATGCTCCACGAGGTGGTGGAGGTGCACGGCTGGCTCGACCCCCGTACCTTCATGGACGGCATCGCCCTGGGGCAGGTCACCCCCGGGCCGATCGTCATCACCGCTACCTTCGTCGGTTACCAGGTCGCCGGCCTGGCCGGCGCGGTGGTCGCTACGCTCGCCGTCTTCGTCCCCTCCCTGACCCTGCTCATCGCCGCCGTGCCCCACTTCGACCGGCTCCAGTCGAGCGCCCTCGTTCAGCACGCGGTCCACGGCATCCTCGCCTCGTTCGTCGGCCTCCTGGTCGCCGTCTCTGTCCGCTTCGCCCTCGCCGCCGCGTGGCGCCTACCCCTGGCCGCGATCACCGCCGCCGCCTTCCTCGCCCTGCGCCTGAAGGTCGACATCCTATGGGTGGTACTGGCCGGCGGCGGGCTTGCGGCGCTGCTGCTGTAGGCCAGTCTTGCCCGACACGGCCGTAGGGACACGGCATGCCGTGCCCCTACCGGGAGATGGATACCGCCCCCACGGCGGGGAAAACCCAGATTACTTCACCGTGTACTCGCGGCCTTCGAGGCAGGCGGTCATGGCACGAACGTAATCATCCCGCTTGCCGGCCTCCCCGGTCTCGTGGCGCGGGTCAATGCCGGTCTCGGCGGTCGCCCACTCTTCGCACTCCTGCCGGTCCTGCTCCTGCAGCGCCGCGTTCTGGCCGGCCTTCGGGTAAATGAATACCGTCGGCACGCCCCCCTCCGCTGGCGTCTCCCCCACCTCCGCTGGACGCGGGACGACCACGTAGCCCGCCCGGGCGGCATCCCACAGGTAGTAGGCGCCGTTGCCGTAGTAGTAGCGGGTGGCGCCCACGTAGACGACCGAACAGGCGGGCGGCAGGACGTACACGCATGCCCCGATCGGGGCTGCCACCGCGACGTAGCCGCCACCCCACGGCCGGTAGAAGGCCCCTCCGAAGGAGTAGTAGGAGAACCCACCGATCACGAACACCGACTCCCAGCGCGGCACCCGCCACAGCCGGTGGCCGATCGGCGGGTAGTGGTGGTGGACCACCACCCGGTCGCGCACCACGCGGTGGTCTTTGCCCGGGTAGCGATGATGCACGCGGTGCTCCTGACCCGGAGACCAACGATCCACCACGTGCCGGTCCCCGATTCGGTGTTCCATGCGCGGCCGATCGCCGCGATGCCGCCGGTCAACGACGACCCGGCTGCGCACAACCCGGTGCTCGGCGTGTCGGGACCCGTGGCGCACAATGGGATGGTCGCCGACGCGCTGCTCGATATGCGAGCGGCCGCCGCGGTGGTGGTCCCGGCTTCCCGCTTCGCCCGGCATGATGCTGCCAGCGACCGCCAAGGCGTCCATCAGGACTATCAACAGAAGCTGCTTCGACCTCCACAGGGTCGCGCTGGCAATGGTGGCCATGGCGTCACCTCCGGGTCTCCTTCCAGTGTAGCCGTCAGGGTCGTGTGGGGTGCCGATTCCGGCGGTCAACGTCACCCGCCATCTGGTCCTTACTCCTTTGGACGCGCCACACGGCCGGATGGGTTACACGCCATTTCCGGGGCGACGCGCCTTGCCGGCCGGACGGTGGGCAGAGCCCACCCTGATATGGAGGGGGACGCCACGCGCCCCCCTCGCCACCCGGCGCAGGTCCGGGTGGCTTTATCCCCCGTGGATGGCGGGCTGACGCCCGCCATCAGACCGGATGGAGCGTCCCGCTCCATCCGGTCTACGGCGTGGCGTTGTGCAGCGGGCTCGGGCCGGAGGAGGTGAGGGCAAAGTTCAGGCCGGCGACGGAGGAGTCGCCGCTCACGTCGATCACCACCGGCTCGTTGAGCACCGGGTAGGCGCCACACAGATCGTCCGTCTCGCACGGCTCGCCGTCGCCGTCGCGGTCGGTGCCCGCCACGACCGTGTAGCTACCGGCGTCCACGCCGTCGAAGGTGTAGGCGTAGCCCGCGTCGCGGCCGGTCACGACCTCCTGTACCACCGCGCCGTCCGCCGCGGCCACTAGCCGCACCACCACCATCCCCACGTCGGGGAGGACGCTGGCGAAGGCTACGTCCATGCTCACCTCCACCACCCGGGCGCCGCCGGTAGAGGCGATGGTGACCCGGCCGGCATAACGCCCGGCAGGCAGGCCGGCCCGATCCACCGTGACCACCACCGGCGTGATGGTGCCGGAGGTGAGGGTCGCGGCGAGCCACGGGTGGCCGTCCGTGGTCGTCACCGTGGGCGGGTCGACCTCGATCTCCCCCACGCCGGTGTTGATAATGGCGACCTCCAGCCGGCTCTTGTCGGTGCCGAAATTGAGGATCGCCGGTGCCACCTCCAGGGCCGGGCTGACGGCCGCCCCGGCGGCCTGACGCACCGCCTCGGCGGCGTTCACCAGGCCGTGGCCGTACCGGTCGTCCCGCCCCGGTGTGCCGAGATCGGTGGCCGTGGCGAACAGGAGGTGCTCCAACTGGCCGACGGTCAGGCCGGGGCTTGCGGCCAGGGCGAGAGCGGCCACCCCGGCGACGTGGGGCACGGCCATGGAGGTCCCCTCGTAGAAGCCGTAGCCGTAGGCCCCGGTCTGGTCATCGCGCAGAGTGCTCAGCACGCCGTCTGGACGGCCGTCGCCGTTGACGTCCTGTCCCGAGTCTCCCCCCGGGCCGGCGATGTCGATGGTCGGGCCGTAGTCGGAGTAGGCGGCGACCCTGCGCGCACCGTCCACCGCGCTCACCGACACGATGCCGGCGGCGGCCGCCGGAAAGGCAGGGCGGCGCGACGCCTCGTTGCCCGCCGCCGCCACCAGCAGGACGCCCGCGGCGCGCGCCTGGTCGTACACCTCCTGCTCGATGGCGCTGGCCGTGTCCCCCGGGTAGAAGCTGGAGAGGCTGAGATTGACGACGTCCGCCCGCCGGGCCGGCAGCGTGCCCGCGGCGTTGGGCAGGCCGGCGGCGAAGCGGATCGCCTCCAGGACGTCCGCGAGGGTGCCGCCGCCGCGACCCAGGGCACGCAGGGGCAGGATCTTGCACCGCCAGTCCACCCCGGCCACGCCGATGCCGTTGTCGGTCGCGGTGCCGATCGTCCCGGCCACGTGGGTGCCGTGCCACGTGCTGGGGATCGCCCCCCGCCCATCCCCCGCGTCGCTCGGGTCGGCGTCGATGCCGTCGCCGTCGCCCGCCATGGCAGGATCGGTGATGAAGTCGAAACCGGCGATAACCCGCCCCGCCAGGTCCGGGTGGGCGGTGATCCCCGTGTCCACCACCGCGACCACCACGTCGGCGCTGCCGGTGGTGACCTCCCACGCCTCGGGGAGACCGATCAGGGGATAGTGCCACTGCAAGGAGTAGTGGGGGTCGTCGGGGACAGCCGCCGGCTGCACGAGGTAGTTCGGGATCGCCTCCGCCACCCGCGGATCGATCCGCAACCGCAGGATGCGGCCCACGGTGCGGCGGAGCTGCGCCGCCGGCTCGTCGACCGAGAGGGAGCTGGCCGCGATCGCCTCCGCGTCGCACAACAGGGTGGCGACGCCGGTCACGCCCCCGCACGGGGTGAGGGAACCCCACTCGTCCAAGGCGCCATCCAGCGATGCGGCGACCGCACCGGGCCGGTGTTGGATCAGGATCTGTCCGGGCATCGCGGCGACGCCGGCGGCGTCCCACACCGCCGCGAGGCTGGGGCCGGGACGTCCCTCCCCCGCCACCGACACCAGGCGGCGCACGCCGCCCGTGGCCGCCGCGGACGCAGTGCCTGTGAGGGGCGCGGCCGCGATGTGCAGCTCATACTCTCCGCCACCAGAGAACCACACCACGGCGATCACCGTGACGTACTCGCCACTGCTCGGCGGCGGCGTCTCGTAAACGACTTCGTCCGGGCTGGTGGGGCTACGACTGGCACCGATGGTGGTGATGCGGCCCTGCGGGTCGACGTCGTAGGCGACGATGTCGAAATCGGCCTCCGGGCCGTGGGTGAGGGTCACGGTGACCACCTGGGCGGTCGGCTCCACCAGCCAGAACAAGTCCTGCACGTCCGGGTCCGGCGCCGGCGGGATCACCCCGAGGACGCGGTAGCTGAGCCCGGGAGTGAGTGGGCCGAGGGCGTTGGCGGTGAGCGGGTCGTCGTTGGGCTCCGACTCAGCCACCACCGTCTCGCCCGGCTGGCCCACGGTAGAGACCTGCAGGGTGCCGGCCACGGTGGCGGCGGGGGTGTCGCCCTCGCCCCCCCCCCCACCCCCCCCGCAGCCGGCCCACAGGAAAACCAGCCCCAGCCCCGCGCCCCACCGGCAGCGAGCCGGGGGACGCCGGGGCTGGTCGCTCACGAGCAGCGCCCGCGTGGAGTCCATGGGGTGGGACTGTGGCCTACCGCCGTCCCTTGCCGAAAGGCCCGCCGTGGTGCATCCGCGGGCCCATCTCCTGGCGGAGCTTCTCCAGCTCGGCGCGCTGCTCCGGGGTGAGCAGGGCGCGGATCTTGAGCATCGTCGCCAGGTGGTGTTTCTTCAGCGCGGTCATCGCGGCACCGACCGCGTCGGCCTGGTGCATCACCGCCGCCTCGTCCGGGTTGTCCTGGGACAAGAGGTCGCGCATGGCGCCGCGCTCGTCGCGCATCCGGTCGCGCAGGGCGCTGCCCTCGGCGCGCGAGGCGTCGACGATGGCGCGGATCCGATCGAGGGCCGCCTGGTCGAGACCCAGGCGCTCGGCGTGCTCCGCGAAGAACCGCTCCGGCGGGCCGGAAGGCGGCCCCGGTGGCTCATCGAGAAACTCGTCCGGCGAACCCGGGGGCGGTCCGGCTTGGGCCGACACCGGGACGGCCGCCGCGAGCAGGGCCACGATCGTGGCCAGGATGACAAGGGCGGGGAGCTTGCTGCGTTTCATGGGTCACTCCTTTGGTTGCGAGCGGGTCGCGGACGTCTCCGCGGGGGGGGCGCCAGGGAATTCAAGGGCCGAGCCAAGATTTTCGTTCTCGCGCGGAGGCGCAAAGGCGCGGCGAGGGCAACCCATGTGGACGACGATGGGTCTTGCTCTGCGCCTCCGCGCGAGTCTCGCAAACGGATCACAGGAAAATCTCGGAAATGGCCAGGTAGTCGTCGGGCAGGTCGTCGCCGTCGCCCAGGTCGCTGACGTCCACCGGCGCGGCGGAGGTGAACCAGTCGTAGGCCGCGAACACCGTGGCCGTCTCACCGCTGCCGGCCACCGCCGCCACGCCCGCCGTCTCGGGTGGGGTCGGGCCGTACGGCCACGGCACCGCAAGCCACACCAGGGCGGCCGCAGCCACCCCGGCGAGGGCCGGCACGGCCACGCGCCACGGCGAGCGCCGCGCCAGGCGGGCGGCGAGCCGTTCGTCGAAGGCGGCGCGCCGGGCCGGAGTCATCGCCGGTGGCGCGTAGTGTTCGGTGAGCCGCGCCACGAAGGCCTGCTCTTCTGTGTCGAGATCCCTTCGCTGTCGTTCGTTCATGTCCGATTCCCTCCGGTCAGCTCCCGCAGGTCGGCAAGGTCGGCGCGCAGGGCCTGCAACGCCCGGTGCAGGTGGCTCTTCACCGTACCGGCCGCCTTGCCCAGGAGGGCCGCGCTCTCCTCCACCGTGAACCCCTCCATGTGCACCAGGACGAAGGCCTGGCGCTGGCCGGCCGGCAGGCGGTTCAGGGCCGTCGCGATGCGTCGCTGCACCACCGGGTCGCGAGGGAGGCTCGGGGATGGATCGGCCGGCTCCGCCTCGGTCTCCGCCGTCCACAACGCCCGCACCGCCCGCCAGCGGCGGTGGCTCTCGGCCTGGCGCAGCAAAATCCGGTAGAACCAGGTGGCGAGGCTGGACTCTTCACGGAAGCGCACCAGGCCGCGGTACGCCCGGAGAAAGGCATCCTGCGCCACGTCCTCCGCCGCGCTCCGATCGCCGCCGAGCAGCCGCCACACCAGGCGCACGGCGCGCTCCCGGTGGCTCTCCACCAGGGCCCGAAACCGCTCCTCCCGCTCCCCCGCCCCCGCCACCATGTCCAATGAAATCACTCCCGCCTCGATCATCACCGTGCATCCCCGCTTTGCCCACTTTAGACGCCCAACCCCACCCGGCGGGTTACACGGCGTCGCGGGAGTGTCCCAACCAGGGGCGCTCCGGCCGGGAGCTACTCAACGCAAAGGCGCGAAGGCGCTACGACGCAAAGAGAGTACGGCGAAGCCTCGATGGTCAAGCTCTCTTTCCCTCGGGAGAGGGCAGGACTGAGAGGGCGCATCACCGAATTACTGCTGCGGGACTCGCGCAGAGCCGCCAAGGCGCAACGGGCATGACATCGAGTCTTGGCGTGATCACCGACGTCGGGCACCACAATAGATGTCTGGTGCACGGAGGCTAAGAATCAGGAATCTCTTGCAATGTCCATTGAAACACTTCGTTAGCGAGAAGTTCGTCGTTCGCTAAGTGTGCGATCTGTAGCGCGGACAAGAGACCAATCGCGGTAGCAAAATTCAGTGCTTCAACGACTTCATCTTCCGGATAGTCGGGTTCAATAGACTCTTCCGTGTTGCGCCGTGCGACCTGATGGAAGCCACAATGCGTAAAGCTATTCATCGCCGCCCACGATCTCTGCTTGGCTGAAGAAAGCACTCCGTCGCTGAAGCCCTCTACCCGTTCCACATCTGCCACGAGGACACCGAATTCTCTCCGAAATGTGTCCTTCTCGAAGGCCTCCAAGTCAGACTCCGTCGCGCACCTGTACAACCAAACACCGCGAACAAACGCTTCGAACGTCAGCCTCACAAGCGAAAAGGCCGAGCCGTAAAGTCTATTGGTTACGAGAAGCAGGATGCTCTTTTGGTGCTCAAGCGCCAAATCGAGGCAGCCAGCGGCAAGACGCGAACGAAGATCTGATTGGATGGCGAGACCATCGAGCTTGGTATCGAGCCATCGCGTGAATTTCTCAGCCTTCAACACCTTGTCGGCAAGTTCCATTGTTGTGATCTGTTGCGGTTGGCTTGCGTTAGTAATTTACCGGCGCCCTGTGTGGACTTTGCGAGATCGGCGTCGAACGTCCCGCCCATTGGCGTCCATTCCCAGCCCGATTCGCGTCCATTCGCGGCCGCTTTCTAACCGAGTTAGCGCGCGCAGCGCACCTTACGCCCTCTGCGCCGTCGCGTCTTTGCGTTCCGTGGATCACTCGATTTTCCCGGCGCATCGGCTACCGCTTCTCCGTATAACGGACGCCCTCGATCTTCCTCCGTGAAGTCGCCGTCCTGGGTCCACAGGGTCGCCCCGCAGCGAGAGAGCATGAGCCGAAGGTTGATCCATAGGGAACACCGCGCGAAGGGGATGCACGAACCACCTGCCCTCACCCCTTCCCTCTCCCAGAGGGAGCGGGAGCTTGTCTTCGGGGCTGGCAGCGGCATGTGTCGTCGC
>Ga0302046_10005285_pt1 | contig 11415 bp, 5 predicted proteins | sample RVTome_11_FD_200261 | JGI IMG/M metagenome (GOLD analysis project Ga0302046, IMG submission 200261) | Soil microbial communities from uranium-contaminated site in the Upper Colorado River Basin, Wyoming, United States - RVT147D111 (version 2) ... | reverse complement strand
CGATGGACAGATTCTTTTTTTCGACGATGTTGGCGTATACGATCTGGTAGTCGTTGTAGGAAATATGAGTAAACGCCGGCCCGCCCTTCACATCACCCAGCGCCCAGATGCCCGGGACGTTGGTTTCCAGGCGCGCGTTCACCGTCACGTAGCCGCGCTTGTCGGTTTCGACGCCGGCTTTGTCGAGGCCCAGGTCGCGCGTGTTGGGTCCGCGCCCGGTGGCCACCAGGATGTGCGTGCCGGTCACGCTGCGCCGCACGCCGCTGACGTCCACCTCAAGCGTCGCCTGGCCGTTCTTGTGTTCCACGCGCTGCGTCGAGGCATTCAGCAGAAACTCTATGCCCTCGCCTTCCAGCGCTTTTTTCATTTCCTCGACCACGTCGAGGTCTTCGCGGGTCAACAAACGATCGCCGTGATGAATCACGGTGACGCGGCTGCCGAAGCGGCGAAACATCTGCCCGAACTCGAGGCCAATGTAGCCGCCGCCGATAACGATAAGGTGCTCGGGCGCCTCGGCCAGCTCCATGATGGAGGCGTTGGTCAGGTAGCCGGCTTGATCGAGGCCGTCAATCCCGGGAATGCTGGGGCTGGTGCCCACGTTGATGAAGATGCGCTGCGATTCCAGCGTGGAGCCATTGACCTCCAGCGTGTGCGCGCCGGTGAAGCGCGCCTGGGCGCGGTAGAGATCCAATGATGGCCGGTCGTCCACGCGGCGCTGCTGGCCGGAGCGGAAACTTTCCACGATCTTGTTCTTGCGCTCGACCACACGGGCCATATCCACGCTGACGTTGGCGGCGCGCACGCCCCATTTGGCGGCGTTGCGCGCGTAGTGGGCCACCTGCGCGCTGTGCACCATGGTTTTGGTGGGCGTGCAGCCGGTGTTGATGCACGTTCCTCCCAAGTGAGACTTTTCGATCAGGGCCACACGCCAGCCGAGATCGGCCAGCCGGTGGGCCAGCGGGTTGCCGGCCTGTCCGGACCCGATGACGATGGCGTTGTAGGTTTTCATCGCGTGCTCCTGGATGCGGCGTGCAGCGCCGCATGGTGTTCTAGCCGAGGCGCTCCTTGATGTGGTCGCCCACGCGGAGCGCGTTGACCATCATTCACCGCTCTGCTCGATGAGTTTGGCCACCAGCCCGGTCCAGCCGGTTTGATGGCTGGCGCCCACGGCGGCGCCGGTGTCGCCGTGGAAATACTCGTGGAAGGGGACATACTCGTTCCACAGCGGATCGTTCTGAAACTTGTCCGCGTGACCGAACACAGGGCGGCGGCCGGCGCCGTCGCGCAGGAAAATGTGCGCCAGGCGGCGCGACACGCACGCGGCCACGTCCCACAGCGTGCGCTGCTGGCCAGAGCCAGTGGGGAACTCGACTTTCAATTCGTCGCCGAAGTAGTAATGGAACTTCTGCAGCGACTCGATAAGCAGGAAGTTCACCGGAAACCAGATGGGTCCGCGCCAGTTGGAGTTGCCGCCGAAAAGACTGGTATTGGATTCGCCGGGCACATAGTCCACGCGGTGCTCATTGCCGTTGACGCTCAGGATGTAGGGGTTGTCCTGGTGATGCCGCGACAGCGCGCGGATGCCGTAGCCGGAGAGGAACTCGGCTTCGTCGAGCATGTAACGCAGCACGCGCACCAGTTGCCTGCGGTTGACCAGCGACAGCAACCGGCGCACGCCTTTGCCGGACTTCTGCGTCGAGTCGATATGCTCGGGCACGTCGGGGTGATTGTCGATGAACCACTGCATGCGCCGGCGGAAGCCAGGCAGCTTTTCGATGACTTCCGGCTCCAGTGTCTCCACGGCGAACAGCGGAATCAGCCCCACCATGGAGCGCACCTTCATGCGGCGGCGCTCGCCGTTGGGCATGTGGAGTACGTCGTAGTAGAAGCCGTCTTCGTCGTCCCACAGGGAGATGCCTTCGCCGGCGATATCGTTCATTGCGTGGGCGATGTAGACAAAGTGCTCGAAGAACTTGCTGGCCACGTCTTCGTAGGCGGGATTCTCTTTGGCCAGCTCCAGAGCAATGGCCAGCATGTTCAGGCAGTACATGCCCATCCAACTGGTGCCGTCGCTCTGCTCGATGTGACCGCCGGTGGGCAGCGGCGCCGAGCGATCGAACACGCCGATGTTGTCCAGGCCCAGGAACCCGCCCTGGAACACGTTCATACCTTCGGGGTCTTTGCGGTTCACCCACCACGTGAAGTTGAGCAGCAGTTTGTGGAACACGCGCTCCAGAAAGGCGCGGTCGGCCTTGCCACGGATGCGCTTTTCAATCTTGTACACGCGCCAGCAGGCCCAGGCGTGCACCGGCGGGTTGACGTTGCCGAAGGCCCACTCGTAGGCGGGCAACTGGCCGTTGGGGTGCATGTACCATTCGCGCAGCAGCAGCACGAGCTGCTCTTTGGCGAAGTCGGGGTCTACAACGGCCAGCGGGATGCAATGGAAGGCCAGGTCCCATGCCGCGTACCACGGATATTCCCATTTGTCGGGCATGGAGATGATGTCGGCGTTGTAGAGATGCCGCCAGTCGCGGTTGCGGCCGTTTTGGCGCTCGGGCGGTGGAGGCGGGCCGGAGGGGTCGCCGTCGAGCCACGCGCGCACGTCGTAATAGAAAAACTGCTTGGACCACAACATGCCCGCAAAGGCCTGGCGCTGTACGTTGCGCGCATCGTCGGAAAGGTTTTCGGGCGTGCGTGCGGCATAGAAATCGCCGGCTTCAGCGATGCGCCTGGTGAAGATTTCGTCGAACTGCTTGCCCTGGGGCGCTTCGGCGGGGTTGCGGTCGGTCAGCACCAGCTTGACCACGGCGCTGCCGCCGGAGGGAGTCTCCAGTTGGTAGCGCGCCGCGGCTTTGGTGCCGGTGGCCGCGGGATTCACGGCGTCGCGCCGGCCGTGGATCACGTAGTTGTGAAACGCGTCTTTCACGTACGGTGAAGCGTTGGGTGAGCCGTAGAGCTGGTGGAAATTCGTCTCGTTTTCGGTGAACAGAAACTCCGGCCGGCCTTCGCACACCAGCCAGCGCTTGCCGTAGTAATGCTGCTCAGCTTCGATGGAATTGGAGCCGGCGGGGCCTACGGCCATGCGCGGGCGGCGGCCGTCATTACCCCACGACCACGTATTGCGAAACCACAGCGTGGGCAGCAATTCCAGCTTGGCGGCTTCGGGGCCGCGGTTGTGCGCGGTGATGCGAATCAGGATTTCTTCAGCGGAAGATTTGGCGTACTCGACGAACACGTCGAAGTAGCGGTCCTCATGGAACACGCCCGTGTCGATCAGCTCGTACTCCGGACGGTCTTTGCCGCGGCGGCGGTTTTCGGCCACCAGGTCGGCGTAGGGGAATTCGGCCAGTGGATACTTGTAGAGCATCTTCATGTAGGAGTGCGTGGGCGTGGAGTCGAGATAGAAGTAATACTCCTTCACGTCTTCGCCGTGGTTGCCCTCCGGTCCGGTCAGGCCAAACAGGCGCTCCTTCAAAATGGGGTCGCGCCCGTTCCACATGGCCAGCGCGAAGCACAGCACCTGGTGACGGTCGCTGATGCCGGCGATGCCGTCTTCGCCCCAGCGGTAGGTGCGCGAGCGGGCGTGGTCGTGGGGGAACGAATCCCAGGCTGTGCCGTCGGCGGAGTAGTCTTCGCGCACTGTGCCCCACTGGCGCTCGCTCAGGTAAGGCCCCCAGCGCTTCCAGTGCACTTTGCGCTGGCGCGATTCTTCCAGCCGCTGTTCTTCTGCGGTCAGCTTGCGGCCTGTCGCCGCCGGTGATTCCGTTTTGTGATTGCGCGTCGCCATGGGTCAGTCCTGAATTTCAAGAGATGCCATTCTACCGATTCGCCTCGATTCTGAGGCCAGAATTTAGACGCGGGGCGGCGTGTCAGGGATTCTCATCGCCGCCCCGGCCGGTTGTGGGGCGAGTTGGAGTTTACTGCGCGAGCGGCGCGGTGCCGCTCTGTCGTTCAGAGCTGGCGTTCAGACTCTTGCGTCAAGGCGGCGCATAGCGCGCCTCCGAGCGATGTAGTTTGCCGTGGGCGGGGTTCGTTACAGGGGCTTTCGTGACCCGCGGGGCTTGCGGGTTGAGTTATGCTGAGGGCCGATGCGCGTCGTCCACATCGACACCGAACACACCTGGCGCGGCGGAGAGCAGCAGGCGCTGTACACCCTCGTGGGCCTGCGTGACCGCGGCATCAGCGCTGTGGCCCTGGCCCAGCCGGATTCGGCGTTCCTCGAGCGCTGCACGGAAGCCGGGCTGGAAACGCGCGCATTCCGCGTGCGTGGCGAGTGGGACCTTGCGGCGGCGCGCCGCCTGGCGGGCGTGCTCAGTGAGGAAACGTTCGACATCGTCCATGCGCAGACGCCGCATGCGCACGCGGTGGCGCTGCTGGCACGATGGTTCCTGCCGCGGGAGAAGCGGCCTCTGCTGGTGGTATCGCGGCGCGTGGACTTTCCGATTCGCCCCGACTACGTGGGCCTGCGGCGGCGCAAGTACAACCGCGCCGATTGCATCATCGCCATTTCCACGGCGGTGCGCGACGTGCTGGTGGCCGGCGGCGTGCGCCCGGAGAAAATCACGCTGGTGCGCGAGGGCGTGGACATCGAGCGCATCGACCGCGCGCCGGAGCGCACCGCGGAAATCCGCTGCCAATGGGGGGTGCCCGAGGGCGCGCCGTTCATCGTCAACGTGGCCGCGCTCACCGGCCACAAGGGCCAGCGATACTTGATCGAAGCCGCGCCCGCGATTCGCCAAGCGGTCCCCGAAGCGCGCATGGTGATCTTCGGCGACGGCGATCTGCGCAGCGAACTCGAAGAGCGCATTCGCCTGGAGAACGTCGCCGACGCGGTGACGCTGGCGGGGTTCCGCCCACCGGAGGAGATCCCCAGCGTCCTCAAGGCCGCGGACGTGTTCGTCTTTCCCAGCGTGCTGGAGGGATTGGGCACGTCGCTGTTCGACGCCATGGCCGCGCGCGCGCCCATCGTCACCACTACGGCCGGCGGGATTCCCGACATCGTGCAGAACGAACGGAACGGCTTGCTGGTGTCGCCGCGCGACCCGGCGGCGCTGGCCAGGGCCGTGGTGCGTGTGGTGCAGGATGCGGAGTTGCGGGAAAAGTTGATCACCGCAGCACGCGAATTCGTGGAACGCGAAGGGACTTACCAGCGGATGGTAGAGGAAACGGTCCGCGTCTACGAAGGACTGAAGCGGCGCTGACCCGTGGCAACGTTTTTCCTGCGGCGCCCCTGCGGTTAAGGATTCCCCGGCGACTTGACGCTCTGCTTGGTTTCCACGCTGAACAGCGTGAAGTCGCTGAGCTGGTGCATGCGGCGGATGCGCCGCCCGCGAAAATCGGCGTACATCACCGCGGTGGCCGGCAGCCACAGAATCAGGTTGCGCTGCGGGAACTGCACGGGGACGTAATCAATACTCATGTGCTCGGCTTCCAGATCGATGGCTTTGACCGGCGCGGCCAGGCCCACCTCGATGCGCAGGATCTGGTAGGTGTTGGCGCCGAACCAGGCACGGCCCTTCAGCGACACTGGAAAGCGTCCGCGCTCGGTGTGGTAGGTGCGCACGCGGCTCTCCACATCTTCCTTCTGAACGAAGTAAATCTGCCAGGCAGGCTGGCCGCGATACAAGCCCACGCCCTCGCAGCGCATGTCGAAATCGCCGGCGTAGTCGGGATGGAAGATCAGGGCCAGCGCGGCCAGACCCGTGGTGTACATGCCCTGCAGAAACAGTTCTGTATTGCCGCCCCGCTGGCGGTACTCCTCAACAGAGAGCATGCCGGGGCGCGTCGTGCGGATGCTGGCCACATAGTCATAATCGCGCGACAACTGCGAGCGGGGGATCCCGTCGGCGCCCAGGTCTTCGTGGAAGATGACTTCCTTGGCGGACACGCGCTCCATGCTGCGCACCAGGTCCACAATATTGCGCCCCACGGCCCTTTGCACGTCGGGCATCGAGCAGGCCAGCCCGGGCGTGACCGGCGGGCCGGTTTCGGCCACCACCGGAGGCGACCACCGGGCCGCAGGCGCTGCAGGGGGTTGCACCGGCGCAGGAGCGGCCGCCGGCGGCGCAGTGAGGGGCTCTGCGGCGCCAACGGTCTGCGGCGCGGCCATGGACTCCAGCTTCTGCCGGGCCACCGGCGCGCGGGCGTGCGACGGGTTGGCGGCCACGAACTTTTCCAGTTCCTCGCGGGCCTCTTCGGTCCGGCCCAACTCGGCGTGCGCAAAGCCGATGACCAGCGGGGCTTCGGGCACGCGGTTGGCGTCCAACTCGCGGGCCTTCACGGCGTGGGCGATGGTTTTCTCAAACTCCTGCACCTGGAACAGGGCATTGGCCAGGGTCCAGTGGGCCCGCCAGTCTTCCGGCGCCAGAACTACACAGCGTTCCAGCGTAGGGACGGCCTTGTCGTAATTCTTCTGGCGGTAATAGAGGTTGCCCAGAGCCATGTGAATGGGGGCTGAAGCCTGGTCGAATTGGGCGGCCTTTTCCAGGAATGGGATGGCCTCGTCGAGCTTGCCGAGTTGGGTGAAGATCAGGCCGGCCAGGTAGTTCACCTGCGGATGCCCGGGCGCCATTTTCAAGGCGCGCTCGATGTTTTTCCGCGCCTCCTCGGGCTTGTTCTCGCGAAGAGCGGCCAGGGCGCGGTCAGCCTCGCGCTGGGCGCGCGGCGCCAGCAGGACGGGCGGCTTGGGAGCGCCGGGCTGCGCCGGGCCGGAAGACTCCGGCAGCAGGAACAGGATGACCGGCGTGGTGATGTTGCGGTCGGTCACGTAGACGGTTTCCATCACCATCTGGAACCCCTCCGCGCGGGCTTCCAACTGGTAAACCGCCAGGGGAAGGTCATGGAAGGTGACCTCGCCGTTGCCTACTATGCGGTGTGTGCGGCGCAGGAACGCCGTGGACGAGGAAAGAACCAAGTCAATGGCCACAGGGATGTCCACCGAGGTGGCCAGCCGCACACGGGCCACGATGCGCCCCGAGCCGGCCTCGGGGTTCTCCGGCCGCTCCTGGGCCTGCGCCCCGCTGGCCAGTACCCCGGCCAGCGCCAGCACGGCGCACCACAACAAGACGCGCCCAGCGCGAGTACCTGACAGATGAAAATTTCTGAGCCCGCTTCGAACCACGCGGTCACCCCAATGATGGGTTGTCTTCGCGACTCCCGCAGGAAACTACGGATCGGTCAACCCGGACATCCTGAGCAGACGCCCCCACATGAAGATTATACTCAGCCCGCCGGAAATCCGAAGGGAAAAAGCCCAGGTATGAGCGGCGGTTGCGGGGCTCTGCGAAAACCACTTCAGTTGCGGGCCTGCATCTCCCGCTTCATACGCTCCATCACCCGGCGGACTTCCGCAGCGTTGGGCGAGTTGGGCGCCTTGGCCAGATAGGCTTCGAAGGCGGTGATGGACTTGGTGTACTGCCCGGTGCGTGCGTAGAGCTTGCCCAGATACAGTTGCGCGGGGACTTCCTCGGCCCCGCCGGCCTTGACGCCGCGCATCAGTTCCGGCTCGGCCTCCAGGAAGCGGTCCAGTTCGACGTAAGCCACGCCCAGATTCACATGGGCGGCCACCAGGCCGGACTCGATGGAAATCGCGTCTCGCAACGGCTCGACCGCATCGCCGTAGCGTTGCAGGTGGTTCAGGGTGATGCCCAGGTTCAACAGGGAATGGACGGAGTTGCCATCCTGGCCCAGCGCTTTGCGGAAGATGCGCTCGGCCTCAGTGTAGTTTTTCTTCTGCATCAGCAGCACGCCCAGGTCGTTCACCGCGGCGACAAAGGTGGGGTCAATGTCCGCGGCCTTGCGCAGCTTCTTCTCCGCCGATTCGAGATTGTTCTTCTCCAGGTCCTTCATCGCCGATTCGTGCATCTCCACGGCGTCGGACTTGTACTTGGAGGGCGCCGCGGCGGGCTCAACCTTGAGCGGCTTCAGGATGATGCGCGGCGTGGAAACGTAGGAGGGGATGAACTCCAGCACGGTGGTGTCGAAGCTGGTGTCGTCGGATTCTACGGTAACCGTGTAGGACGTGCCCGAGGACAGCCGCTCGAGAATGAACCGCCCGTTGGAATCGGTGAAGCGGTACTCGTTGACCCGCCCGTCGGTGCTGGTCAGAAAGAAGCGCACCGGGTTGCGCGGGGGATCTCCGTTGGGCAAGAAGATCTGACCGCGAACGGTGGTTTGGGCGCCGGCGGCCATGCAAATCAGCAGGCTCAGCGCCAGGAAGACGGTTAGTTTTTTCAGCATGGTCCAGCCCACCTTGGGAAATATTGTCCCCACCAATGATATAGACGGAATCTTCACCCCTTTGGTTTCCCTCCCGGCCCCCAAAAACTTGCGATTTCGCGTGTCACTTCTCGGTCTCTTAGGCACGCCTTCGAGAGAGGGGTACCCCCCCGGTTGTTACAGTTATGTGTTGGCCCCATTGGACTCATGCCAAAAGGAAAGGCCGAAGACAGGGCTAAGAGTTGGGAATAAAGGGGTTACGGTTGCAGAGTTGCTTTTCAGGCAAACGCGGAGCAGGAGGAAGGCGGCGGCAGGGCCGCAGGACTCCATGCGGCTCAGCTACTTCAAATATTTCGCCAGCCAGTCGTGTACTTCGCGGAACCAGAAGCGGCTGTTCTGCGGCTTCAGGATCCAGTGGCCTTCGTCGGGGAACATGATCAGGCGCGAAGGCACGCCCTGGCGCTGCAGTGCGGTGAACATCTCCAGCCCCTGGGTGTAGGGCACGCGAAAGTCCAACTCGCCGTGAATCACCAGCGTGGGCGTCTTATGCGTGCCGAAGTCACCGGCGAACTTATGCGGCGACTGTGCGGCGTAGGTCTGGGGATTGGTCCACGGCGTGCCGCGCAGGTCCCATTCAACAAACCACAGCTCTTCGGTCGCCCCGTACATGCTCTCGAAGTTGTAAACGCCGGCGTGGGTGACCAGCGTCTTGAAGCGTCCTTTCGATTGCGAAGCCATCCAGTCCATCATGTACCCGCCGTAGGAAGCGCCCGCCGCGGCCACGCGCGTGCCGTCCATGTACGGATATTTCGCCAGCACGTGGTCGAGACCCAGCATGACGTCCTGAAACGCCTGGCCACCCCAGTCGGCGTTGATTTCGTCGGTGAACTTTTGCCCGAAGCCCGTCGAGCCGCGGCGGTTGACCATCACCACCACGTAACCCGGCGCGGCAAACAGTTGTGCGTTCCAGCGGTAGCTCCACGCGTCGGTCCACATAGTCTGCGGGCCGCCGTGGCACAGCATGATGACCGGGTATTTTTTCCGCTCGTCGAAATTCGGCGGGCGCACGACCATGCCGTGGATCTGCGTGCCGCCCGCGCCGGCAAACCAGAAGTGCTCCACTTCGGGCAGGTCGAGCTGCGCGAGGCGTTCGGCGTTGTGGCCGGTGATTTGCCGCTCACCGGTGCCGTCCACCGACGCGGCAAAAATCTCCGCGGGCATGTTCAGCCGCGCACGGGTGAAGACGATGGTGCGGCCGTCGGGCGTAAGTGCGAATTCGCCGTGCGCGCCGCCGGTGATGATCTGCTTGGGCGTGCTGGCCGGTGCGGCGGGCATCGAGTACAGCGGCAGGTTGCCGCGGTCTTCGGCGTCGAAGTAGAGCGTGCGGCTGTCGGGCGACCACACCATGGCGTCCACGCTGCGGTCGAACGATTCGGTCAGGTTGGTCGAGCGGCCTGAGGCGCGGTCGTAGAGCATCGCGCGCCAGCGGTCGGCTTCGTACCCGGCGGTGAGTTGCGCGTGATAGGTGATGGAACGGCCGTCGGGGGAATAGACCGGCCCGCCATCGTAGCCGGGATTGGTGGTGATGCGCCGAATCTCGCCGCCGCTGACCGGCACGATAAACAAATCGGCGTTGGTGCTGAGCGCTTCGTCTTTGTCGGTGTTGGCGGTGAAGCACAACTCTTTGCCGTCGGGCGAAAAAGCGATGGGCTCGGGGCCACCCAGCGAAAAGGGAGGCACGTCGTAATCAGCGCCCGGGGTGAGGTCGCGAGGTGTGCCGCCATCTACATTGACAACGAACAGGTGGCTGCGCTTGCCGTCTTCCCAATCCGTCCAGTGGCGGTAGAGCAGGCGGTCGTAGACGCGGGCCTTCACCTTGTTCGATTCGGCGTCGGCGTCGCGTTTCGAGTTGCAAGCGTCGTCGCGGCAGTCGGGGTAAACGTCCGAGGTGAAGGCCAGCGTTTTGCCGTCGGGCGACCACAGCAGGTTGGCCGCGCCGGTAGAGATGCTGGTGAGTTTGGTGGCTTCACCGCCTTCAATAGAAATGACGTAAATCTGCGGCGCGCCGTCGCGCGAGGAAATAAACGCGATGCGCTTGCCGTCGGGCGACCAGCGCGGACGCGAATCGCGCCCGCTGCGCGTCAGTTGCCGCGGCTCACCGCTGCCGAGCGGCGCGAGCCAGATATTGCGCGGCACGCGGTTGGCGGCCATGTCCGGCGTGCCCACGGTGTAGGCCACCCACCGGCCGTCGGGCGACACCTGAATTTCTCCCACGCGATTCATGGCCGCCAGATCGTCAAACGTCATGGCCCGGCGCAACTGCGCGTCGAGCGCGGCCACGCACACCAGCGCGGCAATCAACATTACAACCATGCGGGCACGTTTCATGGATTCCTCCGAAGGTGTAGCGCCGGCCTTTAGGCCGGCATTGGATGGCGCTAACGTATGAGTGCTGACCTAAAGGTCAGCGCTACAAGGCGCGGTCAGGTCCAGGATTAACTCCACGCGGAAGTCTACAGGAAAACGCGCCCCGGAGTCAGCGCAGATTGAGTTGCATCGCGCGCGCCGGGTGATTACACTCCGCGCGTTGGCTCTCCCATTCGTCCTGAATTCGCACAAAGGAGCGGAACCATGAAACGCGTGCTGAAGGCTTGGGTCGGTGTGATGGTAATGGCGCTGGCGCTGGGCGCCGCGTCGAGCGTCGCGCAGGAAAAGCGGGCCATGACCTTTATGGACATCATGGAGATGCGCGGCGTAGGCGGCGGCGGGATTTCTCCCGACGGGAAGTGGGTGCTGTACACCGTGTCCATTCCCAACTGGAAGGCCGGGCGTAACTTTGCCGATATTTTCCTGGCGCCCACCGACGGCTCGGCCCCGCCACGGCAGATGACCTTCACCCGGGAGCAGAGCGAGTCCAACGTGGAGTGGGCGCGCGACAGCCGCTCGTTCGCCTTCGCCTCCACGCGCGAGGGCAATTCGCGCCAGATCTACCTGATGCGCATCGACGGCGGCGAAGCCCGCAAGCTCACCGAGCAGCGCGACGGCGTCAACAACTTCTCCTTCAGCCGCGACGGCAAATGGCTGGCCTACTCCGGCGGGCGCGCCGACCAGCGCCAGCTCTACCTGATCGACCTGAGCACCGATGAGCTGAAGCCCGCGCAGCTCACCCGCCGGCAGACGCCGGTGAACGCCTGGTCG
>Ga0302046_10005284_pt1 | contig 11415 bp, 10 predicted proteins | sample RVTome_11_FD_200261 | JGI IMG/M metagenome (GOLD analysis project Ga0302046, IMG submission 200261) | Soil microbial communities from uranium-contaminated site in the Upper Colorado River Basin, Wyoming, United States - RVT147D111 (version 2) ... | reverse complement strand
CAGCGAGTGGTGCGCCGCGCTGCAGGGTGCCGCCGAGACACTGGGCGCCAACCAGGTGGGCGCGATGGTGGGTGGCCGCGGATGCGTCGAAGACATTGGCGGCGGCGAATATCTCGTGACCGTTACGTGGCAAGGCCAGGCGCCCGTTTCGGCACCGCCCGCGAGCGTCACCTGCGGTGAGGGAGCGTTTGACGGGCCGGCTGGCACGCCTTGCCAGAATGACCTGTGCCGGCGTGTCGTGACGACCGTCGTGCGCATTGCGACGCTCACATGAGTGGCCCGAGACGCGCAGGATCTGTCGCCCGACCGGGCTTGCCGGCAAGCGCAGGACAATCGGGCCTCAGTCTGATCGAGTTGATGGTTGCGGTTGCCATCAGCCTGGTGATCCTGTCGGCGCTCGTCGCGCTCTTCGTCAACACGAGCCGGAGCAGCCGCGAATTCGCGCGCGCCAACAGCATGATCGAAAGCGGCCGCCTGGCGGTCCAGGTGCTCGAGAGCGATATCGTTCACGCGGGCTACTGGGGCACCTACGTGCCCAATTTCGACGACCAGACCGCTTCCGCCGCTCCCGACGACGTTCCGACGGCCGCGCCGGATCCGTGCCTGGCCTACGACCCGGCCAACTGGACGGAGGAATACATCGACAACCTGATCGGCATGCCAGTCCAGGCGTATGACGACGCCACGGTCTGCGCGGGCATCGTCACGGACCGGCTGGCCAATACCGACGTGTTGATCGTCCGGCACGCCGAGCCCTGCGTGGCGGGCGGTCCCTCGCCGAACTGCAATGCGGTGGTCCCCGGCCGCCTGTATTTCCAGTCCACGCTGTGCCTGACGGACGTCACGGAACGCGTGCTCGATACGGCGGGCTTCACGCTGCTGCGCCGCGACTGCGTGACGCCGGCCGAAACGCGGCGATTCATGTCCAGCATTTATTACGTCCGTAACTATTCCGTCACGCCGGGCGATGAAATCCCGACGTTGATGCGTTCCCAGTTCGACCTGGCGGGCGGCGTGCTCGAGCACCAGCCGGCCGTGCCGTTGATCGAAGGCATCGAGGGCTTTCGCGTGGAACTCGGCGTCGACGACCTGAGCGAGACCGGAGCCGCCGTCGATTACACCGGTGCCGTCAATTGGGCGGATCCGGAAACCCGGACCACCGCGACTAACCGCGGCGACGGCGTGCCGGACGATGAATTCGTCCGTTGCACGACTGCCGCGCCGTGCACCGCGGACGAGCTGATGAACCTGACGGCGGTCAGGCTCTACATCCTCGCGCGCAGCCGCGAGCCTTCGCAGGGTCACACGGACACGAAGACCTATGCACTGGGCGCCGGCACGACGCTTGGGCCATTCACCGACGCGTTCCAGCGCCATGTCTTCGCCACGACGGTGCGGCTGCCGAACACTTCCGGCCGGAGGATCACGCCGTGAATCCGCGCAAGCACATCAGCCAGCGCGGCGCCGCCCTGGTCGTCGGGATGATCATGCTGGTGCTGATCACGCTCATGCTGATCACGGCGCTGAATCTCGGCACGACGAATTTCAGGGCCATGACGAACATGCAGTTTCGCAGCGAAGCGATCGCCGCCGCCAACAAGGCGACCGAGGACATCATCAGCTCGAACTTCACGCTGGCGCCGGCGGCCCAGGACGTCTTCGTCGACCTCGACAACGACGCGGTCGACGACTACGTGGTGCAGGTCGCGCAGCCGCAATGCATCTATGCCGCCGAGGCCTTCGGCACCGACCCGAGCAGCCTGTCGCTGCCGATGACGATGTCCACGGCCTCGACCTGGAACACGGTGTGGGACATCGACACGACGGTCAACGGCGCCGACAACGTCGGCGGTGCCGCGGTCCGCGTGCGGTCCGGCGTGCGTGTATTGCTGTCACAGGCCCAGAAGGACGGCGTTTGCCCGTGAGGCACGGGCGACAGGAGTAGGGACATGAACGTGAACACCCATTTCGCCGGCAAACTGCTGGCCGCCGCGATCATGGCGTTGCCGCTGGCCGCGGCCGCCGAGGACATCGACCTGTTCGTGCAGGCGATGCCCGCGACGCCACTGGGCGCGCCGAACGTGCTGTTCATCGTCGACAACACCGGCAACTGGAACACGGCGTTCACGAACGAAAAGGCGGCCATCGTCGACACGTTCAACAACCTGCCGCTCGACACGTTCAACATCGGCCTGATGTTCTTCGGCGACCCGGCGGTCGGCTACGTGCGGGCCGCGATCCGGCCGATGAACGCGGTGAACCAGCCGCTGTATGCGAACCTGGTCAACAGCCTGGATGTGAACGGCGACGTGGCATCGGCGCGCACCCTCGGCAGGACCGTCTCGGAGGCGTACCGCTACCTGCAGGGCGAGGTGACCGTCGACCAGACGGCGCTTTTCAGTAACACCAAACGCGACTACACCGGCAACGTGATCGGTACGCTGGCCAGCGTTGCCGTGTACGGGTTGCCCGGCAATGCCTTGAGTTCGGTGGCGGACACGGTCTACGACAGCCCGCTCGACCCGGCCAGCTGCGGCGGCACCTACATCATCTACATCGGCAACAACGTGCCGAGCGGCAATGTCGTGCCCGACAACACCGCGCGCAATACCTACGCGACCAACGAGCTGATCGCGGCCGGCGGCGACGCGACCACCATCCCGCTCGCCTTCACCTCGCACCAGGCGAACATCGCCGACGAATGGGCGCGCTTCATGCAACAGTCCATGGGCGTCAAGTTCTACACGGTGGACGTGAACCCGACGCCGATGCCGGGCGGGCACTCCGGCGGCATGGGCAACAGTGCACTGCTGGAGAGCATGGCAACCGTCAGCGGTGGCAAGTACTTCCGGGTCCGCTCCGACGTCGGCGGCGGTTCGGAGATTTCCGGCGCCCTGAATGTGATCTTCTCGGAGATCCAGTCCGTCAACAGCGCGTTTGCGTCGGTGAGCCTGCCGGTCAGCGTCAACACGCAGGGCACCTACCTGAACCAGGTGTACGTCGGCCTGTTTCGCCCGGATACCGACGCCCTGCCGCGCTGGCCCGGCAACCTGAAGCAGTACAAGCTCGGCATCGTCAACAACGAGCTCCGGACGCTCGACGCGGACGACCAGAGCGCCATCAATTCCGTGACGGGATTCATCACGGAATGCGCCCGCAGCTTCTGGACGCCCTCCGCGACGGACGACTACTGGTTCTTCCGCCCGCAGGGCAACTGCCTCGCGGTGCCGGACTCCGCGTCTTCCAACTATCCGGACGGCAGCATCGTCGAGAAGGGCGCGCAGGCCTACCAGCTGCGAAGTTCCACCACGCGCACCGTCAAGACCTGCAGTCCGGCGTTCGCCTCCTGCTCAACGCTGACCGATTTCAATACGGCGAACACCGCCATCACCCAGGCGCTGCTCGGCGCGGCCACCAGCGCGGAGCGCGACCAGCTCATCGACTGGCAGCGCGGCCTGGACCTGCAGGACGAGTACCCGAATGGCGTGACGACGACCGAAATGCGCCCGTCCGCGCACGGCGACGTGCTGCATTCGCGGCCGGTCGCGATCAACTACGGCACCGACGCCGCGCCGGAGGTGGTCGTCTTCTACGGCGGCAACGACGGCGTGCTGCGCGCGGTCAACGGCAACCGTACCGACCCCGTCGGCGCGGCCGCCGCCGGCAACGAGATCTGGACGTTCGTGGCCCCGGAGTTCTACGGCCAGATCAAACGCCTGCACGACAACAACCTGCCGATCAGCTTCAGCGGCGCGCTGACGCCTCCGGTGCGGGCGCCCAAGCCGTACGGCTTCGATGGCCCGATCACGGCCTACCAGGACGCGAGCAACATCTGGATCTATCCCGCGATGCGCCGCGGGGGCCGGTTCCTGCACGCGTTCGACGTCACCGGCATCAACGCCAACCCGGGCGGCGTGACGTTGAAATGGAAGCGCGGCTGTCCGAACCAGGGCGACGATGTCGGCTGCTCGAGCGGCCTGAGCGGGATCGGCCAGACCTGGTCGGCGCCGCAGGTCATCAAGACCAATGGCTATACGTCCGGCGGGGTGGCGGCGCCGATGCTGATCTTCGGCGGCGGCTACAACGCCTGCGAGGACACGGATCCCCACACCTGCACCGCGGCGGCCAAGGGGCGCGCCGTGTACGTACTGGATGCAGACGACGGCAGCCTGGTGCGGAACTTCGCGACCGACCGCCCGGTGGTCGGCGACGTCTTTGTCGTGCCCGACGGCACGACCGGACTCGCGCGCTATGCCTACGCCGTGGACACCGGCGGCAACATCTACCGCATCTCGGGCAGCTCGGCCAACGTGCCGTTCGGCACGGCGCTGCCGTCCACCTGGACGATCACCAAGATCGCCTCGCTGGGCTGCGACAGCGCCGGTGCCACGAGCCCATCCGCGTCCTGCCAGATGAACCGCAAGTTCCTGTTTGCGCCGGACATCGTCGAGAAGGACGGCGTCTATCACCTGCTGATCGGCTCGGGCGACCGGGAGAAGCCGCTGATGGCCTTCACGGCGGCGTATAACGTCAACAATTACTTCTTCATGGTCAAGGACAACCCCGCGAGCGCCAGCTGGCTCGGCGACGAGACGGCGACCTGCGGTTCGGCGGTCATCTGCCTGGATTCGCTGGCCTTCATCGAAAACGACGGCGCGGATCCGGATGCGGCCGACTTGGCGACCATGAAGGGCTGGGCCCTGGACCTGCGCGATCACGAACAGGTCGTGACGTCGTCCATCACCGTGTTCGGCACGACCACCTTCAGCACGCACACGCCGACGGTTCCAGTCGCGAACGCGTGCACGTCGAACCTCGGCACGGCGCGGGTTTACAACGTGCGCTTTGCCAATGCCGCCGCGGCCAACGGCACCAACAACCGCGACGAGGAAATCGCGGGTGGCGGATTGCCGCCCTCGCCGGTGGCCGGCATGGTGGAGCTGGACGACGGCACGGTCGTGCCGTTCGTGATCGGCGCCGACAGCGATTCGCCGCTGGAAAGCAGCCTGCCGAGCTCGCCGTCGACCGGCACGCAACCGAAGAGTCTCACGTACTGGTTGATCGACCAGTAAGGCAGGACCGATGATTGACACTGTCGCAAAAGCAGCAGGTTCGACGTTCGGCCGGAAGGCTTACGCCGGCGGCATGACGATGACCGAGCTGATGATTACTGTCGCCGTGCTGGCAATCCTGATGGTCGTTGCCGTTCCATCCTTCAAGAACGCTTCGCTCGGCAGCCGCCTGAGTGCGGCGGCCAACGATCTGCTGGCGAGCGTGCAGCTCGCGCGCAGCGAAGCGATCAAGCGCAACGTGGCGGTGACGCTCTGCGCGTCGGCGGATGGCGCGACCTGCGCGGCGTCCGGCGGATGGGAACAAGGCTGGATCGTCGTCGCCGCGGCGACAGTAATCCAATACCAGCAGGGCCTCCCGGATGATTATCTGGTCACTCAGGCCGGCGGCACCAGCCCACTGAATTTCCAGCCGATCGGCATCGGCGCGACTGCGGCCACCTTCACGGTCTGCCGCGACGACCCGGACGGCAGCCAGGAGCGCGTGCTGACCGTCCGCGCCGCAGGAACGGCCTTCGTGACCAGGACCACGACCGGGTCCTGTTCCTGATCGCTGGCCCGGAGTCCCACGCTGGGCTAGACTGATTCCCCGTCGTCAGCGGGCCGAAGCCGGCCCGCGCATTCCTGATTGCGGCGGCGGGGTCCCAGATGACGCGATTCGTGTTCGTGACCGGTGGCGTGGTCTCCTCGCTGGGGAAGGGCCTCGCATCCGCCAGCCTGGGCGCGATCCTGGAGGGCCGCGGGCTCAAGGTCCGCATGGTCAAGCTCGACCCCTATATCAATGTGGACCCGGGCACGATGAGCCCGTTCCAGCACGGCGAGGTCTTCGTCACGGAGGACGGCACGGAAACCGACCTGGACCTCGGGCATTACGAGCGCTTCGTCCGCACCACGACCGGCCGCAACAGCAATTTCACGACCGGGCGGATCTACGAGCGCGTGATCGCGCGCGAGCGGCGCGGCGATTACCTCGGCGCAACGGTGCAGGTCATCCCGCACATCACGGACGAGATCCGCCGCAGCATCAAGCTCGGCGCGGGCGATGCCGACGTCTGCATGGTCGAGATCGGCGGCACAGTGGGCGACATCGAGTCGCTCCCTTTCCTCGAGGCCATCCGGCAGATGGGCGTCGAGCTCGGCCGCGGCAATTGCGTCTACATCCACCTGACCCTCGTGCCCATCGTCGGCGGCTCGGGCGAGATCAAGACCAAGCCCACCCAGCATTCCGTCAAGGAGCTGCGCGGGATCGGCATTCAGCCCGACGTGCTCCTGTGCCGCTGCCGCGATCCGCTGCCGGAAGAGCAGCGCCGGAAGATCGCGCTCTTCACGAATGTCGAGGAGCGCGCCGTCATCTCGGCGGTCGACGCCGACGACATCTATCGCATTCCAATCCTGCTGCACGAACAGCATCTCGACGTCATCGTCTGCGACAAACTGGGGCTCAGCGCGCCGCCCGCGGACCTCCGCGAATGGCAGCAGGTCGTCGCCGCGCGCCAGCAGCACGATGCGACGGTGAATGTCGCGATGGTCGGCAAGTACGTGCAGATCCGCGATTCCTATATCTCGCTGAACGAGGCCCTGCGCCACGCCGGGCTCAAGACCCGCACCCGCGTGCAGGTCCACTACGTCGAATCGACCGACCTGGAAAGTGCCGGCACGGCCGCGCTCTCGGGGATGGACGCGATCCTGGTGCCGGGCGGCTTCGGCGAGCGGGGAATAGAGGGAAAGATCGCGTCCGTTCGCTACGCGCGTGAGCATGACGTGCCGTATCTCGGCATCTGCCTCGGCATGCAGGTCGCGGTGATCGAGTTCGCGCGCGGCGTGCTGGGACTTCCGGGCGCGAACTCGACGGAGTTCGAGCGCGGCGCGGCCGACCCGGTCATCGCCTTGATCACCGAGTGGCGCGACCGCACGGGGGAGACGCTCCGCCGCTCCGACCGGTCGGACCTCGGCGGGACGATGCGGCTCGGGGCGCAGGAATCGCGCATGCTCATCGGCACCCTTGCCCGCAAGATTTACGGACGCGACACGATCCACGAGCGGCACCGGCATCGCTACGAATTCAACAACAATTATCTCGAGCGCATGCAGAAAGCCGGCCTCACGATCTCGGCGTATTCCGAAGACGGGCTGGTCGAGATCGTCGAACTGCCGTCGCACCCGTGGTTCATCGGCGTGCAGTTCCACCCGGAATTCACGTCGAACCCGCGCGACGGCCATCCGCTCTTCGCGAGCTTCGTGCGCGCCGCGCGCGAGCACGCGGTCGGCCGGCTCCCCAGGGCGGCGAGCGCGTGAAGCTCGCTGGCAGCGAGATCGGCCCCGATCGGCCGCTGTTCCTGATCGCCGGGCCCTGCGTGGTCGAAGACCCGGGACTGACGCTTGCGATCGCGGGCGAGCTCAAGGAAATCACCGGCAGGCTCGGGATTCCGTTCGTCTTCAAGGCTTCCTACGACAAGGCCAATCGCTCATCGCGCGCGTCGTTCCGCGGTCCGGGCATCGAGCAGGGACTCAAGGTGCTGGAGGAAGTCCGGCGCCAGCACCGCGTGCCGGTCCTGACCGATGTGCACGAGGACACACCGCTCGCCGAGGTCGCGGCGGTCGTCGACGTGCTGCAGACGCCGGCCTTCCTCTGCCGGCAGACGAATTTCATCGTCAACGTCTGTTCGCAAGGCAAGCCCGTGAACATCAAGAAGGGCCAGTTCCTGAGTCCCTGGGAGATGTCGAACGTCGTCGAGAAGGCGCGCTCCACCGGCAACGAATCCATCATGGTTTGCGAGCGCGGCTTCAGCTTCGGCTACAACAACCTGATCTCCGACATGCGCGCGCTCTCCGTCATGCGCGCCTTCGGCGCGCCGGTCGTCTTCGACGCCACGCACTCCGTGCAGCTTCCCGGCGGCAAGGGCGCGTCCTCGGGTGGGCAACGCGAATTCGTTCCGGTGCTCGCGCGCGCCGCGGTGGGGGCGGGGGTCGCCGGGCTCTTCATGGAGACCCATCCGAGGCCGGAAGAGGCGCTGTCTGACGGCCCGAATGCCTGGCCGCTGCCGCGCATGCGCGAGCTGCTCGAGCTCCTGGTCGAGCTCGATCGCGCGGTCAAGGCGCGACCCTTCGCAGAGTCCGGCCTCTGATGCGGATCGTCGACATTCGTGGCCGCGAGATCCTCGACTCCCGCGGCTACCCGACCGTGGAAGCCGAGGTCGAGCTCGAGGATGGAACGGTCGGGCGCGCGGCCGTGCCCTCGGGCGCCTCGACCGGAACCCGAGAGGCGGTCGAGTTGCGGGACGGCGATGCCGTGCGCTATCTGGGCAAGGGCGTGTTGATCGCCGTGCAGCACGTGAACGAGGTGCTCCGCGATTCGCTGGTCGGACGGGATGCTGCGGACCAGGCGGGGATCGACCGCCGCATGTGTGAGCAGGACGGCACTGACAACAAGTCGCGGCTCGGCGCGAACGCGATCCTCGCAGTCTCGCTCGCGACCGCGCGCGCGGCCGCAGAGGCGCAGAAGCTGCCGCTCTTCCGCTATCTCGGCGGCGGCGACGCGGTCGTGATGCCGGTGCCGATGATGAACATCATCAATGGCGGCGCCCACGCCGACAACAGCCTCGACATCCAGGAATTCATGATCGTGCCGGCGGGGCTCCCGAGCTTCCGCGAGGCGCTACGCTGCGGCGCGGAAGTGTTCCATCGCCTGAAGAAGATCCTGCTGGATCGCAGCCTCGCCACGGCGGTTGGCGACGAAGGCGGATTTGCCCCCAATCTGCCGTCGAACGAAGCCGCGCTCGGCGTGATCCTCGAGGCCATCGAAAAAGCCGGCTATCACGCGGGCCACGACGTGTGGCTCGGCCTCGACGTCGCAAGCAGTGAATTTTACAAGAACGGCGTCTACCAGCTCGAGTCCGAGGGGCGGCGATTCACGGCTGCCCAGTTTACGGACTACCTGGCCGCGCTCGCCGAGCGCTATCCGATCCTGACGATCGAGGACGGCATGGCGGAATCCGACTGGGCGGGATGGGCGATCCTGACGCAGCGTCTCGGGCAGAAGCTGCAGCTGGTCGGAGACGACCTGTTCGTGACCAACACCGAGATCCTGGCGCGCGGCATCGCCGAAAACGTCGCCAATGCCATCCTGATCAAGCCGAACCAGATCGGCACGCTGACCGAAACGCTCGCCGCGATCGACATGGCGACGCGCGAGGGCTATGCCGCCGTCGTGTCGCACCGTTCGGGCGAAACCGAGGACGCGACGATCGCCGACATCGCGGTCGGCACGGCGGCGACGCAGATCAAGACCGGGTCGCTCTCGCGCTCCGACCGCATGTCGAAGTACAACCAGCTTCTCCGCATCGAGGAGCAGCTCGGGGCGCGGGCCCGCTATGCCGGGCGCGAGGCTTTTCCGGTCAAGCGTCGATGAGAACGGCGGCATTCGTCCGGCCGGAACGTGCTACTCTCCCGGCCCCATGAAGTTCCTCATCGCGGGACTCATCGCCGCGTTCGCGCTGCTCCAGTACCGCTTGTGGGTTTCGGGCGAAGGGATGCGCGAGGTCTGGCATCTTGCGGCCGCGGTGGAAAGCCAGCGTGCCGAAAACGCGGTGCTCGCGGAACGAAATGCCCAGCTCAAGGCGGAAGTCACGGACCTCAAGCAGGGGCTGACCGCGCTCGAGGAGCGGGCTCGGAACGATCTCGGCATGATCGGGAGCAACGAGATTTTCTACCAGGTCGTCGACACGCCGCACCTGTCGCCGGACGATAACGCAGCCGATCCGGCATCGATGCGGGCCGCAACGACGCCGTGAACAATCGGTGGCTGAACGAATCTGGTTCGTGATCGCCGCCGCCGGCGCCGCAACGCGCTTCGGCGGAACCGTCCCCAAGCCCTACCTCAAGATTGCCGGCCAATCGCTGCTCGAGCATTCGCTGCGCGCCTTGTCGGCGGTGCCCGGCATCGCGGGGGGCGTCGTCGTGCTCGCGCCCGGCGATCGGCGATTTCAACGGCTGCCGAAAATCCTGCGCCGGCGCCTGGCGACGGCTATTGGCGGACCGACGCGCGCGCTGTCCGTGCTGAACGGGCTCAATGCGCTCATCACCGCCGCGGAAGACGACTGGGTGCTGGTGCATGACGCGGCGCGGCCCTGTCTGCCGCGGCAAGACATCGAGACCCTGGTTGCCGAATGCCGCCGCGATCCGGTCGGCGGGCTCCTGGCCGTTCCCATCACCGACACGGTGAAGCAGGCCGACGAACAGGGACGCAGCACGCGCAGCCTGCCGCGCGAACGATTGTGGCGCGCGCAGACACCGCAGATGTATCGTCACGGCCGGCTGGTCCGGGCTCTCGCGCAGGCGCTCGAAGAAGGTTTCAATCCGACCGACGAGGCAGCCGCGTTCGAAGGGCTCGGCCTGAGGCCGCGGCTGGTCGAGGGCTCGCCACTCAATATCAAGATCACACAGCCCAAGGACCTCGTATTCGCGCAAGCCGCCATGCGGGCGATCAGGGGGCGGAAATGAGGATCGGCAGCGGATATGACGTGCACCGCTTCGGACCCGGCGACCAGCTGCGCTTGGGTGGTGTCACCATTCCCCATACGCATGGTCTGATCGCGCATTCGGACGGCGACGTGCTGCTGCATGCATTGATGGACGCGATGCTGGGCGCGGCGGGCGCCGGCGACATCGGCCTGCATTTTCCGCCGGACGATGCGCGCTTCGCGGGCGCCGACAGCCGCGCGCTCCTGCGCGAAGTCGCGAAGCTGGTCGCGGCTCGGGGCTTCGCCGTCGTGAATTGCGACCTGACGTTGATCGCCGAATCGCCCCGGATCGGTGCGCACCGGGACGCGATCTGCGCCAACATCGCTCAGGACCTGGGGCTTGCGCGCGAATGCGTCAATGTGAAAGCAACGACCGCCGAGGGGCTCGGCGCACTCGGACGCGCCGAAGGCATCGCGGCCCAGGCCACCGTACTCCTCCAGGAACTGGATGGCGGCTGAGGCGGACGCGCTTCAAGCCTGGCGTCGCCTCGCGCTCGAACCTCCGCGTGCCTGGGGCGACCCGCCGATGGCAGGCACGATGCGCGTCGAGCCCGCGGATTTCCGGGTCGTGGAACGACTCGGCTTCGAGCCGGATGGCGGCGAGGCGCACGTGCTCGTGCTGGTCGAAAAGACAGGCGCGAATACGCTGCATGTCGCGCGCTCGCTCGCGGCCCGCGCCGGCCGGCCGCCCGCGGACGTGGGATTCGCGGGCCTGAAGGATCGACGGGCGATCGCGCTGCAATGGTTTTCGGTGCCCGCCGTGAAAGGATTGGATTCTCTCGCCGGATTCGCGGGCGACGGATTCCGCGTGCTTGCGGCGCATCCGC
>Ga0302046_10005283_pt1 | contig 11415 bp, 13 predicted proteins | sample RVTome_11_FD_200261 | JGI IMG/M metagenome (GOLD analysis project Ga0302046, IMG submission 200261) | Soil microbial communities from uranium-contaminated site in the Upper Colorado River Basin, Wyoming, United States - RVT147D111 (version 2) ... | reverse complement strand
CCAGGAGGACCGGCTGATCGGTCGGGAACACGGCGTTGAGCTCGAAGCCCGTGGCATCGAGCTGGGTGCCGTCGAAGCTGACCAGGCACTGCTTCGGCAGGATGACGTCGAGCGCGGGGTAGGTCGCCGCGGCCGCGGCGCCGACGCCTTCGGACTTCCCGATGAACGCGAGAGCCGCGATCAATTCGTTGTCGACGTCGACGGTGATCCCCATGGACGTCAGGATGCAGCCCGCGTACCTCCAGGTCTGCGCGGCCGAGTCCCGCTCGACCTCGAGCGTGAGCGCCGGACGGTCCGCGCCGATGCCGGCGGTGGCCGGTGTCGTGTGGGTGAAGGGCCCCGCACCGGTCGTCGTGACGCTCCCGTGGAGGAGGTAGAACAGGTGCCCCATGTCCTGGAAGTTCCCGACGATCCGAGCGCCCCCGAGGATCATCTCCTTCATCAGCTCGTGCCGCCGGGTGGAGACCGATCGGATGGTCTTGATCGGCTTGATCGTCTTCTCGCGGTGCAGGTCCTCGCTGAGCGCCTCGTAGAACTTCGTGGGGGGGACCGGGGTGCCCCAGGTGCCCTCGAAACCGATCCCGATGTGTCTCTCGGCCATGCGGTCCTCCCTGCGTCAGTCCCCGCGCAGGGAGGCCGGACGTTGCGTGTCCTTCCGGATGTCGGGCCCGGGAGCGTCAGCGCAGCCCGGGCGTGTAGATGAATCCCACCTCGATGACCAGGGCCATCCTGGCCTTGTAGTTCGTGAGGTCCTTGGAGGCCTGGACGGGACTCCAGTCGGTGACCTTCGCGCTTTCGACCGTGTAGTTCGTGCCGGCTTGCGTCATGACGTTCGACGTCGACTTCTCGATCGCGTTCGACACGTCGTCCAGGAAGTCGTGGATCGCTCCGTCGGGATCGTTCGAGATGATCACGAGCCCCGCGGCGTAGCGCTGGATGGCGCTGCGCCTCCGGTTCCCGATCGTCTCCTCCTCCGCGTCGCCGGCGCCGAACGCGCGCAGGACGATCCCGGGGGTCCTGAGCAGCATGATGTCCTTGGGCTCGGTCGTGACCTCTTTGACGTCGGTCGCGTAGCTGTTCAGGGCGGTGACCGATTCGAGGTCCTCGACGACGGCGGCCGTGATCTCTCGGAGGACCATCTCAGCCTCGTCCTCTTCCCACAGCTCGACGTCGTCCAGCATCCAGACGTTCGTGACCTGGACGCCGGCGTAGAACGTGCGAAGCCGGAACTCCGACGTCGCGGAAGTCGCGACGTACGTCGTAGCGATCAGCTGTTGCCACGCGTCGAGCGGCACGTCGTCGGCCGTGAGCGTCCGCAGGACCGTCCAGGCGCCTCCCGCGGGCCGCGCCTCGATCAGCAGGTGCCAGCCCTCGGGCCCGTCCGGGCCGTTGTCGATCTGATCGCGGTGGGCCCGGAGCTTCGGGGTGTACCGCCGCGCGGCGATCGTCGGGAGACCCGTCCAGGTGAGTGAGTAGGCGATGGGGTTCCCGACCCAGCGCCCGAAGATGACGAACTTCCACGGCGGCGAGTAGGAGTTGACGTCGCTCACGAACTCGGAGTCCGCGACGCGCTTCGCCCAGGTGGCGTTCGAGGACGCCGGCGGGGGCAGCGGCGCCTGGTCCGCGTTCCCGTTCCGTGTTGCGAGGAGATCGATCGGCATACATCAGATGACCTGCGGCCAGACGTCGAGCATGCGGAAGACCTCGTCTTCCTTGGCCTCGACCGAGGGGATGACGAACGGCAACGCGCGGTGGCCGGGGTGCTGCCGGCCGGACTGCGAGAACGTCCCGCCGCGGGCCTTGTGGGGCGACTGGATTCGCGAGCCCTTTCCGAGGGCGTGCGGCTGGACGCCGTACTCCAGGAAGCGGGCCCAGAAGACGTCGTCGCCCTCGACCTTGCCGAGGGGACCGATCTCGAACGCCGCGTGCATGGCGACGAGCTGGAGGTTCGCGGTTCCGAACAGGTCGCGGCGGGTCTTGCTGCGCGCCTTGATGGCCTTCTTCGTCGCCCCGCTCCGGACCCGGACGCGCGAGCGCATCTCGTCGCGCAGCAGGTTCGCGGCGCGGCGCAGCCGGCGACGCTCCTCGGGCGCGATGCGTGCGATCGCGGTCGTGAGCCAGCGGTTGAGCTCGGGGGCGCCGTGGAGTCTGAAGCCGGTGATGGGCATCAGCCGACCACCACCTCTCGGAACGGCCGGAGGATCCGGTCCTCCTGTTCGTCGAGCTGCTTCGGGGAGAGGAGGTTGTGCTGCCAGTCCTCCGAGACCTTCGAGATCAGGCCCGGGGATTCCCGCGTGACGAACTGGTGCGCGGCGCGATACGCCGCCCAATCGACCAGCGCCTCGGGGACCGTCGACCACCCGGCGGTGTAGACGACCTGCCAGTTCCTGGCGCCGGCGGTGAACACGCCACCGTCGACGCGTTCGAGGAAGGCGAGGCCTCGGTAGGCTTCTCCGGATCTCATCCCGTGCTCGACGTACTGGTAGGGGTCGAGCGCTGTCAGGTTTTCCTGCCGCGCCCCGCTGCCGCCGTCGACGTACGCGACCTCGCTGACGCTGGCCACGGAGACCAGGGGGCCCTCGGAGAGACCGAGGAACTCCGTCCCTGTGCCTGGGAAGTAGTGCGTGTACAGCAGCTCGCGGATGGTGCGTTGGAGCTTGCTTTCGATGCGATCACTCGCCGCGTTGATCAAGTCCTCGATCACCGCGTCGAAGGCGGCGTTCGCCCCGACGCCCGTGCTCGTGGGATCGAGGAGCCGCTTGACGCGTGCCGCGTCGGTCATGGCGTTCGGCTTCAGCGACATCGATCCTCACCAGCGACCTTCCAGGTCTTCAGTTCTTGCGGCGCGGCTGTCGCGCCTGACCCCGGCGCGGCTGTCGCGCCTGACCCCGGCGCGGCAGCGCGGCGGTCTCTTCCTCGGTCTCGACCGCGGCCGTCTCGATCTCCCCGTCGTCGTCGCCGTCCGGCTCGCCACCCCTGTCGGGCTCGTCGCCCTCGTCCGGGGGCGCCGGCGTGGGTTTGGCCTTCCGGACCACGGGGGGACCCGCGAAACCTCCGTCGAGCAGCGCCTTCGCGCGCTCCGGGTCGCAGTCGAACTCCGTCCCTGGCTGGACGACGCCGTCCGGGCCCGCCATGAGCGTCTTGGCCACGAGTCGCATGCAGTGCTCCTCTCAACAGCCCGGGATCAGGCCGTTCCCTCCGCCGGGCTGACGTGCGTCTCGATCGTCACGGCATCGACCACCGCGTTGACGACGGGCTTCTTGTGCGCGCCGTAGAGCACGTACCAGGCCATCTCGGCCATGGCGTTCGTGCCGTCCTTGTCGATCACGACGCGGACGTACCGCTCCTGCGGCTTCACGAGATCGATCACGAACGACTGGTTGTCGTCGTCGTCCGCGATGGAGATCCGGCTTCCCAGGAGGTCCGCGCCGTCCGAAAAGTCGGAGATGGCGGCCTGCTGGGCCTTGATGCTGTTGACGCCGCCCGCGGCGATCGCCGCGGTCTTCACGATGATCAGCACCCCCTCGTAGCCGTGGGTGTCCACGGTCGCGCCGTTGCGGTCGGCGGTGCCGCTCACGTAGTCGAGCGCCGAAACGATCTTGAGTTCCTCGCTTCCGGTCATGGTTTCAATCCCTCCGGTCGGCGGTCAGCCGATCACGCGAGCTTGCCGCGGACGAACGCTTCCTCGAGCACGGGCATGCCGTCGATTTCCTGCCGGCCGATGAAGCCGACCTGGTTCGATGCGGCGTAGAGCTCGACCAGCCTCTGGAGCTGGAAGTCGAGCGAGTCGGCGATCCAGTAGTTGGAGAAATCGCCGAGGATGGAGACGTACAGCCCGGTGGTGAACGTGTTGGGGATGTACTCGCTCATCCGGACGGGGAAGCCGAGCAGTCGGTCCGGCTCGCCCTGACGGATCGAGTCCTCCCACAGGTAGCGACCCGCCGTGTCCTTCAGCTTCGCGATTCGGCCGACGCCGTCCCGGTGGATCATCCACGCGGCTCGGGCCCAGTAGGCGGCCTTCAGCGTGTACTTGTTGTCTTTCAGGCCGTCGACGGTGAAGTCGGTCGCGCCCCCGACCACCTTGTCGCGGGCGGTCGAGATGCCGTTGGCCGACGCGGTGAACACTCCGAGCGGCTGTTGCGCGCCCGTCCCGGTCAGGAAGGCCTTCTCCTCGGTGATCCCGAACTTGTACGCCAGGCGGTCGCGCACGAGCTGCTCGGGGCCGATCGTGGCCTTCCGGAGGAGCTTGTTGCTGACCTTGATGCGCTTGGCGACCGGGTGAGGCGTCAGGCTCCGCTTCCCGAAGCCCATGGCCGAATCTTCGTTCCCGGTCCCCAGCTCGCTGGTCCAGTCGGCGTCGGACGGATCGGTCTCGAGGCTCGGGGCGCCCAGGCTGTCCGCGTTCGGCACCGGGATGACGGTCGCCATCTGCCTGATGAAGACCAGGTCGTCGACCTTCTGGATCAGCCGGGCGACGAACTCCTCGGCCGCGGTGATGAAACCGCCGCTCGAGGACGGATCGACCGCCAGGGCGCGCGCCTCGTCGGCCGAGAGCGCGTCACGTCCGCCGGTGATGTAGCTGCGGAAGGCGCTCTGGTAGGCGCGGGTGTTCCGGGGCCCCCCGCCCTGCATGTACCTCGCGTGCGGCGCCGAGCGCTGCTCGGCGGTCAGCTGACCGTCCTGGCGCGTCGGGTCGTCGGGGTCGATGTTCGTGGGGTCGGAGTCCTCGCGCCCTCCGCGGCGGGCCACGGGGGCGCCCAGGTCGCGCTCCTCGTCCAGGAGCCTCTCCTCGCGGTCGATGCGGTTCTTGAGGGCGCCCGCGTCGGCGATGTGCTTGTCGTAGCGGGTCTGTTCCTCCGTGGTGAGGTCGCGCTGCTCGCTCTCGGCCTTCTCGCAGATCGCCCTCGCGTCCGTGATGAGCTTCCGGCGCTGTTCGCGGAGCTCTCGGATCTTCGCCATGGTCGCCTCCGGCTGATGCGCCGGGGCTTTCGAATGGGAAGGCCTCCGGCAGAACACGTCTTCTGTCCGGTGGCCCTGCGCGCGCTACGGCGTGCGCTCGTCCACTCCCACGCCTCGGCGCCGGATAGCGACGGCTCCAGTCCCGCTGGACGCGCCGGGGCGTGCGTTGCGCGACCGAATGTAGGGCGGCGCCCGTGGCCAATGTTTGACGGGGGCGGCTAGCCGTCGATCTCCAGGAGGTCGAGGTCCCGCTTGCGGTTCAGAGTGCGGGCCGCTGCGGGGTTGTCGATCTCCATCAGCCATCGGAGCTTCGCCTCGTCGCGGACGCCGGCGCCCTCCAGCAGCGAGCGGATCCCGACGTCCGTCTGCGGGTATGCCGGGAACGTGACCGGGGAGACGTCGACGAGCTGGACCTGCACCAGCGTGCGGGTGTCGATTTGCTTCCCGAACTCCCAGGCGTCCTTGATCGTCCGGAAGCGGAAGCTTGCCCCGCGGACGTCGCCGCGGTTGACCAGAACCGCCAGGTCTCGGGCCACCTGGGTGTCCGGGAGGTCGACCTCGAAGGCGAGGCCCTTCCCGTCCTCCTTCAGCCTGAGCGTCTTCGACTTGTTGCGGCCGAGGAGGTGCTCGGGATTGTGGTTCCAGAGGGCGACGACGTCGTCCTTGCCGATGCTCTCCGAGAACGCGCCACGGGCCACCTTCTCCCGGAACCGGCCGAGGTCGGCCGACAACTTCTCGAAGACCGCGGCGTGCCCGGCGAGAACCGGCGGCGCGTCGCCGGAGGCGGGCGTCACTCTGACCTCGTCGAGCTCGACCGTGCGGCTCTCGATCCCGCGTTCGCCGCCCTCTCCCGAGACCCACTCCTGGATGCCCTTCGGCCGGCGATCCGGCTCGAGCTCGGCGGACCGGAGGCCGGGAACGCCCGACTGCCAGAGCAGGATGTTCCTCCCACCGGAGACCACGGACTCCTGGAGCTCGCAGTCCGCGAAGCCGTTCGCATCCGCCCAGCTCCGGGCGGCGTTCAATGTCCAGCCGCGGCCGGCGTTGACGTCCTCGGGGCTCTCGGCCATCGAGAACAGGAGTCTGAGCCTGGGTGTCATCGAGGTCTTCCTTTCACTTCACGGGCGCCAGCATGCAGTCGCAGCCGGGATACAGGGGCGGGTGCCCGATGGCGCGTGTCGCGATCAGCGGCTCGCCGCCGCCCTCGGGCTCGAGGGAGTCTCCCTCGGACAGGAACGTGCTACCAATGGGGACAACCTTCCCGCTGAGCGCTCGGCACAGCGGGGAATCGTCGATCGTGACCCAGCGCTTGGAACGGACGCCGAGTGCTGCCCAGGTCGCCTGCGCGAACGCCGCGCCGGCCTGGGTCGCCTCGCGGGACGCGATCACCGCGGTCCCCCCGCCCTCCCACTCGGAGAGGACCTGCTCGAGCGCGCCGGCGGCGCGAGCGAGATCGGATGCCACGAGCGTGGCGACGAGATGGGCCTGCGAGGAGATGGCGTGCCTGGACCCCAGGTGCTCCGCGTAGGAACGGACCAAGGCTCCGAGGTCGATCTCCTGTTGAGAGCCAAGCTCCTCCGCTGCCGCGGTCTGGATCTGGTCCGCCAGGACCTCGAGCGCGGGCAAGAAGGTACGAGTGACGTCGGCGGGACGGTCGCGATAGAAGGTCTCGATCCACGCCCGAAGACCCGCGACGTCACGTGCCTCGAGGTGCTTGGTGATCGCTCGACGGACGGCTGAGATTTCCTTGCGCAGGACGCGCGCGGCTGCGTCTGAGAGCAGCCTGACGTGCGTGCGCTGAACTCGCCGCCGGATCTCCACCGATCGCCCGGGGCCCGCCGGCAGGCGCGCGCGGGAGTCTGATTCCGGCTCGAGGTCGTCCACCTGGTCGAGGGGCACCATGTTGAGCGGCACGAATCGGCGATCGCCGCCCTCGACGCGGTTGCGGTTCTCGATCTCCAGGATGTCGTTGATCGAGTACGCGCCGATCATGAACATCTGGTTGTAGAACTCGGAGCGCGCCTTGCTGTCGCCCCGCATCAGCGCGTCGAAGTTGAACTCGACGAAGAACTTCCCGCGGTCGTCGGCCGACAGGAGCTTGCGATTGAACTCCTGTTCCCACCTTCTGGCGGAAGGCGCGATCGTGTCCAAGACGTGCTCGATCGCCTGCTGCTCGATGTTGCTGTGGGTCTGCCGATCGAGATCCTGGAGCTTCGAGAGCTGCATCCGGAACAGGCGGGCGATCTCAGCGAGCTGGAACTTCCGTGTCGCGAGGAACTGCGCTTCATCGGGCTTGATCCCGACCTGCTGCCAGCCCAGGCCCTCCTCCAAAATCAGCGCTCTGTGCTTGTCCTCGAGCCGCTGGTGTTTGGCGGCCAGGTCCTTCTTCAGCCGCAGGTACGCCTTGTCCCCGAGCTTGCCGGGGTGCGTGAAGATTCCGCTGGGGGCAAACCCCTGGCCGATGTAGCGCGCCCCGAACTCCTCGAGGCCCATCGCGAACCCGACCGCCTCCATGGCCATCCGGATCGGGGAGAACCCGACGAGTCCGTCCCAGCCGAGCCCGGGTACGTGGATCATCTCCTCGTCCGGCAGGATCTCCACGCCGTCGTCGAACCTGATCTCGTATCTCAGGCTGCCGTTCTTCCTGAACGGACGGACGCGATCCGGGCGGAACGGGAACATCCCGATGGCCCCGCCACCGCCGTCGATCTCGATCCGGGCATAGTTGTTGCCCCACAGGTCTAGGTGTCCCTGCATCGCCTCGCGCATCGAGAAGGCGGTCATGAACTCGTTCGGCTCGTCGTGGACGATCCGGTAGAGCGGATGCTCGGGCGCCGGCCGCTTCCCCGACGGCTGGAGCCTCTCGTAAACCTTCAGGGGGAGCCAGGCGATGGTCTCGGCCTTGATCCTGACGCAGGCGAAGACCCCCATGTTGGTCATGGCCATGGTCTCGGTGACGCGCTTGCCGGTCGCCGATTCCGCGCCCCCGAACCAGTCGATCATCCAATCGCCGGGGTCCTTGAGCGTGGTGCGGGCCTGCTCGAGGGTTGCGCGTTGTTCCAGGAGTCGATCGAGGATCATCCGGTTTTAGGCCTCCACCACAGTGCGAGGTACCAGAGGCCGATACCGACGACGAGGAGACCCGCCGGCGGATAGATCCAGCCGGCGCCGACCGCCATCAGGATCAGGCCGCCGAGGATGAACAGTTCGAAGACGGCCTTCATCATGCGGTTCTGACCCCTCGCGACTCGTAGACGCTCTCCTCGTGGAACATCGCTCGGCCGAGCCCCTCGATCAGCGCGATCATCCCGTCGATCCGGTTGCGCTGCGTACCACGCCCCTTCTTGGGGGCGACGTTGTCGTTAACGTCGTAGCGCAGCTCGAGGTTGTCGGCGTTCCACCGGAGGATGGGGTTTCCGCCGTGCCTGATCTTCTTGTCCTTGATGAGCCCCAGGAGCAGCTTCGTGGGCTCGCTCATCGTGCGCGGGCCCTGCCGCATCTCGACGAGCTCGAATCCGTCCTCCTCGAGCCACACCTGCATCTGGGCCGCGTTCCACGGGTCGATCCCGATCTCGCGGACGTCGAAGAGCTCGCCCCACTCCTGCCACTGCTTCCGGACGAACGCCTGGTCGACCGAATTACCCGGGGTCGTCACGAGCAGGCCCTGGCGCTCCCACAGGTCGTAACGGACGCGATCCTTCCGGACGCGCTTGATAAGGTTGGCCTTGGGCAGCCAGAACTTCGGAAGGACGGAGTACGTGCCGTCCTCGTGGGGAAACACGAGCGCGGAAGCCGTCAGATCGAGCTTGCTCGACAGGTCGATCCCCCCGTAGCACGCGCCGCCTGCCTTGAACTGCACGGGCTTGTCGCACGCGTTCCACGCCTCGATGTCGATCGCGCGTTCGGCGGCCTGGGTCCACTGATTCAGCTTGAGCCTCCGGAAGGCGTTCTGGCGCGCGGGGATCTCGAGCGCCTTCTGGCAGTCCTTCTCCAGGTCCTCGAGGCGCACCGTGATCCCGAGGGAGGGGTTCGCCATCTTCCACGTCGCGTGCTTCGTCCAGTCCGCCTCGAGCGGCGCGGCGTAGATCACCGGATAGAACTCGTCGTCGCGGATCACGCCTCGCAGAACCTTGTCCGCGTAGTCGTGGATCTCCCATCCGATCGATTCGGGGTCGTAGATCCCGGCCGTCGTCGCGTAGATGGTCAGCGGCTGCCGCCGCTTCCTGGTGCCGGCGGTCAGGAACTCCACGAGCTCCCGGTGCTCGAACTCGTGCAGCTCGTCGAACAGCAGCGCGTGAGGCCGTTGGCCGTGCTTGCCGCCGAGCTTGGTCGAGAGCGGACGCAGGACGGAGCGCGTGCCGGGGACGACGATGCTGTTCGTGAAGATGATGGCCCGCCGGGCGAGGGGCGGGGACTCCGCGATCATCCCGCGCGCGTCGTTGAACGGGATCCGGGCCTGGTCCTTGTCGTTCGCGATCGTGAACAGCTCCGCGCCCTGCTCCTGGTCCATGAACAGGCAGCACGTGAGGAGCGCAGCCGCGAACGGAGACTTGCCGTTGCCCTTCGCCACTTCTATGTAGACCTCGCGATAGCGCCGCAGCCCGTCGGGGCGCTTCCACCCGAACACGTCGCGGACGATCGGCCGCTCCCATGGGATGAGCGTGAATGGCTTGCCGGCGTGCTCGCCCTGCTGGTGCTCGAGCAGCCCCTCGATGAACTCACAGCGCCGGTCGGCTTCCTTCTCGTCGAACCAGAAGCCATCCCGACTCCTACGCGGACTTCGGCCCGAGGAGCCGGTCCGCTGTTTCTTCCTTCTCATTTTTCCGGGAAGGCGGTTCGACGTTCAGTCCAGCCCTCGAGGCGGGCGTCAGACCGAACTCCACCGAGAGGCTCTTCGCGATGTCGCTCGCGCGGTTCGCGATCGCGACCGCGGGGTGCGGGACCCGGTTGCCCGCGTCGGTGGTGATGACGAGGCCTTCCTTGTTGATCAGGTCCTGCGCGTCCTTCAGCCGTCCGACGGCGGCGCACAGCGCCGCGAAGACGTCGCGGTCGACCGGGGTCAGCAGGCCCAGCTTCCACAGGTCGCGCGCGATGCGGTCCCAGACGCTCCGGCCGTAGCCGGCGAGCCACGACGGCCGCGTCGGCAGCTTCGACGCCGGCTGCGGTTCCCGCTTCGGGGCGCGGTCCTTGCGGTCGGTCCCGTGCAGAACCTTCAGCCCCGTCGGCTTCGGCCGCGCGCCGCTCCGTCCCTTGACGCCGGCCATCTCAGGCGCCCCAGACCTTGCGGCACTCGGTGCAGTTCACGCAATCGATCGTCGGCGTCGGAACGGGCAGGGTCGTCATGGGTTCGGAACGGATACCGCAGAGCGTAGCCTTCACGGGCCCGTGTGCGGTGACTCGCGGGACGTGCTCCGCGTGTCTCGTGCCATCACGGCTGACCACGATCTGGTACGAGACCAGCGGGCCGCTCGCGTGGATTTCGGCGTCGACGTCGGAGTCGATCGAGATCAAGTCGCCGAGGACCTCGAGATATACAGTCGGTCGCTTGCCGGTGTTCGCTTCGTAGCGCAGTGACACGACGTGGAGCGTGTCGAGGAGGTCGCGTCCGTCCTCGTCGAGCAGCTGAGCGCTCGTCGGGCCCTTCTGGCCGATGATGAAACGCAATCGTCGCGGCGAGCTCACGGCTCAGCCTCGGCCGACGGCGTTTTTTGCCGACTGGGTGGGGCGATTCCGGCCGGACCCCCCGACCCCATTCTCTGACATCGTGCGCAAAAGGTCAGAGTCTCGTGGACGACGGCGGTGAGGTTCACGACGACCGCTCCACCGTGGATTCCCTTGCGGCTCGAGCCGACGATCGACTGGAATCCGTCGTTGATGAGCCACAGCCGCTCGCCGCGGCGCGCTTGCTCGAGGTGTCGATCCTTCAGGTCTCGAAAGACGGCCTTTCGGCCCGCGCGAGATAGGAACGACCCCGTTGCGTGCAGGACGGCCAGACGGGCGGCGTCCGCGCCGGACCATAGCTGGCTTCGCGTGCCCTCGCCGGCCGTGGCGGCGATGGAGTGCTCCGGGATCCCGGAGCTCCGCAAGGCGTGCAGTTCGACGACCGTGATCCCGATCGCTGAAGCGACCTGCGCGGCAGTGAATTCGGCCTCTCGCAACGTAGCCTCCTTCTCTGCAGACGAAGATAGGCGGCGGTCGCGCCAAATGTTTGCCACCAGGAGTTCCGCGGGCCCGCGGCGGCGCCGATGGTCGAATTTCCTAGGAAACCGCTCGATTCAGGGGGGGCGACCCCCCGACCCCATTCTCTGACATCGTGCGCGAAAAGCCCTCCCGCGGTCTCCCGGCGTGCGCCGTAGAAAACCGACCCCCCCTCCCCCGGGAGGATGTAAGTTGTTCCCCGATGAGGAGTTGCGAGGACTGTGCCCGCCCGCTCCGGGTCGGACACCGCATCGGGCG
>Ga0302046_10005282_pt1 | contig 11415 bp, 9 predicted proteins | sample RVTome_11_FD_200261 | JGI IMG/M metagenome (GOLD analysis project Ga0302046, IMG submission 200261) | Soil microbial communities from uranium-contaminated site in the Upper Colorado River Basin, Wyoming, United States - RVT147D111 (version 2) ... | reverse complement strand
GGGAGAATCGGTTGTTGGGTTCCGCTTGCCTCGCCGCCGCCCGTGGGGTGAGATGCCCGCCTCGTCCCCCCTGGAGCCCGCGATGCGCTACACCCGCTACCTCTTGAACACCGTCCGCGAGACCCCGTCCGAGGCGGAGGTGGTCAGCCACCGGCTGATGCTGCGCACCGGCATGATTCACAAGGTCGCCGCCGGCATCTACTCCTACCTCCCCCTCGCCCTGCGCACCCTGAAGAGGATCTCCGACATCGTGCGTGACGAGATGAATGCGGCGGGTGCCCAGGAGCTGCTGATGCCCGCGGTGCAGCCGGCCGAGCTGTGGCAGGAGAGCGGCCGCTGGACTCAGTACGGAAAGGAGCTGCTGCGCCTTCAGGACCGGCACCAGCGCGATTTCTGCCTCGGCCCGACCCACGAGGAGGTGATCACCGACATCGTCCGCAGCCAGGTCCGCTCCTGGCGGCAGCTGCCGGTCAACCTCTACCAGATCCAGTCCAAGTTCCGCGACGAGATCCGGCCGCGCTTCGGTCTGATGCGTGGCCGCGAGTTCCTCATGAAGGACGCCTACTCCTTCGATCGCGACGACGCGGCAGCGGCGCTCACCTACGAACAGATGCACCGCGCCTACTGCAACATCTTCCAGCGCTGCGGCCTGCGCTTTCGCGCCGTGGAGGCGGACACCGGCACCATCGGCGGCTCCTTCTCCCACGAGTTCATGGTGCTGGCGGAGAGCGGCGAGGACGCGGTGCTCTCCTGCGATGCCTGCGACTACGCCGCCAACCAGGAGAAGGCGACCACGCGCCGCCCGGAGCCCGACCCGGCCGCGGGAGACGCACCCTACGAGCAGATTTCGACCCCGGGCAAGAGCGCCGTCGACGAGGTGGCGGCATTCCTCGGTGTGGAGCCGAGAAGCCTGGCCAAGACCCTCGTCTACCGTGCCGACGACCGGCTGGTGGCGGTCCTGGTGCGCGGCGACCACGCGGTGAACGAGATCAAGCTCGGCCACGCCCTGGGCGCCACCGAACTGGTCATGGCGGACGACGCCGAGGTGCAGGCGGTGACCGGGGCGCCGTGCGGCTTCGCCGGGCCGGTGGGCCTGACCGGCGTGGAGGTCTGGACCGACCATGCGGTGGCCACCATGGCGAGCGCCGTGGTCGGCGCCAACGCGGCCGATACCCACCTGCGCGGCGTCCATCCGGGACGCGACTTCGCCATCGACCGAGTCGCGGACCTGCGGAACGCCGAGCACGGCGACGGCTGCCCGCGGTGCGCCGGAACCCTGCAGCTCACCCGCGGCATCGAGGTGGGACATATCTTCAAGCTCGGCATCAAGTACTCGCAGGCCCTGGGCGCCACCTACCTCAACGAGGAGGGCAACGCGGTGGCGATCGTCATGGGGTGCTACGGCATCGGCATCGGCCGCACCATGGCGGCGAGCATCGAGCAGAACAACGATGCGGACGGGATCATCTGGCCGGCACCGATCGCCCCCTTTCCCGTCGAGATCCTCTTGGTGCGCGAGGACGACGCGGCGTCGCAGGGGGTCGCGACGGCCCTGGAAGAGGCCCTGACCGCGGCCGGGCTGGAGCCCCTGGTGGACGATCGCCCCGAGCGGCCGGGGGTGAAGTTCAAGGATGCCGACCTCCTCGGCCTGCCGTACTGCGTCACCGTGGGACCGCGCGGGCTGGCGGAGGGCAAGGTGGAGATCAAGGAGCGGCGCAGCGGCACGCGCCACGAGGTGGCGCTGGACCAAGCGGTAGGGTGGCTTACTGAGCGCCTGGCGGTTGAGATGTCGGGGAGATAGGAACGCCCGTCGGGGGCGGGGCAGAGCTCGTCATCAAAGCCGGGGAGGCCATCATGGGTCCATTTCAGTTGCGGATGCTGTTCACCAGCGACGACGTGCAAATCCAGGCGGCCTCCCAGGTCCTCGCCGCGCACAGCGGGCGAAGCCTCGACGAGGCGTCGGAGGCCATCCGCAACGTGATCGATGGCCAGCTGCGGATCTTCGAGTTTCCCGACCAAGCCTCCGCACAGGCGTGCGCCGAGGCGATCGGCCACCTGGGCCTGATCACCAAGGTGACGCCCAAGCGCTGAGCCACCGGATGCGCGGGCGGCGCGCCCCGCCTGCCTACGACCGCATCGCACGGCGGTGCTGCGCGCATGGCTGGTTGTGGGACGGGCGCCACGCACCTCGCCGGCACCATCGGCATGATCGGTCCGGACCTCCCACCGTGGGTGGCACGACGGCGCAGCAAATTCCGGGGGACAAATGCGGGGTGGGCCTCCTGCCCAGCCAGGGCCGACACCGAGCGCCACTGCGATCGTATCCACCCGCACCGAGGGGGCACTCTCTCGGTCCGCCGCGCCATCGTGCCGATATTCACAGGCAGGCCCTGTCGGGCCACCATCGGCCCGTCCAGCCAATGAAGTGGGGCGGGCCACCGAGCACTCCCGGTGAACGCCCAGCCCGCGTCGCAACGCCACCTCAACCTAGCCATCCAGGTCAAGCTCGCCCTGGCCTTTGGCCTGATCTGGATCGCCTTGGGGCCGCTTTCGGCCTATCTCACCTACCAGTACGTCTACAGCGATCTGTTTGCGGTCGAGGCGCGGAGGCTCGTTGCGCACCAACGGATCGTCGCCGGCCTCCTGGAGAATCGCCGGCAGGCGCTGCAAGAGAGCATCCAGCTTCTGGCGCGGAACCGCACCATGCGGCTCTTTCTCCTGGCACACCGGCTGGCCGAAGAGGCTCCGGCCTCGGCCGCCGGGACCTATAACGAGGCGGCCGTCGCGGCGGAGATCGAGCCGTTTGCCACCGGGCGGCGGAGGCGATGGCTGCGCGTCACCAACCTGGCCGGAAACGTGTTGATCGAGGCAGGGACGTCCCCGGTGACGACGACGCGCACGGTACCCTCACCGTGGCTATTACTCCGACCCGGTAGCACGTGGACCCGGCTCACCGGCATCCCTGCCCTCACTGCGGCGGCGCCGGTATTTTCCCCCACAGAGACTGGATCCATGCTCGGATACGTGGTGGCCATCGAGCCCCTCGATGACGACCTGGTCCTGTGGCTGAAGAGCAATACCGGCCTGGAGTATGCGATCACCGAGCTGGACGGGACGGTCCTCCTCAGCACCACCGCCGCCCTGTCCGGACGAGTCGCGTTGCCGGAGGGCGGCATCGTCGGCGTGGCCATCCAGCAGGGTGATCTCCTCATCTCCGGGACCGAGGAGGCGGCCGCCGGCGTCGTCTTCCTCTCGGCCACCTCCGCGGCCCCCCTGAAAAGCAGTGCGCGCGATGAGGCCCGCCGCGTCGTCCTCACCACCGGCGCACTGGGCCTCCTCCCGCTGACCGTCATGCTCTTGGCCGGCCGGCACTTGATACGACCCCTGACCACGTTGACGGAGAAGATGGCTGCGTACACGGGCCACCCGCCGGCGAGCCTGCCACGGGATCAGGTCACCGCCATCGAGGCGACGTTCGACGAAATGGTCGCGGTCATCTCGGATCGCGAGACACGGCTCTCGGAGACCGCCAACCGCCTGCAGGCGATCTCCGCCACCGCCCTCGACGCCCAGATCACCATCGATCAGCGCGGCCGCATCCTGTCGCTCAACCCGGCCGGGGAAAAGATGCTCGGCTACGCCGCGGCGGAGCTGGAAGGCAAAAATGTCAAGGTACTTCTGCCGCCACCATTCCGGGAGCAGCATGATGGCTATCTCGAAGCGTATCTGCGTACGGGCAGACGCCGGATGATCGGCCGCACCGTGGAGGTGCGCGCCGTGCGGGCCAGCGGCGAGGAATTCCCCTGCGAGCTGGCCATCTCCGAGGTGCGGCTGGCCAACGGCGAGCGCCTCTTCCACAGCAGCCTGCATGACCTGACGGCCCGCAAACAAAGCGAGGAAAAGCTCCGGCGCCTGGTCCGTGGCGTCGAGGCGGCGGCGGAGGTGATCGTCATGACCGATCCCGCCGGCCGGATCTTCTACGTCAACCCGGCGTTCACTGCCGTGACCGGTTACCAGCCGGCGGAGGCGATGGGACACACACCACGGCTACTCAAGAGCGGCATGCACCCCGCCAGCTTCTACAAGGCGCTGTGGGAGACCATCTTGCGCGGCGAGGTGTGGACCGGAGAGGTCACCAACCGCCGCAAGGACGGCACCCTATACGAGGCCGCCGTCACCATCGCCCCGGTCCTCGACAACGAGGGCCGGCAGGATGGATTCGTGGCGCTCCAGGCCGACATCACCGAACGCAAGCACACCGAGGAGGCATTGGAACGGCTGACGGCGATGCTCATGGATCAGACGGACGAGCTGCGCCGCTCCAACGAAGAGCTCCAGCAATTCGCCTACATCGCGTCCCACGATCTCCAGGAGCCCGTGCGCATGGTGAAGAATTTCACCGAGCTCCTGGAACGCCGGTACGGCGACCGGCTGGACGACAGTGGCCGCGAGTTCATCGGCTTTGCGATCGATGGTGCCCGGCGGATGCAACGCCTCATCCAGGACTTGTTGGAGTACTCCCGGGTCGGAACCCACGGCCGAGAACCGTCACCGATTGCGACACAAGAAGTGCTGATGGGCGTCCTCGCCAACCTCAAGATCGCGATCGACGAGAGCGCGGCCGCGATCACCCACGGCCCGCTGCCCGAAGTCATGGCGGACGAGAGTCAGATCTTACAGCTCCTGCAAAATCTCGTCGCCAATGCGATCAAGTTCCGTGGGCCAAGCGCTCCGCAGGTCCACATTGAAGCAGGGCGCCAGGGCGATCACTGGCTGTTTGCCGTGCGGGACAACGGCATCGGCATCGATCCTGCCCAGTACGGACGCGTCTTCCAAGTCTTCCAGCGCCTCCATTCCCGCGACGAGTACCCCGGCAGTGGCATCGGCCTGGCGGTGTGCAAACGCATCGTACAGCGCCATGGGGGGCAGATCTGGGTAGAGTCGCAACCCGGCGCAGGGTCCACCTTCTACTTCACGCTGCCGGTCGCCGGACCGCCGGCGGCTCCCGCGACGGTGGTCGCGGGGCAGGACGCCGGATCACCCACCACCACCGCGACCGAGGCCTGAAATGGGCGCGGAAGAAAAACGCGTCTCCACGACGCCGGTACTGGCGATGACCGCCGCCATCGTGATGGGCACCACGCTCCTCCTCGCCATGAAGGTAACCTTTCTTACCGGCTGGCGAGGGTCCAATGAGCCATTGCACGCATTCATCGAGGGGGTCGGTGCATTCATCGCGGTTTGCCTGGCATCGCTGCTGCTGCACCTCGATTCGCGCGACCCGGAGGCGCGGCACAATCGACCCATCGCCGGCGCATTCATTGCCATGGGTCTCCTCGACGCGGCCCATGCGGCGACCGGTGTGGGGAATACCTTCGTGTGGTTTCACTCCGCCGCCACCCTGGCAGGGGGAGCCCTGGTTTCCCTGGTGTGGATCCCGCGCCGCGGCCGCAAAGGGCTGGGTGTGTGGCCGATCGCCATCGCCTGTACCGGCGTCGTGGTGGGCTCCGTGCTGTACGGCGACCGCTTGCCGGCGATGGTCCAGGATGGCGAGTTCACCACAGCAGCGCGGGTGCTCAACCTCGGCGGAGGAGGATTGTTTTTCGCAGCGGCCGCGCGCCTCCTCCTGGACTACCGGACGACACGCCACCACGACGACCTCTTGTTCGCCTTGCTCTGCGGGTTGTTTGGCGGTGCCGGAGCCCTGTTCGAAGGTTCCCAACTCTGGGACCTCACCTGGTGGACCTGGCACCTCGTGCGTCTCTTCGCATACGGCATCGGGCTGTCGTTCGTGGTGCTCCATGTCCGCCGGGAGGAGACCAAGCTGCGCCGCAGCAACGCCGCCCTGGCACGGGCACGACGCGTCCTCGAGAAGACCGTGACGGACCTCGAACGGTCCAACCGCGAGCTGGAACAATTTGCCTATGTCGCCTCTCACGACCTGCAGGAGCCCCTGCGCATGGTGGGCAGCTTCACCCAGCTCCTCGACCAGAGGTACGGCGACCGGCTGGACGACGACGGGCGTGAGTTCATCACCTATGCCGTGGAAGGTGCGCACCGCATGCAGGAGCTGATCCAGTCGCTCCTGCACTACTCGCGAGTCGGGAGCCGCGGCCCGCAGCTCGCCCAGACCCATTGCCAGGCGGTGCTGGACGGCGTCCTTAGCCACCAGCGCGCCGCCATCGAGGAGAGCGGCGCCACCCTCACCGTCGGCCCTCTTCCCGAGCTTCTGGCCGATGTCACCCAGCTCGGCCACCTGTTTCAGCACCTAATCCTCAACGCGATCAAGTTCCGCAGCGACCGGCCGCTGGCCATCGAGGTCTCCGCCGCAGAGGAAGACGGTGAGTGGCACTTCGCGGTGCGAGACAATGGCATCGGCATCGATCCGCAATACGCCGAACGCATCTTTACCCTCTTCCAGAGGCTCCACCCTCGCGATCGCTATCCAGGCACCGGTATCGGCCTCGCGGTGTGCAAGAAGATCGTCCAACAGCATGGCGGGCGGATCTGGGTGGAATCACAGCCGGGCCATGGTGCCACCTTTCACTTCACCTTGCCTGGTCATCGCGAGCCCGCTGCCGATGAGGAGAGCGGCAGCTTGACCCTGGCCATGGTGATGCGAAATGGGCGAGCCCTGGGCCGCAGGTAGCGGCGCGCAACCCTCCACCGACTCCGGCGAAGTTCTGCCCCGGTCAATGTCCCGGCAGAGACCCCCCACGAGGACGGCCCCGATGGCCCATCCCGGCAAGCGCATCCACATCCTGCTGGTGGAGGACAACCCCGGTGACATCCGGCTCACCCGGGAGGCCTTCAGCCAGACGCGGACGCCCATCGACCTGCGTGTGGCCACCGACGGCGTCGAGGCCCTCGATTTCCTGCGTGGCGCCGGGCAATTCCGGAGTGCCCCGCGGCCCGATCTCATCCTCCTCGACCTCAATCTGCCACGCAAAAATGGCCGCGAGGTGCTCGCGGAGATCAAACAGGACCAGACCCTGCGCCGCATTCCCGTGGTCGTCCTCACCACCTCCACGGCAGAAGAGGACATCCTTGGGGCCTACGACCTGCACGCCAATAGTTACATCACCAAGCCGGTCGACCTGGGGCAATTCGACGAGATCGTGCAGACCATCGAGCGCTTCTGGCTATCCATCGCCCGCCTGCCCTCGGGATGAGACGGGGATCGGTTAAACCACTTAATTGTTCGCCATTGTTTGCTCAGCCGCCGTGTCTTTCCACCGAAAGGGGAGGGCATGGGCGACGGCCGCGCCAATGTGCTCCTGATCGAGGACAATCCCGGTGACGTCGTGCTCCTCCGGGCATTGTTGGAAGAGGTCGAGGACCACACCTTCACGATCATCCATGCGGGCTGCCTGGCGGAGGGGCTGCGGCGGCTCGCGGAGGGCGGCATCGACGCCGTGCTTCAGGATCTCTCCCTGCCGGACGGCACGGGATTGGAAAGCGTCCGCACCCTGCGCCGCCATGGGGCGAAGGTCCCGATCGTGGTGCTGACCGGTCTCGATGACCAGGGAGTCGCCCTGCAGGCGGTGCACGAGGGCGCCCAGGACTACCTGGTCAAGGGCAGCGTCGATGGTCATGGGCTCGCGCGCTGCATCCACTACGCCATCGAGCGCGAGCGCCTGCGCGCCGACCTGGAGGAGGCCCGGGACCAGGCGTTGGCCGCGGCGCGGCTCAAGTCGGAGTTTCTCGCCAACATCTCCCACGAGTTGCGCACACCGCTCACCGCCATCCTCGGCTTCTCGTCCCTGATGCACCGCAATCACGAGGGCAAGTGTGATCCGCGCGACCTCAACCACCTGGAACGCATCCACAAGAACGGCCAACACCTGCTGGCGATGATCAACGATCTGCTCGACCTGGCGAAAATTGAAGTGGGTAAGATCGCGGTCAAGGTGGAATCGGTCAGACCGGCAGCGGCCGTGGACCAGGCGATCGATACCCTCATGCCCCTGGCCAAGGAGCGTAACATCGAGCTGATGGCGATCGCACCGAGCGGCTTGCCCACCCTCCAGAGCGATCCCATCCGCCTCCATCAAATCCTCCTCAACCTCGGCGGCAACGCCATCAAGTTCACCCCCCAGGGCCGGGTCACCCTGGAGGCCGCGTGCACCGGCGACGAGGTGACGTTCGCCGTCCGCGACACGGGCATCGGCATCCCGGAAGAGGCCCTGGAGATCATCTTCGACGAATTTCGCCAGGCCGACGGCTCGATCACCCGCGAGTACGGCGGCACGGGGCTCGGCCTCTCGGTGTCACGCCACCTCGCGCGCTTGTTGGGCGGTGACATTGCGGTGGTCAGCCGACCCGGGGAGGGCTCCACCTTCACCCTGCGACTCCCCATCGTCGCACCCCAGGCCGTGACAACCGCTCCTCGCGGTGAACGACCGAACGAGGTGCCGGCGTGACGGTGAGCCGTCCCCACGTCCTGTTGGTGGATGACCGGGAAGAGAACCGGGAGTTGCTGGCGGCGATTCTCGAGGACGAGGGAATCCGCGTGACCTCGGCCGCGCATGGCGAGGAGGGGCTGCGCCTCGCCCTGGCCGATCCCCCGGACACCATCCTGCTGGATGTGGCGATGCCCGGCATCGACGGCTTCGAGGTGTGCCGGCGCCTGCAAGAACGGCCCGAGACCGCCTTCGTGCCGGTACTCTTTGTCACCGCCCAGGTGCTCGACAAGGGAAGCGTCTGCAAGGGGCTGGCCCAGGGGGCCATCGATTACATCACCAAGCCGTTCGATCCCGACGAGCTCGCGGCCCGAGTACGCAATGCACTGCGCTTGAAGGAGCAAAACGACCGGCTGCGGCTGATGGCCCTCACCGACCCACTCACCGGTCTCGGCAATCGACACATCATCAATGGTCGCCTGAAGAGCAGCCTGGCTCGGTGGCGCCGCCGGGGCGAGCCATTTGGTCTGATGATCGTCGACGTCGACCATTTCAAGGCCGTCAACGACACCTACGGTCACGAGGCCGGAGACCAGGTGTTGCAACGGCTTGCCGAGCTGTTTCGCGAGATGGCGCGTGCCGAGGATTCGGTAGGCCGTCTCGGAGGCGAGGAGTTCGTCATCCTCGTCGATCATGCCCACCGCCTGGAAGCGGTCCAGGCAGCGGAACGCCTGCGTCGCCGAGTGTCGCACCTCGCGATGCCACTCGCGGGCAACGTCAGCATCACGGTCTCCATCGGCGTCGTGAGCAGCGATGACCTGCACGTCGATGACACGGAAAAAAGCGCCCTGCACCATGCCGATGACGCGCTCTACGCGGCCAAAGAGACCGGCCGGAACCGTGTCGTCTACTTCCCCAACCTGTCGCCATCACAGGTGGGAGTCGAGGCAATGGAGACTTCCCGACCGATGGGTTCCGCCACCCCGGCGCGCTGATGGCCCGACCTCACACCTCCTCCAGCCGGCCGAGGTGCAGCCGCAGGCGGCGGCGTGCAGTGGCAGCAAATTCGGGATTGTGCGTCACGTAGACCAGCGTGGTGCCGATCTCCTCATTGAGGGTGAGCAACAGGTCATGGACCGCCACCGCGGTCGCTTCATCCAGGTTGCCGGTGGGCTCATCGGTGAGCAGGATCCCCGGCCGACAGGCTAGGGCACGGGCGATGGCCACGCGCTGCTGCTCCCCCCCGGACAGCTCGCCTGGCCGATGGCCGGCACGGGCCGCGAGCCCGACGCGCTGCAACAGCTCCAGTGCCCGGACGTGGGCGACAGACCGGTCTGTCCCCCCAAGGAGCTGCGGTAACACGACGTTCTCCACGGCCGTGAAGTCGGCCAGCAGGTGATGAAATTGAAAAACGAAGCCGATCTCCCGGTTACGGATCACCGCTCGCCGGCCGTCACTCAATCCGTAGAGGTCCTCGGAGTCAATCCACACCCGCCCGCCGGAAGGTCGCTCCAGCCCCCCGAGACAGTGCAGCAAGGTGCTCTTCCCCACTCCCGACACACCGACGATGGAGACACACTCCCCGGCCTCGATCACCACATTCACGCCGCTGAGCACTGGCAACGGAGTGCCGTCCCGATCGAAGCTCTTGGACAGATCTTGAGCACGCAGCGAGGCCAAAGCGGAGACCTTCTACCCGGCACCTTCCGGGGTGTCAATGAAACCGCCGTAGATCGTGGCGGCCGCTTCGCACGGTGGCACGGCGATCCGCGGACCACGACACGATCGCGGCGCGCCGTCCCCCGAACCGCCGGCCGCACTTTTCCCGGATAGCCGTCACGCGCTTGACTGATGCCCTGCCCGCACCGATCATCGATCCTGAATTATGAGACACAAGTCTTTGAAATTTAACGAGCGATTAGATGTCGAGGCGCGCCAGCAGGAGATCCTCAAGGCGATTGTTCAGGACTACATCGCCACGGCCCTCCCGGTCGGTTCCCGGGCCATCGTCCGCCGCCACGGTCTGAAGATGAGCGCGGCGACTGTCCGCAACGTGATGGCCGACTTGGCAGACCTCGGCCTGATCACCCAACCCCACGCCTCCGCGGGCCGCGTCCCGACGGACCTGGGGTACCGATTCTACGTCGACTGTTTGCTGACCACCCAGGAGCCGACGCCCCAAGAGCGGGAGCTGATCGGCGGCCAACCAGAGGAGGCAAGCCTAACGGCGTTACTCACCGGCTCGTCGCGGATCCTGTCGGGCCTCACGCAACATGTCGGCATGGTCACTACGCCCTTTCTCGGGGACCCGGTCCTGAAATACATCGAGTTCGTACCCCTGGGGGGACGGCGCATCCTTGCCATTCTGGTGAGCCGTTCCAATGATGTGCAAAATCGTGTCTTTCGGCTTGATCAGGACCTTTCCGAGCGGGAGCTACAGAAGGTCTCGCGCTACCTCAACGACAAGCTGCAGGGGCTCACCCTGCGGGAGATCCACGACCACGCCGCCCGTGAGCTTCGTTCCACCCAAGACATCTACTACCGGCTGCTCATGGAGGCTGTGCGCCAGGACGACCTCTCCTCCAACGATGCCGCCAAGCTCCTGTTCGTGGAGGGCAGTAGCTCGATGCTCGAGCTCCCCGAGTTCGAGGACATCGACCGCGCCCGAGAGCTGCTCCGTGCCCTGGAAGAGCGCCGTACCCTGCTCACCGTCCTGGATGTAGTCATGGAGGCGGAAGGCGTACAGGTCTTCATCGGTGCCGAGACCGAGCTCGGCGGCAAGCTCGATTGCAGCGTCGTCGCGGTCAACTACGGCGTCGAGGGGCGCGTACTCGGCGCCATCGGCGTCATCGGCCCGCGGCGCATGGACTACTCCCGAATTATTCCCCTCGTGCATTACACCTCTCAGGTCGTGGAAAGGAAACTACGCACCGTATGACTGCCAAACGCCACGCAGCGCAACCCAACCCGCCCGGTGACCAGGACCGCTCTGCCGACGAGCGTTCCCGCAACA
>Ga0302046_10005281_pt1 | contig 11417 bp, 8 predicted proteins | sample RVTome_11_FD_200261 | JGI IMG/M metagenome (GOLD analysis project Ga0302046, IMG submission 200261) | Soil microbial communities from uranium-contaminated site in the Upper Colorado River Basin, Wyoming, United States - RVT147D111 (version 2) ... | reverse complement strand
AAAACATATTCCTTGACCGCGGTTCGGCCGGGAGCCAGATCGTACACGAAGCGGGAGTCGCGATTGCGCGACGGGGCGGCCACGAACGATTTGAAACTGATCGCCTGTTCGGTGCGGTTGGTGATCGATTGGCGGATCTTCAAGCGGTTCCGCACGATTTCGTGGGTCGTCTGCACGTCGATGCCGCGAAGCCCGAGTTCGAACGGGGTCACGGTGTGAATCGAATAGGTGCGATCGGCATCGAGCTCGAACTCACCGATCAGCTCCTTACCGCCCGCGCTCTCGTTCCGCGCGAAGGTGAACAGGACCTGCTGGCTGAACGTCTCGTGCGGCCGGAGTGAAAACGGCATCCGGGTGGGTCGGATGTCCCAACCCTTCGGACCGATCAGGCGTAACGTGCCGGAAAGCGGCTGGTCGGACGTATTGGTGAAGGTCACCGCCGGTTTGTGCACGGTGATGCTCGACTCCAACTGCGGCGGATCGAGGGCGAAACTCGCCCGAAAGCGTTGCAGCCAGGTGTCCAGTCCGATCACGAAAAACGGCTGTTTCGAGATGGTCAGCTCATGGCGACCGTTCTCGAGAGGGATCGGAGAAGCGTTGCCCCACAGATCGACTTGCATCGGTGATTCCGCGAGATAGAGCCGTTCGGTGTGACCTTCGTGCGGAGCCTGATCGTCCCAGATGGCCAGGGTGGCTGCGCCGCCGGCATCGAAAATCTGGCAGGTCACCGTCGGTCCGAGGTAGATCGTTCCTTGAGGTGTCGCGTCGCCGAGCATGTCGGCGATGGTCCGGAAGATCAGGTAGTCCTCTCGGGGTTCGAGTACGTGATCACCCAGTCGGTCGCGCATCTGCCAGGGCTGCGGCATGAAGATCGTGCCGACGCCCGCCCGCTTGGTATAGATGAGTCGTTTGGCGACATCGACGAGGCGGGGCAGGCGATGGTATTTTCGCGGGTCGGAGGCCTCGACCACCGCCCAGAGTTCGCCGCTGTCGTGCGCGGCGAAGGACGCGAGATGCGGTTCGACCGCGTCGGACGGGATCGCCCCGGGCACGTGCACGGACACATGTGTGGCCCGGCCCACGGCCACGCGGTCGGGCAATTCGACGTTTGCGTTCCACGGCGCGCCGATCACCGGTTCGGCGAGCAAGTCGCTCAGGACGGTGCGGAACGTGTCGAGGGTGCGACCGTAGCGCGGGTCGGAGACGATGGAGGTGTCACCGTCGGCGCCCAACTGCCAGAAGTAGGCCAAATTCGCGAAGTGGGCGATGACCAACGACATGCCCGGCTTCCATGAAGCCGGGTCGGCCTGGAGGAGATCGAGGATGGTACTGCCCGCATTGTCATAGGCATTCGGCACGGTCCGTGTGGATTCGTAGAGGGCTGCGATCAGCCGATGCTTCGACGCGATCAGTTGTCGCAGGAAGAGGTCACGGTTCGGGTTGGTCAGGTTGCGGTCGTCGCCGGTGAGCGGCGACAGGTCGACGGGAAACTTCACGCGACCGACGCCGAGGTTGTCGATTAACGCGGCATAATCATCCAGGTGCTCGTCAGGCAGGTCGGTGAGAACGACGCCGAACCGGTTGGCTCCGCCGATGCGGGCGTTGAGGTGCGGGGCGAGTTTGCCGAACGTGAGCGTGGTCTCGGACAGGACACCCGCCGAGGCGCGGATGCGCATGTGGGCGTGGTACAGTCCGGGATTCAGGCCGTCGAGCTCGATCGGCGGCGTGGGTGGGTCGTGCTTACGCCGGATCGGCACCGGGCGTTGCACCACGACGCGACCACCCGCGTCGCGAATTTCCAACTCCGCGGCCAATTCCTCGATGGCGGGATCGTCGACATTGACCAGCAGGCGGACCGGCTGGTCCGGTCCGAAGACGTTCCCCGGCACGTCGGTGTCGAGCGTGCGATGGGGGAGCGGTGAGACCGCGATGTCATCGAACCACGCGCTGCCATGGACTTCTTCGTAATCGATCCATCGGGGGGGTTTCGGTCCGGTTTCCCACTGCGAACGCTGCACGAGCCAGACGGACAGGCCGATGTGGGTAGCCGCTTTGCGTTTGCCGGTGAGAAAGAGGGTGACCGGCTGCCAGTCGACATGCGCGTCCTCGCCGCCGAAGCGAGGACTGTCTTGCCGGGATGCTTCGATCGGCCGGCCCGCGCCGTCGAGGAAATAGGCCGAGATCCACGCTCGGGCGTGCACGAGGGGCGTCGTCTTGACCCAGGCGTTGACCTGATAGTCGCTGTTCGGGCGGATGGGCATGGTTCGATATTGGTAGTGATAGGCGACGCTGCCGCCGTTGAGGCTGAGCCGGAATGACGGCGGGGCGTCGTGGCCGACCCGGCGATCCATCTTGCCGGTGACGTACTCGGGAAAACCCGGCGCCGGTCCCATGCCCGCCAACGGATGATGTTCCCAGAACATGGGAATGTCGGTGAAGTTGCCGTCGTCGGTCTCGTCAAAGTCGAAGTGTTGGATCAACTGCGGCGCGGACAGCACCGAGAGGTCGACGCGATCGCCTTGCGCGGCGGCGTTCGGTGCCGCGAGCAAGGCGGACGGAATCAGCGTCGCCCACGCTAGGGCGAGCACGTGCCATCGATAGGGGCGTACCGTATACATATCGCCGGTATCGTCCGGTAGCCGGCGCGGATTGAGGTCAGAATCGACAAAATCGGACGCATCAGTCCCTGACGTCCGAGAACCTTTGAGCCGTACGTCGACCGCTTTGCCATGACGCATGGGGCGGATACCATGATGCTCCCAGTTGGGGTGGCATGTGCGTTCGCAGATGGTGTGAACCCGCTCGCTTGCGCTCGCGGCTCGGATTCCTGGACGGTAAGGCATGACTGAACCCTACGATACGCGACGTTATCTGACGACGTTCGACGCGCACCGGGTGCCGCACATTTTGACCGACGTGTTGGTCATCGGGGGCGGCGTGGCCGGGTTGCGGGCGGCGATCGAGGCGGCCTCGTCGGTCGATGTCATCCTCGCCGCCAAAGATACGTTGACGGAGTCGAGCACGGACCGGGCCCAGGGCGGGATCGCGATTTCGCTCCAGACCGCTGACGGACAGGCCCATATCGACGACACGATGCGCGTGGCCTGCGGCTTGGCCGACCGGGCCGCGGTCGAACTCATGGTGCGCGAAAGCGCCGCCTGCCTGCGGGACCTCCAGGAATACGGCGCCGACTTCGATTGCCACGAGGGCGAACTCGCTCTGGCTCGCGAGGGCGGACACACCGCGTCCCGGGTCGTCCATGCGATGGGGGATGCGACCGGCCGGGAGATCGCCCGGGCGCTGATCGAACGGGCCCGCGCGACCGAGAGCCTGCGCCTGTACGATCACTGTTTCGTCATTGATCTGATCACGGTCGAGAATCGCTGTCTGGGGGCGGTGACGTACCATCCGAAATACGGTCATCAACTCATCTGGGCCAAGCAGATCGTCCTGGCGACGGGGGGCTGCGGCTGCTTGTATCGCGAGACGACCAATCCCAACGTGGCCACCGGCGACGGGCATGCCATGGCGTACCGGGCCGGCGCCAAGCTGTGCGACATGGAAATGGTGCAGTTCCATCCCACCACGCTCTACATCGCCGGCGCGAGCCGGGCGCTGATCAGCGAGGCGGTACGCGGCGAGGGGGGCAAGCTGGTCAATCGCGACGGCGAGCGTTTCATGACCCGCTACCACCCGGACGCCGAACTTGCTCCCCGCGATGTCGTCAGTCGGGCCATCATCGCCGAGATGTCGTCGGCCCGGGCGACGAACGTTTACCTGGATGTGCGTCACCTGCCCGGCGAGACATTTCGGCAGCGCTTTCCCCACATCACGAAACTGTGCAGCGACTTTTCGATCGACGTGACCCGCGACCCGATCCCGATCCGCCCGGCGGCGCACTACATGATCGGGGGCGTGAAGACCGATTTAGCCGGACGGACCAACGTCGAGAACCTGTTCGCGTGCGGCGAGGCGGCGTCGGTCGGCGTGCACGGCGCGAATCGACTGGCCAGCAATTCGCTGCTCGAGGGTATGGTGTTCGGTCGGATCGTCGGTCGAGCCGGGGCCGACGCGGTTCGGGAAGACCCCGCGCCGTTGCGGCCGATGCGTACGCAGAGTGTGATCGCCCCCTCGGCGCGCACCGAACTCGACCTGGCTGACATTCGTAACAGCCTGCGGAGCATCGCCTGGCGCAACGTGGGTATCGAGCGCAACGGCGAACGTCTGGCCGAGACGATTGACATCATCAACTTCTGGGGCCACTACGCGATGGACAAGGTCTTCGACGGCCGCTTCGCGTGGGAAGCCCAGAACATGCTGACGGTCATGCGGTTGGTGGCGACCGCGGCCGGGCTGCGCACCGAGTCACGCGGCGTGCACTACCGAACCGATTTTCCCGAACTCGACGACGCCGCGTGGCGCTGCCGGCTCGTCCTGTTTCGCGCCGGCGGCGGGTTGGCGCACGAGACGTTTCCGTGCGAGAATTCCTGACGGATGCCGGTGCGAGAAAAACGCTGGCGAGAATTCGCTGGTGCGAGAATCCTTTCTCGCACCGCCTGATGCAGGAATCCTTTCCTGCGAAGAAAAACAGGTACTACGCGGGAAAGGATTCCCGTGTTTGTGGGTGCGAATTGGGAATCTCGCACCAGCAGAATGGAGCAAGCGACGATGAGGGATATGACCACGACGGTGAGCGGCGATCCGGGACTGCCGTTGCGCGGGCTGGGCAGGACGGGCGAAAAGGTATCCATTCTGTGTCTGGGCGGTGGACATCTCGGCCGGCCCGCCGTCGAGCATCACGACGCGGTCCGCATCGTGCAGCGCGCCGTCGACGAAGGGTTCTCCTTCATGGATAACGCCTGGGAATACTTCGAGGGCACGAGCGAGGATCGTATGGGCGAGGCCCTGGCGACCGGCGGTCGGCGGGACAAGGTGATGCTCATGACCAAGGTCTGCGCCCGCGACCGTGCCGGCGCGATGCAGAACCTCGAGGAGAGCCTGCGTCGTCTGCGCACCGACCGCATCGACTTGTGGCAGTTTCACGAGATCAACTACGACAACGATCCGGACTGGGTCTTCGCCACCGACGGCGCCATTGAAGCGGCCGAAGAAGCCCGCAAGCAGGGCAAGGTGCGTTTCATCGGCTTTACCGCCCACAAGGCCCCGCACATTGCGGTCAAGATGCTGGAGCAGCGCTTCGACTTCGACACGGTGCAGATGCCGTTGAACGTGATGGACGCCCGGTTTCGCAGCTTCGAGCGCGAGGTGTTGCCGATTCTGGTCGAGCGACACATCGGCGTGCTGGCGATGAAGACGTTCGGCGGCGGTAAAATCGTGACCCAGGGCGGGGTGAGTCCGTCCGAAGCGCTGCGCTACGCGCTGTCCCTGCCCGTCTCGACCGTGGTCACCGGCGTCGATTCGATGGAGGTGCTCGAGCAGAACCTGGCCATCGCCCGATCGTTCGAACCGATGAAGCCCGACGAACGTGACGCTTTGCTCGTCCGCACCGAAACCGTCGCCGGCGACGGTCGCTGCGAGCTGTTCAAGACGACGCAGTTCTTCGACAGCAAGGTGCACCAGGAACAGCACGAGTTCGCCGAGGGGCTATGACCAACCGTCGAGCGCGGGACGGTTTTCCGAAAACAGGAGAAATGAATCCATGCAGCCAACGCAACGTGTTTTCTTGATGACCGTCGGTCTGATCGCGGCGACGTGCGGGTGTGCTTCGGGCGAGAAGCGTTACGCCATCATCCACACCGACGACGCGGGCATGAGTCACTCGGTCAACCTGGCCACGATCGAGGGCATGGAAAAGGGCGTCGTTTCCTCGTGCAGCATCATGGTGCCCTGCGCCTGGTTTCCCGAGATGGCCCGCTACGCGAAGGAGCATCCGGAGAAGGATTACGGCATCCACCTGACGCTCACCTCGGAGTGGGATGACTACCGCTGGGGCCCGGTCGCGCCGCCGAGCAAGGTCCCCAGCCTGATCGACGAGCAAGGCTATCTGTGGGACAACTCGGAATTGGTGGCGAAAAACGCCAAGGCCGAGGAGGTCGAGATCGAGCTGCGGGCCCAGATCGACCGAGCCAAGGCGTTCGGCGTGCCGTTGACCCACCTCGACTCGCACATGGGCGCCTTGTTCACCCGGCCCGATCTGACGCAGGTGTACGTCAAGGTCGGTCTCGAATATGACCTGCCGGTGCTGTTCATCCGGGCGTCGGCCGAGGCGCTCAAGAAGGAGCGTCCCGCCCTGGCCGCGATCGCCGAGCGGACCATCGCCAAGCTGGACGCGGCCGGTTTCCCGATTCTCGACGCGCTCGATACGAACAACTACGGCGTCGCACCGGACAAGAAGAAAGCTTATTACCTGAAGCTGCTCAAGGGACTGAAACCCGGCGTGACCGAGATCATCATCCATGTCGGTCATGCCGACGCGGAGCTGAACGCGATTACCTCGTCGTCGGCACGGCGGGACGCCGACCTGCGGGTGTTCACCGACCCGGAGGTCATCGCGACGATCCAGGAACTCGGCATCGAGGTCATTACCTGGAAGCAGTTTCGCAAGCTCGTCGCCGAATCGAAGAGCGGCGGCTAACCCCGACATGACCCGCCCGACCACCATCGTGACCGTCGCGATGAACCCGGCTGTCGATCGCGTGATCGAAGTGCCGGATTTCGCGATCGGCGAGCACCAGAAGGGGCGCTTCATCTCGCGCACCCCGGCGGGCAAGGGCGTGAACGTCGCCCGGGCCCTGGCCTCGCTCGGCGTGTCGAACATCGTGACCGGATTCGTCGGTGACGACTGCTTCGACGCTTATGAAACGTTTCTGAGCGGCGCGTCGGTTCAGGCTCAGCTCCTGCGGGTCGCCGGCCGGACGCGCGAGAACATCACCCTGATCGATCCGAACCGCGGCGTCGATACGCACATTCGCGAGGCGGGATTCGAGGTCACCCCCGAGGATCTGGTTCGGCTGCGGAACAAGCTGAACCTGCTCGCCGGCGACGGAGCGTTGGTCATTTTCTCCGGCTCGGTTCCGCCGGGCGTCTCGCCCCAAGCGTTCCGGGAGATCGTCGCCACGGTCCTCAACACCGGCGCCGGCGTGGCGGTCGATACGTCGGGACCGGCCCTGACCGCCGTCGCCGATTTGCCGCTGTGGCTGGTCAAGCCCAACGTCGCGGAGTTGGCCGAACTCGTGGACCGACCCATCATCGGTGACGCGGCGATCGTCGAAGCGGGGCGGGCGCTGTCGGGCACCATGCAGACGGTCATCGTCTCGTGCGGAGCGGCCGGCGGATACGTCTTCGTCGGTGCGTCGGCGCTGTTCGGGCAGGTCGACCTCGGCGCGCGTCCGGTGGTCAACACCGTCGGTTGCGGCGACTGCCTGCTCGCCGCCTTCGTGGCCGAGCGGTCAAAAGGCGCGGATGTCCGCGACGCCTATCGGCAAGCGCTGGCGGTCGCAACGGCCGCGGCGGTCAGCCTCAACCCCGGCGAGTTCGATCCCGCCGTCGTCAAGGAACTCGCGAGCCGAACCGCTGTCGAACCGGTGGACGATTCATAACGGCCGCTTGGCTCGCTCTCGCGTGAGCGATATACTGCGGGCGTCGCGCGACAGCGTATGCAAGACAGCAAGGCGTCGGGACGTGAACCAGCTATTCGAATACATCGAGCGTCTCGGGAGTCAGGCGTACAACCCGGTCACCGTCGCGATCGAGCTGCTGATCATCGGCGTCGTGATCTACATGATCCTGCGGTTTCTGGAGGGGACGCCCGGGGCGAGGCTGCTGCGGGGCGTCGGGCTGTTGCTCCTCGTGGGCTTCCTGCTCGTCGAGGTCTTGGCCTCGACATTCGGCTGGGCTCGGATCGCCGTGCTCTACCGCTATTTCGTGATCGGGGTGTTCCTGACCGTACTCGTCGTATTTCAACCGGAGTTGCGCCGCGGTCTGGCCCGGCTGGGCGAGGCGCGATGGCTGCGTCGCTTCACCGCGAATCAGGACGAAATCAACGAGATCGTCGATCCGGTCGTGGCGTCGGTGGCCCACTTGTCGAAGAACAAGATCGGCGCGCTGATCGCCATCGAGCGGGAGGTGGGTCTCGACCCGGTGCTCGAATCGGGGGTGCGGCTGGACGCGCGGTTGTCGTCGGAATTGCTGAACACGATCTTTTGGCCGGGGTCGGCGTTGCACGACATGGGGGTCGTGATTCGTGCGTACCAGGTGGTGGCGGCGGGATGCCAGTTTCCGCTGAGCGACAGCCAGGACATCGACCGCTCGCTCGGCAGCCGGCATCGTGCGGCCATGGGCATGTCGGTCGAGTCGGACGCGGCGATCATCATCGTTTCGGAGGAGACCGGTCGCATCTCGCTCGCCCAGGGCGGAAAACTCGACGCCGGCTTGAAGCCCGAGACACTCGAGGAACGGCTGATCGAGATCCTTCGCTCGGAGGCGTACACGCCGAACAACGGTGCGCCGGGCGTCGGTGTGCCGCGCCGCGCGTCCGCCGAACCGAAATGACGGCGTCCGACGAATGGTCGTCGGTGGTGGAGCTGGAATCATGATTGCTCAAGTGAAACTGATCGCGTTGGCCTCGCTGCTTACGGTGATGGTCTGGTCGTATGCCGACGGGGTCGGCGAAACCTCCGAGCGACTGACCGTGCGGTTCGTAATCACCGAAGACGTCAAGTGGATGGTCACGTGCCCGGCGCCGGCGACGCAGATCGAATTTCGCGGGACCAATCGGGCCATCCGGGCGTTGCGCCAGGAGGCGATCGCGGGCGTGCTCGAGATCAAGCTTACGCCGAAAGAGCTGCTCGGCGAGGGCCTCGAGGTACGCGAAGTCAAAGAAATCGTCTGTGAGGACATCGTCTTACGTACGCACGGCCGAAAGCTCGGTGTCGAGGTCACCGACGCCAATCCGGCTCGCCTCGCGTTCGATATCGACGAATTCGTCGAGCGGTCGGTGCCCGTGGAGGTCACGGAGATAGGCTCCGCGGTCATCGAAGAATACCCGCCGCCCGTGACCGTTGTCGCGCCGTCACGGATTCAATTGAAGTTCGCGAAAGTGCTGGCGCCGATCGGACAGAAAGTCGACAGCGCGGTCCGGGGAGATTCGACAACGGTTGAAGTGCCGGTCATGTTGCCCGTGGGCGTCGACGGAACGCACGTTCAGATCAAACCGCTGCGGGTCACGGTAGGGTTTGTCGTCCGGGACATGCGCGATGAATGGGTGTTCGAGCACGTGCCGGTTTGGGTCAACACGCCGGCGCGCTGGCGTGGGGGTTGGGATGTTATTTTCAAAGAAGAAACCTCATTAAAAAGTATTAAGCTGGAAGGTCCGACGGACGCCATCGCCCAGCTCAAGGATCCGAGGGAGGAGAATGGGATCAGTTTGAATTTGGACGTACGGTCCGATGACCGTCCCCCGGCGGACCAGCCCCGGACCCGGGCCCTGCGTCTGAACCTGCCGCCCAAGGCGTGGGCGGCGGGGGTCAAGCTGGCCGAAGGAGAGACGCTGCCCGAGGTGACGTTTACGGTGGCCAAACGCGAGACAGGTGGTTAGACTACGAGGTCGCTTCGGCCCGAGGCGCGCGGATTTCCATCGATGCGTACGAACGGCGACGCTGAACTTCAAGATTATGTGCTTACGGTTGCGCGGCAGGCGCTGGCCGCTTCTCGCGCCCTGGCCGGTCTGACCTCGCGTCGGCGGGTCGATGCCCTCGAGGCGGTCGCGGCGGCGATCCGTGCCGATGCGGCGCGGATCGAATCGGAAAACGCCAAGGACCTCGCCGCGGCCCGGGCCGACGGTCTGTCGCCGGCGATGATCGATCGGCTCGGTCTCGACGCACCCCGCATCGAGAAGATGGCCCGCGCGGTCGAGGCGGTCGCCGCTCAGCCGGACCCGGTTGGCCGGGCGATCGACGGCTGGATGCTGCCCGACGGTATTCGCATCGAAAAGCGGCGCGTGCCCCTCGGCGTGGTCGCGATCATCTACGAGTCCAGGCCGAACGTCACTTCCGACGCGGCGGCGCTGTGCCTCAAATCGGGCAACGCGTGCGTGCTGCGCGGCGGCAAAGAGGCCATGCATTCGAATTTGGCGGTGGGTCAGGCCATGACGCGGGGACTCGGCGACGCCGACATGCCGCCGAACGCGGTGCAGGTGATCAACACGCCCGATCGCGCGTTGGTTCCGCTGCTGCTGGCTCGTGACGAGGCGATCGATCTGGTCATCCCGCGCGGCGGTGAATCGCTGATCCGGGCCGTCGTCGAGCAGTCGCGCATTCCGGTGATCAAGCACTACACCGGCAACTGCCACGTGTACGTCGATGCGCGCTGCGACGCCGACAAGGCCGAGCGTATCGTCGTCAATGCCAAGCTCCAGCGCACCGGCGTGTGCAACGCGGCCGAGACGATCCTGTTTCATCGGGACGTCGCCGCGTCGCTCATCCCGCGCATCGGTGCGAAGCTGCGTGAAGGCGGGTGCGAGATTCGCGGATGTCCCGAAACGTGCCGGGTGCTGCCCGAAGCGAAAGCGGCGACCGACCAGGACTACGCCGAGGAATTCCTCGGCCCGACGGTGGCGGTCAAGGTCGTGGCCTCGATCGACGAAGCGATCGCGCACATCAATCAGTACGGCTCGCGGCATACCGACGCGGTGGTGACCGAGGACATGGGGGCGGCCGACGCGTTCGTCACCGGCGTCGATTCGGGCAATGTGATGATCAACTGCTCGACGCGTTTTTCCGACGGTGGTGTCTACGGCCTGGGGGCCGAGATCGGCATCTCGACCGACAAGCTCCACGCCCGCGGCCCGATGGGCGCGGCCGATCTCACCACGTATAAGTACGTGGTCACCGGCAGCGGACACATCCGCGAGAGCTGAATGTGTCGCGACGATCGCCTCGACCCCGTGGGAGAAAACCATGTTCAGAACGCAACCACCAGCCCGAAGCGCAAGCGAGGCCGCCAAGTCACGCGACATGAAGCGTAACTTCGTACGTGCGTGGATCCATGTAGGTGTAAGCATCATTACGCTGGGTTTCGCGATCACCGGCTGCGAAGAGGAACAACGTCAACGCATTCGGGACACGACCACGCAAGCGGCCGAAGACGCTGAGCCCTACGTCGAACAAGCCAAGTCGGCCGCCACCCAAGCGGCGGAAATGGCGAGACCCTACGCGGACAAGGCGCGGAGCGCCGCGACGCAGGCGGTCGAACGGGCCAAGCCCTACGTCGAACAGGCGACGGCCGCGGCGACCCAAGCGGTCGAGCGCGTCCGGGTGACCGCCACCCAAGCCGCCGAGGACATTCAAAAGAAAGTTTCCGATCCTGAATAGACGTCACGCGGAACGGGCGGTCTCACTAGGGTAGTGTCTCACGCAGATGGTATTTTATCCGAGCCGCGAGCGCAAGCGAGCGGGTTC
>Ga0302046_10005280_pt1 | contig 11417 bp, 4 predicted proteins | sample RVTome_11_FD_200261 | JGI IMG/M metagenome (GOLD analysis project Ga0302046, IMG submission 200261) | Soil microbial communities from uranium-contaminated site in the Upper Colorado River Basin, Wyoming, United States - RVT147D111 (version 2) ... | reverse complement strand
TCCGACGAGCTGTGCGTTCACCGCCTCGAATCCGGCAGGCAGCGGATCCACGACCGCGACGTGGTAGCGTGGGCCGGCGTTCGCAACCGTCACCCGCACCCGCACGCGCGCGCCCCGGCGGATGCGCCAGGTGCCATCGGCATCGCGCCGCACGTCCGCGGAGTCGTCGACCGCCTCGTACGTGCGTGACACCTCGAAGCCGTGCGCGAGCGGCGGCGACGGGATCGCACGCGCGTAGCTCAACCCCACGCGATAGTACAGGCGGCCCGCGCCTTCACGCGCGACAATCAGATCCGCCTCGCTGCCGGGTGAACCCAGACTGTCGGCGGGAATGATGATCTCGTGCCGCTCATCGGAGCGTCCCGGGAATCCTCTCTCGCCTGCCAACCGTTCACCGGCCCACGCACGTGCGACGAAGTCGGGTTCCGTCGCTTCTGCGCGCGCGAGGTAGTCGGCCAGCGCGACCACGGCATACGCGTTCTCCTGCGTATTCGCCCAGTGTCCGCGCACGCGGTGCGCCATGAGTCCGCGCGCGATCGCGGCGATCACCTCCGGCGACGATCCATGCTCGAGCAGCGCGGCGAGGACGACGGCATCCGTTCGGCGCGGGGAGTAGAGCATGCGCTGGCCGCCCGCATCGTAGGGCGATACGAACCCGGCCGTGCCCGCGGACCGGACCAGCAGTCCGGCCAGCTCGCGTCGGACATCGTCGGCCTGCGCGGCGAACTGCGGATTCGAGGCGAGTGCGGGCAGCAGCCACGCGAGCGCCTCCGCGGGCAGCGCGTTCGCGCCGACGTCGGTCAGCAGTCGCGCGGCCGATGCCGACACATCATGACCCAGCCGGCGGCGTACATCGTACGCGTACGCCTGAACCGCGTGCTTCGCCTGGAGCGGATAGTCGGGCGCGAACGCGGACTGGAATCCGAGGCGGCGTGCGACGCTGTCGGGGATGTACGGATCGTTGCGCTCCAGCCACCGCGTCGCATCGGCGAGCGTGCGTTCCGGCACAGCTACACCCGCTTCGCGTGCGCGAGCGAGTGCGTGTGCGACGTGCACGCTGAGGAAGGGATCCGCATCGAAGCGTGCCGCGAAGAAGCTCCAGCCGCCGTCGCGCAGCTGATGGCGGGCCAGTGCGCGGATGTCGCGGGCCATCACGAGGTCGATCAACCCGCGATCCATCCAGTCCACCGCTGGCAGCGTTCGGAGCGCGGACAGCGCGAGGATCCGCGATGCGTGCACCTCGGGCAGGTCGATCCAGATGCACTGCCACAGGAATCGCCACGCGTCGTACAGACCGTGAACTGCGGTCGTCGAGAAGCCGAGGTCGAGGTTCGTCTGACCAGGAATCATGCCGGTCGGGATGCGCAGCGGATACGCGACGGGCTTCGTATCGTCGAGCTCCCCGTAAGCGGCGAACGTTTCGGTGACGGCAGGGAGGTAGATGGGGACCGTTGTCTCGGCGGCATCCGTCGGACCACCGCCAACCGGCGCGGCCGCGATCTGGAACACGGCGTTTCCGGGTGAGCCTGCGGTTACCGGGAATTGTAGCTCGGCCCGATCCTCAGACGGTACAGTGATGCGACGGCCTGGCGAGCCGAGCACACTCGCGTTCATCGCGCGCAGCGCGACGTCCAGCTCGAGCGGTCTGCCGGAGCGGTTCTCCAGAATGACGGGCAGTTCGAAGCGGTCCTCCGTGTTGAGGAAGCGCGGCGCCATGATCCGGACCATGAGTGGCAGACGCGCGGTCAGCGTCGACTCGCCCGTGCCGAAGCGACGATCGCCATGTACGACCTCCGCACGCAGGCGGTAGCGCGTGACGCTGTGCGGCGTCGTCACGGGAATCTCGACCGTGCCGTCCGGTCCCGTGCGCGCATCGATGACGAACGCTGCAACAGCCGAAAAGTCCGTGCGCAGGGGCTCTACGGCAGGGCTTCCTGCGGCTGTCGCAGTGACAGCTGCGGGCAGAGTGCTGCGCGCAGACGCGGCGACCGTGAAGGGAAAGCGCGAGACCAGCGATGCCTCGACCCGGACCTCCTGAAGTGCGAGTGCGCCGCTCAGGCCGAGGGGCAGCTGTCGTGCCAGCGCGAGCTCGGCAGAGGTGCGGCCCGCCGTCAGTATCGCCTGGCGTGTGAACAGCACGAAATTCGTGCGTACGTTGCCATTGAGCGGCATATCGACATGCGCGGTCTGGCTGGTCACATGCCCGGCGGCGCGCGCGGCCAGCGTGTGCAACCCGGGGGCAACGCCATCGAGCCACCAGGTGCCGTCCGGTCTGCTCCACGCGCCGCGCAAACCATCGAGCTCGACCCAGGCACCGACCTCCGGTCGGCCTGTGCTACCATCGATCACGACGCCGGTGATCGTGCCTCCATCGCGAGCATCCGCGTGTGGCGTCGTTTCGATGCGCGGTGCCAGTCCCGAGCGCAGACTGCGATCGTGGACTCCGGGTGAGCTGCGCGGGTAGATGTCGGCCATCGGATCGCGGAACGGCTGGAGCGTGAGCGCGATGAGCGCTTCGTCGACGGCGCTCAATGCGACTTCAGCATCCGGCACGGGCCGCTCTCGATCATCCGTCACGGTCACACGGACGGTCGTGGAATCCCCGGGTGCCAGCGCCGCGAGGGCCGGCTCGACGGTCACGCGCAACAGACGCGGTCCCGGCGTTACGCGGATCTCGGACGTCTTCGTTGCCCACGCGCCGCCGGAGTGTGCGATGACATGCAGATGCGCGCTCGGCACGAGCAGATCCGTGATCGGTACACGGACGGTCGCGACGCCATTGTCGAGGCGCAGTGGGATCTCATCAATAATGCCGAACTTGCGGACCGTCAGCACTGCGTTCGACGCGTGAAATGACGCGTCGACGAGCACGACTGCGGTATCTCCGGGAGCGTACTCCTCGCGATCGGGGATGACTGCGATGGTGTCGCGGACCGCGTGCGCGAACGCGGGGATGACTTCACCGGCGACGCGAAGGGCGTGCTCTGATTCGCTTCTCCGACCCCGCGCGTCCGCGACGGCAGCGACGAGGATGTAGTTTCCGGCGGGCAGCCCGTCGAGGAGGCAGCGGATCGGCTCCGTGCTCGAGCGGCGTGCGCACTGGGCACGCATTGTCTCATGAACCAGGCTGAGGCCGGCACTGTCACGCCGTTCCTGCTTCATCGCGCGGATCGTGAGGGGTCGTCCGGCCACGAGGCGGCCGTCCGCATCCACGACGATCGCGTCGACGATGACGGGTTCGCCCGCGCGCGCGAAGCGAGCAGGAGTGCGCAGGCCAACGAAGACATCGGCCGGATGTATGAGAATGTTGCGTCGTTCGGCACGCGGCTGCCGGTCCAGATCCGTGACGGTCGCCTGCACGGCAAGCGCCATCGACTGCGCGGGATTCACCGCGTCGATCGCGATGGAAAGCCGGTGCCGGCCGCGCGCATCGGTCTTCGTGCGCAGCGATGCCGGTTCGATCCACGTGCCGGCCATCGGCCGGACCCTGCCGAACGAGTAATCGGCCCGTCCGGGCGGAGCGAAGTGCGTCGGCGCGGAATGAACGTGCCAGTTCAGCTCCGCATCGGGTATTCCGCCGCCCGTGAAATAGCGGGCACGCGTGGCGATCTCGACGCGGCTACCCGGCGTGTACGGGCCGGGATCGTATGTGAGGGAGAATTCGAAGTTCGGCCGTCTCACCTCGTGCACCGAGAAGCCCAGCTGAACCGTACGGACATGGGGCCTGCCGGGTACACGGAAAGTCATCATCCCCTGCCCGGTATTCGTTTCCAGCGGCAGAACGAATGCGCTCTCGATGCGGCCGCTGGCACCCGCAATGAGCGTATCCTCCTTCAGGATCTGGCTGCGGGCATCCCGAACCGTGAACGGAATCGGTGTGCCCTTCTCGACCGCGGCCGGTTCCCGGCCCACGCCGTCCGAGCGACGCAGCCACGTCACGAAGCGAACCGTGTCGCCCGGGGCATGGATCGGGCGATCCGCGAGCAGATGCGCTCGTACCGCCGGCTCCCAGTACTGGCGGCAGCGATCCGCAGGAAACCAGCAAGGGACGAGAACCGTATCGCCGTCGTGCGTGGCACGAAGAATCCATTCGCCTTCCTGTGGATCAGTCATCCCGAGAGCGGCGAGTCCGTTCTCGTCGGTTGTGGCGCCGAGCGGTGCACGAGGCCGGCCCGGAATGGCAGTGATCTGTTCGAGATGCACACTTCGGAGTGGCCGGCCGGTGAGCGCAGACGTCGCTCGGACCCGCATTCCGCCCTCGTCTTCCGCGATGTCCAGAAGGACGCGTGCACGCTGCACCCAGACCGAAGCGCTGGTGCGGAGATCATCCGCCCACGCGCCGATGATGACGTGTCCACCCACACGGTCGAGATGGTCCGTCAGATCGACGATCACCTCGCCGGTGCCGGCCTCGCCTTCCTGCACGGGAAGGCGGAGCCGTGCGAGCTCGGTGCCGGGAACCGTGGCGAGGCCCCGGCTGAGCACCACACGGTGCAGGGGAAGATCCGCGGGCGATACGGCATAGACGCGGACGTGGAGGGAATCCGCACCATTGACGAGAATCGGGTACCGGGCTGGCGCATCGCCCGGAATCGAGGTGAACGGGCCGCCCGGCATCCAGATCATTGGTTGCGGCGCGCCGACATCGAATCGGAGCACCGGTGCGTCCCCGAGCGTGCCTCCGCCACTGCCGGCGATCGAAGGGTCGAGCCGCACGGTATAGTTCGTTCCGGCACGCGCCGATCCGAGCACGACGAGGTGATTCTGCCAGACCTCGAGCGTGGCGCCCGGCAGCTCGGGCTCGATGTGAACCCAGCTCGCCGTGTCGGGGGCGGACTGTACCGCATGACTGAAGCGGATGGTCCACGGTACGCCGGGCCGGCACGAAAAGGCCCGGCCGCAGCCATGCTCGATCACATGGAATCCCTTGCGGATGCTGAAGGAATGTTCGGCCGCTGCTGCAGTGCGCTCGGGGCCATCGAGCGACGGCATGCCCGGCAGCACGCGCAGGACCGCGTTCCAGCGATACGTTCCTGGATACGCGGTCGAATCGACTCTTCCCAGCGGAATCGGCCGGACGGTGGTGACGGCCAAAGTGCCGATTTCCGGAGCTCGCGCCAGCCGGGCGCGCATCGGATTCGAGTCGCGTTCCTCCGCGGTCAGGGCGCGCAGCGGGATCTCATCTCCTTCGACCGTGAGTCGGAGGAACGGAAGCACAGCGACCGGATCCACGCGCTGATCGAACTCGATGAGGAGAATCGGCAGGGAAGGACGTCGTCCCACCGACACCATCTCATCGACGACGAAGACGTTGCGCACGCCCGGAGCCGGCGTGGAAAACGTCCAGCGCACCGGCTCGCCCAGCACGGTTCCGTCTGCCGCTCGCAGGGACGCGGATACCTCCGCCGTGAAGCGCGTTGCGCCGGGCAGCCCGCCCACGACGTCGAGCACGAGCGTGTACGGATCCAGCCAGCGCCATTCGCCATCGACGTTCGGCGTCAGGGTGATTCCGGTGGGCGCTTCGATCGCTGAAAGCGCGACCATCGGCCGCGAGAACGTCACGGAGACCTGTGATACCCTGGCCGACATTCCGCGTGGTGAGACGTTCAGCACACGCAGAGGACCCGATGCTGCAAGCGTCGGAGCGGGAGGCGCATCACCGGGACCCGGCAGAACGCCGCGCGTGGTTTCGCCCGGCCGCGGCGCGGGCAGAGACGACGGCGGGAAACGGAACGAACCCGGATCGGATGGTTCCCTTGCCGGTCCCGCGAGGCGATCCAGAAGCGCTGCTGCAACCGCGACGTCGATGGCTGATGCGACGGGCGCGGCTCGCACCCGATCCGCGTCCACTGCATCCAGCTCCATGAGCCGGACCCGGATTCCGAGTGTGTCCGCGGCATCCGGTGCGGCGACAATGAACGGATTCGCGAACGGGTCCGCCGTTACGGTCACGCCGGTGCCCGTGGCAACAGGATCCACACGCGGTGGAAGACCCGTGCATGCGGCCACCGCGACGAGCACAATGATCGTGCGCGCGCGTTCGTGAAGGATGCGTTTCACGACGACCTCCCCGTTCGCTGTCGACTCTACATCAGGAACGACTGGTTGTCGCAAGTCATGACGGCGGGCGACGCGGACCCATCGCATGCAGGCCCCCGTGCGCGAGGACCGCATCGCTGCAAAGTGCTCAACGTTCGATGGAAGACCGATGCCGCGGCGTACGGAGTCGGAGCATCACACTGCGATACCTTCCGGGCGCGGCGGGAGTTCCTGCGCAGGGGTTCGAGATCCCTCACGCGCGTACGGGATCCCGCCCGCGCGGGCGCGACCCGGTCACCAGCCGAGTCCAGCGCCGAGGGACTGCGCCGCCGCTGAGCGCGGCCAGGCAGAAGATACCGTTGCACCGGATGAAGCACTGACACCGTTGCAGAAATTCGGGCCGCGTCAGGCAGGTGTCGTCGATCGCCGCGTATTTCAGGACTGTCGGTAGAGGAGACGGCGCGCGCATTCGCCATATCCAGTCCGTCCCGGCGTCCGCGATCCACAGCACGCCCTCGGGATCGACGAGCACACCGGCGGGGCCGTTCAGTCCCTGAGCCACGACGACAGGCTCGGTTGCGGCCGTCGCCTCCATCTGCGGACCGGCCTCGGACGCACAGGCGGCCGCGAGAACCGACAGCAGCGCGCAGGTGCAGCGCGTCGTACGCATGTCATTCGCCTCACTGTTCGCGGTACACGCGGATGCCCTTCGCGCGGAGGGCCGCTTCGTCCTTGCTGCCGCGGTCCCCGCCGCAGGCGAGCAAAGCGAGAAAGCTACGGACGCAAGGTGCGAGATCCTCATGGCCGGGAATTACCGATAGGATCGAACGGATCGTGTTCGAGTACGTACACGTACACCGGTCCGCCTGCAACGGACCTGTACACCGGCCCGGCCGCGCCGGGCCTGTACACGGAACGGATTCTAGCTGATATACACCGTCTTGATATTCACGAACTCGCGGATCCCGAAGTCCGCCAGCTCACGGCCGTACCCGCTCTCCTTGATGCCGCCGAACGGCAGGCGCGGGTCCGACTTCACGAACGCATTGACGAAGCACGCGCCTGCTTCGATCTCCTTTTCCGCAATACGCTGGCCGCGCACCAGGTCGCGCGTGAACACCGCGGCACCGAGACCGAACACGCTGTCGTTGGCGATGCGGATCGCATCCGCTTCGTCCTGCGCGGGGATGATCGCGGCGACGGGGCCGAACAGCTCCTCGTCGTACGCGGGCATGCCCTTCCTCACATCGGTCAGGACGGTAGCCGGGTAGTATGCGCCGGGATCATCGGGCACCGCACCGCCCAGGACGAGCCGCGCGCCCTGCGCGACACTCTCCTGCACCTGGCGGTGCAGGTCATCGCGCAGGTCGTGACGCGCCATGGGTCCGATGTCCGTGTCCTGCTGCATGGGATCGCCCATCTTCGCGGCGCGCATGCGTTCGACGAACGCGCGCTCGAACTCGCGGCGCACGGATTCGACGACGACGAAGCGCTTCGCGGCGATGCAGCTCTGGCCGGAGTTGATGAGTCTGCTCGTGGCACAGGTCGCGACCGTCGCATCGAGGTCCGCATCCTCGAGCACGACGTAGGCATCGCTGCCGCCCAGCTCGAGCACGGTCTTCTTCAGCATCTCGCCCGCCTTCGAAGCGACAGCGCGACCGGCCGGCGTACTGCCCGTCAGCGTGGCCGCGCGCACGAGCGGGTGCTCGATGACCCCCGCGACCGCCTCGTTGCCGATGATCAGCGTGCGGAACAGGTCCGAAGGGAAGCCGGCCTCGTGCAGGATCTCCTCGATCGCGCGCGCACAGCCCGGCACGTTCGACGCGTGCTTCAGCAGCCCCGCATTCCCCGCCATCAGCGCTGGTGCCGCGAAGCGGAAGACCTGCCAGAACGGGAAATTCCACGGCATGATCGCGAGTACCACGCCGAGCGGCTCGAACGCGACGTAGCTCCTGCGCGCGTCCGTCTCGATGTCCTGCGGTGCCTGGAACGCCTCCGCATGCTCTGCATAGTACTCGCACACCCACGCGCACTTCTCCGCCTCGCCTTTCCCCTGCCGCACCGGCTTTCCCATCTCGCGTGCCATCAGCCGCGCGAATGCATCTGCGCGGTCGCGCAGAATGTCCGCCGCCCGGCGCATCCGCTCCGCGCGGTGCGCGAAATCCGTGCGCCGCCACGCACGGTGCGCCGCGTCCGCACGCTCGATGATGCTGACGAGTTCGCTCGGAGAGGTTTCCGGGTACTTCTCGAGCGTGGCACCCGAGGTCGGGTCGACGACGGTGAGAGACATTGCTCCAGCTCCTTGTGGTCCCGTGTTCAGGATCCCAAGGTCCGCCCGGCAGGCGCCTCCGCGCAACCCCTCGCGCTCTCATTGCGCGAATCGAACGTCCCGGCTCACGAGAATGATCGAGTCCTGCCGCTTGACCCGTCTCGTGTACGTGTACAGGTCCCCGCAGGGGACCGGTGTACAGGCGCGCTGAAGGCGCGCCGGTGTACGCCCTCGTACTCGTCCGTTTCGATCTGTTGATCCGTTATCCGTTGCTACAGAAATCCGTTTCTCCACGTCCTCCGCGCCGCTACGGTAATTCAGGTGGTTCCGTGGAGGCGATGGCAGGACGATCGATGATCTGCCCGAGGCCGGGCCGTTGCCGTTGTGGCACGTGCGCCAGTGTCACCGCCTCACCGCTCTCGGCAGCGCGATGCACGGCTTCCACGACCCGGACGTCGGCCATGCCCTCGTGACCGTCGGGCCCCGGCTCCCGATCTCTCAGGATGCAATCGGAGAAATGGATCAACTGCGGCGCGAACTGATCGCGCTTCGGGAAGAATTTCTCGGCCTGCTTCTCTCTCCCCACGAAGACCTGATAGGAGAGCTTCATCGCATAGCCGTAGGCGGGGTCCATGATGATCTCGCCTTCGGTGCCGACGATGCGGTAGCTGGATGTCGACGTCGCGCCGAAGCTGGTCGTGAAGGAAGCGAGCTGTCCATGAGGAAAGCGGAGCAGCGCGCTGGTCATTTCGTCGCATTCAACGAAGCGGTCATCGCGACCGTACTCGGAGAATGCGGTGACCTCGATGGGCTCCTCGCGGAACAGATTGCGTGCGGCATTGATGCAGTATACGCCCAGGTCGAAGACGGAGCCGCCGCCCTGCTCGAGCGGGATCAGGCGGGAATCCGGCGCTTTCATGTCCTGCGAGAACGACGACGTAAAGAATCGCACGTCTCCCAGGCGACCGCTGCGCGCGATCTCGGCCACCTCGAGGGTCGCCGCTTCGAAGTGGAGCCGATAGGCGGTCATCAGGCGGACGCCCGCATCCTCGCACGCACGGATCATCTGCTCGCATTCCGCTTCCGACACGGCGAGCGGCTTCTCGCACAGCACGTGTACGTCCGCGCGCGCTGCGCGCAGCGTGAAGTCGCGGTGAAGATGATTCGGCAATGCGATGTATACGGCGTCGACTTCGCCGGAAGCGACGAGTTCGTCGTAGCCATCGTAATCGGTGGCGAGGGCCACGTTGTGCGAGCGTTGCAGGGCTTCACGCTTTTCCGCATCACCGGAGACCAGCGCGACGAGCACGGAGTTCTGCGCATTCGCGAACGCGGGCAGCACGGCCACCTGCGCGATGTGGCCGAGCCCCACCACCGCGTACCGGACGACACCGCCCTCACCCGACTCCGCGTTGTCCGATCCTGTCACCCGGTCGCCTCCCGGAGCAGCCGCAGCAGGCCCACTTCCGCTGGGTCCAGCCGTTCGCGTGTTTCGGACGGTACGCCATCGACGAACAACTCGCAAAGCAGCCCGTCCTCGTACGACCTCAGCACCAGCGGATGAATGTATGAGCTGCGGCACACGGCGCGCGTGTTCTGCAGCTGCTCGGCCACCCAGTCGATGGCCAGGAGACTCTTGCGCTTCGTGCCGGCCTCATCGTCTGCCGGTCCGAGCCTGCACAGGCGCGTGAACGCGTGGACCGTCCCGACCCACGTACGGAAATCCTTCGCCGTGAAATCTTCGCCCGCCGCGTCGCGGATGAACGCATTCACGTCCTCCGAGCCGACGACGCGCCGCTCACCCTCCTCATCCACGTACCGGAACAGCTCGTAGCCCGGGATCTCCTGGCAGTCGCGCAGGACACGCGCGACTCGGCGGTCGCCCACCGATACCTCGACCGGCTTGCCGCCCTTCGCCTCGAAACGGAACCGCATCTTCGAGCCCTCGATCTCCACGTGCCGGCGCCGCAGCGTGGTCAGACCGTACGTCCCGTTCTCGCGCGCGTACTCATCGTTGCCCACGCGGATGCACGTCGTCTCGAGCAGTCGGACCACGGTCGCGATCACCTGCTCGCGCGACAGCGTGCGCTTCCGCAGCGCGGCGTCGACGCGTGCGCGAACCGCAGGCAGCGATTCGCCGAAGCGGATCATGCGATGGAACTTCGTCGCGTCGCGCACCTCTCTCCAGCGCGCGTGGTAGCGGTACTGCTTCCGACCTCGCGCGTCCCGTCCCGTCGCCTGCAGATGACCGTTCCGGTCCGGACAGATCCACACATCGGTCCATGCCGGCGGGATCGCCAGGGCCGCGATGCGTCTGCGCGTTTCCGCATCGCGAATCAGCTCGCCGGCGGGCGAGTAGTACGACCAGCCACTGCCGCGGCGGCGCCGCGTGATGCCGGGACGCCCATCCGTTACGTAGCGCAGGCCAGCCGCCGACGCGGATCCCAACGGATCCGCCGGCGGCCCGCCATTCTTCGACGCATGCGCCTCGACACGGATTCGCCCTTTCCGGACCAGCCGGTATCTCGCGCTGCGGCTGCGCGGCCTGCTCGATCGCTTCGCGATGGGCTGCGGCATCTCGCTTCCGTTTCGTCATGCAGTGAAACACACGTTTCGCCTCCGCCGCGACTTTTTGCACGTTGCGAGCCAGACTCGCCCGCCGGCGGGCCGGACCGGAGTCGCGCCGCTTGGTGCAACGGCGTGCCCGTGATAGGTTTGGCGCCGATCGGGCGGTTGTTCCCGGCCATGGTGAATGCGGGAGCAAGCGACTCCCGGAACGCGGGGAAGCATGATGCGGCGAATGGACGTCGAAGGGGCGCGGATCCGGCGGAATCACGCGGCGTCACTGGCCGGCGTTGCGACGGCCGTGTCGGTTCTCGCCGGCTGTGCGGGTAGTCCGGAAGGCATCGAGCCGAAGCCGGTCGTGTTGGCGGGCGAGGTACCTGCGGTGCAGTACGACATGGAGCGGCGCGAGCTGGTGCTGGCGATGGACCCGGTCGAGCTGCCCGCGGGCGTGGGTCACGCGGCGGTCCGGCAGGCTGCGGCGCTCGAGGCGGAACTGCCGGTGGGCGGCTGGCTGAACGGGTATACGGTCGAGGTGGTGGACGGC
>Ga0302046_10005279_pt1 | contig 11417 bp, 6 predicted proteins | sample RVTome_11_FD_200261 | JGI IMG/M metagenome (GOLD analysis project Ga0302046, IMG submission 200261) | Soil microbial communities from uranium-contaminated site in the Upper Colorado River Basin, Wyoming, United States - RVT147D111 (version 2) ... | reverse complement strand
CGTCGTCGCCGCGGCGGCGGTGCGCGAGCGCGCGCGGCGCGGCGAGCACGAGCGCCGGTCCGCGGCCGACGCGCACGCGAGCCGCCAGGAGGCCCTCGCCAAGCTCAGCCAGGCCGCGCTCAGCGCACACGATCCGGGCGCGCTCCTCGACCACGCCGTCGCCCTTGCCGCGCGCGCCCTCGCGGTGCCGTGCTGCGCCGCGTTCGAGCTCCGCCCCGGCGAGCGCGTGCTGCGCCTACGCGCCGGCGTCGGGTGGCCGAGCGGCAGCGCCGGCCGGATGACCGTCGACGCCACCGGCGACTCGGTGTTCGGCCGCGCGCTCAAGGGGCACGAGCCGGTGATCGTGCGCGACCACCGCGACGACCGGCGCCGCGCCGGCGCGCCGCTGCACGGGGTCAAGGTCGTCGGCACCGTCTGCGTCCCGATCGCGGGCGACGACCGGCCGTTCGGCGTCTTCTCGGTCCACACCTTCGCGCCGCGCGTGTTCTCCGAGGCCGACGTCGAGTTCCTGCGCACCGTCGCCCACGTCCTCGGTACGGCGATCGCCCGCCATCACGCCGACACCGTGCAGGGGGAGGAGGCGGAGAGCTCGGCCGCCCTCGCGCGCGCCGGCCGCGAGCTGCTCGCCGTGCTCGGCACCAGCGAGCTCCTCGCGCGCCTCTCGGTGCTCTCGGTCGAGCTGCTGCGCGCGGATCAAAGCTCGAGCTGGCTGGTGCGATGGGACGAGCAAGCGCTGGTCCCCGCCTCCCGCCACGGTATCGACGACGCCCGCTGGGCCGAGGCGCCGCCCTTTCTGCCCCTGGCCGCCCTCCGCGGCCTGCTCGGGCGGCTCGAGCGCGACCTGGTCGTCCGGCTGACGGCGCGCGGGTCGGAGGACGGCATCGGCCGCCTGCTGGACGCGCTCGGCATCGAGGTCGCGAGCGTCGTGCTCCTGCGACGCGGCGACGAGGGCATCGGCGTGCAGGTGAACGGCTGGAAAGGCGCGCTCGCCGCCCCGGAGCCGTCGCCGCGTATCGTGCACGGCCTCATGCAGCTCGCGGCGCTGGCGCTCGCGAACGCCCACGTCGTCGAGCGCATCGAGCGCGCCCAGGGCGTCACGGTCCGCCCCGCGGCCGCGGCGGCCGCCGGCGACGGCACCGACCCGCCGGACGCGGCGGCGCGGCTGGCACGCACCGAGCGGAACACCATGCAGGCGCTGGCAGCGGCCGGCGGGGCGCTCGGGCGGGCCCGCCGCCGCCGCAAGCGCCTGCTGTTCGCGGACGACCTCGCGATGACCCGCATCGTCATGCGCCGCTTCCTCGAGCGCGTCATGCCCCACGTCGAGATCCTCGAGGCGCCCGACGGCGCGGAGGCGGTCGCGATCGCCGAGGTCGAGCGCCCGGACGTCGTCCTCCTCGACCTCCGCATGACGAACATGGACGGCTGGGAGGCCGCGCGCCGCATCCGCGCATTGCCGGGCAACGAGCGCTTGCCGATCCTCGCGACCAGCGTGACCACGGGCCGCGAGGTCGAGGAGCGCGTGCGCCGGGCGGGCTTCACCGAGTTCATCCCGAAGCCGGTCTCCGACTACCGCCTCCTGCGCCAGCGGCTCGAGCACTACCTCCGGGATGCCGGCGACGCGGCGGCACCGGCGCCGGTCCCACCCGGGCCCCCCGGCGACACCCCGACACGCTGACCACCAGGCCCTTCCGACACTGCCGGGAGTGTCCTATGGGTCGTGCGCGGGCGATGCCTCTGGCATTTCTGCATGACCCGCCCGACTGCAGGCGTGCCGTACCCACGGCCGTTGCTCGGATTCCCGGCCCGATGCGGGCAGGAATCTTGCATACGAGCTTCGCCATCAGATTGCATAGCGTGTGCGGCACCGCACCCGCCCCGCTGACCATCACCCCATCCCCAAGGAGGCTCTCTCATGCATCGCACTCTCACCTCGGCCGCCCTCGCGGCCGTCGTCGGCCTGCTCGCCGCCAGCCCCGCGCTCGCCGTCCACAACCAGCCGTTCAAGGGCAAGAACTTCAAGGTGAACCTGATGACGGCCTACAACCCGTGCACGACCCCGAACACGACGACCGACGACGGCGTCCCCGCCTGCAGCACCCTCGACCGCAGCGACCCCGTCTGCGGCTTCGACGGCGGGCAGGGCAAGGTGCAGATCAAGTCGCTCACCGTCGGCAACCAGGCGTTCCGGATCAAGCTCAACGGGCTGAACGAGACGTTCTGCAGCGGCCAGACGCTGAACTTCTTCATCTCCTACCGGAAGACCGGCCACCTCTGCGCGGGCACGGCCTGCACGACCGAGGACGTCGTCGCCCACCCGCTGGGCTCGTGCTCGGTCTCCGACAACGGCGTCTGCAAGGCGAACGGGGCGCTCTTCCTCCCCGGCGGCGCCGACGTCGGCCAGATCGAGATCCTCGAAGTCTGGGCGGAGCGCCTCGGTCTCCGGAGCTTCAACACCGGGCTCATCATCCGGAAGCCCTAGCCGGCTTCCGTCCTCCGGCGGCGCCCGCGCGCCCGCGACAATCCTCCGGTGGCCCGGCGGCGCACCAGCCGCTGGGCCACCGTCATCGCTCCGCCTGTCCGCGGGGATTCGCGACCAGCGCCTCGAGGCGACGCAGCAGCCGCTCCTCCGCGGCGCCAAGCGCGGCGCTGTCACCGTCGGCGATCGCGTCGCAGACGCGCTCGAAGACCAGCAGCGTCCAGAGGTCGTCGCTGCGCCGCGCCGGCGAGTCGGCGCCGCCCACCAGCCCGCGGAGGAAGACGAGCTGGGCTCCGCGCTGCGCGCGGCGAAAGTCCCGCACCACGGGATCGCTTGCGGCGAGCGCGCGCAGGCTCCGACGGAACCCCGCCCAGCGCCGGTGGTGCGCGAGGACGCGGCGCACCAGCCGGCGGGCGCGCGTCCCCCCGGCCACGCGCGCCCACTCCTCGCGGATGGCCGCCCACTCGCCCGCGACCCAGCCCGCGTACGCCGCCAGGAAGATCTCGCGCTTGTCGCGGAAGTGCTTGTAGAAGCTCGCCGGCGCGTACCCGGCGGCGCGCGCGATGCGGTTGGTGTCGGTGGCGTGGTAGCCGTCGCGGTTGAAGATCTCCGCCGCGGCGTCGATCAGCCGCGCGCGGGTCGCGCCGGCGTCGCGCGCCCGGCGCGGCGGCCGGCGGGCCCGCAGCCGCCGGCGCGCCGGCGCCGGTCGCGCGGCAGTGATATTGACTTCGCCTGGCATGGTGATACGCGTATCACCACACGCCACGGGAGGAAAGACCATGCCTCACGACCCGCACGCCCCCGCCGCCGGCTGGCGGCTCGATCACGTCGACGTCGACGGGACGACGCTCGCCTATGCCGCGCGCGGCGACGGCATCCCGATCGTCTGCCTGCACGCCACCGGCCACGCCAAGGAGGACTTCAGCGCGCTCGGCGATCGCGTCGCGGGGCCGTACCGCTGGATCGCCGTCGACTGGCCGGGCCAGGGCGCCTCCGGCCGCGACCACCGCCCGGCGTCGGCAACGCGCTACGCCGAGCTCTTGGCGCGCCTGCTCGACGCGCTCGGGCTCGACGCCCCGATCCTCCTCGGGAACTCCATCGGCGGCGCCGCCGCCATCCGCTGCGCCGCCGACCATCCCACCCGCGTCCGCGCGCTCGTGCTCGCCAATCCCGGCGGCCTCGCTCCCGTGGACGCGCCGACGCGCGCCTTCTGCCGGATGATGACCGCCTTCTTCCGCGCCGGCACCCGGCGGCGGCGCTGGTTCCGGCCGGCGTTCGCGCTCTACTACCGCACCGTGCTGGCCGCGCCCGGGGCGCACGCGCGCCGCGCCGCGATCGTCGCCGGCGGCTACGACGTCGCGCCCGTCCTCGCCGAGGCGTGGGCGAGCTTCGCGCGTCCCGAGGCGGACCTCCGCCGGGCGTTCGCCGGGCTGCGCTGTCCGGTCCTCCTCGCCTGGGCGACCGGCGACCGCGTCGTCACCCTCGGCCGGGCGCGCGCCGCGATCGCGTCCCTGCCCCACGCCGAGCTCCACACCTTCCGCGGCGGCCACGCCGCGTTCCTCGAGGATCCCGCCGCCTTCGACGCCGCGCTTGGCGGCTTCCTCGACCGGGTCGGGAGCGCGGGCGTGCCAAAGCGCCGGCAGGCATGAGGGCGCCCGGCGGCCTCGCGGCCGCTCGCTGGCGCGAGGCCGCCGGGCGACGCGACCTTCGGGGAAAGATGAGCCGACGTCGCTCGTCTGCATGCGAAGGAGCCCGATGGGGATGCGCGAAGGCGATGGTGGACCGGCCGGTGGCATGCCCCCGCACTGGCGGACGTTCGCCGTCGCCGGACTGGGCGCGCTCGCGCTCGCCGTGCGGATCGCGACGCTCCTCTCCACGGTCGACACGCCCGGCGACGGCCCCTCCCGCGCCACGCTCGCCTACCGGTGGGCACACGCCCCGCATCTGGCGCTGAATGGCACCTGGCCGCCGGGCTTCATGTACCTGGCCGGCCTGTTCACCTTCGTGCTCGACGACCCCGCGGCGAGCCGCGTCCTGAACGTGGGGCTCGGCGCGCTCACCGTCCCCGTGCTCTTTCTCCTCGCCGATCGTCTCTTCGGGCCCGTGGTGGCGCTGGTGAGCGCCGCGCTGCTGGCCGGCCTCCCGCTGCACATCGGGCTCAGCGCGAGCTCGCTCACGGAGCCGAGCTTCGTGCTCGCGATGGTGGCGGGCCACTACCTGCTCTTCCTCGGAGCGGCGCCCGCGGCGCGCCGGCGGGCGTGGCTGCTCGGGGCGGCGCTCTCCTGCTTCGTCTACGCCGAGATGACCCGCTACGAGGCCTGGCTGCTGGTAGTGCCGGTCCCGGCATACCTGGCATGGCGGACCCGCGATCCCCGCCCGACGGCGCTTGCGGCGCTCGCGCTCCTCGCCTTCCCCGCCGCCTGGACGCTCGGGAACGCCGTCTACCGCGGCGACCCGTTCGTCGGCTTCCGGGCCGCGATGAGCAACGACCCGGCGGCCGGCCCGCAGACGGTCGGCCTCGCGGCCGCGCTCGGCGTGCTCGGCGTCGCCTGGGTCGCGCACCTCGGCTTGCTGCTCCCGCTGTGCACGGCCTGGGGCGCCGGCGCGGAGGTCGTGCGCGGCCTCCGGGCGCGGCTCGACGCCGAGCGGGCGCTCTACCTCGCAATCGCGGCGCTCTTCTGGCTCGTGATGCTGCGCTTCGCGATGACCCGGGGCGCGAGCCTGTTCAACCGCTATCTTCTCCTCGGGTTCGTGCTCTGCCTGCCGCTCGCCGTCCTCCCCGCGGCCGGGCGCCGCGCCGCGCCGTCGCTCCGCCGGGCGGGCGCCCTCCTCGCCATCGCCGTGGTGAGCGTCCTACTGGCGCGCCCCGTGCTCCGCGCGTACCCCGAGCGCTTCTTCACACCGCTCTGGGTGACGGCCACGCGGCCGGTCGAGATCGAGCGCTTCACGGCCTGGCTCGCGCGGAGCCCGTACGCCGGTCGGGCCCTCGCCGCGACCGAGATGGGATGGCGCTCGACCTACGTCCCGCTCTATCGCCCGCCGCTCGCCGACCGCTTCATGGTGGTCTCCGACTGGCTCGACGACGACATGGTGCGCCGCTTTCTCCGCCTCCACCGCCCCGCCCTGCTCCTCACCACGAAGGGCGACGAGCGCCACACGCGCCGGATCGAGCGCGTGCTCGGGACGACGATCGACCGCCGGCGCGTCTACAGCGACGGCGTGGTCGAGGCATTCGAGCTCCCGGACGCGGCCCCCGAGCTGTCCGGCCACGACGGCCCGGCGCTCGACGAAGCGGCGGCGCCGAACCGCCGTCCGGCACCTCCGGGCCGGACGTGTCCGCGAGGTCGCGCGTAGCTTCGGCGGGCGGCGTGCGCGGCTCAGCCACCGCGCACGAGGGCCCGCTTCGCCGCCGCGAGCTCCTGCCGTTTCTGCGCGCTCACCTTCGGATACGCGAGGCCGAGCGAGGCGAGCGCGTCGATCACCGCGGCCGCGACCACTACCCGGGTAAACCACTTGTTGTCGGCGGGCACGACGTACCACGGCGCCTCGGGCGTCGCGGTCCGGCGAATGGTGTCCTCGTACGCCCTCATGTAGTCGTCCCAGTAGGCGCGCTCCTTGGCGTCGTTGGCCGAGAACTTCCAGTGCTTCTCCGGATTCTCCAGCCGCTCGAGGAAGCGGCGCTTCTGCTCCCGGCGCGACACGTGCAGGAAGAACTTGCGCACCAGGACGCCGTTGCGCCCGAGGTAGCGCTCGAAGGAAACGATGTCCCGGCAGCGCTCCTTCCAGATCCGCTTCGTGACCAGCGAGGCGGGGATCTTCTGGTGCACCAGCAGCTCCGGATGCACCCGGACAACGAGCGTCTCCTCGTAGTAGCTGCGGTTGAAGATGCCGATCCGGCCGCGCTCCGGGAGACAGCGCTGGCAGCGCCAGAGGAAGTCGTGGTCGAGATCCTCGCTGGTCGGCGCCTTGAAGGAGTAGACCTGGCAGCCCTGCGGATTGACGCCCGACATCACGTGCTTGATCGCGCCGTCCTTGCCGGCGGCGTCGAGCGCCTGGAAGATCAGCAGCACCGCCCACCGATCCTGCGCGTAGAGCCGGTCCTGGAACTCGGCCAGGGCGTCGACGCCCATGGCGAGCGCCTCCTTGGCGCGCGGCTTGTCCTCGGCGGTGAGGTCGAGCGTGTCGTTGGGGTCGATCTTCGCCAGGCGGAAGCCCTTGCCGTCGCTCACGCGAAACGGCTTCGCGAGCGCGTGGGCACGCTTGAGCAATTGCTCGAGGGGCATCTCCATCGGCGACTCCTTCCGTTCGTTCCCAGCCGAGCCGGTCGGCCGCCCGCACAACGGCGCAGATGACCGCGTTCAGACCGGGCGCGTCGCCGCCACCGGTGTTGATCGCGATGCGCTTCACGATCGCCCCTTCCATCGGAGCCGGCCTCAGGGGACCGCGGGGGCGCGGCGCTCCGCGTCGGCGGCGTGCGCCGCCGGCGCGGCCGCTCCCCGCCCGGCGAGCCCGCGGATGACGATGTAGAACACCGGCGTCAGCAGGAGCCCGAAGCCGGTGACGCCCAGCATGCCGGAGAAGACCGCGACGCCGAGCGGGTTCCGCATCTCGGCGCCGGCGCCGGCGCCGGTGACCAGCGGCAGCACGCCGAGCGCGAACGCGAAGGACGTCATCAGGATCGGCCGCAGGCGCAGCCGGCAGGCATCGAGGGCGGCGGCCCGCCGGTCGAGTCCCTCGTCCTCGCGCGCCTTGGCGAACTCGACGATCAGGATCGCGTTCTTGGCCGCCAGGCCGATCAGCACCACGAAGCCGATCTGGGTGAAGATGTTGTTGTCCATGCCGGCGAGCCAGATGCCGCCGATCGCGCTCAGGAGGCACATCGGCACGATCAGGATGATGGCGAGCGGCAAGGACCAGCTCTCGTACTGGGCCGCCAGCACCAGGAACACGAAGAGGCTGCCGAGCGCGAAGACGAAGGGCGCGGTGTTGCCGGCGAGGATCTGCTGCAGGGTGAGCTCGGTCCATTGGTAGCCCATGCCGGGCGGCAGCTCCTGCTTCGCGACCTCCTCCATGAGGGCGGTCGCCTGGCCGGAGCTCGTACCCGGCGCCGGGTTGCCGTTGATCTCGGCGGCGGTGAACATGTTGTAGCGGTTGACGATCGCCGGCCCGACCGAGTCCTCCACGGTCAGCAGCGTGGCGAGCGGGATCATGTCGCCGCCGGCGTTGCGAACCTTCAGCTTGCCGACGTCCTCGGGCCGGATGCGGAAGGAGGAGTCGGCTTGCAGGTTCACCTGCCAGTTGCGTCCGAAGCGGGTGAAGTCGTTGGCGTAGGCCGAGCCGAGGTAGATCTGCAGCGTGTCGAACACGTCGCTGAGCGCCACGCCGAGCGCCTTCGCCTTGGTGCGGTCGACCTGGAGGTAGAGCTGCGGCTGCTTGGCGCGGAAGCTCGAGAACAGGCCCACGAGCCCGGGCTGGGCGTTGCCCTTCTGGACGACGTTGGCGACGGCGTCCTCGAGCGCGCCGAAGCCGGCGTCGGCGCGGTCCTGGATCTGCACCTTGAAGCCGCCCGTCGTGCCGAGTCCTTCGACCGGCGGTGCGCCGAACGCAACCACCTGCGCCTCGAGGATGGTGGCGAAGCGTCGGCGCAGCTCGGCCAGGACGGCCGGGCCGGTGTGGCCGTGCTCCAGGCGCTCCTCGAAGGGCGCCAGGATGATGAAGCCGCCGCCGACGTTCGAGATGTTGTTGCTGGTGAGGACCGAGTAGCCGGGGAGGCCGATGACGTGCTGCACGCCCGGTGTGTCTCGGGCGAGCGCGGTGAGCCGCGCCATGACCTCTTCGGTGCGCTCCAGGCTGGCGCCGTCGGGGAGCTGCGCGTTCACGACCAGGTAGCCCTTGTCCTGCTCGGGGATGAAGCCGGCCGGTACCGAGCTGAACCCGACCCCGGTGAGCACCAGCAGGCCGACGTAGAGCACGAGGACGACGGTCGTCGCGCGCAGCAGGAGCCCGACGCCGCGTCCGTAGGTCGCGCTGGCGCGGTCGAAGGCATGGTTGAAGACCGTGAAGAAACGGTTCAGGGCCGCGTTGATCGACCCCGCGAGCAGCCACCCCGCGACGGCGCCGAGAACGAGCAGCGCGCGCGGGCCCCAGGTCGCGAGCGCGCCCGCCTCGTGGGCGGCGTCGGCGCCGTGGCCGCCGTCTCCGCCACCGCCGAAGAGGCCGCCGAGCAGAAAATAGGCGAGGAGCGCCATCAGGATCACGATCGCCGGGCGCGGCAGCGCCTCGCGCGTCTCGCCGTGCCCGTCGCCGTGCGCGTGCGGCTTCAGGATGAGGGCGGCGAGGGCGGGAGAGAGCGTGAGCGCGTTCAGCGCCGAGATCGCCGTCGCGGCCGCGATGGTGAGCGCGAACTGCTTGTAGAACTGGCCGCTGATGCCGGTGATGAAGGCGGTCGGCACGAAGACCGAGAGCAGGACGAGCGTGATCGCGATCACGGGGCCGGTGATCTCGTCCATCGCCTTGCGGGTGGCGTCGCGCGGCGACAGGCCCTTGGCGAGCCAGCTCTCGACGTTCTCGACCACGACGATGGCGTCGTCGACGACGATGCCGATCGCCAGCACGAGCCCGAGCAGGGAGAGGTTGTTGAGCGAGAAGCCGAGCAGCGCCATCACGCCGAAGGTGCCGATCAGCGACACCGGCACCGCGATCATCGGCACGACCGTCGCTTGCCAGTTCTGGAGAAAGATCAGCACGACGATGAAGACGAGGACGAAGGCCTCGAAGAGCGTCTTGTAGACCTCGTGGATCGACTCGTCGACGAAGATGGTGGTGTCGTAGACGATGCGGTAGTCGACACCGTCCGGGAAGGTCGCCTTGATGCGGTCCATCTCGGCGCGGACGCTCTCGGCGGTGGCGAGCGCGTTCGAGCCCGGGAGCTGGAAGACGGCGAGGGTGATCGCGGGCTCGCCGTCGAGGTAGCTGTTGACGTCGGAGTTCTTGGCGCCGAGCTCGACGCGGCCGATGTCGGCGAGGCGCGTGATCTGGCCGCGCTCGCCGGTCTTGACCACGATCTGGCCGAACTCCTCGGGCTCGAGCAGGCGGCCGAGGGTGTTGATCGGATACTGGAACTCGATGCCGGCCGGCACCGGCGGCTGGCCGATGCGGCCGGCGGCGACCTGGACGTTCTGCTCGCGCAGCGCCTTCAGCACGTCGCCGGCGGTCATGTCGCGCGAGGCGAGCTTCTCGGGATCGAGCCAGACCCGCATGCTGTAGTCGCGGGCGCCGAGGAGCTGGGCGTCGCCGACGCCGGAGAGGCGCGCCAGCGCGTCCTTCACCTGAATGGTGGCGTAGTTGCTGAGGTAGAGGAGGTCGCGGCTCTTGTCGGGCGAGATCAGGTTCACGCAGAGGAGAATCGACGGCGACTTCTTCTTGGTGGTGACGCCTTGCCGCTTCACTTCCTCGGGAAGCTTGGCTTCGGCGATCGCGACCCGGTTCTGCGTCAGCACCTGGGCGTCGTCGATGTTGGTGCCGAGCTTGAAGGTGACGTCGAGGTAGAGCTGGCCGTCGTTGGTGCTCTTCGAGAGCATGTAGAGCATGTTCTCGACGCCGTTCACCTCCTGCTCGATCGGCGCGGCGACGGTATCGGCGACCACCTTCGCCGCCGCGCCCGGATAGAGGGCCGAGATCTGCACCACCGGCGGCGCGACGTCGGGGTACTGTGCGATCGGCAGGCCGAGCAGGGACACGAGCCCGACGATCACCATCACGATCGACACCACCGTCGCGAAGATCGGACGGTCGATGAAGAAGTGCGACACTACGGCTTGCCTGTCGCCGTCGCGGCGGCGCCGGACGGCGGCGTCTCCTGCGGCTTCACCGTGATGCCCGGCCGGGCGCGCTGGATGCCGGCGGTGATGACCCGCTCACCGGGCTTCAGTCCCTCGCGGATCACGCGCAGGTCCTCGGACAGCGGCCCGAGCTTCACCGGGCGGTACTCGACGACGTTCTGGTCGTTGACCACGAGGACGTACTTGGTCCCCTGGTCGGTGCCGACCGCGCGCTCGCTCACCAGGAGCGAGCGGATCGGGTCGCCGATCGGCATGCGGACGCGGACGAAGAGTCCCGGGCTCAGGCGGCGGTCGGCGTTGTCGAACACCGCGCGCGCCAGCATCGTGCCGGTCGCCGTGTCGACCTGGTTGTCGACGAAGTCCAGGGTGCCACGCACCGAATAGCCCTCCTCGTGGGCGAGGCCGATCTCGACCGGGACGGCGAGGTCGCGGGCGTTCGGGGCTTGCGCGGCGCCGGGGTGGGCCGCGGCATGGCGCGCGCGGTACTGCAGCACCGTACGCTCGTCGACGTCGAAGTACATCCACATCGGCTCGCTGCTCACCACGGTGGTGAGCAGCGTCGACGCCTCCACCAGGTTGCCGATGGTGATGTTCGCCTTGCTGACGCGGCCGCGCACGGGCGCGGTCACGTGCGCGAACTCGACGTTCAGCTTGGCCTGCTCGAGACGGCCGCGTGCCGAGGTGATCTCGGCGTCGGCGGTGCCCTTGGCGGCGATCGCCGACTCCAGCTCCTTCTGGCTCGCGGCCCCCGTCGGCAGCAGACGCTGGTTGCGCGCCAGGTCGGCCTCGGCTTTGCGGCGCTGCGCCTGCCAGCGCGCGAGCTCGCCCTCCGCCTGCAGCAGCGCGGCGTCGTAGGGGCGGGGGTCGATCTCGAACAGCACGTCGCCGGGCTGCACCTCGTCGCCGTCCTTGAACGCGATCTTGACGAGATAGCCCGCGACGCGAGCCCGGATCTCGACGGATTCCACCGCCTGGGTGCGGCCGGTGGTCGTGAAGAAGTCGACGACGTCGCGCTCGACCACGGGGGCCACGGCGACCTCGGGCGGCGGCAGCTCGGCAACCTGCGGCTTCCCGCCGCAGCCGATCAGGACGAGCGCCAG
>Ga0302046_10005278_pt1 | contig 11417 bp, 7 predicted proteins | sample RVTome_11_FD_200261 | JGI IMG/M metagenome (GOLD analysis project Ga0302046, IMG submission 200261) | Soil microbial communities from uranium-contaminated site in the Upper Colorado River Basin, Wyoming, United States - RVT147D111 (version 2) ... | reverse complement strand
TCGTCGTCGACGGCCTGCTGACCGGCAAAGATAACGTCATAAGCCCCTTCGGCCAGCACGGCGGCGAGCGCCTTGGCCGTGACCCGAGGATCGACCGGCACCGGATCGCAGTCGAGCCGGACGGCCCGGTGGGCACCCATCGCCAGGGCCTCCCGCAGGGCCTTCTCCACACGCGGCGGCCCCAGCGCAACGAGCGTCACTTCGCCCCCGTGCTCCTCCGCCCAGCGCAGCGCCTGTTCGATGGCCGACTCGTCATACGGGTTGATGATCCACTGAATATCATCCTCCAGAATCGACGCGCCGTCGGCAGCCATCTTGACCCGGGTGGTGGTATCCGGGGTCTGCTTGATGCACACCGCTATATTCATCGAGGCCCCCTCGCTAAGATGCAACAACAAAGGCTACAATTTACCCGCCACCCGGAGATCCTTTCGCTAATAATGCTTTAAGAAAAGGGGGGTAGCGCTTTCAGCGATCAGCTTTCAGCCTCAAAAAACGAACTGATCGCTGACGGCTGAAAGCTAACAGCCTAATCCCCCACGATGATCGTATCCAGCGGGATCCAGGTATCGCTCAGCCGGTACCCGGCGCCGACGAAGCCGAAGCCGTTCTCCACGTTCGACAGCGTGCCCGGCTGGACCAGCACGTCCGCGTCGAAGACGCCGCCGGGCGGATCCCAGGCGGCATTCGCCACGATGAGCCGGATAGTGACCCGCGCCAGCTTCAGCCCGATCGCCGGATCGACGGTAATGCCCTGCTCGATGAGGCGCTGGAGTTGCAACAGGTCGCTGCGCGGGGTGACGTCGATGATCCATCCTCCTTGCACCCGCCGCTTTTCCTGGTCGTACGCCAGGGTCGTCTCCCCAATCTCAATCCCGAGCGGCGTCCGGTAGCGGTATCGATAGGTTACCTCGACGCGGATCAGGTTCGGCACCTCGCCGCGCACAAACACGGGCAAGAAGGCCGGCGCCAGGTCGGTCCGCGCCGGCAACTCAAGCGTCGAAGCCGGCGGCACGGTCACTTCGACGTGCGCCCGTGCGCCGTCCGAGCGTTCCGCTTCCAACCGATAGGTCCTTTCAAACGGCGTCAGGAACGCCGACCAGAAGACGTGGGCATACTGCCCGTCTGTCTCCTGAATGAGCGAATCCATCCATACGCGCACGTCGCCGGTCGCCAGGTCCGTCGAGGTGACGCGCGCGTCGAGCAGTCCGGGAGGGGCCGGCTCCAAACGGCCTTCGATGGGAAAAACACGAACCCACTGGGTATCCGCCTGCGGCGTGAGGGCACCGTACATCGAATAGGGAAGATCGGTCCCCAGCACAGCGACGACGTCCTCCTCGCACGCACTGAGCAGCAGGAGGAGCAAGGCCGCCGCCGGAAGGAAACCCCACCACCAACGATGCCCTGCCCGGCGCGACGGCGGTGACGCCTCCCTCCTATACCCCCACACCCCCACACCCCCATACAGACCTTCGGCAGATCCTGGCGCACTCCGGTATGGACGGCGAAACCATGTCATGGTATTTCGAGCTTGAGCCCCAGGGACGGCACCAGCGGGAGTTGATCGACGCGCCGGAGCGTGAAGACGTCGAGGTAGAACAGGTTTCTCCGGTCGTAGATGTTGATCAGGCTCCCCTGCAACGTGAGATCGGCGACGCCCAGCGGAAAGGTTCGCTCGATGGACGCGTCAAGGCGGTGATACGTCGGCAGGCGGGCGTTGAACGGGCGTTCGTAGATCACACGCCGGAAGCCCGGTACGTCGCCGGCGCTGGTGATGTCGTTGATGAGGGCGAAGCCGTCGAACCCCAGGGCCTGGCTGAACGGCAACCCCGAGCCGAACTCCCACCGCACGCTCACCTCGAACCCGAGGACGGCCCCGCTGATGAGGGCGTTGACCTGGTGCCGCCGGTCGTGCGGCGGATGGAATTGGAGCGTCTCCTCACCGTACCAGAGCAGCAGCGACGCCTGCTCGGCTTCATATTCGGTCGAGGAAAAGCCGTAGTTGACGTAGCCGTAGACCTTCGCGCCCTGCATCTCCAGGCGCGCATCGAAGCCGAAGGACCGGCCGGTGGCGGGTTGCAGTTGCGTGGTAAACCGGGGAAAGGCCGTCCATTCGCCGATGAAAAGGTTGGACAGCCGTTTGTAGAATCCTTCCACGGAGACTTCGAGCCAGGGGACGGGGGTGGCCCGATAGCCGAGCAGGGCGTGCACGGCCCGTTGCGCCCGCCCGGCGCGGACGTCTTCGAGGTCCGTCCGAGGCCGTGGTACGTTGGTCCACACCGTGAAGACGCTCGCCGCGTCGCGCCGGTCGTTGAGGCCGAGGATCGCCTGGTCATACACCCCGGCGGCCCCGCTCAACTGGTGCGCGCCCAGGATCCAGACGACCCGCAACCGGGGTTCGAGAAACGGATCGAACCGGACGTCGAAGAACTGCACCCGCAAGCCGGGGCGCACGCGCAAACCCGCCCCCACCTTGAACTCGGGCTCCACGTAGGCGGAGGCATGCTCCAGGTCCTCGTCCTGCACCTCGATGTTCTGGTACAACCCGCCCAGCCGGTTCTTCAGCGTGAGGAGCTTCAACGCGATGCCGACGTCCACATCGGCATGCTCCCCGAAGAAGGTGCCGTCGACGGCAAAGTCGGCGTTTTCGATGGACGACTGGCGGCTCGGTGCCTCCCGGGGTCCCAGATCGGTTTCCAGGTACGAGTAGGAGGCACGCACATCGGCTGAGAGCGAAAACAGGTGCGGCAGCACCAGGAAACGCGCGCCGGCGGCCCGGTTCGTCCAGCGTATCTCCTCGGGCGGCAGGCCTCCGGTATCCTCCGTCAACACACCCCGGTCGTAAGTCTGCAACCCGAGGATCGACGCCCGGCTGTTCTTCGAGACGATGCCGTGCAGCTTGGCGAAAGCGTCGCCAAACGTAAAAGGCAGCGGTTGGCTGACCAGCCGCGCAGCCCCTTCCTCGACCAGCGACCGCCGTACCGACGCCAGCAGCGAGAGGCGATCTCGGATGAGCGGCCCTTCGAGGCGAGCGCTGCTGATGAACGGAGAAAGCGTCACCGCACCCGCAAAACGCTGGTTGTTGCCGCTCCGCGCCGTGATGTCGATGACCGACGAGATGCGCTCGCCGAACTTGCTCCCGAAGCCGCCGGCGTAGATGTCCGCGCGGCTCAGCAAGTCCGCCGGAAACGCCGAGTAGAAACCCAGGACGTGAAACGGCTGGTAGAGCAACACGCCGTCGATCTGCACGAGGTTCTGGGAAGGCTCTCCGCCCCGGATGAAGAGCTGCCCGCCCCGATCCCCGACTGCCACGACGCCGGGCAACGTCGTCAGAAAACCGGCCAGGTCGCCCGACAGGTCGGGCGTGGGAATCAGTTCGATGTCGCGTGGGCGGACCGTCTGCTGCCCGGCGGTGACGCGGGCGGCACCGGACGTACGCTCAGACTCGACGAGCACTTCGTTGAGCGCCGCATCACCGGGCACCAGTGCGATGTTGACGGTACGCTGCTCGCCCGCGGCAAGGTCGAGCGTATCGACATAGGTCTGATAGCCGATAAACGATGCGCGCAAGGCATACCGGCCGGGGTCGATGTTGGGGATGAGGTATAGACCGTCGCGGCTCGTCACGCCGCCTTTGACCGGGCCACCCGGCGCTGCCACAGCCACATTGACCAGTTCGAGCGCCTGTCCGTTCGCCCGGTCGGTGACGAAGCCCCGCAGCGTGGCCGGCTGCGCCTCGGCCGGGCAGATACCCGCAAAGAGCACGATCACCCCCAAGAGGAACCTTAGCGGCGACGTGTGCCGTCGGCTGCCTTCCGAGGCGGCCCTGCATGCAACCACGCACACCGCCGCTCTCCAACGATAGCGCCCTGAATTCGAATCCAAAATCACGTAGCTACACGCACTCGATGCGCTTGATACGACGAAGGCTTTCCAGCCTTGAGGGGGGCTTATGCCGTTTCAATGAGTCTGCCTTGCCCGGACGGGAACTCTACAACCCCCTCGACACGGCACCTTGCCCAAAGTAGCGTGTGGGGTCGGCAAAAGACAAGGCTGTTTCTTCAGGACCGGGAAAGAACGGCGCCGGTCCTGCTCAGGAAACGATTGGGATTTCAGGGTCGGCGTGGCTACTTTTCCCTACCCACCTGAACCCGTAACCAGAAACGCCCGACACCCGATGCGCCCTACAATCCCGGTGCTCTGCCTGATGCTGGCGGTCTCCGCCCTGCCGCCCCCGGCACAAGCCCAATCAGCACAGGCCCAATCAGACGAAGAAGCCGCCGTCGCGGCCGTCCTCGATGCCCTTCACGAAGCCGCCTCCCAGGCAGACGGCCCGCGATACTTCGGCCTTTTCGCCGAGGAGGCTGTCTTCCTGGGCACCGACATCACCGAACGATGGACCGTGGCGGCGTTCAAGGCGTATGCCCTGCCGTACTTCGATCAAGGCCGGGGCTGGACCTATACGCCGACGGCACGCTTCATCTACCTGGCGGCGGACGGGCAGACGGCCTGGTTCGACGAGACGCTCGATAATGCAAGCTTCGGCGCCTGCCGGGGCAGCGGCGTCCTCGTCAGGGTCGGCGACGCGTGGAAGATTGCCCAGTACCACCTCACCATCCCGATCCCCAACGACCTCGCCTACCAGGTCGTCGCCATGATCCGGGCACAAGATCAGTGACCGTGAAACATACGAAGCAGCCGTCGAGGAGGCCCTGTGCTTCGGCTGGGTCGATAGCCTCATCAAGAAAATCGACCCCCTTTTTTCCAGCGCCCAAACATGGCGGCCTCTGTATCTGTCATCCCGGCCTCCGAGCCGGGATGACAGGAAGGAACCTTTGCGTGAGTCCTAAAGATTTCCGTCAGGAGCAACGGACCGTGCGGGGCGTATAGGCTCTCCCTCATCCGCGTTACCCTCACCCTGAAGTACCCGCCCCCCCCTATGCACATTGGATTCATCGGTACAGGCATCATGGGCAGCCGGATGGCTGCCAACTTGCAAAAGCACGGCTGCCCACTCATCGTTCACAACCGGACACCCGAAAAAGCCGGCGCGCTGATTCAGAACGGCGCTACCTGGGCCGCCACGCCGGCTGCCGTGGCCGAGCAGGTGGACGTACTCTTCACCATCCTCGCCCACCCCGCCGCCGTCCGGGAAACCGCGCTCGGACCGGACGGCTTCCTGGACCACCTGTCGCCAGGCGCGCTCTGGGTGGATTGCAGCACGGTGAACCCCTCCTTCTCCCGCACGATGGCAGAGGCCGCTCAGCAACGACAGGTGGGGTTCGTCGAGGCCCCGGTAGGCGGCAGCAAAGGCGCCGCTGAATCGGGAGCCCTGATGTTCATCGTCGGCGGGGAGGCCGATGACATAGAGACGTGCCGCCCCTGGTTCGAGATGATGGGCAGCCGGGTCGTCCACGCCGGCCCGCACGGGATGGCGACCTCGCTCAAGCTCGTGCTGAACCACTTGCTGGCGACGTCGATGGCGGCATTCGCCGAGGGCCTGACGCTGGGGCAAGCCCTCGGCCTGCCGCAAGAGATGCTGCTCAACACCCTGCTGGGCGGCCCCGTCGTCCCGCCCTTCGTCTCGATGAAACGCGACAAGCTCGAACAGGGCGACTACGAAGCCGACTTCCCGCTCCGGTGGATGCAGAAAGACTTGCAGATGACTTCTATCGCTGCCTACGAAGCGGGCGTCGCGCTGCCGGTCTCTAACGTCACCAAGGAGATCTATCAACTCGCCGTACGCCACGGCCTCGGAGACGAGGACTTCTCAGCAATTTACCGCTTCCTGCACGAAACGGCCGGCGCCGCCTGAACGGGATTTCTCAAAACTCGAACTCCAGCCCGAACACCGGCAGCGTACCCCACTGGGCGACGGCGCGCGGCGCGTTGTCGGCTTCGTTCCAATCGTAGGTCGCGATGTTACGGCGTCCGTAGAGGTTCCACACGTCCAGGTAGACTACCAGGGTAGACTGCTTGAAAGAGAAACGCCGGTCGTAGCGCAGGTTGAGCGAATGGTAGTCCGGCAGGCGGCTTTCGTTGACCCGGCCCTCGTCGAAGACGCCTCGCCCGAGCGCCTCGGAGGCGGCCTCATCGAACGGCGTGTAAGGAGCGCCGCCGGCATAGATCCAGCGCAGGCTGACTTCGTGTTTGTGATTGAGCTTGTAGCCGCCCTCGACGGTCGTCAGAAACCGGTTGTCGAAGACGCGGTCGCGCCACCGGCCGTCGTATCCGCGATACCGAGATCGGAAATAGGCCCCGCTGACCAGTCCGTAGAGGTTGCGGGCGCGTTTCTTCTGCACCATCACCTCCAGGCCTTGTGTGGTCGCCGCCCCCGTAGCTACGAGCCGCTCATGGCTCAGAAAAGAAGAAGCGCCTCCGTAGAACAGCTGGTCGATGATGAAGAGCGACGGCTGCGTCGGATCGAGCGGGAAGTGCCGGTACGTCTTGCGGTACGCTTCGACCGTCAGGCGGGTGTCCGCGCGCAGCAGTTGGTGGACACCTACGACGACGTGATAGGCCACGGGCGCGTGCAGGGCCTTGTGCGACGCCTGCTGAGCGAGGAACACCAGCGGCAGGGACTGGACGTACCGTCCGGCAGCCGCGTTGATCGAAGTATGCGCGGTGAGTTGATACGACGCGGAGAACCGGGGCGAGACGGAGGTGCCCCCCGTGTAGGTGCGGCGGTCGAAGCGCAAGCCCGGCATCAGCGTTAGCCGGCCGGCCGGGCGCCAGGTGTAGCTGACGAAGCCGCCCAGCCGCGCGTCCGTGATGCCGTCGTCTACGTGCACCGCAGACGTCGGTTGGCCCAGCGGATCGGTGGACGCCCCGTACCGATTGTCGTACGAAGCATGCGCGAGCCGGGCCTCGACGCCGAACTCAACCTGATGCGCCGAACCCAGGCGATAGTGGTTGACGTTACGCAGCCGGGCTTCCTGCTCCACCGAGCGATTGTCCAGGAGGGCGTTGCCGTTGCGCGTCTCGAAAAGGCTGGTGCGATAGCGTGTGCGGGAATGCGAGACGGCTGTATTGGAAAACCCCTCGCCGTCCCACAGGTAGCGCCAGTTGGCCCCGACCGTATGCGTCGTACTCCGCCAGTCGCCGTAGTCGTTTTCCTCCTCGTCCCGCGCATCGTCGGCGGCAATCGTGCTGACGTCGCGCCCCAGGATGCCGAGTGTGGTGATCCGGTGCTTCGGGTTCACGTCGAACACCAGCTTGGCCTGGTAGTCGCTGTAGACCGGGAGCGCGGCGCCGGCCTCTTCTTCGAACACGGTATTGATAAGTACGTCCAGGTAGCTGCGCCGGGCGGAGACGAGCCAGGACCCCTTTCCGCCTCCCAACGGCCCTTCTCCGATGACGCCCGCGCCGGTGAAATTCAGGTCGAGTTGTACGTCGACGGCGTCGCGGTTGCCCTCGCGAAACGTAATGTCCATCACCGACGAGAGCCGGTCGCCGTAGCGCGCTCCGAACCCCCCGGCGAAGAACGTGACGTCGTCGATGAAATCGACGTTGAGCAGGCCGATGGGTCCGCCTGAGGAACCCTGGGTCGGGAAGTGATTGATGTTCGGAATTTCGACGTTGTCGACGAAGAAACTGTTTTCGATGGGGCTGCCGCCCCGTACGACAAGGCTGTTTCGCATGTCGTCGACGCGGCCGAGGGCCGGCAGGCCGCCGAGGATGCGGCTGACGTCACCCCCGGCACCGGGCGCCCGGCGCACCTCCTCGGCGCCGAAACTCGCTAGGCTGACCGGCTGGCGGTCCGCATCGGCAAAATAGCCTGCCGTGACGACCACGGCGTCGGCCTCGATCACCGCCGGCGCCAGTTCGGCCCGGACGACGGTGCTACGCCCGGACCGCACGACGACGTCGGTCTCTACCCGCGCCTCGTAGCCGATGTAGCTGAAGCGGAGGGTGTAGGTGCCGACGGATACGTCTTCCAGGACGAAGGCGCCTTGCCCGTCCGTCGTCGTACCGCGCGCTTCCGGCGCCAGCAGCACCGTCGCGCCGAGGAGCGGCTGCTTCGTCTCCGCGTCGAGGAGCGCCCCCTTCACGGTGCCGGTGTGACGTGCCTGGCCGAAGCTGCCGCGCACCGGCATCAGGATCGAGATAACCAGGGCGACGCCAACAAAAAGCCGGGCCCTGGCGCCCGGCCTCTCTCTTCCTTCAAGCATCTTCATACAGCGTCCTACGTGTCGAGTTTTCGTGTCTGATACGACGGTGTTGACACGCTAACGTAGGGCTTGCCGGGGCTACGATCGCCCCGGCCAAAGGGTCAGGACGTCCGATCCCGTGGGTCTGGACCTCTTTACCCGGCGGCCTGCTTCCGGTACTGCGACGGCGTCATCCTGACGTGCTTTTTGAAGACCGCATTAAACGACGACTTGGACTTGAACCCGGCCTCCAGGCCGAGCGCCAGGACGGTCAGGTGGGCGTTGTGCGGATCCTGCAACCGCCGCTGTACCTCTTCGACCCGATAGCCGTTGACGAAGTCATAAAAATTTTTTCCGAGCTGCGTGTTGATCACCTCGGACAGGTTGTGCGGCGAGAGCGCCAGCGCGTCGGCCAGTTCCTGGAGCGTCAGTTCGCTGTTGGTGAACAGCTTCTCGCGTTCCATCAGGGCCAGCAGCGCCTGTACATACTGCTGCGCCGCTTCCGGCTCCATGCCCGACCTGGCGTAGCGCGGCTTCTCCGTCGAGTTCGTCCGCTCAGCGACGGACTCGACGGGCGGAGTACCGTTTCGTGCGGCGGCCTCCGGCATGAGCACCCGCTCCGTAGCAACCGGGCCGGCCCTCCGGGGCGCGAAGATTTCCGGCTGCCGTAGCCCGAGGTACCCGATGGCATAGACGTACGCCGCGATGCCCAGGGCGATGTAGTCGTCGTACCCCTCGATAGGGTCCGCCTCGCCGCCCGGCCCCGTCAACCCCACCAGGAAGAAGACAAAGCCGACGCCCCACAGCACCGCACCGCCGATGACCATGTTGCGCAGCCAGGCCAGATTGATATGTTCCAGGGAAGAGAAGGCCTCCGTAATCCGCCTGCGATGGCGCCTCAGAACATGCAGCGTGAGGACGAGATAGACAAAGCTGTAGAAAAACTTGAAGTGGTTGAGGATCGTCATAGGCGGCGTCCACGGATGCACCTCCGGGTTTCGGAGCAACGCCAGCTTGTCGGCGCCGCTTTGCCCATAAAACGGGATCAGATACAGGGCCACCAGCACGAACGGGAGGGCGTGCAGCAGGTCGGTGCGTTTCAGGACCGGATGGGCTTCGCTGAGCGTCCGGGCATACAGGTAGAAGACGGGCACATAGAGCAGCGGCAGCGGAAACGTCGCGCCGATCCACCCCGGCCAGACTTCGTCGTACCCCCTGCCGTGATAAACTACCGTGATCAACTCCAGGGAAAAAGCGAACATCACCAGCGCCAGCAGCTTGTTGGGCAGCGAGTTGTGCCGCTTGCTCACCAGGATCACGGCCAGAAAAAGGCCCTGGGCGGCTCCTAAGACGTGAATGGTGCTGAACCCGTCGCCCGAGAGAAGAGGTTCCATCCTTACGGCATCCTGGACGGTTCCAGAGAGTATAATCCGCTGCGTTGGCTAGATAGACGCCTCAGGATCTTGCTTGCTCCCTGCCTTGCCGGCGGATTTCCATGAAATCCCTACCAAGACCCGGCTGTAACAAAAAGCCGGCACGCGACACCCAGAAGGCGGTTGCAGGAATGCACGACCATGCGATCAAAACACACACGATAAACGGTCTATTCACATGGAAAAAGCCACCTTTGGAGCCGGATGTTTCTGGGGCGTAGAAGCCGCTTTTCGCAGCATCAAGGGCGTCCTCGACACCGCCGTCGGGTATGAAGGCGGAACGCTGGAAAACCCGACCTACAAGGACGTCTGCACCAACACGACGGGCCATGCCGAAGTGGTCGAAGTGACGTACGACCCGGAGCAGGTCTCCTACGAGGAACTGCTGAACGTCTTCTGGGAGAACCACAACCCGACCACGCGCAACCGGCAGGGGCCGGACGTCGGCACGCAGTACCGCTCGGCGATCTTCTTTCACTCGCCGGAGCAGGAAACGATAGCCCGCGCCTCGAAGGAACGCCTCGACCGCAGCGGCCGCTTTCCCGCGCCCATCGTGACGGAAATCACGCCGGCGTCGACGTTCTACCGGGCCGAGGAATACCACCAGCAATACCTGGAGAAGCGGGGCCTGGCCCACTGCCATATTTAGCGGGACGGGACGACCTTCATCGTCTTAATTCATGCAACCAGAAAGGGCGATCCGGTGGGGTCGCCCCTTTTTTTAGACTTACAGGACTTACGCACCATCCCGTGTGTTTGTCATCCCGGCCGGAGAGCCGGGATCTCACGGGCTTGGAAAAACCGAGAGCTGCCGGATGACCCTCCTCGGAGCAAGCTCCGAGGTATCCGCTAAGGAAGCGGTTGCTTTCCGATGCAAGATCGGGGTAGGCGACCCGGAAAAGAATCAAGTCCCATAGGCGTCAAGGAAGTGCGGCAACACCCTTATACGACGCCCAACGTTCGCCCTGTGTCATGCTGAGCGCAGCGAAGCATCTCGCCCGATCGGTTTTGCAAGGCCGTCGCCGCGAGATCCTTCCCTTCGTTCAGGATGACAAGGCGGAAGTGTTGTCGGTGTTTTTCCAGGGTTCGGCGATTTCCTTGACGCCTATGGGATCACGTCCGGGATGACATGAGCGCGTGTATTCGTAAGCCCTTACTTATTTGAGCAGCAGCATCGTGCCGCTGTAGACGGCACCGGCTACCTCCATCTGCTCAAACAGGCCGAGGGCTTCCCCATAGCGCTGCTGCTCGACGAGCGCCTTGGCGGCAAACAGGTCCTCTTCCGCGTCGGTAGGCTGTTCAGCAGCGGCGTCCATCAGAGCGACAGCCGAGCGTGTGCCGAGGCTCGGTGCAGCCTCAGCCACACGGGCCAGGGCCGAGGTGGTTGTGCATGTGGCGTTGGAGGAACCCCTGGAATTGGCCGCATAGACCACACCGCCTCCGGAGGTCACCGGCGTCGGAATACTGCCGTTCCACCAGTAATTGTAATGCGCGTAGAGCACGCCGCCGTCATGCGCGTTCAGGTCGAGGCCCGAACACAGATAGTTATAGTCCTTCGTGCCGGAACTCGATCCGGCATTGAGCACGACGTCGCCGTCGGCATAGAGCCCCGGCCCGCCCTTGACGACGTTGAAGCCCGAGCCGCCGGTGGACTTCGCGAAGTCCACCGCGGCGGTGTTTTCGACGTAGAGGGTGCCGTCGGTCGCGCCGTCCATGACGATGTCGTTGTTGTAGAGATAGGCCGACACACTATTTTGAAACAGGATCGTAGGGCCGTCGTGCGAGGTGATCGTGTTGTCCGAGAGCTTGAGGGTGCCGGCATTGCCGAAGGCCC
>Ga0302046_10005277_pt1 | contig 11417 bp, 10 predicted proteins | sample RVTome_11_FD_200261 | JGI IMG/M metagenome (GOLD analysis project Ga0302046, IMG submission 200261) | Soil microbial communities from uranium-contaminated site in the Upper Colorado River Basin, Wyoming, United States - RVT147D111 (version 2) ... | reverse complement strand
GCGCGCATCGCCAGTTATATCTCAACCTTGCGCAAACACGGCCTGCCCGTCTTCGATAACCTCGTCAAGGCACTAGATGGCCGTCCATTCCTGCCCGCTGGGTCCAAAACCACCTGAGCAGTTACGCTACATCTCGACTCTCCGTAAAAACGGCTTACCCGTCCTCGAATACCTCCGCAGCGCGCTCGATGGCCGCCCGTTCCTGCCTCAAGCCGCGAAATCGACCTGAGCAGTTACCAGACAAAAGTCTCATCGCATTTGCAAAGCGAATTCGAGTTACGGATGGCACACGCGGAAGTTTTGGCAGTGCTCTCCGGGTAAAGATTGCAGATGCATTACTCCTGGAGCCTACAAGCGTTGAAGATGTTTTGAATGGGCTCCTCGGATGGATTCACGACACGACACTTTTACTCATCAGAAACGGCAAACCAGCTTGGTTCAGTTGGGAGGATTTTGGCGAGCGATACAGGCGCGAGTTGTTTGCCCACTGTGACGGGAAGTTTTTCCGCGAGACCGCTGCGGCAGAAATTCCAGTGACTGATGAGGATCGAGATAAATATCGGCAGAATGTCTTTGTAAAACAGTTGCTTTGGCTCGGCCTTCCAGACGACGACGAGCAGCTTATTGAGGCAATTGATGACGTCTATCGGAGCATCACCGAAACCATTCGCCTCACCAAGAAGGGAGTGGTGACGCCAAACGATTTCAACGCTTTCGACGAACGACTCATTGAAAAGTGGAAAGCGCTTCGGAGGAGTCATACGCCAAAGCCATTGCCACCTGACGAAAAATCTCTTCAGGATGTTGGCAAGGCAGTGTTGAACCAAGCGATGGATCATCGTGAAATGCTGGCGGGGCAATCGACACAAGAATGGTATTTGACACGCGGGGCTTTCCACAAACTCGCAGACGAGCCGCGTGTTGGCTGGCATCCGAATTTTCAACAGAAACACGCGAAACTCACCGAGACGGAAGCTAAACATGACGCTGACAACCGAAGCTGAAATTGTTCAGAACCCCGCACTTGGCGCTTTAGCTCTCTGGGCGTTTACAGCGGAGTTTTACGCTCAAGCGCAGCGCCAACGGGGTCCAACAATGCCGCTCGCTCTTCCTGTCCTTCCGATGGTGTTGCATGAGGAGACGGTTGAATGCATTCACAACCGACACTTTGATGGGGGACTGTTCTTGGCGCTGGCCGACAATCGGACGTTGACGCTCGATCTCCAGGAGAGGATGGAGGCGATGACTCCGCAAACGATGCAGGCGCTCAATCTCGGCTTTGCAACGAACCTGTTGTCCTTCGACCGGGAGAGTGGCGAGATTCGACCCAGGCGGCTGACCGCTCCGGTTCGCCCACAACAACCCGAAGTCAGGGACATTCTCGCAGCGTCACACCGCCTGGGATATTGGTTCTACACGATCAACATCGAACAACTTTGTTCGTATCTTCGCATTCGCTTTTGAATGAAGGCAAAAATTTCCAAAATCATATTGTGGCCGAAGCGCGTCGGTGAACCGCCGCGTGTCATTGCTTTCAAGATGGCGGGGGTCGAAGTGATCACCGGCCAGAGCCAGACCGGTAAATCTTCCCTTATCTCAATCGTGGATTACTGCCTTGGCGGCGACAAATGCACGATTCCAGTTGGCGAGATTAGAGATGCGGTTGAGTGGTTTGGAATTGTTCTACGCTTTCCGAAATCCGAGATGCTCGTCGCACGACGCAATCCCGGTCTTCAGTCTGCGACGAATGAAATGTATCTCGAAGAATCTCCGACTTTGAAGCTTCGAGACGAGTTGGAGTCCAATTCAAATTCCACCGCTGTGGTCAACCGTCTTAATCAAATCGCTGGTCTGCCAACCCTTCCATTGGCCGATACCGACGAATCATCCTTTGGAGGCAGGCCAAGTTTTCGAGATACCGCTGCATTTCAATTTCAGCCGCAACATATTGTTGCGAATCCTCACACGCTCTTTTTCAAAGCCGACACTTTCGAGCATCAAGAAAAACTGAAATACTTTTTCCCTTTCGTCCTTGGTGCCATTGATGGACAAACGCTGGAAGTCAGACGACAACTTCGTTCAGCAGAAGCAGAACTCAAAATCAAGCGCGAGCAACTTGAAGAGCGCCGGACACGCAGCAACGTCTGGCTTCAAGATTTTCGAGCATTCTATTCACAGGCACGCGAAAGCGGTCTGCTTCACAATTCGCCTGACCCTGCTACCGACTGGAATGTGGAGACTTTTGTCAGATACCTGAAGCCGGTCCCTGGCATTCTAAAACAACAAGGGATGCCCAAGGTTGAACGCGGTGCAACCCAACGAATGACGAAGGAAATCGCCGCACTTCGGAAAGAGGAGGAATCAATCACACAAGGGATCGCTGATCGCCGCCGAAAGCTCACGAAGGTTGAGCAACTGCGATCCTCAACAGATAGTTACAGCCAGGCTCTTTCGGTTCAATCTGGCCGGCTGGAGCCATTACATTGGTTTTCAGAGCGTGTTGCAAAGAATCACACATGCCCCGTATGCGGGACAGATTCAGAAAGTGCAAATGGTGAAATCCAGCGTCTGGCTGGACTAGCCAAGCGTGTCGAAGGCTCGATTGGGACAATTGAAAACGTAAATGAAGTGTTGGACAAAGAGGCTACTTTGCTTGGAGAACAGCTTCGCAAATTGGAGGATGATTTGGCCGGGCTTCGCGGTCACCTGGAAGAGTTGGAGTCGCGTTCAGAAGATTTGAAGGCGCAACGCCAGACGATTCGTGAGATTTACACCTTCGGGGGACGGCTTGAGGAAGCGCTCCGCAACTACCACGCGGCTGACAGGGGCAGTGCCTTGGTCGAAGCAATCGCAAAGTTGGAGCATAAAATCATTCAACTACGAACGAGAGTTGACCAGAACGCCATCAATCGAAAGCAGGAGGCCGCGCTTGATGCAATCTCGAAGACAATTCGCCATTACACAGAAATTCTCGGAGTTGAACACTTTGAACGATCGGCCCGTATTGACATTAAAAACCTCATGCTCGTGATTGAAGGTCCACATGGGCGGCGTGATCATCTGTGGGAAATTGGAAGTGGGGCAAATCACATGGGCTATCACATTGCCACACTGCTTGCTTTGCATGAACACTTCCTCGGTGTGGGCCACAATCCAGTGCCGCAATTTCTAATCGTTGACCAGCCCAGCCAGGCGTTCTTCCCGGAAGGATGGCCTCCCCGATCAGCACAGGACAAAAAAGGCAAATTGACTGAACAGCCAATGCCATCAGACGACATTGCCCGCGTGAACCGCATTTTTCGCGCGCTGTCCGAGGCGAGCGTTCGGACAAAGAACCGCCTTCAAATCATTGTCATAGACCACGCTGACGAAATCACCTGGCAAGGCGTTGCCAACGTAAGCGTAGCCCAGCGATGGAGAGGCGGAGATGCGCTCATTCCGCGCCACTGGCTAGCGCGCTCAGCTTGATTTTTGGTGTTACGGCAAAATGTGCCACAAATTTGCAGTGTCCATACTTGCTTTGCCTTATGCTTGATCCCGGCAAAATAGTTCAAGCGTGGCTTTAACTGTGCGTCCTATTCCAAGCAAAATGGCTTGCCGCGAGGAATGTTATTTGCCGAGCAATCGTCTAGCTTCATCCATAAGCGGATGTTCAAACGCACTGGCGTAAGCATCGAGCGTGGATGCTTTGAGGCGTAGTTGCCGTCCAGTCTTGCGCCAGCCGGAAGCAGCAGCGAAAACTTCGCGGAGAATTTTCTTCGACTCCGTTGCCTTGAGGCCAAAGCGTTCGGCGGCGGCCAACGCACCAGCAATGGTTGGTTCTGCTTGATCCTCGGTGATGGCGGTTTTGTTCATGCGAGCGCGGTCTATTTCGGGCACGGGGTTGAGGTCGTAGGCGGGCGAAAGCGACCAGCGTCCCGGTTCGTGCATCAGGAAACCATGATTGCGAAGGTGGTCGTCATAGTTGCTGGCAACTAGTGAGAAGACAAGGCGACGCCACAATTCCCGGAGGTCACCGGTGACATCATTCCCGAATTGGCGGACGCCGTCGGCCAGCAGGGTGTAGGCACCAGAATCGCCTTGCGGCAGCCCCAGCAAAGTCGCTGCGGAAATGAACGGAATACGGTTTTTCCCCATGCGATCAAAGCGAGTGATAATCGTGACGCTTTGTGTGCCGACAGGCACGAGCCGGTGCTCCGCGACCTGGATGCCCGCTTGTCCGGCGAGGGTGAGAGCAAGAATTTCGCCCGCTCCAATGTCTCGGGTGTCGTCGGGCTTGGGAAACTTCGCGAGGGCAAGCCGACCGTCAGCCAGGCTGACCGCTGATTTGGGCCGGGCACCGCCGAGCGGTGAACCCGCGCCGAGGAGGAAGCGCAAATCTTGTGCCGTTTCAGTCTCGCTGTGAATTGCGTCCGTAGCGTGAAGGAGAGCGTTGAGGCGCACCAGAGGCGGCAGCTTGCCGCTCGCGGCAGCGAGGAACGGGCTGTCGGCATCAAGCCGGAAACGTAACGCGCCGATGCGCGACGCATCGTCAAGCGCCAGCACATAGTCAATGTCGCGATACGGCTTCTGCGCGAGGACTTTCTTGCGGACGGCGCGCTCAATCAAGATGCGACCCCAACGGTCAGGCCCGCAGTCCTGAATTGCTCCGAAGAGCATCCTGCCATGATGAGCGCCGCGTTGCAGCGGAAGCGATGTGGGGTCGATAGCGAAGGCGTCAACACGCTGGAGCCATTCAGTCTCATACTCAAACGAGACGGACGAACCCTGTTCAGCCCCGTGGAGCCGCCCAACGAGGTGGGGCTGCCCCTTCCAATCAATATGGACTTCCAAGCTCATGTTCGGGGGCGGTGAATACGCTGTGGCAGACGACGCTCGTCTAAACTGAGAGCGAGTTCATCGCTTGCGGGCGCAGCAAGATTTGCCAAACGGTCGTGCAACTTGAGAATGAATGTTGCCGTTACCAAAGTGCCAAGTGCGACTGCCGGATCACCCCGCTCAAGCCGCCAGAGCGTATCGCGGCTGACAAAAAGACGAGCCGCCATGTCGCTCGTGGAGATGCCACGCTTGCGTCGCGCGAGCGCAAGATCGCGGCCCAACTTGCGGAGCGCGTGGGCGGCCGGCAACGGAATGGAGCCAGTTTTCGACATGCGTTTAGCGTCCTGTATTACAGACCTAATGTCAATTAACGTCTTGTTTATCTGACGCTACTGTTTGACTACCGCAGGGCGCATTTGTTCCGCAGCTAATTCGCGTTGGTTAAACGGACACCAAAACGGACACCAAACTGATTAAAAATGATATGACCGGATAAAGCAGGTAATGCTTGAATACCCAATAGAATCAGGCATATTTGAACTGCAACGGCGGGGAAATCAGGCCGATTCCGACCCTCGCCTCCAGTTGCTACCTGCTTTCCATTAACAGGTTGCATTCAAGAGAGAGGGCGATCTTCACCTGATTCTTCACCGGTTTGACCGACCGCTCAAAAACCGGGCACCGCACGGTCACCCACCGTCCACTGCCCATTCACCCTTTGAGCGCCGACTGCTTCATGCTCTCCAACCGCGAGTCACGACATGAAGCAACGCTACGGTCTTTTGAAGCGTCCCTGGGGCGTCTGGTACTTGAAAGACAAGGTTGCCGAACAGGATGCCTCTGCCGTTGTTGTCTCTCAGACCTGGGCAGAGGTTCATCGGGTTAATTCTCGTGTGCGTGATGCCCTGAAAGCGAAAGGGCTGCTCGGTGCGAGCGACGTAACCATTGAAGTCTTGGACAAGCTTGACCTGACGAATGCGCAGAAACGCGATGAACGATTTTACCCGAAGGATGCGGTCGTGGTCTTCAACCAGAAGATCCGCCAGGCTGAGCCGGGCGCAAAAGGCAAACTGGCGGGTATCGTGAAATCGGGGCTGCTGGTTGATGTGGGGGGGCGTTTCGTCACCGTCTCGAACAAGATGCTCGACCGTGTTTCGGGTTGCCTGCCGCGTGAATGTCCAATTTCAATAGGCGACCGGCTGCATCTCAAGGCGAACCGCAAGCTGGCGTCACCAACGATGAACTCGTCACAGCGAAAGCGGTTCGTGCGGATGGTGGAGTCGAACTCACCGATGGCCGCGTCCTGGATTCGAGCTTTCGCGAATTCCTCCCCGGATACGCCGTCACGTCCTACGGCTCACAAGGCAAGACGGTGGATTACGTCCTGTTCTCCGACTCGACCATCAAGGCGGCAACAAATGCCCAGCAATGGTATGTGACCATTTCGAGGGGTCGGCGCGGCATTCGCATCTTCACACCGGACAAGGAGCAACTCCGCGAGAATGTAAGCCGCTCCGGCCACAGGCCATTGGCGTTGGAACTCGCACCTCGTCTTACGCCCCGGCGTGGCGTGCGTCTTTGGGATCGGCTGCACGGCCACTCCTTGCGCCGCATCAAAAACACGATGCAGCGGATGGAATTGTCATTCCTCGCCGCGTTGCCAAGCAGTCAGATCGCATTGGTTGCGGAAGGCCAACCGGTCATTCACGAAATCGTCGTAACCGAAGGTGAGAAACAGCAGGCGCGCGATTCAACAGCGGATGGCAATGCTGACAAGTCAGGGTGTGATGCGAATTGCCAGCATGCTCGAAATGGAGGATTATTGAACCCGATTGAGCGTGCTTGAGAAGCCGTGACTGAAACTGGTTCACATGCAGGTGAAACTGCCGTCGACGCAATTGATGAATTGCGGCTCGAATTGGAACGGTGTCGGCGCGAACTTGAATCCAGCCGCCAGCGCGTGGGCGAACTGGCGCACGGCGAGATTTTGCTGGCAGGAGAAAATCGCCTGCTGGAAATGGTCGCCCGGGGCGCTCCGCTTACTGAAATTCTGGCCGCCCACTGCCAGTTGATCGAGGAATTAACTCCGGGATCGCTTTGTGGAATCCTGCTGTATGACCGTGCAAACAATCGCGTGGAGCACGGTGCAGCTCCCAGTCTGCCGAAGGCTTACAACGACGCGATCCACCACCGCACCGTGACTCGTGAAGCCGGGCCATGCGGCACGGCCCTGTGTCTGAAGGAGCAAGTCATCGCCGCTGACATCGACACCGACCCGCGTTGGGACGCCGGGGACTGGCGCAGGCTGGCGTTGGCGCATGACCTGCGCGCGTGCTGGTCCACGCCGATACTCTCCTGCGATGGAGATGCGCTTGGCACGTTCGCCATTTATTGGCGTGAAGTCCGCAGTCCGGCAGCGCGGGATCAACAACTCCTCGCGCAGATCACACATCTCGCGGCGGTGTCGGTTGAGCGGAGGCGGATCGAGGAGAAGTTACGAGAGAATGAAAGCAACCTCATTGAGGCTATCGATACGATTCCGGGATTGGTATGGAGCGTTCTTCCGAATGGTGAAGTGGATTTTCTCAACCAGCGTTGGCGCGAATACACCGGGTTGACGCTGAAACAAGCGCGCGGCTGGGGCTGGAGTAAGGCGATCCATCCCGACGATCTTGCACGCTTGGAGACCTACTGGCGGTCGACGCTGACTTCTGGCAAGCCGGGCGAAATCGAAGCGCGCCTGCGGCGCTTTGACGGTTCGTTTCGCTGGTTTCTATTCCGTGCCGTGCCGCTCTATGACGACGCTCGAACTCTGGTAAAATGGTATGGTCAGAACATTGACATAGACGAACGCAAGCGCGCCGAGGCGCTGCTGGCCGGAGAGAAGCGGATGCTCGAAATGATTGCGCAGGGCGATGCGCTTCCAACGGTTCTAGATGCGCTGTGCCGCCTCGTGGAAACGGTCACCAGCGATTCACTGGCGGCGATCCTGTTGTTGGATTCGGACGGCAAACTTTGGCATGCGGCCAGTCCCAGCCTTCCCGCCAGTTACACGGAGGGTATGGGCGGCATTGCCATCGGCCCGGAAATCGGTTCATGCGGCACGGCGGCGTATCGCCGAGAGCCGGTCATCATCTGCGACATCTCCACCGATCCGCTGTGGGTCGAATACCGCAGCGTGGCGCTCGCCCACGGACTGCGCGCAAGCTGGTCCACGCCGATTTTCTCGTCCAACGGACAGATTCTGGGAACGTTTGCGATTCTCTCGCATGAGCCACGCAGCCCCAGTCCACAACATCACCACCTCATTGAACAGATCACCCATCTGGCAAGCATTGCGATTGACCGGAAGCGATCTGAGGATGCGCTCCGTGGCGCGAAGGCACGCTTCGAGGGCATCCTGGAAATCGCCGAGGACGCCATTGTCTCCGTGGATGCCAGCCAGCAAATCGTTTTGTTCAACCAGGGCGCGGAAAAATTGTTCGGTTACGCCCAAGGCGAGATGAATGGCAAGCCGCTAGACCTGCTGCTGCCGCAACGCTTCGCCCATACGCACCGGGGGCACATCGAATCATTTGGCAAATCCCCGGAGGTGGCGCGGACCATGGCGCAGCGGCGCGAGGTGTTTGGCCGGCGCAAGGATGGGAGCGAGTTTCCCGCCGAAGCCTCCATTTCCAAGCTCGATCTCGGCGGCGAACTGGTCTTCACGGTCATCTTGCGCGACATCACCGAACGCAAGAAGGCAGCCGAAGCCTTGCGAGCATCGGAGTATCTGGCGCGCGGCCAGTTGGAGGCGCTCGCCAGTTCGCTGGCCGCGCTGTCCCGCGAATCCGTGCCGGAAAAGTTTTTGGAACACGTGCTGCGGATTGCCGGTGAACAACTGGACGCCGTCGGCATCAGTGTTTGGGAAATGAGCGAGCAAAGCGACTGCGTGGAGCTGGCGGCGAACTATCAGGACCGCGTCCTGCATCTGCCCGCCAGAAATGGAGGCTCGCCCTCGCTGCGCCTCCAGCACGCGACCAGCGACCATCCGGTGTGGACCGAGTTCTTCCGCACCGGGAAGCAGTGCGTTTACGGCAGGATTCAAGACGTTCCGCCGTGGTCGGAAGTGGCGATTCATCCCGACGGCCCCTGGCATGACTGGCGGGCGGGCATGGTGGACAACCCCGTCGTCCCGCAAATGATCAAAGACATCGCCGCCTCGGGCATTGTGGCGACGCTGAACGTGCCGATGCTCGTGGCCGACAAGGTCGCCGGATTATTCGTCTTGTGCTTCAAACAACGCCGCCCGTTCCGTCAGGACGAAATCGAGTTGACCCGCGCGATGGCGAACCAAGCCATGCTGGCGGTCAAGTTGATGCGGCTGTCGCAAGCCAACCGGGAATCCGCGGTCATCGGCGAGCGCAACCGCATGGCGCGCGACTTGCACGACACGCTCGCGCAAGGCTTCACCGGGGTCATCATGCAACTTGAAGCCACGAAAGGCGCGATGGTCAATGCGGACGCGCCTTCCGCATTGACCCACATCGAACGCGCCGAGGCGCTCGCTCGCGCCAGTCTCGGCGAGGCCCGCCGGTCCGTCCGCGCCATGCGTTCGCGTTCGCTGCTGGACGGCACGCTTTCCACCGCTTTGGATGATCTGCTGAAGCGCATGACCAGCGGCACGGAGTTGCAGGCGGAATTGGCGGTGCAAGGTGAGGGTCGCCCCCTGCCGCCAGAATGGGAGGAAGGATTGCTTCGCATCGCGCAGGAATCGTTGACCAACACGATCAAATACGCGCAGGCCCGCCGCTTCCGCGCGGCGCTGAATTTTGCGGCCGACACGGTGCGCTTGCAACTTGTGGATGACGGGCGCGGCTTTGACCCGCAAGCCGAGCATGAGGGCTTCGGGCTCGTCGGCATGAGAGAGCGCGCGGAACAATTGACGGGCAATTTCATTCTCCGGTCAAAAGCCGGTCAGGGAACGGAAATCGTCATTGAGTTGTATCCGCCCGGCGCGAGGCACGGAAACCATGAAAGCCAGCAAGCCTGAAAAACCCAAAGGCGGCACCGCCCTTCGCCGCCGCGCTGCGATAAGCGGATCAGCGGCGGCGCGTGCGTCCGCCGCGCCGCCGATCCGCGTCCTGATCGCGGAAGACCACACCGTGGTCCGCGATGGACTTGTTTCCATCATCAATCAGCAGCGTGACCTGTGCATCGTCGGGGAAGCGGGCAACGGCCGGCGCGCGGTGGACCTGTGGCGGCAGCAGCGGCCCGATGTGACGTTGATGGACCTGCGGATGCCGGAACTGGACGGCGTGAACGCCATTTACGAAATCCGCGCGATTGACCCGGACGCCCGCATCATCGTCCTCACGACCTACGATGGCGACGAGGACATTTATCGGGGAATGCGCGCCGGGGCAAAGTCGTATCTGCTGAAGGACGTGCGGCGGGAGGAATTGTTTGAGTGCATCCGTGAAGTTCACAAAGGCCGGTCGTTCCTGCCGCCTGCCGTCGCGGTGAAACTCGCGGAACGATTGCCCGCCGAAGAACTGACGCCGCGCGAATTGGAAGTCCTGCGCCTGGTCGCCGCCGGCAAACCCAACAAACTCATCGGCGCGGACCTGTCCATCACGGAAGTCACTGTAAAAAGTCACGTTCAATCTGTCTTCCGCAAACTGAACGTTTTGAGCCGCACCGAGGCCATCGCCGTGGCGAATCGGCGGGGGTTGCTCCATCTTTGAGAATGGATCCTTGTTCTCGTAACCGTCGTCCACCGAAAGATTGGGCTGGCGCAGCGCGGCCATCGCGAGTTGATCGCAACGCCCGTTTTCCGGATGGCGCGCCTGGCCGCGTAGCCAACGGAATTCCACCTGATGCGTCTGGCATAACGCCTCCAAGCGCCGCCACAAATCCACATTCTCCGGCCGTTCCGATTATTGGTGGTCTTCCGAAACCCGCCGCAGACTTCCTTGCGCTTCTTGGGATGAATCAACACCGCGCCGTAACCGCCCGGCTCGGGATTCGGTTCGCATCCGCCGTCGGTGTAAATCTGCACTGACTGCAATGCTGTGAATGCCGGATTCTGGTTCGTGTTCACAAGTGCGCCGCCTTTATGAGCTACTGTGTTTTGGCAAGTCCCTGATCCTGGTTGTAATTCTCAAAAAAGCGGCGTTCTCCGACTTTTACCGCGCCTGTGCCTGTTAACCACGCCAACTGCGAATAGATTATCCGCGGCGTTTCACGATCCTCACCACCCAAAACCCATTTTTCACCGAGCAACGTCCAGACAAGCCTGCAACCAATCTTGTCGAGTCTCACCAGCAGATCATCGAGGTCTGCAAGGAGGGCCACAGGTTGCCCGAGTCGAAATTGAGGGTCAAAGAAGACGGTTTTCCCTTGTCCTGTTGCAAAACCGTCAGTGCCATTCCACCAGAGATCGCCAGGGCCAAAGAATTTCTTTGTTGGAACCTGCAAATAAACGCTTGAGGTAAGGGCGCGTCAATGAATAACATTTACATCTCATAATTATCTCGGATTGATGATATAGTTCCATTCTCCGTGAAACTTTTGATGGGTAATATTGATGGTAGCCATCTCCTCTGGAGTAACTTTTC
>Ga0302046_10005275_pt1 | contig 11419 bp, 10 predicted proteins | sample RVTome_11_FD_200261 | JGI IMG/M metagenome (GOLD analysis project Ga0302046, IMG submission 200261) | Soil microbial communities from uranium-contaminated site in the Upper Colorado River Basin, Wyoming, United States - RVT147D111 (version 2) ... | reverse complement strand
CATGGTCTTCGCGGTACTGTCGGCGCCGTGCGCGATGGCCGGCTTGCAGAAGCGGATGCCGATCTGGTGAAGTCCCCGTAGGTCGGCATCGGTCAAATCGGGGTAGCGCTCACCGATGTACTCGAGGGTCTCGTCCATCCAGTGGCGCTGGTCTTCCTCCGCTGCTTGAAGTACGCCGCAGCGGTTGATATGGCTGAACAGCTCGTCACGTGCTCGGTCAAGTAGCTTGTCTTTGGACAACTCGCCCTCCTTTCGGCGGTTTTTCGTGGCGCGGCTCCCGCGCGCCGGGATCGTCTGCCTGAAATCGGCGCACTAACCTAACGTTGAACGGACCTCAGATAAACCGGAGCGCGCGTGTCACACAACCCGATGTCGTCCGCGGCCGCCCCGGCCCCCGATGCGGTCCGGCTCGAGGTTTTCCGGCACTTGTTCGCCGCGCTGGCGGAGGAAATGGGTGCCGCGCTGCGGCGTGCGTCGTTCTCCCCCAACATCAAGGAGCGCAGGGATTACTCGTGCGCGCTCTTCAGCCCACGCGCGGCCGCTGTCGCGCTGGGCGACCACATGCCGGTCCACCTGGGCGCCATGCCGATGAGCGTGGAGGCGGCGCTGTCCGAGCTGGGCGCGCTCCGCCCCGGAGACGTGGCGTGCCTGAACGACCCGTTCGAGGGCGGGACGCACCTGCCCGACATCACGCTCATGGCGGCGGTTCACGCGCCGGACGGGACGCTGCTGGGCTACGTGGCCTCCCGCGCCCACCACAGCGACGTGGGCGGCTCGACGCCGGGATCGATGCCGCTCGCCCGTGAGATCTACGAGGAGGGCGTGCGCATCCCGCCGGTCCGCCTGTACGTGGAGGGCCGGAGGAACGAGGATCTGTGGCGTCTGCTCCTGGCCAACGTCCGCACGCCCACCGAGCGCGCTGGCGATCTCGACGCCCAGATGGCGGCGCTGAACGCGGGTGCCTCGCGCCTCCGCGAGATCGCGCTCCGGCGCGGTACGCCGCAGACGCTCGCCGCGATGGACGCGCTCGTGGAGTACGCGGACAGGATGGTCGAGGCGGGCCTCGCGCTGATCCCCGAGGGGCGCTACGGAGCGCGGGACGCGATCGAGGACGACGGCTTCGGCTCGGGCCCGCTGCCGATCGTGGCCGAGCTGCACGTGGCGGGACGCACACTGACGATCGACTTCGGCGGCACGTCTCCCCAGGTGCCCGGTGGGGTCAACGCGGTCGCGGCCATCACGTCGTCGGCGACCCGCTACGTGGTGCGCTGCGTGGTGGAGGCGCTGCTGGGAGAACCGCTGCCCGCCGGGGGAGGATCCATGTCGTCCGTTCGGCTCGAGCTGCCGGAGGGGAGCCTCGTGAACGCCCGCCCCCCTGCCGCCGTGGCGGCCGGGAACGTGGAAACGAGCCAGCGGATCACCGACGTGCTGATGAGCGCGTTCGCCGTCGCGCTGCCGGATTTGATGCCCGCGCTCTCCCAGGGAACGATGAACAACACGACGGTGGGCGGCCTCGACCCCCGAAGCGGTGAGCCGTTCGCGTACTACGAGACCGTCGGCGGCGGCATGGGCGCGGGCCCCGGTCGGGCGGGCCTGTCCGGGGTGCACGTACACATGTCGAACTCGCTCAACACCCCCGTCGAGGCGCTCGAGCACGCCTACCCGTTCCGCGTCACGCGCTACGCGATCCGCCGCGGCTCGGGGGGTCGTGGGCTGTACGCCGGAGGCGACGGCCTGCGGAGGGACCTCATGCTCCTGACCGACGCGCGCGTGGCGCTGCTCTGCGAGCGGCGCACGGTCGGGCCGGCGGGCGCGCGCGGAGGAGAGGCGGGAGCCCCCGGCGAGAACGTCCTCATCCGGGGGGGTATAGAGGAGCGTCTGCCCGGCAAGGCAACCTTCTCGGTGGCGTCCGGCGACGTGATCAGCATACGCTCGCCCGGCGGAGGCGGTTGGGGCGTGCCGGGCGGTCGCTCCGAGCCCAGGGCCGGCACTTCCCGGCGCCGGAAATGAACCTTCGCTTCAGCGCCATCTGTGACGACGCCCGACCGACCCCGGACGGCAAGGTCGACGTCCACGGCGTCTATCACGACCTCTCGGCCCCCGGCTTTCCGGCGCGTCAGGACCACCTGGTGCTCGTGCTGGTGCTGGAGTGGGACCGCGAGGACCACGGCCGCTATCGGTTCAAGGCCGATCTGGAGCACGAGGACGGCGGCGTGGCGCTCACGGTCGAAGGGGAGACGGAGGTGCACCGCCCCCTCGCCGGAAGGCCGCCGGCGCGAAGCCAGCTCATCATGCCGCTCGAGCACGTCGTCTTCCCGCGGCCCGGCACGTACGGGTTTCGCGTTCGGGTGAAGGGCCGCACGATCGACGGACCGAGCCTTTTTCTCATGGAGATGCCCGCTGGGGACGGCGAGGCGTGAGTCGGACGGAGGGCCTGGGCGCGCGGGCGCGCGGCCCGGCCGGCTTCCGGGAGCCGCCCGCACCGGCCTCCCGCTCGAGGAAGGGTCCCGACGCGCCGCCGCCTCACCGGGGCCGGGCTCCAGGGCCCACCGCTGCTCGGCCGGGGCGCGCCCCGTGAGGCTCCCCCCCCCCTACGTCGGGTTCACGTTCCGGGGCGGATACGGGTTCGCGCACGCGTCGGTGCTGGAGCCCGTCCGGCGATCGCTCGGTGGGGGGGAGGAGCTCCATGGCTGGGCGACGCGGCAGCGTGGCGCGGAGCGACTGGCGGGTCGGGGCGTGGTCTGCTCGATACCGGCGCCAGCGCCGGGACCCGACGCGACGGACCGCTGGGCCGTGCGACGCTACAGGCGTGGAGGGGGGGTGACGTTCCTGGGTGAGCGTTACGCCCGGCGCGGGGAGGCGCGCCCGCTGATCGAGCTGCGTGCCAGCGTCGAAGCCAGGGCGCGGGGCGTGCCGACGCCGGCCGTTGTGGCCGGCGCTCTCTATCCGGCCGGCCTCTTCTATCGGGCCGACATCGCGACCGAGCTGATCTCGGAGGGGCACAGCCTCGCGGACCGGTTGTGGGGGCCCGGCCCGCCCGCGGGCGGAGCGGCGGACGCGCTCGCGCGCGCCGGCCGTCTCACCCGCGCGCTCGAGGACGCCGGCGTGCTCCACGCGGATCTCAACGCGCGAAACGTGCTCGTCGGAGCCGGCGCGGACCCGCCGGCCGCCCATGTGGTCGATCTCGACCGCTGCCGCGTGCTCCCGCTCGGCGCCCATCCCAGGCGCGGCCCGATGCGGCGCCGGCTCGAGCGCTCGCTCCGCAAGCTGGGTGGCCGCCACGGCAAGCCGCTCACCGAGCCGCAGTGGGAAGCGCTCAGAGCGGGCTTCGGCGCGGAAGGTCCTTGAGCACGTCGCAGGGCGCGGGGGCGCCACCGCGCGAGATCTGCATCGTGATGCTGTCCGCGATCGGGGACGCGGTCCACGTCCTGCCGGTGGCCAACGCCCTCAAGCGCGCGTGGCCCGACTGTCGCATCACGTGGATCGTCCAGCCGGTGCCACACGCGCTCGTTCGCGGGCATGCGACCATCGACGAGTTCGTGATCTTCCACCGCCGCACGGGCCCGACCGCATGGCGGAGCTTCGCCGCGCTGTCCCGGGAGCTGCGCGGGCGCAGCTTCGACCTCCTGCTCGGGCTGCAGGCGTACTTCAAGGCCGGGCTCGTCACCGCGCTGACCCCGGCGCGCGTGAAGCTGGGCTTCGACAGACGCCGCGCGCGCGACCTCCAGTGGCTCTTCACGAACCGGCGGATTCCGCCGCACGCGCCTCAACACGTACAGGATCAGTACCTCGAGTTCGTCAGGTACCTCGGTGTGGACCCGGAGCCCGTGCGCTGGGGCCTCGCGCTCACGGACGCCGAACGGGAGGCTCAGGCGGCCTTCTTCGCCACCCTCGGCCATCCGGCCTGCGCGCTCGTGGTGGGCACCAGCAAGGCGGAGAAGAATTGGACCGCCGAGGGCTACGCCCGGGTCTGCGAGGAGGTGGAGCTCAGGCACGGCCTCCGTCCCGTGCTCGTCGGCGGGCCCTCCGCGACTGAGCGCCGCGTCGCGGACGAGGTGACGGCCTCGAGCCGAGCGGCGGTGGTGGACGCCCTCGGTGACGACCTGCGCAGACTCGTCTGGCTGATCGAAGGAAGCGCCCTTCTGGTCACGCCGGACACCGGTCCGCTCCACATCGCCCGGGCGCTCGGCACGCCGGTAGTCGGGCTGTTCGGGTACACGAACCCGAAGCGGTCCGGGCCCTACCGCGCCTTCGAGGACTTGGTCGTGGACGGATATGCCGAGTACCCGGGAGAGAACTACCAGCCGACCCACCGGTACCGTAGAGGTATGGAGCGGATCACCGTGGAGGCGGTGCTCGACAAGATCGCCCTGGCCATGCGGAAGTACCGCGCCGAAGGCGCGCGCCGATGAGCGGCTCCTTGACGGGCGCGCCCGGTGAGGTCCGCCACGGAAGCTGGAGCGGGATCGGTTCCGTGTCACCGGGCGCGCTGCACGAGGCCGCTCTCGAGCTGCATCGCGCCGTTCAGCTGATCGCGTCGGCCGGCAGGACGTTCGTCGAGCCGAGGGCGGACCACAGCCACATGGCCATGGCGTGGCACGAGCCGCGTCGCTCGTTCGTGGGCGCGCCGTTCACGGGCGCGTACCCGTTCCGGGTGGCGCTGCGGCCCATGGACCTGACCCTCCAGCTCCTGGACCGGACCGACCAACCGCTGGGCTCGCTCCCGCTGGCCGGGCATGCTGGCGACGAAGCCTACAGCTGGCTCTCGCTCGGCCTGGCCACCTACATGGGCGGGCCGCCCCCGGTGCTCACGCGGCCGGACTACGACATGCCCCCCCATCCCGTGGCCGCCGGCGAGCCCTTCTCGGGTGCGCGCGAGGCGGAACGCGCCGCGCTGGCCGCGCTCTACGGGGGCGCCGCCGGGCTCCTGGCCGAGCTGGCCGGGGCGCGCACCGACGCATCGGCCGTCGCGTGCTGGCCGCACCACTTCGACATAGCCACCCTCATCAGGCTGGACGGGGAGCCTGCGGCGGAGGACGCGCGCACCATCGGCGTGGGCATGGCCCCCTTCGGCGCGGGCGGCTCCGGGTGGTACTGGTACGTCACGCCGTGGCCCTACCCGGAGGCCTCCTCGCTGCCCGCGTTGGACGCGCCCGGGGCCTGGCACGTGGAGGGCTGGACCGGAGCGGAGCTCGGCGGCGACGAGGTGGTCGCGACGCCCCCGTCCGAGAGGCGCCAGCTCGTGCGGGACTTCATCGATCGTGCGATCGCCGCGTGCGTCACGGTGCTCTCTGGCTGACGCGCCATGACGGGTGCGCGCTCGGCCACACGGGCGCGCGTACGCTCACGGTGCCTCGAGCCAGGCCCTGAGCGCCAGGATCCCGAGCGCGGCGGCGCCGCCGAGCAGCGCCTCCCACTCGCGGTTGCGGCTGTACCGGCGCCACGCGAAGCGCGTCCGTGCTTCGTGGTCCGGTGCCCGATAGGAGGTGCGCCTGGGCAGCCAGGCGGGCACCTCGGCGGAGTAGTCCCGGTATCGGTCCCCGAACAGACGGGTGAGCCGGTCGGCTTCCTCGCCGGCCGTCGGCGCATACGCCGTCACGAAGAACGCCACGAACAGCGCGGGCCAGATCCAATGGCCACCCGCGATCGTGAGGCCGACCCCCACGAGGAGGCTGCCCAGGTACAGAGGATTCCTGACGAACGCGTAGGGTCCGCCCGCCGCGAGCGTCTCCTCCTTGCGGATGTGCCCCGCTGCCCAGGCACGCAGAAACAAACCCGCGAGCGTGAGCGGAGCGCCCGCGGCGAGCGAGGGCCAGGTCGGTTCGGCGAGCCAGAAGAACGGCAGGACCAGGAGCCAGACGCCCCGGAGCCGAAGCGTGCGCAGGTTCACGGTCCGGCGAACGCCGTCCGGCACGGGAGGCTACGCGCTCCCCGAGAGGTACTCCTCGATGGCCCAGGCGAGCATCGGGATCATGATCTCGTGGTGACCCGTGATCTGATAGCCGCTGCCGCCGCCGGTACGGGTCGGGCGCACCACGACGTTCATGCGTGGCCGGTAGTGCCGGATCATGTCGAAGTCGGCTGTGTCGAACGACCGCGGAGCGCCGTCGTTCAGGTTGCGCGCCATCGCCAGCGCTTTGAGAAACACCTCCGGCATCACCACGGCGGACCCGACGTTCAGCACGAGTCCGCCCTCGTGGATCGCCGGCAGGTAGCCGGCCATCATCCTGAAGTCACGCATCGAGGTCGCGCCGATGGCGGCTCCGTCGGCAGCCGGGTGCTGATGGATGATCTCGCATCCGATGGCCGCGTGTACGCCGAACCCGATGCCCTGGCGATACGCCGCTAGCAGCACCGACAGCTCGGGTGCCTTCAGGTCGCGCCGCTCCGAAAGCGCCCAACCGAGCGCCCGACCCATGCCCATTCCGCGCGCCGCACCCGCGACGATCGCCTCGTTCATCTCGCGGCCCGTCTCTTCGGCCATGCCGAAGGTCCCGTCCGCGAGCCCCGCCTCGACGTCCTCGGAGGTCGCCCCCCAGCGGGCCATCTCGTAGTCGTGTATGGCCACCGAGCCGTTACCGGCGAGGAACGTCGCGGCGCCCCGCTCGATCATGCGAATCAGCACCGGCGACAGACCGGTCTTGACGGTGTGGCCGCCCAGAAGCCATACGACCCCCTTCCGCGCGCGAACCGCGTCGGCCACGCCGCGTGCGATAGCGCGAAAGGAGTCGGCCTCCAGAATCGACGGCAGGCCGTCCAGGAAGTCGCGAAAGGAGCGACCCGCCGCCGGCTCGGCGGCGAAAGCGCCGGCCGACACCTTGTTCATGCGGCTCGCGATCTCGACGGTGCGCAGGCGCGCGACGTCGGCTTCTTCCGGAGGTCGGCCAGGGGTGCCGGCGGCGCTCACCTGCCTCCGGCGCCGCCCGTCTCCCGCAGCTTGCGCGCCTTCATGGCCGTCTCCCGGGAGTCCGGGTTCACGGGGAACCCCTCCTGGATCGACTTCAGGTGCAGGGTGAGAGAGCCCGGGAAGTTCGGGATGTCCGACTTCATGTAGACGAGCAACCGCCGCTCGTCGTCGGTGAAGTGCAGCTCCGCCTCGCCACCCTCGGCGAAGAGCCCATCGGTCTTGATGACCGGCTTGACGACCAGCGTGTTGAAGACGCCCGCCTCCGTTTCCCTGACGTCCCGCCGATCCACGTGCACCACGACCGGGTTGCCCTCTTCCTTGAAGTACCGGCTCAGCGTGTACGACTTGCCGACCTCGAGGGGCAGCGTGCGCACGAAGTAGAGAAAGGCGATGTCGTCGAGGGGGATCGAGGAGCCCAACGGTCCGGACTCGTCGTTGTCCTCGCGCTCCCACCTGCGGCGGTCCGGGTAGAACTCGTAGTGGCGATAGCTCTTGTAGCTGATCTCGTGGATGTCACGGATGAAGCGCCAGCTCTGCAGCGTGTTGACGTCGAACCACGTGGTGTACTCGTCGTCCACGGACAGGCCCATCATGGAGCCGTCGATGCCCATGACCGCCCGGTAGGTCTCGTTGCCCCGTACGGAGTCCAGGGCCTCCACCGTGAGATGGCCCTCGCCCACGCCGAAGATCCCGACCTTCACCTTGTAGACCAGGTGCTCGCCGGGCCCGAACGGCGTCGGGGCGGCCCAGGGATCGACCGGCACGAGCTCCGGTGTCCACTCGGTCGGGCCGTTCGTGACGTCCTGGGCCCGAAGCTGCGGCGCGCTCACGAGGACGGTCACCGCGAGGGGTAGCGACCGCCCGAGGAGCGAAGCGGCGCACGGGCGCGCGTGCCGCCGTAGGGTCCGGGCGACCGCACGCGGCCGCGCGAGCGCGCTGCCCCTCGGCGAGGCGTCCGCGGCCGGCGGCGTGGAGGCGGCTCCGGGCGTCACGCGGCCTCCGTCGCGGAAGCCGACCAGACCGATCCCGGCAGCCGCGCGAGCGACATCAGCGTCTTCACCGGCCGGAACCGGGACGGACGTGTCTGCAGGTCGTACCGCAACGCCAGCGGACTCTCCTCGATCCTGCGAGCGTGCGGGGCGAGCACACCGAGGAGCTCCACGTTGGCCGCCCAGCCGTCCTGGCGGATCAGAGGCTCGCCCGTGGGTCGGTCCCGCAAGGCCTTGCTGAGCACGATCACGCGGTACGCGCGCAGGCCGCTGAGCGGATCGGAGACCGGCGCGCGCCGGACCACGCCGCGCAGCATCGTACCGGCGAACCAGCGCGCCATCTTCATGCCTCGGGGATGCGGGCTGCCGTTGCCCGCGACGCAGCCCGCGACGATGTCGGCCCCACCCTCGAGCACCTTCACGAGCGTCACGACGTCCTCGGGGTTCTCCGTGAAATCGCCCTGGAGCACCACCGCGCAGTCCCTCTTGGGATAGGCGGACTCATCGAGCACGTGCCGGAGCAGGATCTCGACCGAGCGGCCGTAACCGAGCCGCGTCTCCGTGCGGAGCACCGTCAGCGGCAGCGCGCGCCTGTAGCGCTCCAGCACCTCGAGCGTTCCGTCCGTCGACGCGTCGTCGTGGACGACGACCCGGTAGTCGCGCCCGAACTGCCCCAAGACCTTCCGCGTCTTCCACAGAAGGACGCCGATGGTCGTGGCTTCATCGTGCGCGGGGATGCAAACGTAGATCACGGCTCGGACAGGGTTCCGGGGAGATCACGCGCGAGGCCGGCCCGTGTGGCCGACCGCGCGGTAATAACCTATTCGACTGTCGGCGGTTCCTCGCGCGGGCGGCTCTTCCAACGCCGGTGCTGCCAGAAGTACTGGTCCGGCGCGGCCCGTATCGCCTCCTCGAGCGCGGCCGAATAGGCGGTGGCGAGCGCATTCACGTCCGCCTCGACATCGCCGGAGGGCTCGAACGGCAAGCGCTCGAATGTGACCCTGTACGTCGGCTCGGCGGACGGCTCGCGCAGGGCCGCCGCGAAGTAGACGCGCGCGGAAGCCCGCAACGCGAACAGCGCCGGTCCCCGCGCCGTGGAGGCGGGCTTGCCGAAGAACGGCACGAAGACGCCGTTGCGGTGCGCGTTCTGGTCCCACAGCAGCGCCGTGACACCCCCCCGGGCGAGCGACCGCAGGACCTCCCTGGGCGCATCGGACATCTCGATGACGCGCATGCCGAGCTCCTCGCGCGCGGCGAAGAGCTCCTCCTGGAAGAGCCGGTTGGCGGTCCCTTTGCCCACCACGTCCAGCCGGACGCCACGAGCGGCGATGGCCGCGCCGCCGATCTCCCAGTTCCCCAGATGGGCAGTCAGGAGCACGACCCCCTCGGGCTCACCGGCCGCGGCCCGAAACGCCTCGAAGCCGACCATGGTGGTCCGCGCCCGGAGCAGCTCCGGCGACCAGGCGCCGCGCCGGAACGTGGCGACCGCCTCGCGCCCCAGGTGACGGTAGCTCGCCCGCGCGATGCGGTTCTGCCACCGCCGGGCCCGGTCCGGAAACGCCTGGCGGAGGTGGCGGTCCACGTCCCGCCTCCGGACGCGCAGCACGCTCCCTACGAAGGCGCCCAGCAGCGCGCCACACCGCACGGCCACACGCTCGGGCAACCGACCGGCGACGGCTCGAAGCGCCCGGAAGACGAGGTGCTCCAGGCCGTGCCGTCCGGACCGCACGCTCACGCGCACTCCGGGCGGCGGCCCGGGGCGGGCGCTCAACGGCGCTCCCCCGATGCTCTCCGGTCGGCGCGCATCGGGCTGCGTGGACTCGGGCACGCTCCTACACGACCGTCGTCACCGGCGCGTCCTCGAGCTGGAGCTCGTAGAGTCGCCTGTAGGCGCCGCTCGCGGCCATGAGCGTGTCGTGGTCCCCCTGCTCGACGATCCGGCCGCCATCCAGGACCAGGATGCGGTCGGCGCGCTGAACGGTGGACAGCCTATGAGCGATCACGAACACGGTGCGTCCCTCCAGGAGCCGCTCGATGGCGTCCTGGATCAGCCGCTCCGACTCCGTGTCCAGCGCGCTCGTCGCTTCGTCGAAGATCAGGATCGGCGGGTCCCGGAGCAGGGCTCGAGCGATGGCGATCCGTTGCCGTTGCCCTCCCGAGAGCCCGACCCCCCGCTCTCCGACGATGCTGTCGTAGGCACCTGGCAGACGGGACACGAACCCGTCGGCGTGCGCCGCGCGGGCGGCGGCGCGGATCTCCGCGTCCGTGGCGTCGGGACGCCCGTACGCGATGTTCGCGCGCACGGTGTCGTGGAAGAGCACGGTGTCCTGGGATACGACGCCGAGCAGCGCCCGGAGGTCGGAGATGCGCACATCCCTGATGTCCACCCCGTCGACGGTGATGCGTCCGGCCGTGGCGTCGAAGAAGCGGCCGAGCAGGTCGACGAGCGTGCTCTTGCCCGACCCGCTGGGTCCGACCAGCGCGAGCACGCTGCCCTTGGGGACCGAGAATGTGATGTCGCGCAGGACGGGCTCGCGCTGCCGGTACGCGAACCGGACGCCCTCGAACGCGATCTCGTGCTCGAAGCTCGGGAGCGGGCGGGCGTCGGGCGCGTCGCGGATCTCCACCGGGGCGTCGAGGAACTCGAAGATCCTGTCCGCCGCGACGAGCCCCGGTTGAGCGATGGCGGGAAACTTGGCCAGGTTCTTCACCGGAGCGTAGAGCTTGAGCGAGAGACCCAGGAAGCCGACGAACTGCGGCCCGGTGAGCGAGCCCTCCGCCACCAGCCGCGCGCCGTACCACAGAAGGATGGCGGTTCCGGCCGCGGCGAGCATCTCGGTCAGCGGCGCCGCGGCGGCGCGGGCGCGTTCGGCCCGCAGGAACTGGCTGAAGTAGTCCGCGGTCAGACGGCGGAAGCGGGCCCGCTCGCGTGCCTCCGCGGAGGACGACTTCACCAGCCGGATGCCGGCGAGCGTCTCCTGCACGTGGGCGTTGACCTCGCCGCCCAGGTGGAGCACCCGCCGGTCCCGTCTCCGCAGCACGGACACGAGCGGACCCCAGACCGCCATCGCACCCGGAATCACCACGAACGCGGCGGCGGTGAGCTTCCACGAGATGAGCAACATCGCCACGAGGGCGAAGCCGAACTCGAAGAACGCCGAGAGCAGCTTGGACAGCTCGGCGGTCACGAGCATGCGCAGCTGCTCGACCTCCGTCGTGAGGCGGCTCACGATCTGTCCGGCGCGCACGCGGCCGAAGAACGCCAGGTCGAGGCCGACCAGGTGGTCGTACAGCGCGTTGCGCAGGTCCCGGTTCACCCCCTGCTCCGCCCTGGCCAGCAGGTACATGCGCGCGAAGTGGAACGCGTTCTTCAGCGCGAAGACGATCAGGATCAGCACGATGATCCGCCCCGTGGCGACCACGGGATCGCCCGTCACGTCGGCCCAGCCGTAGACCGTCAGGTCCAGCAGTCGCTCCATGGCGCTGTCGTTGGCCGGGCGCTCGGCCCCGCCGCTCACGAAGA
>Ga0302046_10005273_pt1 | contig 11420 bp, 11 predicted proteins | sample RVTome_11_FD_200261 | JGI IMG/M metagenome (GOLD analysis project Ga0302046, IMG submission 200261) | Soil microbial communities from uranium-contaminated site in the Upper Colorado River Basin, Wyoming, United States - RVT147D111 (version 2) ... | reverse complement strand
GCCTTGAGCAGTCGATCGGGGTCGGGGAGACCGACCTCCAGCCAGAGCTCCACCCGCCCGTCGCCCCCCTTGCGCCAGAGATCGGGTTCGTCTCCTGCGGCGATCCCTTTGGTGAAGACGAGGTCCGGCTCGTAGCAGAGGGCGTAAGCGAGCAGGCGCGCCACCAGGCGTTCGGCGGTCTCCGAGGGGTGCCGGGCGACGGTCGCCTGCAGGTGCTCGTAGCAGCCGCGGTCGACGTGGGAAAGATGGATGGAGACTCGGTAGATGGTGGGGGTCAGAGCCATGACGCTTCCTTTCCGGACAGGTGGCGCACAGGATAGCGCCGCTATGGCGGAAAGGCCAGAAAATTAGACGGTTTTCTGCTGCCGCAATTCTCCGATTTTATCGGCACAGCTTGTCCAGCTCGATCTGCAGCCCCTGACGGCTCGACTCCGAAGGCGACATGCCGCCAACCCCCTTCAGCCAGAAGCGGTCATGGACCCGACCGCCCGGAGTGTCGACGTGCACCTCGGCCGGGAAGAGGGAAAAGAAAGCGAAGGTTTTCAGCAGCGCCACCAGAAAGCCGACGCTATCCGCGCCCTTGACTTCGACGAAGAGGGAGTCGCTCCCCATCTCCAGTCTGTAGCTGTCGAGGTGGATTGGGACGGCACCCGGGTCGGCGGCCGCGGTGGTTTGTGCCAGGGCCGGGTAGTCGAGACCGACAGGCAGTTCGCCGCCGCCGGCCGGGGCGATCTCGAGCGTTGCCTGCCAGAGACTCGGCGTCAGCTTGCTGGCATTTCCCTGCTGGATATTGATGCCGCGGGCGGCGAGAGCGCTGGTCAGGTTGGCGAGCCATCGGGGCGGGAACTGGCCACGGATTATCAGTTCATGAAACCCACGCCCGGCCGGTCGCAGGTCGTAGCTAGTTTCGGCCGCCGTTGAAGCGGCCTTCGTAGTGGTATTTTTGAATCTCATGGAGGATTGGAACATGCTTGTCTCCTGATATTGGAATGGCAGCGTCAATTTGTCGAATAAGTGTTAGAGCAAAGAGCCTGCCAGCAAGGCAAGTTGCAGTGAAATGCCATTACTACAAGCAGTTACCGACTGGGAGGAGGCGGTTGGAGAGGGATGATTGATGAAAAAACAGACAGCTGCTGCCGGTTTGCACTTCATTCGCGAAAAGTCGGCAAGGTAATTGCCGGTTCTGCCGCATGCATTTTGGCATTGCCATGGCATATCGGAAAAACTAATATCGGACCAAATTCATTAGGCGGCAACGTGGCCGCAGGGAGAGACCATGTACATTACCAACATCGAAACCATTCCCGGCAAGACCATCGTCGAGCATTTCGGCCTCGTCCAGGGAAGCACCGTGCGCGCCAAGCATATCGGTCGCGACCTCATGGCCGGGCTCAAGAACCTGGTCGGGGGAGAACTCAAGGGCTATACCGAACTGCTAAGCGAGTCGCGTGACGAGGCGCTCCAGAGGATGATCCGGGAGGCGAAGTCGATGGGAGCGAACGCCGTGGTCAACGTCCGCTTTGCCACCTCGTCGGTGGCGCAGGGTGCAGCCGAGCTCTTTGCCTACGGCACCGCCGTGCGGGTCGAGTAGGGGGCGGCCATGTTGCGCGTCCTGGCTCAGAATGCCGACCTGGTTATTTTTCTCTTTCTGACCGGTCTCGGTTACACCGCCGGCACCATCGCCGAACGGCGGCATTACAGCTCGATCAGCCGGCGGGAGGCTGAGCTGCTGCGCTTGCCGGTGGTGACGTTCAAAAACCCGTACCCGGTGGAGGCGCTGCGTGGTGGAGTGATGGTGATGGGGAGCGTGGTGATCTCCATCGACTATTTCAAGAGACTGTTGGCGATCCTGCGCAATCTTTTCGGCGGCCGCGTCACTTCCTATGAGACCCTGGTCGACCGGGCCCGGCGCGAGGCGATCCTGAGGATGAAGGACGCGGCGCGCAGAAAAGGGTGTGACATCGTCGTCAACCTGCGGTTGGAGACCTCGGCCATCGGCCAGAGCGCCAACAACAGGAAAAGCGTCGGTTGCGTCGAAGTCCTTGCCTACGGGACGGCCATCGCCCTGCGCCGCCCATGAAGTTCACTCCGCGGCCGCTTTCCGAAAACGTCAACGTCTCGAAGACCCATCCGCTTGCCGAACTGGCCTGGATGCTCGGTGGCCTTGCCCTCATCCTGATGGTGTTTTACCTGCTGGTCGGGCAGGCGGTCGAAGTTGTCGCCGAGCGCCTGCCTGCCGACGCCGAGCGCTGGCTCGGCCGACAAGCCCTGAAAAATTTTACCGTCGTTGCAAGCCCAGCTCTCGATCGCCGCCTGCAGTCGCTGCTCGCCACCCTGCCGGCCGATTCGTCGTTGCACCGAAGTGATTTTCAGGTATGGGTTGCCGACACCGACGAGATCAACGCGGTGGCACTGCCCGGGGAATGTGTCGTCGTTTTTCGCGGCCTGCTGGAGGCGGTCGCCTCGGAGAACGAACTCGACATGGTTCTGGCTCACGAGTTGGGCCACTTTGCGCATCGCGACCAGCTCAAGGGGCTCGGCCGGGGTCTGGTGGCGACCTTCCTGACCATGGCCCTGTTCGGCAACGACAGCTCGGCCGCAAGCCTGGTGGCGAGCTTCACCCTCTCCTTCGACGCCCGCTACAGCCAGCGGCAGGAGGCGGCCGCCGACGCCTGGGGGCTCGATCTGCTGGTTGCCCGTTACGGCCATGCCGGTGGCGCCGTCGATTTCTTCGAGCGGATGAGCCGCCGCGAAGACGCGCCCCGTCTCGCCTACCTGCGCGCCTCCCACCCCCATCCCGCAGACCGCATCCGCAGTCTTGAGAAACGCATCGCCGCGCGGCAATACCGGCTCGAATCGGTTGTTCCTCTCGACAGTACCAGGTTGCTCGCGGAGCCGCCCCGCCCCTGACCTACCTAGTTAGTCACTCTTCCCGCAGCTTCTCCCCCTCGTGCCAGGCCCGGCCGATGCATTCTCCCACGGCCCAGTAACGGTTGTCGGGCATGGTCAGGGTGAATGGGTGCATCCGTTCGATATCGGGCATCCCGCCGCTGAGGAAACGCTCTTCGCTCCAGGCGCCAACCACCTCGCCGATGAAGAACTCGTCCGCCGGCAGGTCGACGGTCTTGACCAGCCGGCACTCCAGCGCCAGCGGGCACTCGCGGACCATCGGCGCCTCTTGAAGCTGGCCGAAAAAGGGGGTGAAGAGGGACGATTTATCGCCATGCGTCCCCGATACCAGCCCGGAAAAGTCGGTTTTCTCCAGCAGGTCGCGACCGGGGAGGCTGATGCTGAACTGCCGGTTGGCGCGGATCCCCTTGCTGGTGTGGTGTCCCTTGCCCAGCGCCACGCCGAAATAGAGGGGGCTGTAGTTGACCGGTGTGACCCACGCCGCCGCCAGCCAGTTCGGCTGGCCGTCGACCATGGCGCCGACCAGGGTCATCGGCATCGGATAGAGAAAGACGGGCGTTTCGAGCCTGATTTTGTTCATGAGGGAGCTCCTCCGCGGGAAGTGGGCGGCTATGGTTGCAAGGACACCGTTTCATTTTAGCCGATGCCGGGGATTTTGCCGGGCGTGGTAAATGACAAAGCGTGTGGGGGCATATTCCGACCAAATCCGCCGGTTGCTCTGATATTAAACCAGCCACCTGTGTCGTCAGAAACCAACTGGGGGTTCTTGTTTCAGAACCATCCGCTGGTTCTGATGGGAATTCCGGCGATGTCCTGGATTGCAGGAATTATCGGATTCGTGTGAATCTTGCCCCGCGGGCAACCTCTCAGACGCCAGGATGATTAATCGGACAACGAGCCAATTGCGACCCGGGGGGCTTGTTCAGGGCGAATAGATCCTGATTCCAGCCCTTCAGTGCGCTGAGCAACATTTGCATAGACGAACGCGGATCGAGCACATTTCATAATAGTTGGGGAATTGGGGGGACTCTATGGCTTCGGCAACCGAGGTCATGGCGGGGCATTCCGAAAGGCACCTCAATGGTTTCAAAGATCTAGATTTTAGCCTGGCCTGGGGTATGGTGGAAAGATACGTATGATTCCGTCGTTCAACTCTCTTTGTGAAACCTAATAGCTCGATATGCTAAGGCGGTGGACCTTCAGCAGATTAGTGGTCCCCGGGTCTGACAAGGGGCTGCCCATCGTTATGACCACAATTTCACCATTCTGTAGCAAGCCTGAGGATAGAACGGCCTCTTCCACGGAACGAATCTGGGCTTCCGTGTCCCCCTTTATGTCAACCCGAATTGAGCGTACCCCTGCATAAAGAGCCAGGCGGCGGCGAACAGCCTGGGAAGGGGTGACAGCGTAAATAGGTAGATTGGGCCGGTATTTCGCCACCAGGGCTGCTGTGCTGCCGGTTTGGGTGAAGGCCAGAATAGCCTTGGCTCCGACTCCTTCCGCTATCCGGCAGGCGCCCTGGCCGATCGCTTCGGTCAGATGAGGGACACCGAGATGCTCTGAAACAGGGTGAAATGCCATCTCTTTGAGCTGGGGGTCTCTCTCGACGTCACGGGCCACCTGCACCATGACAGATACGGCCTCTGCGGGGTATTTGCCCGACGCGGTTTCGGCCGACAACATGACGGCATCGGTGCCATCCAAAATCGCATTGGCGACATCGGATGTCTCGGCGCGGGTCGGCCGCGGGTTGCTCACCATGCTTTCCAGCATCTGGGTTGCGGTGATAACCGGTTTGCCTGCTTCATTGCATTTGCGGATGATCCGCTTCTGGATCAAGGGGACTTTTTCGGGACTGATTTCGACTCCCAGATCACCACGCGCGACCATGATGCCGTCGGCTACCGACAGTATGGCATCGAAGTTGTCAACAGCTTCGGGTTTTTCGATTTTGGCGATGATCTGCAACCCCGTCTGCCTTTGCGTAAGAACCTCTCTTAGTGCCACAACGTCGGCAGCCTGACGAACAAAAGAAAGGGCGACGTAGTCAAGTTGCTGATCGATGCAGAATTCGAGATCTTCCCGATCTTTCTGGGTAAGGGCTGGCGCTGATACGTTTACTCCAGGAAGATTGATCCCTTTTCTGTCTTTGAGCACTCCTCCACTGAGCACTCGGCAGCGGATCTCCGTACCGTTAATGGCTAGCACTTCCAGTTCCATCAACCCGTCATCGAGGAGAATCCGGTTGCCTGTATTCACGTCATTCGGGAGTGCCTTGTAGATGGTGGGAATAATGGCCCCTTCGCCAATCACCTCGCGAGTAGTGAGGGTCACTTCGGCGCCGCCTTTCAACACGATTGCGCCGTTTTGCATCAGTCCGGTACGGATTTTTGGGCCTTGAAGATCTCCCAGGATGGCTACCGCCCGCTTGTGGCGTCGGGACAGGTTGCGGATTCGTTCAATAATGACCTCTTTGCCTGTGTGATCGCCATGGGAAAAGTTGAGCCGAAAGACGTCGACACCGGTTTGCAGCAGGGTGTTCAATTGCTCTTCACTATCGCAGGCGGGGCCCACGGTGGCAACAATCTTGGTTCGACGAAACATGAGAAAATCTCCTGTGGAATCAAGTGCTGAGATGGGGAAGGAATCGGCTTGCGCCTAGGCTGGTGCCGAAACAGATAAGCGAGCTTGGTCCGCCTCGTTTCAACACGGGATAGCGGGGCCGAAAGGCTGTCTAAACGCAAATAGATATCAGGCCGTCTGCCGTTCGACGATATTGAATCCGACGTCGATCACCCTCTCTTGAACAACTTCACCATTAATCCTTGTCATTAATGCATCGGCCGCGCGTTGGCCGATCACTTCCCTGTCAAATCGGACGGTGGTGAGTGCGGGATAGGTGTAGGCCGCATATGGCTGGTCGCCGAATCCCACAATGGCCAACTGGCCCGGAACGGAAAGATTGCGAGATTGTGCTTCCGCCAAAGCACCTTGGGCGAGGGTGTCGGAACTGCAGAAAACGGCGCCACTAAAGCCAGCGTCCAGCAGTTTGGCCAACCCCTCTCGCCCCAGCCTGAAATTGGTCGGAGTGGGTACAGTGCTGATAGCCACGTCCACCACGCCCTGCTTTGCCAACGTTTCGATAAAGGCTCGCTGCCGAATCTGCGCACGATGATCCTCTGCCGAAAGGACCCCGATGGTGCGATAGCCTTTACTCAACAGAAAGTTGGCCACATCCTGCCCGATGCGCTCATGGGAAAAACCGACCACGACATCGAGGGGGGTGGGAGTAATGTCCCAGGTTTCCACCACCGGAATATTGGCGGCAGCCAACAACCGTCGACAGGCCATCGAATGATTGACCCCGGTGAGGAATATTCCATCGGGGCGGCGGCTCAAAACGGCTGTAATAAGGGATTCTTCCCTGGACTCCAGATATCCGGATTCACCCAAAAGCACCTGGTAGCCGAATTCTCTGAGTCGATCACTGAAATGCTGGATCGTTTCAGCATAAACCGAGTTGGCAATGGAAGGGATGATAGCCGCAATCAGGCGGCTTCGCCGCGATGCCAGCCCACCGGCGAGCAGATTGGGAACATAACCGGTGCGGGAGACGGCCTGGTTGATTTTTTCCAGAGTTTTTGGGGCCACCTTGTTTGGATAGTTAAGGGCACGCGATACGGTAATCGGTGATACGCCGGCGAGTTTTGCCACATCATCCAATGTGACGCTGCCGGTGCCGCGGCCAGATAAAGTGTTTTCTGCAGAGCCCAAATTTGATTGAGCCTTGCTGGGAGATTCGCGTTTCTTGTTTTTTTCGGAGGTGGGCATGAGTTGGTCCCTGTTGTAGAATGGTTTCTAGTCGGTTGGAAGAAGAGCGCATAACCTCGGCCATGATAGCGTTACCACCATAACCCGTCAAGCCAATTTCTCAAGATATCATCCAAGTAATCCACATTTTATCCCTGCAATAAAAATTATAAAAAACTATTGACAACAAAAAATGATAGCGCTACCATTTTGCCAAAACAACGTTTAGCATCCAACCCATCCCAGTTCAGGCATACAAGGCTGAACACCTCATGGCAATAACGCGGGTACGACGGTCTGCTGAAAAAGAAAACGGCGGGCATCTTCGCCCGGCGAAAAGCTGGCGGATCATTAACATTTGGAAGGAGAGGTGTCTTGAACAATCTACGGAATAGTATGACGGGAGCCCCGGTCGTCACGGACATGCTGGTCATTCCGGTGGCCGGCCACGACAGCATGCTGCTGAATCTGAGCGGTGCGCACGGGCCGTTCTTCACCAGAAATATAGTCATTCTCAAGGACAACGCAGGCCGCACCGGGGTTGGCGAGATCCCTGGCGGAGAGGGCATCCGAAAAACGCTGGAAGAGGCTCGTACGCTGGTCGTCGGGCACCAACTCGGCCACTACAACAACATCCTGAATACGGTTCGACACCAATTCGCCGATCGAGATTCGGGGGGACGGGGTCTGCAAACCTTCGACCTGCGCGTCATGGTTCATGTCGTGACCGCACTGGAAGCTGCTCTGCTCGACCTTCTGGGGCAGTTCTTGGGTGTTCCGGTGGCGGCATTGCTGGGCGAAGGACAGCAGCGGGATGCCGTCGAAATGCTTGGCTACTTATTTTATGTCGGCGACCGAACCAAAACCGATCTACCCTATCTCTCGGAGCTGAATGCCCAAGATGACTGGTTGCGTTTACGCCATGAAGAGGCCATGACACCGGCAGCTATCGTGCGACTGGCTGAAGCTGCCCACGACCACTATGGTTTCAATGATTTCAAATTGAAGGGCGGTGTGCTTTCGGGTGAAGAGGAAATCGAGGCGGTCGGCGCCCTCGCCAAACGTTTTCCCGATGCCCGCGTTACCATTGACCCCAATGGCGCCTGGTCGTTGGAGGAGGCGATCCGGTTGTGCAAGAACCAGCATGATGTTCTGGCTTATGCAGAGGACCCGTGTGGAGCGGAAAAAGGCTATTCAGGCCGCGAAGTCATGACCGAGTTCCGCCGGGCCACCGGTTTGCCGACAGCGACGAATATGATCGCCACCGACTGGCGGCAAATGGGCCACGCTATTCAGCTCCAATCCGTCGACATTCCGCTGGCCGACCCTCATTTCTGGACCCTGCAGGGATCGGTGCGCGTAGCCCAGATGTGTCACGAATGGGGGCTGACCTGGGGATCGCATTCCAACAACCACTTCGACATCTCACTGGCCATGTTCACCCATGTCGCGGCCGCCGCTCCCGGCAAAATCACCGCCATCGACACCCACTGGATCTGGCAGGACGGGCAGCACCTGACCAAAAATCCGCTGAAGATCGTCGGCGGGATGGTCACTGTCCCCGAGAAGCCCGGCCTCGGGGTAGAAATCGATATGGAGGCAATCGAAAAGGCCAACCGTCTATATCAGAAACAGGGACTCGGGGGCCGTGACGATGCGATGGCCATGCAATATTTGATTCCCGGCTGGGCTTTTGACAATAAGAGGCCGTGTCTGGTGCGCTAAGGAAGTTTCAGGACTTTAGCTATTCCATCAAACCGGTAACGGAGAGGACTATTTATGGATACGAGTTTTATCCGCGGAGTTATTCCACCGATCGTGACCCCTGTGGATGCACAGGAGCGAGTCAAGGAAAAACCTCTGCGACAGATTGTCGATCACATTATTGCCGGTGGCGTGCACGGCATTCTGTCGCTCGGCAGCAACGGTGAATTTTTCGGCCTCGACCAGGAAGAGCAGGAACGGACTGCCACAATTACCATCGATCAGGCTGGTGGGCGCGTTCCGGTCTATTTCGGCATCTCCAGCATCACCACCAGAGAATGTGTTCGTTGGGCGCAGTGGGCAGAACGGAAGAAAGCTCAGGCAATTTCCATTCTGCACCCCATGTTTCTCAGCCCCAGTGATGAGGAGCTTTATCAGCACTTCAAGACTATCGCCGAGGCCACATCCCTGCCGGTTCTGCTTTACAACAACCCGGACCGGATGCGCTGCGGAATTTCAGCCAATCTGCTCGACCGACTGGCCAACGTGCCCAATATCGTCGGCGTCAAGGAGAGCAGTGGAGACATGACGCTGACCGCCGAATTCATTCGCCGGACCAGGGACAGGGATTTCAAGGTCATTGCCGGTCGCGACATCCTGATACTCAGCACACTGGCCTACGGGGGGGTGGGAACCGTCGCTTCTTCGGCCAATGTCGTGCCCAAACTGGTGGTCGAAATCTATGACAAGTTCATGGCCGGTGACCTGGCCGGAGCTCTGGAAGCTCAATACAGACTGGCCCCCATGCGGATGGCCTACGGTCTGGGCAGTTTCCCTGTAGTAACCAAAGATTACATGCGGCTGCTGGGGTTCGATGTTGGCGAACCGATCCAGCCGAATACCCGCTGTACGCCGGAGAATATGGCCAAGCTGCAGAAACATCTGGATGCTCTCGGGGCCGAGAAACTGGCCTGAGGCAATCGACAAACCATAAGTTAATTCGAGAAGGAGCAGTGAGATGAAAATCGGATTCATCGGATTGGGCATCATGGGTAAGCCCATGAGCAAAAACCTGATCAATGCAGGTTATCAATTGGTTGTTATGGACCGCAACTCGGCAGTAATTGCCGAAATTGCGGGCGCCGGGGCCGAGGTGGCGATTTCACCCAAGGCCGTTGCCGAGAAAGCCGACGTTATCATCACCATGCTGCCCAATTCCCCCCAGGTCCGGGAGGTTGTTCTCGGCAAAAATGGAATCATCGAAGGCGCCCGACCCGGTGCGACCGTCATTGACATGAGTTCAATCGCCCCGTTGGTCAGCCGGGAGATCGCAGGGAAGCTGGCCGAAAAGGGAGTAGAGATGCTGGATGCACCGGTCAGCGGCGGTGAGCCCAAGGCCATCGACGGCACTCTGTCAGTCATGGTTGGGGGCAAAAAAGAGGTTTTCGACCGCTGTTATCCGATTATGAAAGCCATGGCCGGTTCCGTGGTGCTGACCGGCGACGTCGGCGCGGGCAACATCACCAAACTGGCCAATCAGATCATCGTGGCGATCAACATCGCCGCCATGTCCGAAGCACTGGTTTTGGCCAGCAAAGCGGGGGTGGAACCGGAACTGGTCTTCCAGGCTATTCGCGGCGGGCTGGCGGGCAGCACGGTCCTCGATGCAAAGGCGCCGCTGGTCCTCGATCGCAAATTCAACCCTGGTTTCCGCATCAACCTGCACATCAAGGATTTGGCGAACGTGCTGGAAACCTCCCATGAGATCGGCGTGCCTCTGCCCTTGACGGCCTCGGTCATGGAAATGATGCAGGCTCTCAAGGTGGACGGCATGGGCGACCTGGATCACGGCAGTCTGGTGCGCTACTACGAAAAGCTCGCCCAGGTGGAAGTGAAGCGATAGAAAAAAGGTATTTCCTGTACGCGCAGTGGACACCTTTTTTCTTGTGACCAAGAGTGTCATGTCGGACACAGAAAAGATCAGATGAAGACTTGCATTCTCCAGAACGGGCGACTTTCACCAGCGTTCGAGACGGTGCTCGCCACTGAATTTGACCTCTGTCCCTTGTGGCAAGAGCCAGACCCTTCAGCGTTTCTGGCTCAACATGGCGAGAAATATGTCGGGCTGGTCACCTCGGGACCGGTCGGCGCATCCGCTGCCCTGATCAGCGCGCTGCCCTCTTTGCAGATCATTTGCAGTCGTGGCGTCGGCCATGAAAAAATCGACGTGAAGGCCGCCCAATCGCGTGGAATTTTGGTCAGCAATACGCCGGGAGTTTTGACCGATTGTGTCGCCGACCTTGCTTTCGGAGCCTTGCTCTCTGTTGGACGTGGTATTTGTGCCGCCGATCGATTCGTCCGCCGGGGCGATTGGCAACATCAGAGATTCTCTTTGACGGTACGGGTCAGCGGCAAAAAACTGGGAATTGTGGGCATGGGAGGAGTCGGTCGCGCAATTGCCAGGCGGGCTGCCGGTTTCGACATGGAGGTGCGTTATAACTCCCGACGAATGGTCCCGGAGGTAACTCATGACTTTGAAGCGTCCCTCACCAAGCTGGCGCATTGGGCCGATTTCCTGGTGGTGAGCGCCCCTGGCGGCCCGGATACACGACACCTGATTTCCGCGGAAGTCCTTGCTGCCCTCGGCGGCAAAGGGTTTCTGGTCAACGTGTCGCGCGGAACCCTGGTCGATGAACAAGTGTTGGTGCAGGCGTTGGCGACCGGAATGATTTCCGGCGCAGCCCTGGATGTCTTCGAAGATGAACCCTGCGTTCCAGAAGCGCTGCTGGCCATGGAGAATGTAGTTTTGCTGCCGCACATCGCCAGCGGCACCAAAGAGACCTTTCAGGCGATGGAGGCTCTTGTCCTGGAAAATCTGCGCAGTTTTTTCAGCATTGGCCGGTTGTTGACCCCAATATTTTGAGCGAGTTTTCGAACATGAAAATTGTCATTGCCCCTGACTCTTTTAAGGAAAGCCTCTCGGCACAGGAAGTGGC
>Ga0302046_10005272_pt1 | contig 11420 bp, 8 predicted proteins | sample RVTome_11_FD_200261 | JGI IMG/M metagenome (GOLD analysis project Ga0302046, IMG submission 200261) | Soil microbial communities from uranium-contaminated site in the Upper Colorado River Basin, Wyoming, United States - RVT147D111 (version 2) ... | reverse complement strand
AAGCAAATCCTGAAAATCCGACCAGGCCGCGTCCAGGTGCTCCTGGCGGAAGTTGATAATGGCCATCAGGCGCAATGCGTCGGTTCGAGCCGGCTGCTCCAGCAGGACCTGGTTCACCTGGCTCAGGGCGTCGTCGTCCCGGTCCGCCGCCAGGTACATGATCGCCAGTTCCAGGCGGGCCTCGGGATCGGGATCGGGGCTGTCCCCCACCATGCGGGCCGTGTAATCGATCGCCGCGTCCTCGTCGCCTGCCAGCAACAGGGAGCGCGCATAAAGCAGATGCGGTTGGACCCACTCCTTCTTCAGCTCGATCGCTTTTTCGGCGCGCTCGCGCGCCTCTTCGGTATCTCCGGCCTGCAGGGCCATGACACCGGCAGCATAGTTGGCGGCTGCGGAATCTTCGTAGGGCTTCGCGAGCTGGCGCATCAGCCAGTCGGCATCTTCCGCATCTTCCTCGGAAAGAAACGGAATGAGCGCGACGAGGCGTTCATCGACCGGCTCTTTGCCGCGATCGAGCAGGCGTCGGAAGCTGCGGCGGGCGTCCTTGAGTTCACCATTGCGTAACTGCAACTGCGCGACGTACAGCAGCGCCTCGTCGCTCTCTTCGTCGAGTTCGAGCCATCGCTCGGCGGAGCGGAGCGCATCCTCGTTGAAGCCGTAGCTGTAGGAAACGCGGGTCGCCTGTCTGGCAACTTCCGGATCGTCGCTCGATTCCGCGGCCTTTACGTACTCTTCGGACGCAGCCTTGTATTCTTTCTGCTGCAGCTGAATTTCGGCCTGCAGCAGGTGTGCGCTGGCGTTTTTCGCATCATCCTCGCCGGCCGCGGAAGGCTGCGCCAGAAATGCCAGGATCACGACCAGGACGGTCAGCCGCGGCATTCGTATTCGCCTGAAAGGTATTTCAATGGGGACATTCCTGCTCATTCGGTTCGCTGCAACAAGTGACTGATCGGCAGCCGTGGGTAACAACAGACAAGGAACTGCACCGTCAGTTCGCTTATGATACCCGGTGCTTTCCGCCGGCTCCGGAACCGGGCAAGGCGGGCCCGCGCAGCGACCGGAGCTCGAAGTTGGCGAAATCAGGCATAAAGCCGGAGTTTACACACGATAAATGAATGAATCGTCGAAATTTGGCATGCCGATCGAGCGCAAACAGCATCTTCCACCCGATTTCCACATCAGACAATGCCGCTGCACATACTTGGGTTGAACCATATCACGGCGCCTGTCGAAATACGTGAACAGGTCGTTTTTGCCGGAGAGGATGTCGAACGGGCACTGTCGGAACTGCTGCAACTTCCCGGCATCGGGGAGGCGGTCATCCTGTCCACCTGCAATCGGACGGAGTTCTACGTAGACGCCTCGAAAGGCGGGGAAGGCGCCCTCCGCGCGTGGCTTCTTCAGCAGCATTTCGAGGCGGACATCGAGAGCGCGCTTTACTCGCTCGATCGCGACGAAGCGATTCGCCATCTGTTCAGGGTCGCCTGCGGGCTCGACTCGATGATACTGGGCGAACCGCAGATTCTCGGGCAACTCAAGGACGCGTTTCGCTGCGCGGACAGCAAGGGCGCTGTCGGCTTGACGTTGCATCGTCTTTTTCAACACACGTTCTCCGTGGCGAAAAAGGTGCGCACGGATACCGAGATTGGCAGCAGTCCGGTTTCGGTCGCATACGCCGCCGTAACCCTGGCGAACCAGTTCTTCTCGGGGTTTTCCCGCCACACGGCGCTCCTGATCGGGGCGGGGACGACGATCGAACTCGTTGCCAGGCACCTGCACAGCAAGGGTATCGGGCGAATGTTCGTAGCAAACCGCGACATCGCGCGTGCGCAGGATCTGGCGGAGAAGTTCGGCGGTTTCGCCTTGCCCTTGTCCGCGCTCGACGGCACCCTGCCTGACGCCGACATCCTGATCAGTTCCACGGCAAGCCCCGATCCCGTTGTCAGCGCCGAACAGATGAAGAAAGCAGTACGGGCGCGCAAGCGGAAGCCCGTGTTCGCGGTCGATCTCGCGGTGCCGCGGGATCTTGACCCGGCAATCAGCGAACTGGGCGACGTCTATCTCTACACGATCGACGATCTCGACAAGGTGATCGTCGAGGGCCAAAGCAATCGCGAAGCGGCGGTTGCCGACGCCGACCGGATACTCGACGAGGAAACACGCCGCTATCTCGATATCGAACGCAGCAAGGAAGTCGCGCCGGTCATAACGGCACTGCGCAATCACGGCGATGCCCTGCGGCGCGAGGTGCTGCAGCAGGCGCGCCGGCGTCTCGAAAGAGGCGCGGATACGGACGAAGTGCTGGAGTACGTGACGGCGTCCCTGCTGAAAAAGTTGCTCCACCAGCCGAGCGTGCGCCTGCGCGACGCAGGAGCGGCGTCGGACGCGCGGTTCATCGAAGCGGTCCGGGAACTGTTCGGCCTGGAGACCGGCGAAGCCGGCGACGTCCCGGAGCACGCCGACGGCGACGAGCAGAAGGACAAGGTGGCGCGATGAAGGAATCGATCCGAGGCAAACTCGAAACGACCAGGGACCGGTTCGAGGAACTGTCGGGCCTTTTGTCGGACCCGGAGATAATCGGCAACCAGAACCGGTTTCGCGACCTGTCGCGCGAATACTCGCGACTCGAACCGGTCGTCGCGCTGTTCAGGCAATACGAGAGATTGCTCGCAGACATCAAGGCGGCGGAGGAAATGGCCGCCGATGCCGATCGCGACATTCGCGAGATGGGACGTGAGGAACTGGAGACGCTCAACGGGCGGCAGGAGCTGCTGCAAGTCGAATTGCAGAAGGCGCTGATCCCGCGGGAACCCCACGATGACAGCAACGTGTTCCTCGAAATCCGCGCGGGCACCGGGGGCGATGAGGCTGCGATCTTCGCAGGCGACCTGTTTCGCATGTACGCGAAGTATGCGGAGCAGATGCACTGGCCGCTGGAAGTGCTCAGCGAGCGCGAAGGTGAGCACGGCGGCTACAAGGAAATCGTCAGCCGCATCTCCGGCACCGGTATCTACGGCAGGCTCAAGTTCGAGTCCGGCGCACACCGCGTGCAGCGCGTTCCGGAAACCGAATCCCAGGGCCGCATTCACACCTCCGCCTGCACAGTCGCGATCCTGCCCGAGCCCGACGAACTGGAGGAAATCGACATCGCCGTCAGCGATCTGCGCGTCGACACCTACCGCGCCTCCGGCGCCGGCGGCCAGCACGTGAACAAAACCGACTCCGCCGTGCGGCTGACGCACCTGCCGAGCGGCATCGTCGTCGAATGCCAGGACGAGCGGTCGCAGCACAAGAACCGGGCGCGCGCGATGTCACTGCTGCAGGCAAAGCTGCTCGATGCCGAACTGTCGAGGCGCCAGTCGGAACAGGCCGCGCAGAGAAAGCTGCTGGTCGGCTCCGGCGACCGCTCCGAGCGCATCCGCACGTACAACTTCCCGCAGGGCCGCGTCACCGATCATCGGATAAACCTGACGCTTTACAAACTGCAGGAAGTCCTGAACGGCGATCTCGACCAGGTCATCGACCCGCTCATCAGCGAACACCAGGCCGACCAGCTCGCCGCGCTGGCGCATTGACGTGCCGCAGTGGTCGCCCGCAGCGCGGGCTCCTACAGCGGTCGGTTCCGCAGCCTGGCGAAGATCCGGAATAGAAGCCTGTAGGAGCCCGCCCCGCGGGCGACATTTCCACAAAGGTACTGCAAACCCCGAACCTACCCTAACGCCCGGTCGAGGTCCGCCATCAGGTCATCCAGTTCCTCGATGCCTACCGAGAGCCGGATCAGCTTGTCGCTGATGCCGAGCGCCTTTCGTTTTTCGGCCGGCACCGATGCGTGCGTCATGATTGCGGGGTGGTCGACGAGGCTTTCGACGCCGCCCAGACTTTCGGCCAGCGCGAATACTTCGCAGCGTTCCAGAAACGCGCGTGCCTCATCGAGCCCGCCCCTGATGAAGAACGTCACGATCCCGCCGAAGCGCGACATCTGCGACTTTGCCAGCGCGTGTTGCGGGTGCGATGCGAGGCCGGGATAGACGACGCCCTCGACGCGGGCATCGTGTTGGAGCCAGAGCGCGATGGCTTCGGCATTGTTGCAGTGACGTTCCATGCGCACGTCGAGGGTTTTCAGCCCTCGCAGCGCGAGGAAGCTGTCGAACGGTCCCTGGATGGAGCCGACCGAGTTCTGCAGGAATGCCAGCCGTTCGGCGAGTTGCTCATCGCCGGTCACGGCAATGCCCCCGACCATGTCCGAATGCCCGTTCAGGAACTTGGTCACGGAGTGCATCACGATGTCGCAGCCGAACTCGAGCGGCCGCTGCAGGCGGGGCGTGGCGAACGTGTTGTCGGCGACGACGAGAATGCCGCGTTCGCGGGCAAATTCAGTAACGGCACGGAAGTCGACGACCTTCAGCATCGGGTTGCTGGGGCTCTCGATCCAGATCATGCGCGTGTTGTCTCGCACAGCGCGATGCAACGCGGAAGAGTCGGTCAGGTCGACGAACGTGAAGTCCAACCCGGCGCTTCGTCGTCGCACGCGCTCGAACAGTCGCGTGGTGCCGCCGTAGATGTCGTCCATCGCAATGACGTGGCTGCCGGAATCGATCAGCTCGAGGATCGTGCCGGTCGCCGCCATGCCTGAACCGAAGGCAAAGCCGAAGCGCCCGGATTCGAGATCGGCGACGCAGCGTTCGAGCGCCTGCCGCGTGGGGTTTTGTGTACGGGAGTACTCGTAACCCTGATGGACGCCCGGGCTCTTCTGCACGTACGTCGAGGTCGCGTAGATCGGCTGCATGATCGCGCCCGTGGACGGATCGGGGTGTTGCCCCGCGTGTATCGCGCGGGTGCCGAATCCGTCCCTGCGATGTTCCTTGCCGGTTTTCTTGCTCATATGAGGGTCAGCTTTGCTTGCGCAGGTAGTTCAGGACATCCGAGCGCGTAATGAGCCCGAGAAACTGGTCCTTGTCCAGCACCGCCGCGTACGGCTGCACCTGCAGCATCGCCACGAGATTGTTGATGCTGGTGTCCTTGTCGAGCTGGATGAAGGCGGTTTGCATAGCGTCCCTGACAGGACGGTGCAGCAGGTCGGGATGGCCGAACACGAAGCGGATGATCGCGTCCTCCGTCAGCACGCCCACGAGCCTGCCTTCGTCCATGACCGGCAGCTGCGAAAAACCGGCGTTCCGCAGCCGGTTGTGCGCAGTCGTCAGGACGTCGGTAGGGCCAACGGTGATGGTTGCGCGCTGTCCGTGCGGTCGCCCGATCAGGTCGCGCAGGTCGCCAAAGGATTCCCGCTCTATGAAACCCTGGTCCTCCATCCAGAAATCGTTGAACAGCTTGGACAGGTACTTGTTGCCGGTATCGGCAGCGAACGTGACGACGCGTTGCGGCGATTCCTGCTCGCGGCAATACTTGAGCGCCGCCGCCAGCAGCGTGCCGGTGGACGAACCGGCAAGAACCCCCTCGCGCTTCAGCAGCTCGCGCGCCGTGCTGAATGATTCGGCGTCGCTGATACTGTAGGCTTTTTTCACACGGCTGAAATCGGCAATCGAAGGAATGAAATCCTCGCCGATGCCCTCGACGAGCCAGGCCCCCTTTTTGCCGAGTTCTCCCGTGTTGATGTAGTCCGCGAGCACGGAACCGACCGGGTCCGCAAGTATCAGGCGCACGTCCGGGGCGTGCCCGGCGAGATACTTGCTGATGCCGCTGACGGTGCCGCTCGACCCCACACCGAGAACGATGGCGTCGAGATCACCTTCCATCTGCTCCAGAATTTCAGGAGCCGTGGTACGCTCGTGCGCCAGCGGATTGTCCGGATTGCCGAACTGGTTGATGAAATAGGCGCCATGCTCGTCGGCAATGGCCTTGCCGAGGTCCTGGTAGTACTCCGGATGGCCCTTGCCGACGTCGGAGCGCGTCAGGACAACCTCCGCGCCCATTGCGCGAAGGTTGAAGATTTTTTCCTGGCTCATCTTGTCCGGCAGCACGAGGATCAGGTGATAGCCTTTCTGCGCGGCCACGAGTGCGAGACCGAGACCGGTGTTGCCGGCGGTCGCTTCGACCAGGGTATCGCCAGGATGAATATCGCCGCGGCGCTCGGCTTCCTCGATCATCGAGATGCCGATGCGATCCTTGATGGAACCGCCGGGGTTCATCAGTTCGAGTTTGAGGAACAGGCGACAGGGCCCGGTCTCGAAGCGCGTCAGTTCGAGCATTGGCGTGTGGCCGACCAGTTCCAGCACATTAGAAAAAACTGTCATTTGATCGTTGCTGCCGAACGCCGCGAAGTTGCAAGTGAAAGTGCCGCCATACTACGCGAAGCACCAGAGTAGCTCTATGGGCGGACGGCCCGGCGAGCACGGTGGATCGGTAAAGTGAGAATTGACGCAGCCGTGGCAAGCGCCGCGAATCGCCTCCAGCCGGTGAGCGACAGTCCGCGCCTCGACGCGGAGCTGCTGCTCGCCCGCGCGCTCGATCTGCCGCGAAGCTATCTTTTCGCGCATCCCGAGGACGTGCTTGACGACGCGGCGGTGGCGCGCTATTTCGAGGCCGTCGAGCGCCGTCGGGAAGGCCGGCCGCTGGCTCACATCACGGGGGAAAAGGAATTCTGGTCACTCGCGCTTGCGGTCGGACCCGACGTGCTCGTGCCGCGTCCGGAAACCGAACTGCTGGTGGAACTGGCGTTGCGCGACATCTCCCGGCGGAGCGCATGCGACGTGCTGGACCTTGGGACCGGCAGCGGCGCCATTGCCGTGGCCCTTGCAAGGGAACGGCCCGGCGCCCGCATCGTCGCAACCGATCTGAGTTTCGCGGCACTGGCGGTCGCGCGACACAACGCCTCGACACATGGCATCGGCAACATCGAGTTCCTCGAGGGTGACTGGACAGCGCCGCTCCGCGATCATTTGTTCGACATAATCGTCTCGAATCCTCCGTACGTGCGCGAAGACGATCCCGCGCTCCAGGATTTGCGCTTCGAACCCGTGGCGGCGCTGGTGGCGGGCAGGGATGGCCTGGATGCGATCCGCGTTCTCGCGCGCCATTGCGCCAGGCACCTCAAACCGGCCGGGATTCTCCTGCTGGAGCATGGTGCGGACCAGCAGCAGGACGTCGCGCGCATCCTCCACGCGGAAGGCTGGATCGGCATCGAGTGCCTCAGGGACTCGAGCGGCCGACCTCGCGTCACGCGCGCCCGGGCCCCATCGCGCTGAAAAGCACCTTCTTTTCAGACCGGGTGCAAATCCGCAGCCGGCTTTGATACTGTCACGCTTTTTTCACAACCCGGGACATCCATGATTACCATCGAGACGAACCACGGCGACATCGTCGTCGAGCTTTTCGAGAAGGAAGCTCCGCTGAGCAGCGCCAATTTCAGCCAGTACGCGGCAGAAGGCTTCTTCGATGACACCGTTTTCCATCGCGTCATAGCGAATTTCATGATCCAGGGCGGCGGGATGACGGAAAACCTGTCGCCGAAGTCGACGCGGTCGCCGATCAGGAATGAAGCGGCAAACGGCCTGAAGAACGTCCGCGGCACGCTCGCGATGGCCCGTACCAGCCAGGTGGACAGCGCCACCTCGCAGTTCTTCATCAACCTGCGGGACAACGGCTTCCTCGATCATGGAGGCCGCGACTACGGGTATGCCGTATTCGGCAAGGTAACCGAGGGCATGGACGTCGTCGACGCAATTGCCCGGGTCGAGACCGGCCACCGGGCCGGGCACGACGACGTGCCGCTCGGGGCAGTGGTGATCCGGAAAGTCCGCATAGACGGCTAGACCTGTTCAGAAGGAAGACCAGCGTTCGCGCGTAACTGCCGGAATTACCTGGCATCCTCCGAGCCAGGAGAGTAAGCTTTTTGTATTGGGGAGCCGTCCGAATGCTTCGCAGCCTGCACTCTTTCCTAGCCAATCAACCCGCCCGGATCGTTGGTTACCTCGCGTTCGCGCTGGTCATCGTGCTCGCGGGAATCGACAACATTACCGGCTACGAACTTTCGATATCGGTCTTTTATCTCATCCCGATTTCGATTGCCGCGTGGTATGGAAGCCGCCTCATGGGTTACATCGTGAGCGGGCTTTCTGCCGGGACATGGATGATTGTCGAGGCGACTTCATCGATACCGTATTCGCAGAGCTGGATACTTTTCTGGAACAGTGCGGTACGAATGATCGCCTTCGTGATCGTCGCCTACCTGATCGCGGAACTCAGGACACAGCTGCAGCGCCAGGAGCAGCTGGCGCGAACCGATAACCTGACCGGCCTTCTCAATCGCGCGGGATTTTTCGAACGCGCGCAACTCGCCGCAAACGCAGCCTCGAGGTACGGCTATGCGATCGCCATCGCGTACATCGATCTCGACGGTTTCAAGAAAATCAACGACACGCTTGGCCATCTTCAGGGGGACGAGGCGCTCAAAGCGGTCGGAGATATTCTGGGTGGGTCGAGCCGCGACAGCGACGTGGTCGCACGTATCGGCGGCGATGAGTTCGTCGTGCTATTGCCCGATACGACGCTTGCGGGTGCGCATGCCTATTTCGACAAGTTGCACCTCGAGCTTCGGCGCGGAATACGATTGAAGGGGTGGTCGACGCTCGACCTGAGCATTGGCGCTGTCGTGTACGAAGAGGCGCCGTTCGATCTGTTCGACGCGTTACGAGCTGCGGACAACCTGATGTACCGCGCCAAACGGTCCGGCAAGACCGGCGTCGTCATCGAGGGCGCAGCTTCCCCTTCGGCAGCGGCCGTGCTGCGTGCCGCGTCCGCAGATGCATGAACCAGTCGGCTGTTTCCTGACTGACGAAACCTGACCGACTCTGCCCTTAATCACGCGTGGCCTCGCCGGCCGATTCAGGTACCATGCCGCACATAATTTCATAGCTGCGCGGTCAAGGCGGGGGGCACATGCAGGAAATTCTCGATGCGCTGAACGGGATCATCTGGAGCCCCGTGCTCGTTTATCTGTGCCTCGGCGCCGGCTTGTTCTTCTCGGTGCTGACACGCTTCGCGCAAGTACGGCTGTTCAGCGAGATGGTGCGTCTCCTGTTTGCCGGTCGCAGCTCGGCTGCCGGAATTTCTTCATTCCAGGCTCTCGCCGTATCGCTGTCCGGTCGCGTCGGAACGGGCAATATCGCGGGCGTTGCTGCCGCGATCGGCTTCGGCGGTCCGGGCGCCGTTTTCTGGATGTGGGTGGTCGCGTTCCTCGGCGCCTCGACAGCTTACGTCGAGTCCACGCTGGGTCAGATATACAAGGAAGAGGATGAGGGCCAGTACCGCGGCGGACCCGCCTATTACATCGAAAAAGCGATGGGGCAGAAATGGTACGCGTGGATCTTCGCGATCACGACCATCTTTGCGACCGGTATGTTGCTGCCTGGTATCCAGGCGTACAGCATCAGTTCGTCGGTCGAGGTTGCCGTGGGCACCGGACAGCTCATCGACACAGACTTCGGCGCTATAAGCGTCACCAAGATCGTTACGGGTACTGTGGTCGTAACCCTGCTCGGCTTCATCATATTCGGTGGCGTGAGGCGCATTGCGACATTCGCCCAGTTCGCGGTCCCGTTCATGGCAATCGGCTACGTCGTCGCGGCCTGTGTGATCGTGATCCTAAACATAACGGCCTTGCCCGAGATTATCGGCCTCATCTTCAGGGATGCGTTCACTCCGATGGCCGGCGCGGGCGCGGCGATCGGCTGGGGTGTCAAACGCGGCGTCTATTCGAACGAAGCGGGACAAGGCACGGGGCCGCACGCCGCTGCCGCAGCCAATGTCCAGCATCCCGCGCAGCAGGGACTGGTCCAGGCCTTCTCCGTTTACATCGACACGCTTTTCGTGTGCTCGGCTACCGCGTTCATGATCCTGATTACCGGCGCATACAACGTGTACGGCGGCGATGGCGCGCTGATCGTGCAGAACCTTCCCGCCGAGATCGAGGCAAACAGCCCCGCGTTCACGCAGTTTGCCGTAGACAGCATGATGCCGGGCGTCGGCAAGCCGTTCGTCGCGGTCGCGCTGTTCTTCTTCGCGTTCACGACCCTGCTCGCCTATTACTACATCGCAGAAACCAACGTCGCGTACATACGCCGTACGATCAAGATTCCGGGGATGATCTTCCTACTCAAGGTCGTGCTGATGGCGTCCGTGTTCTACGGCGCAATCCGGACGGCGAACCTCGCCTGGGCCCTGGGGGACATGGGCGTCGGACTGATGGCGTGGCTCAACATCGTCGGCATACTGATCATATTCTTCATGGCGAAGCCCGCGATCAAGGCGCTGCGCGACTACGAAGCGCAACGCAAGCGCGGCGTCGAGAAGTACACATTCGATCCCGAGGCACTCGGCATTCGCAACGCGGATTTCTGGAGCGACAAGAACCGCGAAAAGTGAGTCATGCGGCTGCGGAGCGGTCGTAACCCAGGATCGGGGACAACCACTTTTCCACCTCCGCCACCGACAGTTTCTTGCGCGCGGCGAGAGACTCCACCTGGTCCCGCCCGACCTGCCCAACCGAAAAATAATGCGAATCCGGATGCGAGAAGTAGAAGCCGCTGATCGCCGCTGTCGGGACCATTGCGTAGGATTCCGTCAGGCTGAGACCAATGGAAGCCTCAGCGTCCAGCAACTGCCAAAGGCGGCCCTTTTCCGTGTGGTCCGGGCAGGCGGGGTAGCCGGGCGCGGGACGGATGCCGCGGTACTTTTCGTCGATCAGTTCGCGGTTCGTCAGGCGTTCTTTCGCGTCGTACCCCCAGAACTCCTTCCGCACCCGCTCGTGCAGGTATTCGGCGAGCGCTTCCGCCAGCCGGTCTGCCAGCGCTTTGAGAATGATGCTGCTGTAGTCGTCGTGGTCCGCTTCGAAGCGCCGCACGTGTTCGTCGATGCCAATGCCGGCGGTCACTGCGAACGCCCCGATGAAGTCCTCGAGACCGCTTCCCGCCGGCGCGATGAAATCAGCCAGGCAATCCTGGGCCATGCCGGACGGTTTCCCGCGCTGCTGGCGCATGTGGCAGAGCCTCAACGACGGTTTCCCCCGGGTATCGTCTTCGTAAACCAGGATATCGTCATCGTCGACGGAATTGGCGGGGAAAAAACCGAACACCGCGCGCGCCTCCAGCCAGCACTCATCGATAATCCGCTCGAGCATCGCGTTTGCGTCTTCGTACAGCGGGCGCGCTGCGCCGCCCACCGTCGGATCGCTCAGGATGTCGGGAAACTTGCCGTGAAACTCCCACGCGTTGAAAAACGGCATCCAGTCGATGTAGTCGCGGAGAGTCCGCAGATCGACATTCTCGAGAACCCGCCGACCGGTAAAGGCGGGTTTCGGCGGCGTGTAATTCGCCCAGTCGCACCGATGCTTCCTCTCGCGCGCCTGCGCCAGTGAGAGCTGCGGCGCCAACCGGGTTTTTCCTGCGTGGCGTTCGCGCCGCGCC
>Ga0302046_10005271_pt1 | contig 11420 bp, 6 predicted proteins | sample RVTome_11_FD_200261 | JGI IMG/M metagenome (GOLD analysis project Ga0302046, IMG submission 200261) | Soil microbial communities from uranium-contaminated site in the Upper Colorado River Basin, Wyoming, United States - RVT147D111 (version 2) ... | reverse complement strand
CTGGCCGCCGTGCCCGTAACGGCGCAGGTCGAACAAGTCGGCGGCGCTGCCGCCTATACGGAGGAGGGGGCCGTTTCCTGCCTGACCTGTCACGGCGCGGACGACGAACACCCGGCGCAGGCCATCCTGGCGACGCCACATGCGGTGACGGGAGACGCGAACTCACCGTTCGGAGAAGGCGCGCACCAATGCGAAACCTGTCACGGCCCCAGCGAAGCGCACCTGTCCAGGCTCGACGACGGCACGCGCCCGCCTGTCGATTTCGTCTTCGACCCCGAGACAGCGGCCGCCGAGCGGTCCGCGGTTTGCCTGGACTGTCACCAGGACCAGGCCCGCTTCCACTGGCCCGGCAGCACGCACAATATCGAAGGCCTTGCCTGCGACAACTGCCACACGATCCACCAGGTCAACGACCCGGTGCTGGCGCTGGAGACGCAGTCCCTGGTGTGTTTCGACTGCCACCAGGAACAGCGAGCGCAGTTCATGCGCCAGTCGCGCCATCCTGTGCAGGCGCAGTCGGCTGCCTACTCGCATACCGGGCTCATGTCCTGCACGGATTGCCACAACCCGCATGGCAGCGCGGCTCCTGCCATGTTGGTGCAGGGCACGATCAACGATACCTGTTATGAGTGCCACGCCGAGAAACGGGGGCCGTTCCTGTGGGAGCACGCGCCTGTGCGAGAAGACTGCACCAACTGCCACGTCCCCCATGGCTCGAACTACCAAAACCTCTTGTTCGCCCGCCAGCCGTGGATGTGCCAGCAGTGCCATGCGGCCGCCTTTCATCCCAGTGGCGTTTACAGCGGCACGGGCATCCCGCCGGATGGCGCGGACCAGCGAATTCTCGGTAAACAATGCCTGAACTGTCATTCGCAGATCCACGGCACCAACCACCCGTCGGGCATTCGCTTGACGCGATGACGCCATGTGAAAGGTAACGGAGACCTTCGATGAACGGATTGGTGAGACAGTGCCTTGGAATCGTGATGATCCTGGCCCTGCCGTTCAGTTGCTGGGCCCAGGATGAAGATCCTTTTGCCCTGGAAGGGGTGGAGGAAGAGGTCACGCAAGAGCAGCCTGTGATCGAGGACGAGGTGACGGTCGGTGCCTATTACCTGGACGACGATGCCTTCCGTTACGGCAAATACACCGGTCTGACGGACGAAGGGGTCGAGCCATTGATCGATTTCAGAATCGATGAGCGGCCGCAATGGGACAGCGGCGATACCCGCCGCTGGCACCTGGAGGGTTGGCGCCTGGGGCTGGATTCGCGCCGTCTCGAATATGCATGGCAGGACCAGGGCGTTCAAGCCTTCTCAGCAGAATACCGGCAGATCCCCAACAACCGGATCGGCGACGGTGTGACGCCATACCGCGGCGTTGGCGGCGACACACTCGCGCTGGCCCCGGGATGGGCGATCGAGCCGGGCTCGTCGAGTACCGAGGGATTTATCAATCTGTCGCCGAGCCTGGCTAAACTCGAGGTCGACACCGAGCGCAAGCGTCTGGATCTCGCGTACGAGCGCAAGCTGGGCAAAGCATGGGGTTTCAACATCGACTACAAGCATGAAACCAAGGACGGCACCCGCACGATTGGCGCCCTATTCGGATACAACGGAGGTAATCCCCGCAGCGTGATCCTGCCGGCCCCCGTGGATTACGTATACGACAACGTCGAAGCCATGTTCACGTTCGGAACCGCGCGGCTGCAGGCGGGCTTCGGCGTTTACCTTTCGTTCTTCAGCAACGATGAAACCGCGCTGATCTGGCAGAACGCCTACGGCCGGCAATCGCAATGGGACGAGAGCGTCCACTACCCAGACGCACAGGGGCGCCTGGCCCTTGAGCCGGACAACAGTTACCGGCAGTTCAAGGGCTACGCGGGCTTCAATTTCTCACCCACCACGCGGCTTACGGCCGACCTTGCCATCGGGACGATGGAACAGGACGAACCCCTGCTCAGCTACACCATCAACCCGCAGCTCGAGGTGCATACCCCGGTGCCCCTGGCAAACGCGGATGCCCAGATCGACACCACCCTGTTGAATGTGCGCTTCACGGCGCAGCCCTTGCGACGCCTCGGCCTGGCGGTCAACTGGAATTATGACGACCGCGACAACCAGACGCCGCGGGCGGTCTATCCGTACATCGGCGGGGATTCACAGGATCAGCGGCCTTACGAAGAAGGTCGGATCAACCTGCCCTACAGCTATGAGCGCAGCAAGGCCGACGCCATCGCCACCCTGCGCCTTGGTGGGCGCGCCCGGATCAAGGGCGGTGTGGAATATTCGGACATCAGCCGGGAGTATTCCGAGGTGGCCGGAGCCGACGAGTGGGCCTGGGTGGGCGGTATCCGGATCAATCCCTTCGAAACCACGAGTTTCAGCTTCGACGTCCGCAGTTCGAGCCGCGACGTCGATGCCTACGTCGACAACCTGCCACTGATCGAGTCGCACCTACCCGGCACCTTGGAGGAAGATGAATTCGAAAATCATCCCCTGCTGCGCAAATACTTCCTGACCGGCCGGGATCGCGATGAATACCGGCTGCGGGTGGACTTCTATCCGAATCCACAGGTCAACCTCGGCCTCTCGGCCAGCCGTTTCGATGACGATTACGACGACGGCTTCTTCGGCCTCAACGAAGCCGAAGTTAGCGCAGTGAGCTTCGATGTTGGCTGGTACCCGCGCGAGCACGTCTCTCTCCTGGCTTACTACACCATGGAGGAGTACGACGCCTCCCAGTCGAGCCGCAGCTTCGGCAACGCGGCAGCGGCAGCCGACCCTGAGCGCGACTGGTTCGCCGACAGCAGCGACGATGTCGATACCTGGAACCTGTCGTTAACTTTTTCGGAAATTGGCGCCGACCGCGGCTGGAAGGGATTCGAAATCGGCTTTGATTACACGCTCTCGGACGTCAGCAGCCTGATCGATGTCACCGCGACCACCCTTGAGACGGCACCCTTGCCCGAACTGAACACCGACATGAGCTCGGTCAGCGCCTGGGCCCGCTTCAACGTCGGTGAACATGCCAGCGTGCGCATGGCCCTGGAGGCAAGCGACCTGGAAACGACGGATTTCGCGCTGGACGACGTTGACCCTGATACCCTGTCGAACGTGCTCCTGCTGGGCAACACTGCCGCCAACTACGATGTGATCCTGGTCACGGCTGCCTTCACCTACCGATTCTGAGAAAAGTCGCGCTCATCCGGTAACGGTCGGACGCTTAACCCGCTGTAAGAAAGCCGAATTGAGTTGCCACACAGCCGGGCCCTCTCGAGCGGGGTTCCACGCCGTCGAGGGATGCAATCCTTCCCGAAAATCGCCAATATACTCAGCCAAGTCCCTACATTCGGACCGGATTATTCATGAGAAAAGCCGTCGCGTCGGTTGCGGCCCTGCTGCTGGGCGTGGCCATCCTGCTGGCCGGTCAGGGCTTGCAGATCGTGCTCCTGCCCGTGCGCGCGACGCTGGAGCAGTTCTCGGCATTCGGCGTGGGCTACATCGGTGCCTCTTATTTCCTGGGCTTCACCTTCGGCTGTTGGAAGGGCGCCGAACTGCTGCGGCGGGTGGGTCACGTGCGCGCCTTCGCTGCCATGACGGCGATTGCTTCCGCCGTGCCGCTGCTCCACGGCCTGTGGGTGAACCTGTGGACCTGGGGGATCATGCGTTTTGCGACCGGCTTTTGCTTCGCGGTGCTGTACGTGGTGATCGAGAGCTGGCTCAACGAGCGCTCCACGGACGAAAACAGGGGCACGGTCTTTTCGGTGTACATCGTCATCAATATGACGATGATCGCCGTCGGCCAGCAGTTGCTGCTGCTGGGCGATCCTTTGGATCTCAACCTGTTCGCGGTGGCTTCCATGGTGGTCTCGCTGGCGGCCGTACCGGTGCTGATGTCGCGCGGCGAGGAGCCCCGGCAAGTCGAGGAGAGTCACTTCAACCTGCGGCTGCTGTACCAGAACTCGCCAAGCGGCATGCTCGGCAGCTTCACATCCGGGGTGACCAACGGCGGGTTCTGGGCCTTGGCGCCGGTGTTCGCCGTTGCCGCGACCCAGGACGTGAACATGGCGGCCTGGTTCATGACCGCCGGAGTCCTGGGCGGTGCGGTTGGCCAGTGGCCGCTTGGCTGGTGGTCCGATCACGTCGACCGCCGCATCGTCCTCATCACGTCGTGCGCGGTCGCCAGCGGGGTGGGCCTCGCATTGTGGCAACTCGCGCCCCATATCGGACCCCTGGGAATCCTCGGACTGGGATTCGGCTGGGGGGCGCTGGCTTTCCCGGTGTACTCGGTTTCGGTGGCGCAGGCCAACGACCGGGCCGTCCCCGGCACCTTCGTGATGATTTCCAGCGGCCTGCTGCTGATGTACGGCGTCGGTGCGGTGATCGGCCCCTTGCTTTCTGCAGGGGTGATGACGCTGTTGGGAGACGGGGCCTTGTTCCTGTTCGCCGCATTCGGCCACCTGGTTTTGGCGGTGTACGTGACGGCCCGCATGCGGGCCGAAAAGGAAGTCGAGGAGGTCGAGCACACGGAGTTCAGCGAGGCCCTCACCTCGGCCCTGACGACTTCGCCGGTGTACAGCAAGAAGGTAGATCATGAGTGAAGTGATGGAGATGAATGACACAACGCGAACGCTTCGGCGCACCATTCGAAGCATTGAGACATCCGACGGCGCGGGCGTGAAGTTGCGCCGCAGCATCGGGGCTTCCCAGGGCCTGCGGCTCGACCCTTTTCTGATGCTGGACGAGTTCGGTACCGAGAATCCGGACGATTACATCGCCGGCTTTCCCTCGCACCCGCACCGCGGCTTCGAAACGGTCACCTACATGATCGACGGTCACATGCGCCACCAGGACCACCTGGGCAACATTGGCGAGCTCAAGAGCGGCGGCGTGCAATGGATGACGGCGGGGCGCGGCGTGATCCACTCGGAAATGCCGCAGCAGGAGCGCGGGCGCATGCGGGGCTTCCAGCTATGGATCAACTTGCCGGCCAGGGAAAAGATGAAGCCCGCCGGCTACCGTGACATCCCGGCCGAGGAACTCCCCACGGCAGACCTGCCCGGCGGGGTTTCCTGCAAGGTCATCGCGGGGCGCCTCGACCTCGATGGCCAAAAGCTTAGCGGCCCGATCAACGGCGAGGAAGGGGCCATGGCCACTGATCCCTTGTTCGTCGATTTCACGCTGGATCCCGGCGCCGGCGTTGACCTTCCGCTAACGGCCGGCCACAACGCCTTCGTGTATGCCTATGAGGGCGAGGTCACGGTGGGCGATACGCCGCTCGAGCGGCAGGCGGCCGGCGTCCTCAGCGACGGCGATCAGCTTCAGCTCAAGGCGGGCCAGCAGGGCGCGCGCGTCATCGTGCTGGCGGGCAGGCCGCTGGGCGAGCCGGTGGTTCAGTACGGGCCCTTCGTGATGAATACGCGCGAGGAAATCGAAAAGGCCCTCGATGACTACCGCCGCGGGCGCCTGACGGACTGATCCCCATGGGGGCGGGCGTGGCCTGACTTGATCACCACGATCCTACGAGCATTGGCTTTGTCGACGGTCCTGCTGGCCGCCATGTGGTCCGGCAGCCTGTGGGTCTACGACCGCGAGAAGATGAGCGACGCCCTTGAATGGCGATGGGCGGAGCTTAACGGGGAAGCCCTTTACGCCTGGCCGTTCGATTCGCCGACCGAAATTACCCACGGCCATGGCCTCGGCGAATTCACCTGGTCGGAGGGCTCGCTCAGCGGCGAGTATTCCGACCCGTACTTCTACCTCAACCTCGAAGGCCGTTATATCGACGCCGGGCGGTTCACGCAGGTTCTCATCCGGCTGTGGAGCGAGGACGAGGATGCCATGCTGCTGTTCCACCAGCAGATGCGCGAGGATCAGATTCACGCCAGCAAGCCGATCCCCGTCGCTGCGGGCTGGCAAACTTTGACGATCTCCCTGCCGGCGATCGCGTGGCACGTTAAGGACCTGGCCGATCCGGACCAGGCGGTGCGGGATTCGAACTGGGGTGGAGCCCAGAGCGTGGTGTCGGCCCTGCGCATCGACCCGGTCGAGGAGGGGGCCTTCGAGGTCGACTGGATCGAACTGGAAGATCCGGGGAGCCGGCCCAAGCCGGTGGGAGATATCGAGACTTTCGAACGCCTCGATGACGAGCTCTTCGAGCGGATGCGCCGTGAACCAGACAGGACGTGGCACATCGCCGATGAAAATTGGCTGCACACCCCGGAAACTGCCCACTGGACGCGACAGAAGATCGCCGGGGAATTTCCTTCGGCCATCCTCTTTCCGCGGCCGCCCAGCGACGAGCAACTGGCCTACCCGCCGTTCGAAGCAGGCCCGCTTTCCGCCTTCATCCCGGCCAGTTTCTTCATTGCCGCCCTGCTGTTCCTGGTGGTGCGGGATCAAGTCCCGCCGCCCGGGCGATCGATCGTCGCGGTCATCGCGCTGGTGATCCTGGTTGAGGCTTACATCTACTGGATGCCGAGCCTGTCCAGCTTGTGGCGCGTCTTGATGGCGATTCCGTTGCTCGGCGCGGTGTGGGAGCTGGCGCCAAAATCCCCGCCCCGTTTTCTGCCGGGAAATGCCCGCGCCTGGCTGCTGGTCTCGCCGGTGCTTGCTTTTTCGGTGCTGATCCTGTTCCTGGCGCCTTACCAGGGCCAGCAGCACTATTCCTTGCTGGAGACCCTCGGCAGTTATTTCCTGTGGGCGCTGTTCCAGCAGTTTGTGGTCGCCGTGTTGATTTTGGAGCGCCTGAAACCCGTGCTGGGCCCAATGAGCATCATCGTCTGCGCTGCCGTGTTCGGATTCCTGCACTTCCCGAACTTCGCCCTGATGGCGGCCAGCTTCCTGCTGGGAATCGGCTTGCTGCACATCTACGAGCGGCACCAGAACCTGCTGGCCATCGCGGCGGCGCAGGCTTTCCTGGCGGTCAGCTTCAACACCATCGCGCTGCAGTACTTCTGGCTCTCGCGTACCATCGGGCCGGCGTTCACCATTGCCCTGTAGTGATCACTTGCGCCCTGAGTTGGGCCTGCCCGGCTACTTCAACAGTGCCGTCAGGCCGACGCCGATGAAGGTCGCGATGGCGTAGCCGAACAGCCCCACCAATATTCCCGGCGCAATCAACGGCCGCCAACCCCTGCTCGCCGCCAGCGCCGCCGCCGGGGCCGGCCCCAGGATGCAGGCATTGGAGGCGATCATGACCTCGGCCAGGTCGAGCCTGAGCAGCCTGCCCACGGCAACCATCAAAACGAGATGCACCGCCACCATCACCAGGATGAACATCAGGATGGGGAAAGCCGCGCCGGCCACCTCCGCGAGGTTCGCGCCCGCGCCGATGGCGACGAAGAAGACGTACATGAACAGCGTACCCACCTCGAACTCCGAGGAGACGTGACGCAGAAGCGGCTTGGCAAAGTTGGCCACCAGCAGCGACAGCGCGGTGACGATCAAAATGAACAGCGATTCGATGGCGAAGATAGACGCCAGCCAGGCGCTCGCGGCACACAGGGCGAGGCTGATGGCCAGGCCGTTGGCGATATGCAGCAGGCGGAAGGCCGGCGCTTCGACGTCCACCTCGGAACCAAGCCTGTCAGCCGGGGTTACTTCCTTGGTGCCGAAGTACGGCGATGGCATGGCATTTCTGACAAATCGCATCGCCGGAAGCAGCATCAGCAAGATCAGGAACAGCACTGCACCTGCGGCATCCGCCGAAAGCCCGGCGACGTAGATGGACGACTCCTTGATCCCTACTGCTTCAGCGGTAGCGACGAAATTCAGCGAGCCGCCGATGTAACTGGCCGTCACCGTGCCGGCAATCTCGGGCTCCAAAGGCCCCATGTCGATCACGAACACACCGACCAGCGCGCCGACGAAAGTGGCGCCGGCGGCGACCAGGAACACACCCAACATGGTCCCGGATTCGGAGAAGATGGTGCGGAAATCGGCGCGCATCAGCAACAGCGGGATCGCCATCGGCACCAGCAGGCCGCCGATGGTGTCGTAGACGGGCGCCGTGTGCGGAATGAGCCCGAGATTGGAGGCCGCCATCGCGATTGCCAGCAGCAGCAAGGGCCCGCCGATCTTCTGACCCCACGGCTTGGCCTCGGCCCACAGGCTGAAAGCCACGATGACCATGATCGCGGCGCTGAGGGCGAAGGTCTGGTCGGGGCCTATGAGCGGCATCGCGGGGAGCTTACATGAAAAGGGCCTGAAACCAGGCCCTTTCCTGAATGCCGAACTGGCGGACGCGTGCTATCGGAAATTCCACCTGATGACGGCGCCGTAGGTGCGCGGGCGCGTCGGCACGCCGTTGGAGGGGCCGACGAAGCTTGAGCCGAAACTCACCCACGCCCATTCATTCAGAGCATTGGTCACGTAGAAGGCGAAGTCGAATACCCCTGCCGTGAAACCGGCGCGTAAATCGACCAGGCTGTAGCTGTCGAGTACGACACGCGGGTTCGATCCCATGCGGAATACGCCACCCGCGTCGGTATAGCCGGGGAAGCCGACCGGCATGTCATCCTTGTAGCGCCAGGCCAGGCCGGCGTAGGCGGGCAATTCGCCCAGGTTGAAGCGGTAGTCGAAATCCAGCACGCCCTGCCACTCGGGGCTGCTGGGAAGCTGCTCACCGTCACGGCCGCCGAGATCGGGCTCGTCGGCGGCGAGTTCGGCGTTGGTATAGGACAGCGCCGTCGTGATGGTCAGCGCATCGGTGGCGGCGTAGCTCAATGAGGCCTCGGCGCCGCGACTGCGGGCCTTGTCCGCGTTGCCCGACACGTTCACGCCGCCGATGGTGACGTTGATGATGTAGTCCTCCCAGTCGATGTAGAAGACTGCCAGGTCATAGTTGAGCCGCCCGTCGGCCGATTCACCCTTCATCCCGAACTCATAGCTCCACAGCGAATCCGGCTCGAAAAACTGGTTGGTGAGGGGATTGCCCGCGGGGTCGAGGATGAGGAAGTTTGCGCCGCCGGGGCGGTAGCCGCTGGCGACGCGGGCGTAATACGAGGTGAGGTCACCGGCCCGGTAGCGGAGGTTGAACAGGTAATTGTCGACGGTGTCGCTGATCTCGGTGAGCGGCAGCGGGGCGATCAGGGGGCCAATGGTGTCAAGCTTCACGTCATTCGAGTAGTCCGCGTAACGGATGCCCAGGCTGCCGTCGAGCCTGTCCGTGAAATACCAGGTGCCGGTGGCGAACAGCGAAGTTTCCTCGTAGGTGGACGGGAAGTCCGCGAAATAGAAACCCGGCTCCGGGGGTATGGTGTCGAGCCGCTGGGTATTGTGGCCGTCCTCCTTGGTGTAGTAGGCGCCCGCGATCCACTCGAATTGCTGATTGGACTCCGAGGTCAGCCGCAATTCGTGCGTGTCCTTCTCAAAGCCGAGGTCGCCGACGAACAGCGCCTGGGTGTGGGGCGCGTTGGCGGGGAAGAAGAGGTCGGCGAAGCTGGCGAACGGATTCGTGAGATCCATCGTCTGGACGAAGGTCATCTCCTGCTGGCTGCCGGCGTAGGTCAGGGTGGCGAAATCGAAATCGTAATTGACCGTCATGCCGAGCAATTGCGCTTCGTATTCGCTGGGATTGATGTCGGGCGCGCCGTTCTGGTAACGCCCGAACCATGGCTCGGCCGCGCCGATACCAGGCAACAGCATGTCCTGGGCGTAGTTGGCCTGCACCGTAGCAAGGCCATCCTGCGTGGACTTCTGATAGAGGCCCAGGAACTCGATTTCGAGGTTGTCGGTCGCCGCCCACAGCAGGCTGCCTGAGCCGCCGTAATACTCGTAATCGTCCCAGTTGTCCCTGGGGATGGCGACGTTGTCGATGTAGCCAGTCTTCTCCTTCCAGAAGCCGGTCAGGCTGATGCCGAGCCTGTCCTGTGCCAGCGGGCCGTTCATGTTCACCCGGTACAGCTGGTTGAACCCGCCGCCGTCGGTGTCGGACAGGTCCGCCGAGAGGCTGCCGGTCCATTCATCCAGCGACGGGTCCCGGGTGTTGAATTTCAGAATTCCACCCATGGCGCTGGCGCCGTACAGCGTGCCCTGCGGGCCCTTGATCACGTCGAGGGTTTGCAGGTCGAGCAGCGTCGCATCCAGAGGCGTGGGGCTGGTGTACACGGTTGAACTGCCGAACGGAATCTCGTCGATGTAGCTCGTCACGCCCGCGGCCAGCACTGAATTGATCCCGCGGATGTACACGGAGTTGAAGAACGAGCCTCCAGAGCTGATCACCGAAACGCCGGGGACATAAGGCAGGATATCGGCCAGGCCGGTGAGGCCCGCATCCGCGAATTCCCGGGGATCGATCACCGCGACGGCGAGCGCAACGTCCTGCAGCGCTTCCTCGCGCCTCGAGGCGGTGACGACCACTTCCTCGAGCAGCCCAACGGAATCCTCGTCCGTTGTCTGGTCCTGCGCAAGCACGCCGGGGGCAATGAGGCCGCCGGCCAAGGAAATGAAAAGGAGATTAATGGCGAAAAGCAGATTCTTCGTTGACTTGTGCATCGTTGTGCCCGGCCTGTTTCAGAACTGGCATACCCTTTCGAGCCGTGGTCCGCCCTTGACCGGCCCTCCGTCGGTAATGTTAATCGGATCGGCCGAAAACCTAATAGTCAGATTCGGCTATTTATTGTGCAGATTCGGTGACAACGGCGGCGGGGAATGCCGCTCCCTCAGTCGACGCGGGAGTGCCGCCACTCCTTCGGGCTGCAATCGTTGAGACGCCGGAAGGCACGCGAGAACGCCGAATGGTCCTCATAGCCGACGATGTCGGCGATCTCGGAGATGGAATGCCGGTTCTCCCTCAACAGAAGCTTGGCGGCCTCCATTCGTTTACCGATGCAGTACTGCATCACCGTAGTGCCGTTGAGGGTTTTGAAGCCGCTTTTGAGCTGGGTTTCCGAGATGGCAAGTTGCTGCGCCAGGTGGGGAAGCGCAGGCGGGTTGGCGTACTCCATGTTGAGGACGGTGCGGGCCTTGCGGATCTTCTCGCCGTAAGGCAGGTCGAGATCGAGCGGGTGCTGGTCCGGGAGGTTCTGGCTGTTTTTCAGGATCTGCAGCGCGGCGCACAGCAGTTCGTCGAACTTGGCGCACATCCAGTGCCCCAGCAAGGTGCCCGAAACCGGCAGGTGGAAGCATGACCAGATGGCGTCGCGGTGGACCTCCTCGAGGAAGAAAACCCGCTGGCGCGGCTTTTTGTAGCGTCCTGCCAGGATTTCCATCAGCCAGTTGGGATAGGCGTCGCGCGACTCGCCCATCCGCTCCAGCACATTGGACAGGGTAGTGTGGACAACGACGTGGCGGATGGGCACGTGGGTCTTGGGCAGCCGGTAGGTGGTCTCCTTCCTGGGTATGGCGGAGACGATCAGGGCCGGGCCAAGGTCGTGTACGTGCTTGCGCTTGCCGAGGAACTCCGATCGCTTGACC
>Ga0302046_10005270_pt1 | contig 11420 bp, 7 predicted proteins | sample RVTome_11_FD_200261 | JGI IMG/M metagenome (GOLD analysis project Ga0302046, IMG submission 200261) | Soil microbial communities from uranium-contaminated site in the Upper Colorado River Basin, Wyoming, United States - RVT147D111 (version 2) ... | reverse complement strand
GTCCACTCGCCGATACCCTTGATCGAGGTGATCCGGGCCACGAAGGCCGCCTCGTCCTGCGCGTCGTCGAAGTCGAGGTCTCCGGCGAGCACCATGCGCGCGAGCGATCTTATGGCCGAGGCGCGGCTGCCGATCACGCCGATTTCCTCGAGCGGTGCCTTGGCAAGGCGTCTGGGCGTTGGGAACAAGAGGGCAGGACCGCCGCTGCGCGCGTCGTGCGCTGACTCGAGCGGCTCACCGTACGCTTCGGCAAGCCTGCCGGCCAGGGTGGTCGCGCCTGCCACCGATACCTGCTGGCCGAGGATCGCGCGGACGGCCAGCTCGAAACCGTCCCAGGCGCCGGGCACGCGGATCCCGGGCAGGGATTCCAGACGCCGTGCGAGCAGGCGGTCGCGAGCCAGCGCGCGGGCGATGTCGTCGACCGGGGCGTCGAGGTCCAGCATGGTCCGGGCCCGCTGCACGGACTGGAACAGATTGGCGGTGGTGACGCCGTGAAGGGTCATCCGCAGCCGGTCGCGGCGCGGCTCGGGGCAAATTTCAATCATGCCCTTCGAGTCGCCGAAAGCGACCGTGCGGCGGTAGCTGTCGGCTTCGACGACCTCCACGCCCGGGGTTGCCCGCGGGGCCAGGTAAGCAAGCAGGGCCGGCCAGTCGAATGGCTGGCGATAGGACAGCGTCACCGACATCGCGGCGCCGTCCTCCGATGGTAATTCTTCGCGAAGTTTTCGCAGCGCACCGGGGGCGCGCCCGTAACTGTTCAGAAAGGCGTCGTTGAAGCGGCGGATGCTCCCGTAACCGGCGGCTTCGGCCACCCGGCTGAGCGGCAGGCGGGTGTCGTCAATCAGTCGCTTGGCGAAATGCAAACGCTGCGTTTGGGCCACGGTCTGCGGGGAAGCGCCGAGGTGCTTGCGAAAAAGACGCCGCAGGTGGCGGCTGGTGACGCCGAGGCGGTCGGAGAGGGACTCGATACTGCCTTCGTCCAGCGCCCCGTTGGCAATCAGGCGCAGCCCGCGCTGGACGGTGGTCGAAGTGCCCGCCCAGGCCGGCGTGCCCGGCGCGGTCTCCGGCCGACAGCGCAGGCAGGGCCGGTACCCGGCCTCGGCCGCCGCCGCGGCGGTGGGAAAGAAGGAGACGTTCTCCGACTTGGGGGGGTTCGCCGGGCAGATGGGGCGACAGTAGATGCCCGTTGTCCTGACGCCGATAAAAAAGCGCCCGTCGAAGCGCGGGTCCCGCGCCAGCCTGGCGCGTTCGTAAATTTCATTTTGTGTGCTTGCCATGACGCAGGAGTATACTGCGCCCGGCGACCTGAACTGGCCAGAATCGGACCTTTATTGGTGGGCGATCAGGGCACCAGTTTCAAGGCATCGTCAAGGGCCGCGATGAGGTCCTCGGCGTCCTCGAGGCCGACCGACAGCCGCACGAGGCCGTCGATGATGCCAACGCGGCGGCGTTCTGATTCCTCCACCGCGGCATGGGTCATTGTGACCGGGTGCGTGATGAGGGACTCCACAGCGCCCAGGTTCTCGGCCAACGACCACAGCTTGATGTTGTCCATCAGAATCTTGCCCGCGTTCAGCCCGCCTTTGACCTCGAACCACAGCATGGCGCCGTACCCCGTTGCCTGGCGGCTGGCCAGCGAATATTGGGGGAAGGTGGGTAGCCCGGGGTAGCGGACCTGCTCGACCTTGGGGTGGGCTTCGAGGAACTCCGCGATGTCCATGGCGTTGGCCGACTGACGGTCCATGCGGATCGACAAGGTCTTGATGCCCTGCATGGTGAGCCAGGCGACCTGCGGCGACATGATGCCCCCCGAGCTGTTCTGCAGGAAGCGCACCGCTTCCTCGTGTTCTTTGGTGTTGCTGATCACTGCGCCGCCGACGGTGGCGTTGTGCCCGTCCATGTATTTCGTGGTGCTGTGGATCACCAAGTCGGCGCCCAACTCCAGCGGCAGCTGGTAGTAGGGCGTCAGGAACGTGTTGTCTGTCGCGTGGACCACGCCTGCTGCGCGGGCAATTTCCGAGATCGCCGCAAGGTCGGTACATTTCATCGTGGGGTTGGCGGGCGTTTCCGTGAAGATCAGCCGCGTGTTCTCCTTCACAGCCTTCTTGACCTCCTCGGGCTTCGAGCTGTCCGCAAAGGTGAATTCCACGCCGAAGCGTTTCAGGACCTGGGTGCACAGGCGGTAGGTGCCGCCGTAGGCCACGTCGGAAACGATGGCGTGATCGCCCGAGTTCAGGAAGGCCAGGAACACCGCCTGGATGGCGGCCATCCCCGTCGTGAATGCCGAGCAAGCGACGCCCCCTTCGAGATCCGTGAGCTTGGCCTCAAGGGCCGCGACGGTCGGGTTGGCGGAGCGGGAATAAGAATAGCCGCGCGAAAGGTACTCATCGACCGAAGGCTGAACGAAGGTGGTGCTCTGGTAGATCGGCGTCAATATGGACCCCGTGACGGGATCGGGCGTAACGCCGGCGTGAATCTGCCTGGTGGAAAAGCCCATGAAAAATCTCCTTTCGATTTTGTGCCTATTTGGTGACGATTTTCGCGTTCCCAAGCGGTATCATGGGCATCGCATCGACAGGGGAGCCCGTTCGATGAGGAGGATATTCAAGGACAACCCGCTGCTCGCGGTCAGCATCGCCCTGCCGGTGGCGGTCGTGCTCCTGTTCGCCGGCGCCACCGCGATCCCGCGACTGCTCACCGACCCGCCGGCCCACGATCTTATGCTCACGGTAGAGCAAGGCGATACTTCGAGAGTACTTCCGGTTCGCGTGATCCTCGGCGTAGAAGATCACCGAGTAATTGCGCGGGTGGCGAAACTCGAACCGTACCAGCAGGGCTACCTGCCGCGGCTGTTTCGTTACGACCACGCCAGCGGCTCGGTGCGCGAGATCAACATCCCGCTGCCGGCCGAAGCAGCATCCCTCGAGAACGGCCATGAGATCGAGATCCCCGAGCTGGAGGGGCTGCGCGTCAGCTCGGACTTGCGGGCGCCCGACGGCTATGAATTTCGTGGCCGAAACGACCATCGCGGTCTGATGATGGAGCTGTTCGGCAGCGCGGGCAGCAATCGCAGGATCACCGTCTCCAAGAGCGGAGCGGTCGTTCCCATACGCCTGCCGCAAAGCGATTTCGGGTACTACGGCGCCAATTTCCTGGGCTGGGTCATCGGCGAAGAGGGGTGACCATGGAATCCCGGCAAAAGGCGCTCGACCGAATCGTCGCAGTGGCGCGTGACCACGGCTTCAGCACCAACGAAATCGCGGCCGCGCTCGAAGCATCAAGAGGATCCCCAGAGACACGCTCCACCAACCTGCTCGGCAGAATCCTCGGCACGCTGGGCGGCATTTTCGTGTTCGCCGGCCTGGGCGTGTTCATCGCCATGAACTGGGATGCCATGAATACCGCCGCGCGCATCGTCATCACCCTCGGATCCGGAATTGCGGCGCTCGCCATGGCACTGGTTGCCTCGAAAGACGATCGCGGGCAGCGCTTCAAAACGCCCCTATTCCTGATGGCGGCCTTGTTGCAGCCGACCGGCATCCTGGTGGCCCTCAACGAATTCTCCAGCGGCAGCGACTGGCGTTATGCAGCGCTGGTGACGGCCGGGATGATGGCACTCCAACAGGGATTGGTGTTTCGGGTCCGCCGCGAGGCCGTGCTGCTATTTACCACGATATTCTTTTCGCTGTGGCTGCTGGCCACTGCGCTGGACCTGCTGGGGGCCGACAGCGATTTCATTGCACTGTTGCTCGGAGGATGCACGGTGGGGCTGTGCGCCGGGCTGGAGCGAACATCCTGGAGCGGCATCACGCCGTTGTGGTACTTGGTAGGCTCGGCGGCCTTGCTGAGCGGGCTGTTTTCGCTGCTGCGGGGCAGTGCAATCGAACTGCTATTTCTTGTGGCGGCCTGCGGCGGGGTGTACCTCAGCATCGCGGTGCGCAGCCGCGTGCTGCTCATCGTGAGCACCGTGGCGATCCTGGCCTATATCAGCTATTTCACCAGTGAGCACTTCCTCGATTCCCTGGGATGGCCCATCGTACTGATCCTGCTTGGGCTGCTGCTGATCGGTCTCAGCGCCGCCGCGATGCGCATCAATCGCCGTTATATCGCACGGGCCGCCGCATGAGCGACGCGCTGTTGCGGGGGACGCTGGCGCTTTCGGGCGGCCTGCCGTTGCTGATCGTCGCCGCCACCCTGGTGCTGATATGGATCGATCCACAGAGCGTGGCCGGCGGGGCTTGGCTGAAGCTGGGCGCCATGATGATCCTGCTGGAGTTTTTGCTGCTGCATTCCGGGGCATTCATGGCGGTCGGGCCGATCGTCTGCAAGAAGGCCTGGCAGCAGGTCGCATGGTTTGTTGCTTGCATCACCCTTTACGGGCTTTTCTTCATCGGCGTGGCTTCCTGGATCGGTCAGGCCTATGTTGCATGGCTTCTGGCCGGCGTGGTGCTCAGCCGCCTGCTGACCCTGCTGATCCTGCGCGACAGGCGGGGCACCATCCTGATGCTGCAGCGTTCGGCCCTGGGCATGATCACACTGACTCTGACCATGCCGGTTTGCCTCATCCCCTTTCCCGATCTCGGCATCACCGAGGCGGTGCGTTACGAGGCCTTTGGAAGCCCGGACGATGCGCTGAGAGAACACCCGGAACGCTTCATCGCCTGGGGGGTCCTGTATTTCCTGATCATGGGCGGGATCGAACTGTGGGGCGGATGGCGGCTGCCGGACTGGAAAGACGAGGAAGTCGAGAAGAGTTGGGCGCTGCTTGGGAAATGAACCTGCGCGGTCTCAGGGGGCCTCGAAGCCGTCTTCGAAGAAGTCATCGCCGCTGATCCACACCGCCGCCGGCGGTCCGGCGTTGCCGTCTGCATCCTCGGCGTAGACGAACACGATGCCGGCGCCGCTGATCTGTTCGCTGCTCAGTATGGCGATGACGTCTTCCTGGCTCTCGTCGAAGGCGCCGTCGCCGGGCGCCATGGCAAAAGACTCCTCGGCGAGCCAGGGCGGCTGATCGATGGTGAAACGAACTTCCGCGATCGCCTGCGCGGCGTCGAGGGGTTCGCCGCCACCGTTAACGGCGCGGAGGCCGTCGTCCGCCGTCGCGCTCAGCGTGCCGCCGCCCGCGAAGGGCTGGTATGCCAGGCCGTATACGTCCGGCCCGAGTGGTGTCAGGTACGAGTGGCGCGTATGGCGTAGCGCGGTGAAGAGGCCGCCCAACGTCTGCGGGAGAACGCTGTCTTCGAAGGATTGGCAGGACTCGCCGAACTCGGTGCCGATTTCGAAGGTAAACGACGGCACGCCCAGCTTCTCATACACGTGGTCGACGTTGGTGCCCGAGGCCGGGCCAAGAAAGCAGTTCTGGCAGGCGGCGTAAGTGGTCGAATAGCCCATCTTCTGGCTCAGCGCGCGCAGGCCCGCGAGGTTGGGCGGAGCCTGCTCGATTCCCTCCCAGGGATAAAACACGATTTCGCTGAAGCTGTGCATGGAGATAAAGATGCCGTCGGCCTCGCCGTCGGCGGGTGTCAGGAAGTCGTTCGCAGGCGCGTCGCGGTAATCAGGGAAGGTGGCGGCTGCGTGGGCCTCCAGGCCACTCGTCTCCGGCTCCGAGGCCGCGGAGGCGCCGCGGTAGGTGGCATTGCACTCGTTGCTGCTTGAAAACGGTCCGCCCCAGAAACTACCACTGGCATTTCGGTTGAGATCGGCACCGCGGTCTGGGGGTGAGACCATGCAGTAGTCCTGGTTGGTATTCTTGCGCCATCCCGGGGTGCATGCACCGGAACATTGGGCCTCGGCGATCTTGCGGCCGTCCGGGTTGTGGTGGGGGACGACGTGGATTTCGAAATAATCCAGAATCCACGTGATATCGGGGTCTTCGCCGTAGCCCTCGAACAACATTTCCGCGAAGCGCGCCGCGGCTTCGGCGGTGGCGAGTTCGCGGGCGTGGCTCGCGGCCATCACCATGAATACCGGCTTGGGGCCGGCGATAGCCTGGTTGGACAGGATCAAGGCGTGGAGATCGTAGCCGCCCAGGTCCTGGGACTTTTCCCAGCTGTCTCCGACATCCACCCATCGGGCGAGCTGGGGTTCAGCCGTGGCCAGTGCCTCGAGGTCGTCGTACGTTTGCTCCACCGTGCGATAGCAGGGCCGCGCCGGAATCGTCCCGGTGCCGCGCCACGGCTCGGGAATGGGCCGCAGGCCCGCAGTCGCCTCGTCATCGATGAGCGCATCTGCCGGCAGCCGTTCGCGGTCGGTGCGGATGACGGCATAGCCTTTGCGCCAAACATAGCCCCACAGGTCGTGTTCGCGGCCGAGGCGCCGCACCCGCTCCCTGTCGTCGGTGTACACGCGGGCGACCACGACATCGGCGGTCGTTGGCTCCGTGCCGGCCGGGTGGTGCGATTGAAGGCCGCCCGCGGCCAGGCAGGCCGCGAGGGCAATCATCAATGACAGGCTGAATCGCACTCCGCTCTCCTTGCGCAGGACAGCGGTGAATTCTATACGATCCACTGCATCGCCTATACTGGGTCAGGTACGAAATGAGGTAACGACAATGCAACTCCGCAGAATTTCCCGGCGCCGCCTCGTGATCGGTGCCGCCGCCGTCTCAGCCCTCCCCTGGGGCTTACTGGTGGCCGAAGATGGGCTCCTTGCGCCAACCCCCGGTGACGCCGAGGGCCCGTTCTACCCGGTCGATATCCCGGACGACAGCGACAACGACCTGCTTCGAGTTATGGGTCGAGAAAACTTTTCCGCAGGCCAGTTGGCCTATGTCCATGGACAGGTGACGGATCGAGCCGGGCAGCGCATCGACGGCGCGCGCGTCGAGATCTGGCAGTGCGATCATGGCGGCGTCTATCACCACCCCGATGACGGCGGCAACCCCGACCGGGACTTCCAGGGATTCGGCGCCATGGTCACCAGCCGCGAAGGGGGATATCACTTCCGGACGCTCAGGCCGGTGCCGTACACCGGGCGTACGCCGCACGTTCACTTCCGGGTGAGCGCCGACGGCTTCGATCGCCTGACCACCCAGCTCTACGTCGCGGAAGAGGCCGAGCGCAATGCCGCGGACTTCCTTTACAAGCGGCACAGTGCAGACGAGAGGGCGCTGGTCACCTCCGCCTTCAAGCCCGTGACGGATCATCCGGCGGGCCCGGTCGCCGCGGAATTTAACATCGTGTTGGCCTGATAGACTGATCGCGGCGAGGGCGCCGCTCCTACAAGGCTCTCGTAGCGCTGCAAAGAACTTGTAGGAGCAGCGCAGGTGGAAGCCGCCGTAATGAAAAACCCGTAGGGTCTGAATTAGGCGGCGAAACCGTTGCGCGTGCCCTCGCCGCGAACAGCGCTAACCAGAAACTCGAAGCACCAAGGCACCGCGCAGCCCGCCCCGGTTGATGCGTTGTAGCGCCTCGTTGGCCTTGTGCAGGGGCAGCACTTCGGCGGTAGTCTCCACGGCGCCCTTGGCGGCCAGTTCGAGACATTCACGTACGTCCTGCCGTGTGACGTTCGCGACCGTGCGAATGGATTTCTCACGCCAGAGGTGGCGCTCGTAGTCCAGATCTGCCAGCGCGTCGCGGTCACCATCCTCCTTGCGGATGGCGTTGATGACGAGCCGTCCGCCCGGCGTCAACGCCTGCAGCGCGGCGACCACCGGCAGCCAGGCCGGCGTGGTGTCGATCATGGCATCGACGGCTTGCGGGGGCTTCTCCTCCGTGTCGCCCGCCCAATCCGCGCCCATCGAATGGGCGAACTTCCTCTCGCCGGCATTTCGGGCGAACACGAACAGCGGCGATGCGGGGAAGAGGGCCTTGGCCATCTGCAGCACAAGATGGCCGGAGGCGCCGAAACCGGTGAGCCCGAGCGCTTCGCCGTCGCGCAAATCGCACAACCGCAGTGCCCGGTAGCCGACGGCCCCGGCGCAGAGCAGGGGCGCCGCTTCGATGTCCGGCAGGGATTCCGGCAATTCATGGGCAAAGGCCTCGCCGATCACCACGTACTCCGCGAAGCCGCCCGGCAGGTCCCTCCCGGTTGCGCGAAAGTCGGGACAGAGGTTCTCGCGGCCCTCGCGGCACCACTTGCAGTGGCCGCAGGCATGGCCGATCCAGGCGACACCGACGCGTTTGCCGCGGAGGTTGCGAGTGCAGCCGGGCCCTTCGGCAGTGACCTCACCAACCGCTTGGTGCCCCGGGGTCATGGGAAGCTGCGCCGGTGGCGTGCGCCCTTCGATCTCGTCGAGTTCGGTATGGCAGACCCCGCAGCCGTGTACCCGGATCAGTACCTGCCCCGGCCCCGGCTCGGGGCGGGGGAGATCGCATAGTGCGAGGGGCTCTGCTTGGTCCTCCAGCGTGGCCAGCCCGGTGAATTGCATGGCGCGCATGGGTTTATTGTACGGAAGAGTCGCGGCGGGGGCGCCGCTCCTGCAATCTCTCGGTGACGCCGCCAAGGAAATTGGCACAGGGATGTGCCAACGGGCAAAGCCCGCGAGCCCTCAAAAACCACGCTTTTTGAGGGCGAGATGCAAGTGAGACAGGATGCCTCATCTTGCTCATTCTAGTCGCCACCGCCCTCGAAGCCGCTCTCGAAGTCCAGCACCGTCAGGCAACCCACCACACTGACTTCGTCGATGTCCCAACCCGGAGCGCCATTATTGCCATCCGTGCCAATGCGGAAGCGAAACTGGACATTGCTCTGGCCGGCCAGGTCTGCGATATCGACGCGTGAGTCAGCATAGGGCTGCGGCGCGCCGCACCAGCCGAGTTGTCCCGCCAACGGGTTCGGGTCGATGCCGCTCAGGTTGATCGTTCCGTCATAGGGGTCGGTCAGCAGGTCTTCGTTGGGCACTTGGGTGAACGTCATGCCATCGTTCGTTGAAACTTCCAGAATCCCGGCGTCCCAACAATTTGGTGGGTTCACCGTGTCGTTCTCGAAGTGCTGGTAGTTCGAGAACCGAAAGGTGAGCGAGCTCAGGCCAAACGGGACGGCCAGGCTGGGGGAGGTGAGCCGCTGATCCGATTGCTGATCGACGTCGTCACCGTGCCAGTGCTGCACGCCGCCGTCCGGATTTTCGCCGGAAAGGGCCCAGGTATCCGACCCCACGGCTGCGCTGTGGGTCCAGCCCTGGGCGCCGCTTTCGAAGTCGAAGTGGTGGACCACGGTCTCGATCTGGTTGGCGGCGCATTCGCCCGGCATGGGCGCCGTTGTGAAGGAAAACACCGCGGAATTGGCGCCTGGGCCGCAGGCATTGTTGGCACGAACGCGCCAGTAATAAGTCGTGCCGTTGTCAAGTGGCGTGAGCAGTATCGCCTCGGTTTCGTCGCTGCTTTCCGACTGGACAATTTTTGTGAATGCCTGATCGGTGGCGACTTCGATCACATAGCCTGCCGCGTCCATGAGATCGTTCCACTCGAAAATGGGGGTCAACGGCACATCGGTCGCGCCATTGACCGGCGCAATGAGCACGGGGGCGGCAGGAACGGCGTCGAAGACTGTCAGGTCAATGTCGACGGTTCTTTCGGTCACCCCGTCGGTAGCGGTCACCGTCATCGGGTAAGCGCCGGCGGCAGCACCGTCCGTTTGGTCGATGGTGAGCGTGCTCAGGTTGGGTGGCGTAAGCGGGTTGGGGTTGAAGCCCGCAGTTCCGGGATTGCCCATGACAGAAAGGGTGACAGGATCGCTGAAGCCTTCGACAGAACCGAGATTGAAGCCGTACTCGGCAATGTCGCCCTGGCAGATCGCCAGGGCGGGTTCGGAGTAACTGCTGATCGCAAAAGTCTCTTCGCCGCATTCATCGAATCTGAAGGCGCCGACGCGCAGGCGCCAACCGTTGAAGCTGGTGGTGGGAACGTATTGGTTCACGTACCAGAAGGTGCAGTCGTCGATGGGATCGACGTTCATCGAGGAATAGTCGCCCCAGCGTTGAGAGCCGGTCTGTGAGCCGGTACCGTTGACGATCACCCCTTCGCCCTGGTCCAGGATGCCAGGCAGGTCTGTGAACAAGCGCCCCGAATACCGGATACCGGGAAACACTGATTCACTGGAGGCGCTGTATCCCAAGGCGACGTTGCCGGCCGCGTCCATCGCCACGGAGCCGAACCAACGATGGATCCCGTCTTCGACGCCTGGTGCATACGTGCCCTGCTGGTAAATCGCAGGCGAAGAGCCGGGGCTGCGGATCTCCCACCAGCGAATGCCGCTCATTGCGGGAGCGGCTTCGACGGACTGGTTCGCTACGATGGCTTCGTGCGAGCCGAAGTTCCGATATGCGGCTCGATGTAGCGGTCGTTGTCGATAACCCTGGTGATCGACCTTGTTGGCGGTGTTTGGCTGAGGGATACAGTTCCGGCCCGCCCCTCCGGTGCAGGGAAAGATGGTGTCGTAGGGCGCGATCGGCACCCTGTGAGCAAGCGTAAACGTGGAACTGGCCGGCACGTCGAAGTCGACGTCGAATTCCCAGACGGTGATGGCATCCTGGTTGGCGCCGTACGGCCCGCCATCGTCCATGGTACCGATAAAGTAGTGCGGTGAATCGGCTGGCGGTAGCGTCGAACCTTCAATGTCCATGGGCAGGATGCCGTCGCCGGCATTTTCGGGCACGCTGCGGTCAACGAAAAAAGAAACGACAATCGGGTCGGGATCGCCCGCAATCATCTGGTCCCGATTCAGCGCGAACACTCCCAGTCCGATATACGGGCCGAAGGGTGTTCCCTGGAAGTCGCGAGTGGAAATGAAATAGGCCTCCCGGCCCACGCCATACTTCGGATAGTCGGGAAAATCCGATCCGTTGTTGATTTGCCAGCGATACCAGGGGCCCATGGGATCCGAAGTTTGTGAAAGCGCCACGCAGTTGAAAAAAGGCGCCGAGCCGGCGGTAAATTGGGACAGCAGCCAGCGGTCGGAAAACTGGTCGTAGAGCACGATCGGGTCGCCCGCGTTCTGAGCCTGACATTGGCCTCCAAAGCCACTCCATAGCGTTCGGTTCTCGGCCGGCCCGAAAGCGATAGACCCGTTGCGGTTGTAGACGGCGAAACTGTAGTTGCTCATCGCGACGTAATGATTGGGACCGATATCGCCGACAGGGTCGGGAGGCGCGACGTTGGATATGTTGTTCAGGGCATCGAAGCTGACAATCGGCGTGGGAATTTCCTGCGCGGGGGCGCGCGGCTGCACCACCTGGTCGGGTGTCTGCCTCCCCAGTGGCGGCTTACCTTCGCTGCCCGGGGGATCCACCATCATTCCGCCTGACATCCCGGGATCGAGGCTTAGGGGCAGCGGCGGAATATCCCGCAGCGGCGGGGAGACGTCGAACTTCACGACCTGCAGCGCGCCGCGGTAGGTTCCGCTCTGGACCTCGGCGAGGGCGGAGGTGGCGGTGGCGAACACCAAAATAAGCGACAAGGCGCCATAAAGGCGCCTTAGCGGGC
>Ga0302046_10005269_pt1 | contig 11423 bp, 7 predicted proteins | sample RVTome_11_FD_200261 | JGI IMG/M metagenome (GOLD analysis project Ga0302046, IMG submission 200261) | Soil microbial communities from uranium-contaminated site in the Upper Colorado River Basin, Wyoming, United States - RVT147D111 (version 2) ... | reverse complement strand
TCCCGGGGTTGAGTCGTAGTGATATAGGTCAAGTTCAACCTCTGGCTGGGCGGCGGGCCGGCGACGCATGCGGTGTCACCTGGGACTTCATTCGGAGTGCCCGGAGTGGCAGTACGACCTGGCAAGGTGCTATTTTTACCCTGAACCCAAATGTCTTTGGTGACCGGGAATGGCTGAACAAACCCTCACAGGCTCCTGCCTCTGCGGCGCCCTGAAATACCGCGTCAGCGGTGAGCCGACGCGCTTTTACCACTGCCATTGCTCGCGCTGCCGGAAGTCATCCGGCACGGGCCATGCCTCCAACCTGTTCGTGGAGAAAGGTACGCTCGACTGGGAAGGCGACACCGGTTTGATCAGGAGCTACAAGCTGCCCGAAGCCGAACGCTTTACCCGCAGCTTTTGTGATACCTGCGGCGGGCCGTTGCCGCGGGCGGTGCCGGAGGCCGGGTTCGTGTTCATCCCGGCCGGCACGCTCGACACCGAGCCAAATATCAGGCCGCAGGCGCGGATATTTCAGGATTCACGAGCTAGCTGGTCTTGCAGCGCAGAGGAAATCCCGGCCTTTCCCGACTATCCGAAATAGCCCGCGATTATCGGGATCAGTGTGAAAATTCCTGGTACGCCGCATTCGGTGCCAGTCGAATGTAAACGCCGTTGGGAAAGCCGGCTACGGCACAAGATTCTCGAAGCCGTCCATGATTATGCTGGGGACGAGATCCTCGATGGTGACGATGGCCTGTGCCGGCGCGCCGATCAAGTAGTCGTGGCCGCCAAGCTGGGGCTCCAGGACAGTCAAGATCACCGTCTCGTCGCCCTCTCCGGGCATGTCGGCCACCGGTGTAATGACGATGTCTTGGGACAGCTCGTTGGCGGGGATAGTCACGTAGTAGGTGCTGCCGCCGATGGACTCGAGGTTGGTGGTGGTGTAATCCGCATTGCGCACCGCGGTGCCGCCCAGTTCCAGGTAGACACGCAGCGAAGCACCCATGTTGCCGTGGCTGTCGCGAGCAACGGTCAAGGTGCCGGTATTGGGGCCCTGTTCCGCCGCCTCCGGGTCGCTGGCAGTGATCGTGACCACCGCCACGTCGTCGGCGATGGTGGCGCCGCCCGAGTTGGGCGCACCGATGGTGTAGTCGTTGCCTCCCAGTTGCGGGCCCAGGAGGCTGTAAGTGATGGTCTCCTCGCCCTCGATCAGATTGTCGAGGACGGGCGTGAAGGTAGCGAAAACCGATGGCTGACCTGCCGGGATGGTCGCGTAGTAGGTGGTGCCGCCGATGGACTCGAGGTTGGTGGTGGTGTAATCCGCATTGCGCACCGCGGTGCCGCCCAGTTCCAGGTAGACACGCAGCGAAGCACCCATGTTGCCGTGGCTGTCGCGGGTGATCGTGAAGCCGGCCGGGTCCTGGCCGAATTCGGCGGCTTCGTCATCGTCCACCGTGAGGTGAATTTCGGCCACGTCGTCGGCGATGGTGGCGCCGCCCGAGTTGGGCGCGCCGATCACGTAGTCGTCCTCGTTTAGCAGCGAGGGAATGATGGTGAGCGAGATGGTCTCCTCGCCCTCGATCAGGTTATCGAGGTTTGGCGTTGCTGCTATTGCAATCGACATCTCGCCCACCGCGATCGTCGTGTAATAGTTGGCGCCGCCGATGGACTCAAGGTTGGTGGTGGTGTAATCCGCATTGCGCACCGCGGTGCCGCCGAGCTGCATGTAGACCCGCAGCGAGGAACCAGTGCCCGCATCGGTCGTGCGCGTCACCGTGAAGCTGGCCGGATCCTGGCCCGCCTCGGCCGCCATGGCGTCGGGCACCGTCAGCGTGACCGTGGGCTGTGCATGGACCACTGAAGGCAAGACCAGCAGCGAGAAGCCGCACAGCGCCAGCGTGAGCATACGTTTCGGATTCACCATCGCCACCGATCTCCATGAATGGCTCGACCGTCCATGGCGATTAACGCGAAAGCGTTATTTTGAGTAGGCAAGACAAAAGCCACGCCTCAACGCGAGTATACACCGGGGCCCGGAATTCGAGGAACCGCATTGAAACAATCAACTTTTAATGACGCGCAGGGTCACCTCGCCTGAGTTAGTGGAGTCGACCGAGATGGGCCTGTAGGTCAGTCAAGGTGTGCTTTAGACCACTCGATAGCATTCTCGAATCGGGATCAGGGCGAAAGCCGCTGCGAGGCTGGGGCGATCAGCTCTTCCACCGCTGGCAACACGCTTCGCAGGATGGCCTCGCCGTTCTCGCTCTCGATCAGTCCGACCAGGATGTAATTCCGCCATTGGGTGCCGCGCACCATGATGGCGTCCGAGTGCCATCGCTTCCAGGTGCCCGACTTGCGGTACATGCGGGCGCCCGGCGCACGCAGTTTCACCTGCGAGACGAATTTGTGGTGCAGCTGTGGGTCTGACAGGTCAGCCAGCATCTGGCCGGATCGCTGCGGGCTGATCAGCCTGCCCTCTGAGAGCAAGTAGAAAAAGCGGCACACCTGGGTGGCGGTGGCGCCGTGCGAGATGTTATTCACGGGATCGCCAATCCGTGGGCCTCTCTTCGCATAGCGCTTGCCCAGCCACAGCCCGCCGCCGCGTTTTTCCGCGTAGAAGCCGTACTGCGGGTCCTTGAGTACCGCTTGGATCTTGCGCATGCCGATCTGGTCGATCAGGCGCGTGGCCGCCGCATTGCTCGACACCCGGATCATGTCGCCGAGGTCCTTGCGAACGGCCGCGGTTTCCTCCAATGAACCGTCTTCGAACGAAACGTAGGCCGCCAGCAGGATGGCGATCTTGGGCAGGCTGGCGGCGTACATCATCTTGTCGCCGTTGATGCGCGCGAAGCGTGGCGCGTCCCCATTCAGATCCACCAGACCGATGGCCATCTTCTTGCGGGCAATCAGCCGGGCCCACTCCGGGTTCTGCGCCAGGCGCGCTTCGAGCCGCGCCTGCAGGTCGCCATCGACGTGCTCGTAGAGCGGTTGCCAGTCCTGCGCCGTCGCGATCCGCGCGCCCAGGGCCAGCAGCCAGATGCAGTGCCACGCCTTGTTCATTTCAGGGTGTTTCCGCCGGCTGTGGAAAAACCCGCGCGGGCGGGTTGGCCGCCGCCTTCTTCCATTGCTCATGTTCCCGGTACAGGTAGGAACTCAGTACGATCCAGACCAGCACCAGGCAGATGTTGAATATGACGAAACCGAAATTTCCGAGATCGAACACGCGCGTCCCGATCATGATGGTCAGCGCCGCCAGGCCGTCACCCAGGCGTACGAACAGTGTGTCCACGGTGGGCTTGGCCTGGTACAGCATTTCCTTGGTGGTCGGCAGCCACAGCATGTGCCGCGCCGTGTTGTGGATTGACAGGGTGCTGGAGTTCTCTGCGACCTTGAGCACCTTGATCAGGCTGAGGATGGGCACGAACGCCATCGCGGCGTAGGCCGCCAGCGATATGAACGGCGTGGTGTACAGCAATGCCTGCATGCCCCCGGCGCTGAGGATGCGCGAGACCACGAAGGCCTGCAGGATCAGGGTCACCAGGTTGATCCAGAAATACAGGTCGCCATAAAACGACACCGTCGCCTCCTGCAGGGCTTTGTCGAAGGCCTGCGGCGTGCTGGTGAGGTGCGCGAGTTCTTCGGCCAGGGTACTGCGCACGATGCCGAACAGGATGTTGTCGCCGCTGGTCACCACCCAGGTAAACACCATGATCATGACGGCGGTGGCGCCCAGGTAGCGGTGCTGGAAAATCAGCCGGAAGGGCCCGTGCCCGGAGGGCGCCGCGGCCTCCTCCCAGCGGTCGGTGGTCCACTGCGAGGGGTTGCCGTAGGCGCCGCGGCGGTCGGAAACCAGGGCCAACGCCAGCGAAGCCGCGAGCGGCACCAAGGCGACCAGGATCAGGTCGAAGGCATTGATGAACGGGAGCGACACCAGCTTCCGTCCCAGCCACGAGCCCAGCGTGGCGCCGAGCGCTGCGCCGACTGCAATCAGCGGGAACAGGCGGGCGCCGCGTTCCGCTCCGTAGACATCGGCTGTGAAGGCCCAGAACTGGGCCACCAGGGTTACGCTGAAGATGCCGACGAACAGGTAAAACAGAATGCCGAACCACGGCGATCTGCCCAGCAGCAGGTGCGGCTGGGAGAGCCAGAACGCCGCCAGCAGGATGGCGAATACGATTCCGACGCGCAGGATCAGGTCATGCCGGCTCAGCCGCGAAGCCAGCCGGGCGTAGATCGGCAGGATGCCGAGCAGCAGCAGGCTTTGCGCGAAGGCCGAATAGGCCTTGATCTCGAGCTGGGTGAGGTCGCCGATCTCGGTGACCGCCAGCCAGCCGTCCCGCACCGGCTTGACCAGGTAGAAGGCGACCAGGATCAGGAAAATATTGGCGACCAGCATTAAACTGGTGGCACCTTCGCGCGGATGGACGTCGGCGAACACGCGCAGAAGACGTTCGTAGGAAGGTGCCGGCTGTATTTTTTCTTGATTTTCCATGGGCAGGATACACAGCAGATTGTACGAGAAACACCCGATGTCAGCGGTCTTTTCGCATGGCGGTCACACAAAGGCGAGCACACTCCCGAGCCGCGTAGGGAGGTATTCCGCCGGCGGGATGATCGGCCTTGCCGCGATGATCGTTACGGCCGCTTTGGCGGCGCCGGCGCCGCTCGCCGCCCAGGCCGGGCCGACCGAGTACCGCGAGTGGATCGAGCGCATGAAAACCGCCGAGCGCGGGCCGTTTTCGCGCGTGTTGTGGTATTGCAGCGACGGCACCACGCAGCCGCCGGTCATGGACGGCTGCCAGGACCACGGAGGCGGCCGCCAGCACGGCGAGTGGAACCAAGAGGCGAAGGCGCTGCGAGCGGCCGGCTACCAGATCGCCAACCTGCTCTCGGCCATCGACGCCGAGGAGTTCGTCGCCAGCGATGGCTTCGCCGAAGCCTATGCGCAAGTTCTCATCGAGAAATTCCTGATCGGCTTCGACGACGGCTGGATCCTGCGCCGCGCCATGTTCTACCGCGGCGCCATCCAGGAGGAAGGCGAGCGGCGCGGCGGCCGGCGCCTGCTCGAACGAATGGTCTCGGACGACGACTGGATAGGCCTGGGTTACCTTCCGTTGCGCGTCGGCGTGCAGTTGCTGCCGCACGGCGCCGACAACCCATCCATTGTCAAGGTGCGACAGGTGTCGGCGGCACTTTCCGACCGTGACCCGGGATTTCGCAGCATCCGCCTGAAAATTCACGGCGCCCCGGACGGCGGCGATGCCGAGCAAGTGCGGACGTACGCGGCGGGTCTGCCAAAGGGGCCGGAACGGCAGGAATTCGAGGACCTGGCGAGGGAGATCGACGCCATCTACCAGCCCACGCCGCTGGATGAGACACTGCTTGAACACGCCCGACGCTACGACCAGGGCCCGTGGCTGCAGGACATGCTGCGTGCCACCTCGGAGGAACTTCGCTCCGCGCCCACAGCGGCCGCGCGCTTCGCCGCCAGCGGCGCGCTGCTGGAACAGTTGCGCCTGGCGCTGCCGCGGGTGCGCTCGAAGTCCGTTCGTCTCGAGCTTCTCGACCTCAGCCTGCGGGCGGAAAGCGAGCACTTCCGCGCCGCCACGGAATTGCGCCCGCGGCTGAATGAGCTTACGCGTTCGGAACACCTGGAACTGATGGACGGCTCACTGCGCGCGGCGTTTGGGGCGGGGCTGCTCAACGCGCGCCTGTTCGGTCAAGCGCTGGGCGAGCTGAGTGGGCTGATCGGGGGAAAGGAGCCTTCCTTGCATGCCTACCGTGATACGCTGACCTACCTTGGCCGGGCGCCGGCCTGGGGCAGCCAGGCGCTTCGCATGCACTTCAACGAGGCCATGCTCAAGCTGGCTGAAATCGAGCCGCTGGCCCTGCTGTTCATCCAGGACCAGTTGCGCGGCAGCCCATTGTTTTTCCAGACACAGCTGCTGGATCCGCTGGTGCGCGATGCCAACCGCATGGCCGGCGTCAGCCACAGGCTGTTCGACCGCGAAATCGGCACCGGGCTCGCGGCGCTGAATCCGGGGCTGGCCCGCGGCGTGCTGCACGTCGATGCCGACCCGAGCCACCCGGAGCGCATGCGCGCAGACGGCATCTACGTGCTGGCCGAGACGGTCGCCGAACTGCCGCCCGTGGGCGGAATACTGACCTCCGGGGAGGGCAATCCGCTCTCGCACGTGCAACTGCTGGCACGCAACCTTGGGATTCCGAACGTGGCGGTGGCCGAAAGCCTGCTGCCGGAACTCGCCGCCCAGGCCGGCCGCGAGGTGGTGCTCGCAGTGAGCGCCGGCGGCGTGGTCGAAATCGCGCCGGCCGACACGCGCTGGGACGCCGTGTTCGCTGAGGCCGACAGATCGGCCTCGTTGGTCATCCGCCCGGACCTCGACAAGCTGGACCTCGGCGTTCGCGAACTCGTCCCGTTGATGGGCCTTGGGGCCGGCGATTCAGGCCGCATCGTCGGCCCCAAGGCGGCCCAGCTGGGCGAACTGCGCGCCCGTTACCCCGACGCGGTCGCGCGCGGCCTGGCGATCCCCTTCGGGGTGTTCAGCGAGGAGGTGCTGCAGAGGCCCCACCCCGGCGGCTCGGCGGATGCGGCGCAGACCGTGCAGGCTTGGATGCTTCAGGCCTACCGCGCGCTGCAGGCGCTGCCCGCCGGCAGCCCGGAGCGGGGATCGCGCACCGAGGTCTTGCGCGAGGAACTACACAGGACCGTCCTCGATACCGTTCCCTCAACGCAATTTCGCGAGAATCTGCGCCGAGAGCTGGCCAGTCTGTTCGAGGGAGAAGCCGTGCCCGGCCTTTTTATCCGCTCCGACACCAATGTCGAAGATCTGCCCGGCTTCACGGGCGCCGGGCTCAATCTGACCCTGCCGAACGTGGCCGGTTTCGACGCCTTGATCGAGGGCATCCCGCGCGTATGGGCCTCGCCCTTCACCGCCCGCGCCTTCGCCTGGCGCCAGGCCTTGATGGAGAGCCCAGAGCACGTCTACACCTCGATTCTGCTGCTCGAATCGGTGCCCGTCGAAAAGTCGGGGGTGCTGGTTACCCAGGACCTCGACAGCGGCGACCGCGGGGTCATCAGCGTGGCCGTGAACGAGGGGCTGGGGGGCGCGGTGGACGGACAGGCCGCCGAGTCCCTGCGTATCGACATGGGCAACGGACAGGTGCGTGTCCTGGCTACCGCCACCGCCCCCTGGCGGCGCGTGCTGAATCCCGAGGGCGGGCTCGAAAAGGTGCGTGTCAGCGGCGCCGACACCGTCCTTCGTGACGATGAAATCGAACGGCTCATCGCCTTCGTCCGGGACTTGCCGAGCACTTTTCCGGGGCTGCTGGACGACCAGGGTGAGCCCGCGGCCGCGGACGTCGAATTCGGATTTGCGAACGGCCGCCTGCGCCTGTTCCAGATCCGGCCGTTCCTGGAAAGCCGCCAGGCCCGCGGCAGCGGCTACCTGCGTGAAATGGACTCGGCACTGACCCCCGGCCAGGACGTGCGCGTCGACCTGAGTGAGGCGCCTCGGCCATGAAGCGGTGCACGCGTGGCGTGATTCCCCTGGGCCTGATCGTTCCCCGTCTGTCTGTATCATGTCTGCCTGTCTGGTGTCTGATTGTCTCGTGCCTGCTCGTGTGGGGCCGCGACGCGCTCGCCTACCCACTGGACGGATACGACGAAACCGGCATCCGGCGCCTGGAGTATTCCCGCCTGGCCCACGAAGGCGTGGTCGAAGGCGACAGGCAGCCTGCCGGGGCACTTCTGGGAATGGACAAGGTCGAGCTCTGGCTCACTGACCACCCGGACCTCGTCATCCCCCAGCCGGATGCCGAATTCACCGGCGAGATCGTGGCCCTGCTCGGCGATCGGGCAGACCGCTACAGCCTGCTGATCCTGGACCTGAGCGACCGCGATCGCCCCCTCTACGCCGAGCACCGGCCCCTTGAGCGACAGAACGTGGGCAGCGTCGGCAAGATCATCGCGGCCCTCGGCCTGTATCAGGCGCTGGCGGACGTCTACCCGGACTCGATCGACCGGCGCAAGGAAGTGCTGCGCGATACGACGCTCACAGCCGACGCCTTTTCGCAGACCGACCACCACACGATCCGCATTTTCGACGTGGACAGCCGCGAGTTGACCCGCCGGCCCATGCAGATCGGTGATCAGGGCTCGTTATGGGAGTACCTGGACTGGATGATGTCGGTCAGCTCAAACGCGGCCGCCGGGATGGTGATGCGGGATGCGCTCCTGTTGCGCCATTTCGGCGTCGATTACCCGGTGTCCGAAGCGACGATCAATGAGTTCTTCTCGACGACGCCCGCAAACGATCTGACCCGCCTGTTCCAGGCAGCCTTCTGGCGCCCGGTGGAACGCAACGGCATGGACCTGGAGCAGATCCGCCAGGGCAGCATTTTTACCGCCGGCGGCCAGCGCAGAATCAGCGGCGGCGGCCTGAGCTACGCCACGCCCCGCGCGCTCTTGCAATACCTGCTGCTGATGGAACAGGGCCGGCTGGTGGACCCTTGGAGCAGCCTCGAGATCAAGCGCCTGCTGTACGTCACCGAGCGGCGCATCCGTTACGCCTCCTCACCGGAGCTTGCGCGCGCCGCGATGTACTCCAAGTCCGGCTCACTCTTTTCCTGCCAGCCGGAAGAGGGCTTCGTCTGCCTTCCCTACCACGGGAACGTGCGCAACTACATGAATTCGGTGAACATCATCGAGCACGAGATCGATGGCAAGCGCCTGTACTACTTCGTAGTGCTGATTTCCAACGTGCTGCGGGTCAACTCCGCGGTCACCCACCAAACCATCGCCACCGATGTCCACCGCCTGATCAAGGCGCGCCACGGGGTGGATCCGCAAGCGCCCTGAGCGCGGTCAGAGCTTGGCGAGACGCCGCGCGTTTTGCGCCTGGGCCATGGCCAGATCGTGCATCGGCCGCGCCAGACTGGCCAGCCACTTACCGCCGTTCTCGTCCTGCGTCAGGCCCACGATGATGTACGACTGGCCGCGGTAACGCACCAGCGCGCTATCGGCGTGGAATTGCCGCCATGTGCCCGACTTACGCATCATTTGCAGGCCGGGAATGCTCCCCAGGCTCTGCACGAATTTGTGCTGGATGCCGGGGCGCGACAGCGCGTCGTGCATGAGTGCCGCCGTTTCCGGGCCGACCAGCGTGCCGGTATCCAACATGTGGTAGAAGCGCGCCACCTGGTATGCGGTGGCGCCGTGCGAGAGGTGGTGAACGGGATCACGCTGGTACGCCGGGGTCGGCGCGTAGTCCTTGCCGACCCACAGGCCACCGCCGTCCTCGGCGTCATAGAACCGGTAGTACGGAGCCTGTAGCAACTCGATCAGGTCTTCCCGTCCAACGCGGTCCAGCACGCGTGTGGCGCAGTCGTTGCAGGAGTAGCGGATCATGTTGACCATGTCCGCCCGCAAGGCCTTGTCCAAGGGCAGACGACCTTCCTGGACCGCCACCGCGGCGCCAAACAGGATGGCGATCTTGGGCAGGCTGGCGGCGTACATCATTTTGTGGGCATTGAGCTCAGCAAGTCTGGGCCGCTCCGCATCGGTCACGATCACGAGAAGCAGGGCCAGCTTGCCCTCTTCCACCGCCGCCCAAAGTTGCTTGTCGCGGACCAGCCGTTCGAGTTCGCGCTGGAGCTCGACGTCAGGGTCTTTCGTCAGCACCGGCGTGGGGGCGGGTGGGGCCGACACCGGCTCCGGCGGGCGCGGAACCGGGCGAGGATGCACAAGCAGCAACGCCAGCAGGCAGGCCAGTGCAAGGACAGTCAGGGTTTTCCGCATGGGCTTAACAACTTGGTGGCCGCGGGAAGGCCCGGCACGATCAAGGTTTGCTGTGACATCTCAAGGCCCCGCAAGGGGCAGCCGACAAGCGATGCCGAATGGTACTGCGCGGCACAGGTTTAGTCCATATCCCGGCGCGCGGTTCGCGAACACCGATGCCGCCGGGCATGATCACAAGATCACTGCAATCAGGTACGATGGCTGACTGCAACGATCGAGTGCCGACCATGTCCTTTTTCAGGGAGCTCAAGCGGCGCAACGTGTTCCGGGTGGCGGCCGCCTACCTGGTAGCGGGCTGGTTGTTGATCGAAATCAGCGAAACGCTGGAAGGCACTCTCCACCTGCCGGGCTGGGCGGACACTTTGCTGGCCTATCTCATCATCCTCGGTTTCCCGGTGGTGCTGTTCTTCGCCTGGGCCTACGAGATCACTCCCGATGGCATCAGGCGCGAGAAGGACATCGCCGCGGACGACTCGTCGCGGTTCCAGACCGCGCGCCGCCTGGATTGGGCGGTCATCATCCTGTTCGTCGTGGCGGCGGGCTTTTTCGCGGTCGACCGTTTCGTGATGGACGAGCCCGAAGCCGAGCCTTTCGCCGAACCACCGGTGCTGGTCGAGCAAAGAACGTTCACGGCCAGCGAGGCGGTACCGGAGCGACCGCCGGCCCCGGTCGCAGCCGCGCTGTCCATCGCCGTGCTGCCGTTCGTCAACATGTCGCCCGATCCGGAGCAGGAGTACTTTTCAGATGGCCTCACCGAGGAGCTGCTCAACCTGCTGGCCGGCGTCGCGCAGTTGAAGGTGGCGGCGCGCACCTCGTCCTTTTATTACAAGGACAAGCTCGATCAGATTCCGCTGGCCGAGATCGCCACCCAACTCGACGTGGCCCATGTGCTGGAAGGCAGCGTGCGCAGGTCCGGCGACCGCATCCGCATTACCGCCCAGTTGATCAAGGCCGATGACGGCTTCCACCTGTGGTCAAACACCTGGGACCGCACCCTCGATGACATCTTCGCCATACAGGACGAAATCGCGGCGGCGGTGACCGAGGAACTCAAGATCACCCTTTTAGGCGAGGCGCCCACGGCGACGGTGGTCAACACCGAATCCTATGAGCTGACGCTTCACGGCCGCTACCTGTTCTCGCGCCGTCAGGAGGGCGACATGGAACAGGCGCTGGAGCTGTTCGAAAGGGCGGTGAAAATCGACCCCGACAATGGCGCGGCCTGGGTGGGGCTGGCGCCGCTCTACCTGTGGTTGTTCGATCCGCCGCGGGTGGATGAGGCCCTCGCCGCGACCGAGCGCGCTGTGACGCTGGATCCCGACAACCCCGAGGCCTGGAGCCGGCGGTCGCTGGCGCTGTGGTGGGCCGATAACCCTGGCGCGGGGGCCCAGGCATGGGAACAGGCCGTGGCGTTGGGCGAGGACAACCCCCTGATCCAGGCACAGATTGCCGGCTATCTGGGTATCCAGGGTGACCTCGAAGGCGCCATCGAGGCCCAGCAACGTGCCGTCAAGCTCGATCCCCTGTACGTCATCAACCTCCACAACCTTGCCAGCTATCTGATCTTGGCCGGCCGCCTGGACGAAGCCCGGGTCAATGTCGACAAGATGCTGACGCTCGCCCC
>Ga0302046_10005268_pt1 | contig 11424 bp, 5 predicted proteins | sample RVTome_11_FD_200261 | JGI IMG/M metagenome (GOLD analysis project Ga0302046, IMG submission 200261) | Soil microbial communities from uranium-contaminated site in the Upper Colorado River Basin, Wyoming, United States - RVT147D111 (version 2) ... | reverse complement strand
TGGCGTAGCCGGCGGTCTCGGCGTCGCGGATCTCGCCGACCATGATCACGTCCGGGTCCTGGCGCAGGATGTGGCGCAGCGCGCCGGCGAACGTGATCCCGACCTTGGTCTGCACCGCGGTCTGGTTGAACGCATCGTGCACCATCTCGATCGGATCCTCGATGGTGGTGACGTTGATCTCGTCGTTGCCGATCGTCTTGAGCGCGGAGTAGAGGGTCGTCGTCTTGCCCGAGCCGGTCGGGCCGGTGACCAGGATGATGCCGTGCGGCCGGAGGATGAAGTCGTTGAACTGCGCCAGCTCCTCGGGGTCGAAGCCGAGCCCGGAGAGATCCTGGAGGAGGACGTCGGGGTCGAAGATGCGCATCACCACCTTCTCGCCGAACGCCACCGGCAGAGTCGAGACCCGCAGCTCGACCTCGCGCCCGCCGCGGGTGGTCTTGACCCGGCCGTCCTGGGGGCGGCGCTTCTCGGCGATGTCGAGCCGCGACATGGTCTTGATGCGGCTGACCACCGCCTTGTGCACCACCTTGGGCATCTTCTGGATGTCGTGGAGCACGCCGTCGATGCGGAAGCGGATCAGGCTGTCCTCGCGCTTGGGCTCGACGTGGACGTCGCTGGCGCGGGTGTCGAACGCGTGCTGGAGCATGAACTCGACGGCGTTGACCACGTGCTGGTCGGAGGACTCGATCTCCGCCTCGCTCTTCATCCGCACGAGCTGTTCGAGGTTGCCGAGGTCGATGCCGCCGACGAGGTCGCGCTCGGCGCGCTTGACCGCGTGGCGCAGGCCGTAGAACTCGGTGATCGCTTTCAGGATGTCGGGCTCGGTCGCGACCACCAACTCGAGCTCGCGGCCGGCCAGACGCCGGAACGAGTCGACCCCCTCGATGTCGTAGGGGTTGGCGCAGGCCAGCCGCAGGCGGCCGTTGCTCACCGCGAGCGGCAGCATCCGGTGGCGCTTGGCGAACGGCCGCGACATCCGGGTCTCGATCAGGTCGGCGTCGAGCTCGAGGGTGTCGATGCGCACGAACTCGAGGCCGGCGTCGGCGGCGATCGCCTCGGCGATCTCGGTCTCGCCGATCGTGCCGCCGGTCTTGGCGTCGGCGAGCCGGAGCTGCTGCACCAGCTCGTACGAGAGCGCCCGTTGCTCGAACGCCCGCGCCGAGCGCAGCCGGTGGGGAAGCAGCTTGGCCTCGGTCTTGATCCTCTCCCCGGCCTCGGGCGCGATCCGGCCCTGGCGCACGAGGATGTCGGCGACGAGGTCCGGGGAGAGGCTCATGGCGGTCTCGGTTCGAGCGAGCATAGCAGCGCGGGCGCTCGAACTGAACGGAGGGCCGTGATGATCGCAAGCCGCCGCTCGACAACCCCCCTCAGCCTCTTGCGAGAGGATCGCTGACTGCCGGGAGCAAGGCGAAGCACGATCACTACGACCCGCGTGCTGGGCGATGAAGGCCGGCACGCGCATCCAGGGAGGGGAGACTCCCCCGCCGGGGCACGTCCAGGGACGACAGGCCTAGCAGATCAGGGGTTGCAGCACGCGTCGCAGGTAGTCTCAAATGCCGGATGGCAGATGCCGAGCATGCCTCGGAATCCCTGCCTCCACGATCCGAACGTATCGATCCGCAGGACACCGGTCGTGCTCGCGTCCACACCCGAGACGGCTCCGAGTGCCACCTGCTCGATCCTGCGCTCTCCGTTCTCCAAGGAAAGCGACTCGAAGAGAATCCCGCCGTCAACAGAGATCCTCGCCAGGCCGGGGATCCCGGCCTGCCAGGAGATCATCACCGGTGTGGAGCCTGCGTGAATGCCATGGTCGATCCATGGCATTGGTTGGACTTCTCCAGAATTGTCGCGGGCGTCAAGCCTAACGAAACCGTCGCCACGCTGGCGCACCGAGAGGACGTTGCCGGCCGCGTCCGTTGCGAGGAAGATCACATGGTTGTCGTTGGGTTGCATGCTAAGACCGCTATAGTCCGCGAAAAACAGCGCGTAGTAGGTGGCCTCCGCGACCGGCCGCTGATCGACGACATACGCTCGCGCACCGGTGGCACCTGGGAGGCCCACGCAGAGACCGTTCGGTTCACCGCTCGGCGGCTGCCACAGCGTGCCGACTGGCATCGCTGCTTCCAAGCAGACGGAAAGCGTTCCGCCATCCGCCATCACCTCACTGCTCCAGCGGCTCCGGTCAAAGCTAAAGCCATCTTCGAACACGACGTCCTCCGCCCTCCGCACCCGGACATTAGGCGAGCCCGGCCCGATAGGGTGGCCGGAGGCGAGACCCAGCGTGTTGTACGTCGCCCACTCCACAAGGGAAGCCTTGAGCTGCTCGGGCGAAGTAAACGGTTTCTCCTGGAGAAGCAGCGCAGCGACTCCGGAAACGTGGGGCGCGGCCATCGAAGTGCCGGTGAGGCGGCAGACTCGGTTGTCTACCGGATCGGCCTGCCAACCGCCAGAGGACACGATATCTGCGGCGGGTGCCCAGATGTCCACACAGGGACCAAAATTGCTGGCATTGTCAGTCAGCGCTGTGTCAACGAACTGACCCAGGTCGGGATCGAATCCGCCCACGACCACGATGCGTGCGATCGCCGCAGCAGCCGCTCCCGAATAGGCGGCCTCGTTGCCGAAACTATGGTCGCATGCATCGGAACCCTGGTTGCCGGCAGACTGCACGATCAGAATATTGTCGCGGGAAGCCAGATTGATCATCGCAGTGCGTACGGGCCCATAGAAAGGATCATTGGGATCAACCCAGGCCGCCACATTACCCCCACTGATGTTGACTACCGCCGTGGGTGAGGAGGTCGAATGCAAGATAGCAATTCGATCGAGGCCGCGCTTAAAGGAGCTTGCCAGCACGTGTTGGTTGCCATTTAAGCAAGGAGGGCTGGGGTTAAAGGTGGTAAAAATAGAACTGAATCGAATCGGCACCAGCGTGACGTCCTTCGCTACTCCGAAGGTTCGACCACCGATAATCCCGGCGACGTGCGTACCGTGGCCTCTATAGCAATCCTGATCGGCTACAGGGCAGGGGCCGGGGTCGCAGTCCATAGCGCTCATCACGTCTGCGCCTGGGGCGACTCTGGTCAAACCCGTTGCCGCACTCTCGAACTCGCGATTGGTGGCGCGAATGCCGACGTCGAGGGTGTAGACCATGACGCCAGTAGCCGCGCTACGGTAGTTGAACTCTTCATCGGGCGCCGCGAACCCAGAGATTTGATCGATCCGATCGAGGCCCCAGTTGTCGATGCAGTCATCGGTCGGGTTCGGGCCGGGCTGCGGGCAGAAGAGGGTCTGAACACAAGTCGTTCCCGGAGCGCAAGGCGGAATCGGAGGTAGATCGCGCTGGTTCGTGCTCGTAGGTGGAGGCTCGGGCCAGAGGCCGGGATAGCAGTGGTCTATCTGGGCGCCGAAAGCCTCGTCGAACGCGATCCAGCTATCCTGGTAAACGGCGCTCACCAGGGGGTTTCCCGCCATGTCGATGGCCGTGGCCTCATCCATCGCGGCCTCGAAAGCGTGGAGTACTTCCTGGTAGACGTAGGTCACCTCTGCTTCGTATTTGCTTCCAAGTTCCTCAGCAGCTGCCTCGCGGTTGGTGGCTCCCGGATCGAGCACGACGACGTAGTAGTCAGGGATACCGTTTTGAGGGGCCGGATAGAACTCCCCACCTAGAACGTGGGTTGGGACGCTGGAAACGAGAAGCACCAAGAGGGTTCTGTCGACGGTGCGCACCGCCTGCCTCCTTCCTGGATCTGGCCGTTGCTGCGGAGTAGCCTTGTTTCCGGGCCAACAAATACCAACCTTCTAGTGCGCACCGGAGCCCCGATGGGGACAGATTTGGTCTCTTCGATGTCGTCACCGACGACATCGACCTCACGCTCGACCTCTTCATCGACATCGGCCGGGCTGGTGCCGCGGGAGCGGGACCGGCCCGGGCATCCGACGTCAGCGGCGAGCGAGAACGCAGCCGGACGCGCGGGAAGGCCAGGGCCACCGGGCTCGAAAGCTCGCCTCCAGCGCCGCTCGGGGGGCTCCCGACTACGCACTCAGCCACCCCGCGGCGTTCGGGCGGCACGTCGCCGGGCGAGGATGGTGCCTCCGAGCCCGAGCAGTGTCGCGAGCGCGACCAAGCCGAGAGGAGAAACGGTAGGGATCTCCAGGCGTGTGACCCCGCACGCCCCCGGCGGAGGGCCGATCGCGAATCCTCCGTTCATGATTCGGTCATGCTGCCCCACCCCCACGATCTCGCCGGTGTTCGGATCGATCTGGTTGATCGTGCCCGAGGGGCCGGGCACGGGAATCCCGCCTGCACTCAGCGCCCCCCAGAGGAACCCGTCGGGCGCAAAATCGAAGTCCGCATTGGGCAGTGTGCCGCCGATCGGTGTGATCTCTCCGGTCGCCGGGTCGAGGATCGAGAGAACCCCCTGATCCACGGTGAGGAGCGTCTCTCCCCTCGCCGCCAAGCTGAGAGGACCGAACCCCTCTGCCCCCGAAGCGATCTCCTCGATCGCGCCGGTCGCGGCGTCCACGGCGAAGACCTTGTCGCGCAGCTCCCCACCCAACACCCCCGAGAGCCCCCCTGCGAACAGACGCCCACAGGCGTCCACGGCCATCGATCCGAGGTTGCTGAAAGGGTCGATCAAGGTCAGCTCGGTGACGAGCGTTGCAGCACCGGTCGCGGGGTCGACGCTGACCAATCGCCCTCCACCCTCGGCGTATATGGCAATGCCGTACAGGGTGCCGTCCGGCGCGAACGCGATCGCGTTCGTCCAGACCCCCCCCGGCCCAAAGGGCCCGATCTCGGTGACTTGGCCGTCGGCCAAGTCGATGCGAAGCAGCCCGTTCTCTCCCCCAGAGAGTGGGCCTGAGAAGTACGCGGTTGGCTCGGCCGAGGCGAGCGGTGGCCGTATGGCGACTACGAGTATCACCATCGCCAGCAGTGGGCGTCCGCGTCGCGAGGGCCGACAGCCGCGCAGCCGGGTGAGGAGCACTCCCTTCTTCTGACCCAAACCAGCGAGCGAGACTAAGATCCCAGGCGGCCAGTGTGCGCGCATGATCGTCACCGTAGGATGGAATTATAGCATGCGCTACCGACCGGGCTCGCGTAGCCAATTCCTCCACGGCCCCTCCCGTGGGCGAACGGACCTTGGCGCTTGTACCAGATGACCTGGTACGCGCACATCGGCGCCAGCTTGCGCGAGCCCGGCTTCACCCTGCGCTACATCGGCAGCTACGCCAAGCGGACGGTGCTCGCCGAGTATCGGATCACCCAGTACGACCCCGAGCGCAAGAAGGCCGCTCTCAGGGCTTGAGGGAGGCCCGCTGAAGTACGCCATGGGATCGGCCGCGGCGGGAGAGAGCGCGAAGCAGAGTGCCAGGATGGCCGTCGCTACGAGCAGTCTTCCAAATGTGGAGCGCCGCACCATCCTCTCGTGACCGAGGAGTACTCTGCCTGGCCGGGCCAGGCCAGCGAGAAGGGTGAGGCCAAGCCGTATGAAAAAGCGCCTCCTGTTCATGGCATGTCATTATAGCATAGCTGTGTCTGTCCCACCTGCGTCGGTGGCTCCTCAAAGCTGGACCACGCGGATAACTTGCGAGCGCGGCCCCGACATCGGGGCTCGATTCGGTCGGCGTCGAGCGCTGTGGTCCTTTCCCCCGTCCTCATGCGCGATCCGTCCCTGGCGCACCAGGATGTCGACGACGAGGTCCGAGGAGAGGCTCATCAGCGACGCGCGGCGGTCAGGGCGTGGTCAGCGACCACGCCGAGGTGTCGCCGGTCTCGAACCCGTCGGTGAAGATCCCGGCCGAAGGCCCGATGAAGGCGCCGCCGGCGGAGGACTCGTTCGTGGTGTACGGGCTGCTCACCATCCCGGTGTAGGTTCCGGACGTGAAGTTGTAGACCGGCCACTGGTCGTTCGCGTCGTCGGTGATCAGGTAGGCGTTGCCGCCGCCGATCGCCAGGCCGTCGACGTCGGTCTCGCCGACCGGGTAGTCCGTGATCACGGTCACCGTGCCGTCCGGGTCGATGCTCACCAGCCCGCGCAGGGCGGCTGAGTTGTTGACGCCGTAGAGCTGCCCGGTGCCGGGGTCGGCGTCGATGCCGCCGATCGCCGTCGACGCCGGACTGGTGAACGCGATCAACCGGTTGGCGGTGAGGGTCACGGGATCGACGAGGTAGATCCCCTCGCCCTCGCCGGTGTTCAGCACCCTCGAGGCGTAGAGGGTGTCGGCCCAGAATGCGAGGCCGTCCATCGAAACCGCGGTCGCGAACGCGTCGGTGACCGTGCCGAGCATGGTCGGCGTGCCGGCGCCGACCGGCCACACCCAGAGCACCGAGCCCGAGGAGAAGAAGACGCGGTCGTCGGCGGCGTCGTAGGCCGCGCCCCACACCTCGACCCCGGTGAAGGCCTCGAATGCGGCGCTGCTCGCCGGCTCGATGCGGAAGGCCTGCAGGGTGGCGTCCTGGAGGCCGGCGAAGAGCCGATACTCGGTGGCGTCGAGGGTGGTGAAGCTGAAGGTACCCGAGAACGCGCCCCCGCCGCACACGTTCTCGCTCTGCGCGTGCCAGAACAGGGTGGTCGCCTCCGGCAGGGACGATGGCGGCTGATAGGTGGGCGCGGGCAGGGCGCTCGCCGAGTCGACGATGGCGCCGAAGCCGGCGTCCGCCGCGATCTCGATCGCGTAGGAGGTGGCGTCGGCCACCGACATCCAGGTGAAGACCGGCCGCGGCACGACGTCGGTGGCGCCGTCGGCCGGCGTCAGCAGGGTCGGGGCCGACGGCGCCGAGGGGACGATCTCGAGCTCGACGTCCCTCATCTTCGGTCCCGTCGTGCTCGTGCCGGTCACGGTGATCGTGTGCGGGCCGGCGGGCGCCCCGCCGGTGTTGCCGATGGTCATGGTGCTCGTGTCGGGCGGCGTCACCGGATTGACGTCGAACCCGGTCGTGGTCGGCGCCGGATTGCCCGCGGCCCCGAGCGTCACGGCGTCGGTGAAGCCGGCGATCGCGCCGACGTTGACCGTGTAGTCGGCGTCGCTGCCGGCGCAGATGGTCTGGGTCGCGGGCGTCACCGACATCGTGAAGTCCGGGGTGCCGCACTCGTTGAAGCGGAAGGCTCCGATGCGCAGCACCCAGCCGGCGCCGCTGGTCGTCGGCACCCACTCGTTGACGTGCCAGAACGTGCAGTCGTCGACCGGATCGACGTTGGTCGAGGTGTAGTCGCCCCAGCGCGCGGTGCCGGTCTGCGACCCGGTGCCGTCGACGATCGACTGCTCGCCCTGCGGCATCATCCCCGCGGGGTCGGAGGACAGCCGTCCCGTGTACCAGACGCTGGGGAAGGTGCTCGTGCCGTCCGAGGCGCTGTAGCCGAGCCCCATGTTGCCCGCCGAGTCCATCGCGATCGAGCCCATCCAGCGGTGGATGCCGTCGGTCAGCCCGGGGGCGTAGGTGCCCTCCTGGAACACGCTGGTCACCCCCGCCTCGACCCGGAGCTCCCACCACCGCATGCCGGCGATGCCGGAACCCGCCTCGACCGACTGGTTGGTCACCATCGAGGCGTGGCTGCCGAAGTTGCGGTAGGCGAGCCGCCACATCGGCCGCTGCCGGTAGGACAGGATGTCGATCTTCTGCCCCGTGCCCGGCTGCGGGATGCAGTCGCGCGAGCCGGGCGTGCACGGGAAGATCGTGTCGTAGGGCGCGATCGGCAGCACGTCCTCGAGGGTCATCGTCGAGTTGGCCGGGGTCACGAAGTCGACGTTGAAGTGCCAGACGTTGAGCGCGTCCTGGGGCGCTCCGTACGGTCCGCCGTTGTCCATCGAGCCCACCCAGTAGTGCGGGTTGTCCGACGGCGGCGGGTCGACGCCGTCGAGGTCGGCGGGCAGCAGGCCGTCGCCGATGTTGAACGCGCCGCCGGCGCCGGCCGGGGTGAGCAGGAACGAGATCACCTGCGGCGATGGGTTGCCGGCGAGCATCTGCGCACGGTTGAGCGCGTAGGCGCCGATGCCGACGGGGATCTCGCGGGTACTGATGAAGTAGGCGTTCGGCCACATGCCGTACTTCGGGTAGTCGGGGAAGTTGTTGCCGGTGGTGAACGCCCAGCGGAAGTAGGTGCCGGTCGGGTCCGGGCTCGTCGACAGCGCCACGCAGTTGAAGAAGGGCGCCACGCCCGGGGCCGAGAACTGCGACAGCAGCCAGCGGTCGGCGAGCTGGTCGTAGATCACGATCGGATCGCCGGCGTTCTGGTTCTCGCAGTCGCCGCCGAAGCCGGACCAGAGCGTGTTGTTGGCGAGCGGGCCGAGCAGCAGGGTCCCGGTCTTGTCGTAGACCGCGAACGAGAGGTTGCTCATCGCCACGTAGTGGTTGGGGCCGACGTCGCCGACCGGGTCGGGCGGCGCGACGCCGAACACGTTGGGTGGACCGTCGAAGCTGACCGTCGGCGCCGGGATGCCGGGGCCCTCGGCGCCGCCGGTCGAGTCCTGGACCAGCGGGTCGGCGTCCTGCGGCCCGAGCGGACCCCAGGGGAACAACGGTGGATCGACCAGGAGCTGGCCGACCGGGCCGGTGGGCGGCGGCGCCGGCGGGAGGTCGCGCAGCGGCGGCGAGACGTCGAAGTGGACCACGGGAGCGAGCCCCCGGTAGGTGCCGGCCTCGCCGGCGGCATGCCCCGGCGTAGGGATGACCACGAGCGTCAACAGCAGGGTCGATGACAGCGCGGTTCGGTTCACGGGCGTCCTCCTCGAGTGCGCGGGCGGTGGGGAAGCCGCGCCGGCGCGGGCGGGTCGGGCGGGATGGGCCTCGACGATCCGCCCCTGACGCGCAGGATGCCGGCGACGCGGTCGGGGGAGAGGCTCATGACGGAGCTCGGAGTCACGAGTCAGCATAGCAGAGGAGCCTCGTTCGGGCGCGCCCCGGCCTCACCGGTGGCCCTCACCGTCGCGCGAACGCCGCGTAGACCTCCCCGCGTCGGACCAGCACGTCGTCGGGGACCAGTCCGGCGGCGGCCGCCGCCCTGCCGGCGAGCTCCTCGGTCGGCGCGACGGGCCACTCGGCGCTGGTTCCCTTCTGCTGCCAACGAAACACCGCCAGCCGCGTGCCCCCCGTGGCGTCGAGGCAACGTCGCAGGCGGAAATAGGTGTCCCGGTCTGAAAAGTCGAGCTGCCACTCCCTGCGGTCGCGGCAGACGTAGAACCCGCGGGCTCCGGCCTTGCCGACCCGCCACAGGTCCACCGGCGCACGCCCGCGTAGCCGGCGCATGAACCGCCATTGCCAATCATGATGGAGTCGGAACAGATGGATCAGGTTGGCCTGGTCGACGTAGATCGCCTCCGGTAGCGGGAGCGGCTCGTCGAAGGGGTCGATGCGGACCCAATCCCCTCCGGTGATTCGATGGTGCGTGAGCCAGTGGGCCGCGTTGAGGAGGCCGGCGAGGCCGAACAGGCAGACGACGAGCCCGGCGATCCGCCGGTTGGACCTGCGAGCGACCTCGTCGATCAGGAGGCTCAGGACGATGACGGCGAAGGGGAACAAGAAGAACTGATGGCGGAGCTGCCCGCCGTACGGATAGCGGCCGAGCAGCGCCAAGACGATGACCAGGGCGGTCATGGCGGCGAGCAAGACCGCCGGGATACGGCGCGCGAGCCCATCGACGCCGCCCTTGCCGAGGGGACGGAAGCCCAGCCAGGCGACCGCAGCCAGGGAGGCGACCGCCAGCGTGCCGGCCACCGCGTTCGGCAGGCCCGGTGCGGTGGCGTCCAGCGTCGAATTGAAGGGCTGGTAATCGAGCGCCGGAACGAAGAGCTCGATGAGCGCGCGGCTGTTGCGCCAGACGAACTCGAGAGCGCCCTCGCGGTCGGCATCGAAGAGAAAGGAGGTCAGATGGTTGAACGGTCGTGTCGACCACGAGACGATGTGGATCGCATACGCCGCCGCCAACACGGCGGTCGGGATTCCGAAAGTGAGGAGGTTGGCCATCCAGTGCCGGCGCGCCTCCCGAAGACGGTGGCGGTACTCTCGATCGAAAACGGCCGGAGCGACCGCCGCCGGAAAGCAGCTCAGCAGGAACAGCGCCGTCCCGTAATGGGTCAGCAGCGCCAGGCTGGTCATGAGCGCGAAGATCACCCGGGCCCGATGGCGCGGCGCGGAGAAACCGTGCTCGACGAGTTCGAGAAACGACAGACATGCCCACAGGACGAAGAAGGTACCGAGGCTGTAGGCGCGCACGTCGAGGCCGACCGAGACCGCGGTCAGCGACGAGCCGAACGCGAACGCCGCGGCGGCCGGCAGCCAGGGCTGGCCGGCGGTTCGTTGGACGATCCGGCCGACCAGCCAGGTCGAGCCGACGGTGCCCAAGATCGGTATCAGACGGTAGGCGAGGGGGCTGGTGCCCAGGGCTGCGATGGCGGCCTTCAGGCACAGGAAGAACACGGGCGGATGAGCGGTCCAGCGGATCTCGTCCCAGAGACTCCGCCAGTCGGCCTGGCGGGCGATGAACACGTGCCAGAACGCGTCGTAGCCGAGGCGTTCCGTCAGGCTGAGCACGATCAACGGCACGGCGCTCAACGCGACCGCGAGGGCGAGGTACACGTAGCGCGGAGACCTGGCCGACGATTCGGGCGGCGCCTGGCTCACGGCGTCAGCGCTCGGGTCGTCCGAACGCCGCGTAGACGTCGTCGCCGCTGACCGTCACCGTCTCCGGGGTCAGCCCGGCGCGCTCCGCCGCCGTCGCGACCACCTCCTCGGTCTGGGCGAGCGGCCAGCTCGCGGTCGTACCGTTCTGCTGGGGTCGGAAGACGACCACCCGCTCGGCCCCCGTGGCCTCGAGGCAGCCGGCCATGCGCAGGTAGGTGACGGGCGCCGAGAGATCGAGCTGCCACTGCCCCCGGTCCCGGCAGATGTAGAACTCACGGGAATCGGCGTCGCCGACCCGCCACACGTCCACCGCCCCGCTCCCCTCGATCCGGCGCACGAACCGCCAGCTCCGGTCGTGGTGGTGCGTGAACAGGTGGATGAGGTTGAACTGGTCGACCTGAACCGCCGCCGGCGCGGGGAACGCCGCGCGGAAGCGATCGATCTCGTCCTGCCAGAGATAGCCGCGGGTGATTCGAAAGTGATCGAGCCAGTTCGCCGTGTTGGCGAGGCTGGCGAGGGCGAACAGGCCGACGGCGAGAGCGCCGATCCGGCGGTTGGTCCTCAGCGCGACCTCGTCGACCACCAGGGCCGCGACGATGACGGCGAACGGGAACAGGAAGAACTGGTGGCGGAGCGGCCCGCCGTACGGATAGCGGCCGGCGAGCGCGAGGGCGATGACCAGGGCGGTCATGGCGACGAGCAGGACCGGCGGGACGCGGCGGGCGACGGCCGGGCCCCCGCCTCCGCGTGCGGGGCGGCATCCCAGCCAGGCGACCGCCGCCAGGGAGAAGATCACCAGGGCG
>Ga0302046_10005267_pt1 | contig 11426 bp, 13 predicted proteins | sample RVTome_11_FD_200261 | JGI IMG/M metagenome (GOLD analysis project Ga0302046, IMG submission 200261) | Soil microbial communities from uranium-contaminated site in the Upper Colorado River Basin, Wyoming, United States - RVT147D111 (version 2) ... | reverse complement strand
GACGCGCCGGCGTCGACATCCGGGAGATCGTGATTCAGACGGAAAACGGGTTCTCGCCCGATGCCATTCGTCGTCTGGAGGCCATGGGACACGAATTCCAGCGGATTTCTCTGCGCGGTGAATTGAGGATGGGTTATGGGGCCGCTGTCCTGATCGACGGTCGCCGAGTGCGTGCTGGAGCCGACCCCCGCCGCTCCGGCTCTGCCGGTGCGGCAACCCCCAACGTTCAACGTTGAATGTTCACCGTCGAAGTATCAATCGTATCCCGGGCCGCGTTGCGTGCGTAGGCCGGGTGTGACTCGGACGTGAATGTTCACTCGGCGTCGGCTCACCGTCCCGCCAGGACTACTCCGGAAACCCGGCATCGCGCCGAATACCATCAATACTTGAACGTTGAACGTCGAACGTTGAACGTCGAACGTTGGATGTTGAACTCCCCTGGAAATCGGCATCGCGCCGAATACAATCAATACTTGAACGTGGAACGTTGGACGTCGAACGTTGGATGTTGAAGCAGCCAGTCGGTCATGGCGCGAACCGCCTCCGCCCGATGACTCACCCGGTTCTTTTCTTCGAGGGTTACCTCGGAAAACGGCTTGTTGAGATCTACCGAGAAGAAAACCGGATCGTAACCAAAGCCTCCTGTTCCCTGCGGTTCGGTGAGGATCCGCCCCCGACACATGCCGAGGAACGACTTCGGGATGGTCGCCGGTCCGGCCAACAGGACGAGTGCGCAACGATATCGGGCCGCGCGGCGTTCCGGCGGCGCCCCGGCGAGCTGCCGTAACAGCTCCTGGTTGTTGGCCGCATCCTGGTTCTCCGTTGCCATCGCAAAGCGCCGCGATCGGACGCCGGGTCTTCCGCCCAACGCAAAGACCTCGAGCCCGGAATCCTCGGCCACCGTAGGCAGGCCGGAACGTTTTTGAAAGTACTCTGCTTTCAGTCGGGCGTTTTCCTCGAAGGTCGTGCCGGTCTCGATCCGCTGTTCCTCCGGAGTTTCTCCGATACCGATCTCATCGAGGAACACGAACTCGGACGGAGCGCCCTCGAGCAGGAGCCGCAGCTCGCGTTTCTTCCCCGCACTGCGTGTGGCGAACAGAATCCGTTTCATGTAACGGCAAGAACCTCACGTTGGGCGACGAAGATCTGCTTGATGCCGGTGTCGGCCAACGCGAGCAATGCATCCCACTCTTCCCGCGCAAAGGTTCCATTCTCTCCCGTTCCCTGCATCTCAACGTAGTGGTCGGGGAACGCCTTCACGACATTGGCATCGACGCCGGCATTGGCATCCTCGACGTAGCAGAGATCGAGTCGCGGTTCGCCATCGACGATACCCACCGAGACCGCCGCGACCAGACGCTTGAATGGGTTGTCGACACCGTGTGTAGAGGACAGCCATCGCAAGGCATCTACCAGCGCAACGGTAGCGCCGGTGATACTCGCGGTCCGCGTCCCACCATCCGCCTGCAGGACATCGCAGTCTACGCGAATCGTATACTCTCCAAAGCCAAAATCGTCGACAGTGGCCCGCAGGCTGCGGCCAATGAGTCGCTGGATTTCTGTGGTCCTGCCGCCCGCTCCGCGGCGTTCGCGCTGCGTGCGGCTCAACGTGGCCCGAGGCAACATCGCGTACTCGGCGGTGATCCACCCCAGTCCGGTCCCCTTTCTCCACGGGGGCGTACCCTGCTCCACCGATGCGGTGCAGTACACGACGGTATCTCCCATGGTCACCTTGCACGAACCCTCTGCAAACGGGCTGACGCCGCGTTCCAGTGTCAACGGACGCAAGGCGTCATTGGCTCGCTTATCCGGTCTGGGCACGAATCCGCTCCACGATAGCTGTCGATGAGTATCCTGATATCAGTGGAATCAAGACGACCTGTCCTCCACGCGAGACGACATCCTGATGACCCGGCAACTCCTGACCTTCATAGTCCGTGCCCTTGACCAGGATGTCCGGTCGCAGTGCGCTGATGGTTTGGGCGGGCGTCGGTTGGGAGAACGACACAACGCAATCCGTCGCCGCCAACGCGGCAATGACACGCATCCGCGCATCTGATCGTACAACGGGTCTTCCCTCACCCTTCCCCAACCGGCGCGCCGAGTCGTCGTCGTTGACGCCGACGATCAGAAGCGCGCCCAGTGCCCTGGCTTTCTCCAGCAGGTCCACATGACCAGGATGGAGGATGTCGAAGACGCCATTGGTGAACACGACAGGTCCGACTTGCCTGTTTCTCCACCTGAGGGCCTCTTCGAGTGTCATGATCTTGTCGCCGGAGGACAACACGACCATCAATGCGTCCCCCACCGATTGAACGCCCACTTCAGGAGAAACGGTGCGATGAACGTTGTGCCGATGACCATCAGGATGATGGCCCCGAAGAGTTCATCGTTCAACACACCGGAGGTTACGCCGATCTGCGCGAAGATCAATCCAACCTCTCCGCGCGGCATCATCCCGATGCCTACCGCGGGGCGATTGAAGCCTCGCCACCAGACCGCCCACCCCGAGAGAACCTTGCCGACCACGGCGATGACGAAGAGTCCCAGTCCGATGCCCAGGACGCTCAGGTTCCCCTCGCCAAACGGGTTCAGCAACCCCAGGTCGAGGCGCGCCCCGATGCTGATGAAGAAAATGGGTGCAAAGATGTCCGATACCGGTTTGATCTGCGATTCGATCGTGTCAAACTGATTGGTGCGCGACAGAATCAAGCCGGCGGCGAACGCCCCAATGATCATCGCCGAACCCGCCAGGTCGGCCAACCCCGCCACGATCAACATGAAAGAGAATGCCGCGACCAACAGAACACCGCGAGCATTCATCTTGTCCACGACGTTGAACAGGCGCGGGGCGATCCGGATCCCCATGACAATCGCGAGGACCAGGAATCCGATGGCGATGCCCGCCGCGGTGCCGATATCCAGGAGCGTCACCGCCGCGCCGGCGGCGAGCGTGGACACGAGACCCAACAGGATGAGACCGAACACGTCGTCAATCACGGCAGCGCCGATGATCATCTTCGCCTCGATCGACGACATCACCTTGAGGTCTGTTAGCACCCGGGCCGTAATACCCACCGAAGTCGCGGTCAGGGCCGCGCCGATATAGATCGCCGTGGTGAAGACGGCCACCGTGTGCATCGAATCGGGCACGAGGGGTGAGATCCAGAACAAAAAACCCAAGACGAACGGCAAAACTACACCGACAACCGCCACGGTCGCCGCCGCCGGACCGACCCGAAACATCTGCCGCAAATCCGTCTCGAGACCTATCTCGAACAGCAATACCAGTACGCCGATCTCCGCGAACAGGCTGAACGGTTCCGTGAGCGCATCCGTTACGTCTGTTGGAACGACGTTCAGCAGGCTGACGCCGAGAATCGCACCGGCTATGAGCTCACCCAGCACCGCTGGTTGTCCAATGCGCTCGAACAAGGCCCCAGAGAGCTTACCGGCGACCAGGGCGACGGCGAGAATCAGGAGAAATCGCGCGATATCGAGGTGTCCCGTCTCGGCACCCTGCATGGCGCGTGCGGGGACCGCGGCACCAAACAGGACGACTGTCAACACCAACGCGCGTATCCGTGTCATCTAGAGGCGCTGGCTGACATCAATCGTGAATTCGATGTCCCTGACGAGGAACGGGAGTTCGACAACTTCGGGATACGACAAGCGAATCCGGATTTCGGTGGGGCGGACGGTGCGACGAATAAAGATGTTGCGTGCCTGAGGTGGGAGATCGAGTTGTTCTACACGATCCAACAGCCGCCGCCGGATGGTCTCGTCTGTCAGGTTGGCGGCGAAGGCCGCCTGTGTCTTGACTTCATCTTCGATTCGCCATTTCCGCACGTAGATGGCGCCCACGTCCGCGCCAAAATAACCGGCAGCCACCAGAACCAGTATCCAAAAGAGACAACCGGTCCGACCGAGACCGCGTTCTCCCAGCCGCCGACCGCTCACCACTGCGATTGAGCTCCATCCACGATATCCGCAACGAGACGTTCGAGCGCTTCTTCCCGACCGGCCAGCTCATTCGGCGGGTCGTATTCCCCCTCGACACGGAGTCCGTTCCGTTGCCAGAGCATCACTTCCTGACGTCGATCGAAGATCTCGACCGAAACCGTAATCTGTACCAGCCGCCTCGTGACGGTTACGCCGCCGGACTGATTCTGCGCAAAGGAAAGCTGCTGATCCGACTGATAGGATGTTACTGTTCCCCTCACCACGGCATCGGCTTGTTCTTCCGCTGCCGGGCGGAGGCCCAACCGCCCTTCCATCGCTTCACGCACCGCCTCAGAAACCTCCACAGTCAGAGTCGGCTCGCCGGTTTGATTATCGAACGGCAGAATCGCAACCGTTCGGATATGTGGCGGAAGCCCCCCGCCTGCAAAACCATACAGGCAGCTTACCTGGGTAAGCGTGATCGCGACGCTAGCGATTTTCCCAAATCTCAGGATCAATCGATGCAAGTGTCTCAACGTTGGTGATTGTGAATTCGAACCGGGACGCGTCAAGCGGCAGATCGATTCTCGCCTCCGTCGCGAGTCCTGTGGCTGGATCGATTTCTGATTCGACCACGCCTATTGCACGTCCCTGACGCCGGATCTCGCCGGACAAATGCGTAGCCGGATTGCCGCGCAGGACAAAGTTCACAGTGTCCCCGCCAACAATATACCGCCACGCCCGAAAATTCGGTCTGCTGAGGCTGTACACCGGTGCGTCCGGGGGCGGTGGTTTTGGGAGCCCCAACGCCGCCCAAAACAGCGGAGCGAAAGCGACCAAACCGCTGAAGTCGTCCTCCGGAACAACCCAAAGCGCGCTGTCCCCGACCACCGCCGCCCGTCCTGATCGGCGAAACGGTCCCTGATAGTCGAACCGCAAGGAGTCTGGTGGAGCGATATGGACGGCAGCCCGCCCCGCCGCCGCTCCTGTTTCAGTCCGGTATCGCCATGGGCGAATCTCGTACCGTCGGTAGGTGTCGACCTCGAACGGCTCGAACCACTCGCGGATCGCGATCAGTTGAGTCGGGGCCATGCCTTCCGGTGCTATCGTCGCGGGTCCGGACATACACCCGGCAGTGAGGCATGAAGCTCCAATGACCCAGCGTGTGGACAGCTTTAACTGTATCAACCTAAGCCCTTTATTCTTATTGTCTTAGAGTACAAAGCCGAAGTTCTGCCACAGTCAAACCCGTTTCTCGCCTTACCACCGTCGAAGCCTCCTGACCCGATCTCCCTGGGTAATGCGATCCATGACATCGAGACCGGAGACCACCTGGCCAAACACGGTGTACGCCCCTTCCAGATGCGGCTGAGGACTGAGGGTGATGAAGAATTGACTTCCCCCGGTATCCGGGCCGCTCCGGGCCATCCCGACGGTTCCTCGTTCATAGCTCCGTCGATTGACCTCGTCGCGCAGTGTATACCCTGGACCACCCGTACCGTCGCCGCGAGGGTCGCCGTCCTGAATTACGAACGCCGGGACCACCCTGTGCCATCGGTGCCCGTCAAAGAAACGGCGGTCCGCCAGGTCCAGGAAGGATTGCGTCGCCAGCGGGGCGTCCTGGGCAAACAGCTCGATGATGATGTTCCCTCGTCCCGTCTCGATGATGACAGAGGGCCTCGTGGCGTCTTGTTCAGCCGGCAGGAGCAGCTCGCGCGCCAGGTCTCGATAATCCTCCAATCCCATGCCCGTGGCCATCGGTCGTGCCGCCCCCCAAGCCCGAGCCAGGTCCGGCAACAGGTTGGCGGCAAGGGCTCTAGCCCGTGAGTCCCTCTCGACGGGGAACTGTTCCGTGAATCGACGGACCGTCTGTTCGGCGGGGAATGTCTCGGAAAGCGAAGCGAGCGCCCCAATGATAGCCAGCCGGGCGCCATCCGTCTGGTCAGCGGCCGCCCTGCGGTACCCCGCCAGCAGGAGAGGGATATGAAGTCGCTGGGGTCTCCCCTGCACCATCCGAAAGACGGCCGCTCGCACGCCTGGATCATCGTGATCGGCGAAGTGAAGGACCAGTGAGTCGACGGCAAGGGTGTCCAACGCAATCAAGAGGGGAAGAGCGGCCGCCACGACACGGGGATCAGGATCCCGGATGAAGGTCCGCAGCATGGCTGCACCCGCGACGCCGATCTCCCCAACCGCGCGCGTCGCTACCAGGCGTTCATGCCATTGTCCCGCGTGCGCCCATTCCTGAATGGCGGGAAGCGCGGCGGCTCCCTGGACTCGCGCGAGGCTCACCAGGGCCTCACGACGCGTGGCATACACCCCGCCCTTGAGATGGGTCGTGAGCGCGTCAACGATGGCGGGTCCCTCCTGCTGCCCCAAAGCCATCAGCGCCTGCACGCGGACATTGGGGTCGCCGTCGCCTGCGCGTTCCGCGATGAGGGCCGCGTGACGGGCCGATTGAAACGTCCCCAGCGACCGTAGAGCGTGGATGCGGACGTGTGGATCGGGATCGACCACCAGCTGCTCCACGCGGGCCGCAACGGCGTTCTGATTGATGTGCGCGGAATCGGCGTACGTGGCGTCGAGTGTCCGGACCGCCCAGGCACGAACGAGTGGGTCACTGTCCTCCGTTGCGGCGAGCAGGACCGTGGCAGCGTCCCCGGCTCGGAGACGGCCTAACGAATAGACGGCGGGCCCGCGGGTTTCGCGCTGCCTCGTCTCCGCATACTGCATGAGAATGGGTATCGGTGCGTGCGCTTCCAACCGCCATGCTTCCCGTAGCGCTCTGCTGACGACTGTGGGAACATTTCCGGACGTCGCGAGACCAAAGGATCGCGTGAGCACGTCTCGGATCAGGGCGCCTCCTTCCGGTCCCCCGATACGTGAAGCGGCGGCGGCGGCCTCCGGACAAAGATTCTCGCAGCTCCCCACCGGCGCATTGAAGATCAGTTCCCGCAGTTGCGGTATCCCGGCCGGATCGCCAAGCAACCCGATGGCGAACACCGCTTCCAGACGGACGAACGGTTCCGGGTCTACCGCCAGGTGAGCCAACAGTGGGCCACCGCGGCGGTCACCGATGCGCCCGAGGGCCAGGGCAACGTGTCGCCTGACGACGGCGCTCGCGTCACGCGCAAGAGATGCGAAGAGCGACGCGTCGTACGCCCTGGCATCTTCCGCGGCCAGGACCTGCGCCAGGGCGTCGACGACGGCTTCGTCCTGCGCACGGCACGGGAACGCGGTGCACGCGATCAGGGACGCGCTAAACGCGAACCGGATCAGGGGCCGGAACGAGGCGTGCTCGGACATCTGGCGGAATGGTAATGGGCGCCTGTGATTCATTGATCGCAATGAGTGTTATCAACGCCGTTGCAAGGAGTGTCTCGCCGCGGTGAATCGCGTTGCCGAACTGCACGCGCCGGCTGGCGCACTCGCGGACCCAGGAGCTGATGGAAAGGACATCATCGTATCGCGCGGCCGCGCGAAAACGCAGGTGGGCATCAACGACCGGCAAGCGGACGCCGGATTCTTCCAGCTCACGATACGTTACCCCCCGTTCACGCATGTGTTGCGTCCGTCCGAGCTCGCACCAGACGAGATAGACCGAGTGGTGCGCCACGCCCATCTGGTCCGTTTCGGCATAGCGAACACGGACGTCCGTGGACGTAATGGGGCTTGTATTGGGATCCACGGAGCGGTTGCGATCCTGGGTTAGTGGGCCGTTGTGTTGTGTGAGTCGAGCGCGGACAACGGGCAGCCGTCAGCGGGCACCACCGATGCTCGGCTGCCGGTCTCTGGTAATAACCGCCCTCGCATTCCCCTGTCAAACCGCATCACCGGCGCGAGTTACCCCCGAACACGCGCAGCTCAGGGCCATCCGGCGTTACGACGGCGTATCGGTGTTCGTCCATCCACGGACCGGGATTCAGGAACCAGCGGCGGGGTTCGGGCTCCACCAGGATGGCTCGGTGTGTGTGGCTGAGAACGAGGAGTTGGAGGTCGGCGCGTCCTGTCAGAAGCCGGAGCGCCCACGTTTTTTGCCGCTCCGCAGCTGTCGTGATGACGTGCTCCGATCTGGTGCTATCACCGAGGATTCGCGACAGCTTTCGAACACCCCAGAAGCCCAGATCCGGGTGAACGGCGTGAAACGCGCCGCGTACGACTGCGCGGCGGGTGAGCCAATGAAAGATTCGTGCGCCGACATGTCGTTCGATAAGGCCGTCGCCATGGCGTATGTGTGCGTTGAATCCCGCGACGCTGACATCACACCCATTCGGTCGAAACTGTGCGCCGAGCTGTTCACTCCAGAACGCGCCACCCCAACGGTCGTGATTGCCACCCGTTGCCGTGATGGAGACCCCGTGATCGCGGAGACTCGCGAGAAGGGCCAATGTTGGAAAGACCTGCCGCGGGATAACCGATTTGTACTCGAACCAGAAATCAAAAATATCTCCATTGAGGATCAGGTGGTGACCCAGTGTAGGGACAATACGAAGAAAGTCGTGGAAAAGTGCGTCGGATGGTGATCCTGGCGTGTGATATAGATGCGCGTCGGCCACGATGACGGCGGTTTCTGCCGGCATCACACGTTACGGCAGTGTGAGTGAAAACGTCAGGGCCACGCGATCATCCGGCAACGGCCGAATGGCGATTATCTCTTCCGGGAAATCCCAGAGATTCGCCGATACGAATGCCTCGGCCGCGGAGAACAGATGATTGAAGATGAACAGGACCAACCAATCCTGAAACTCAGCCTTCTTCGAGTCCAACAACTCCTGATCGCGTTCCTCTTCCGGGCGGGCGGCGTCGGCGCGTCGGAGATACGAAAGCTGATGCGCGGACTTGAGGGTCATCCCAAGCGTGACACCCTCCCAGAACACGAATACCGCCCCCGTGGTTCGACGACCCAGTACCGACTGTCCCCATCCGGGGAGGAGCAGAGAACGGGCCATTGCACCCAGAGGTGACACCGGCGGTCGCACCCGAAACGGCTCAACCGTAATGGTGTCTTCGGGCTGCTGGGCTGGAACGGGTATTGGAATCTGCCCGACAGCATTCGGACTCCATCCAACAGACGATACGATCAGGACAACCAGAACTGCCGTGACGGGAAAACGCCTCGAACCCTGCACCGAGAGCGACCGCTCCGGTCGCCTTCGTGGTGGCGGGAGCGTGTGGGAATCGAACCCACCGGAGCCGCCAAAGGCACCTCCCAACGGTTTTGAAGACCGTGCAAGCCACCAGGCCCAATCCGCCCCCAACAGGATGCGAGGAGCCGCGTTACCTCCGAACGGCAACCGCATCGATCTCCACGAGCGATTGCTTTGGCAGCTCCCTGACCGCAACGGCCGCTCGCGCCGGCTTGTGCGACCCGAAGTGTCGTTCGTACTCGGCATTCATCTCAACAAAATCCGCCATGTCCGCAAGATACACTGTGGTCTTGAGTACCGTATGCAACCCCGCCCCGGCCTCCTCGAGAACGGCGGCGAGGTTCGTCAGGGCGCGATTCGTTTGCTCGGTCACGTTACGTCCCACGATCCGCATCGACTCGGGATCCAGCGCGACCTGTCCTGAGGCGAAAATGAGATCACCGTGCACCACGGCCTGACTGTACGGTCCAATGGCCTGTGGAGCCTTCGATGTGTGAACGAATTCCACGCGATCCTCCTAGAAGAGTCCCTCGATCGAACCGTCTTGTGCCACCTTCATGCGCTCCGCCGCAGGTGACTTGCTCAAACCCGGCATCGTCATGATATCACCGGCGAGTGCCACGACAAATCCCGCGCCGGCCGAAGGGTAAATATCCCTGATGTTGATACGAAATCCGATTGGCGCCCCGAGCAGGGCAGGATCATCACTAAAAGAGTACTGCGTCTTTGCGATGCAAACCGGCGTATGCCCTAAGCCAAACTCCTCCAACTGCTGTGCCGCCCGGGCGGCCTTGGGCGTCATGTCCACGCCGTCGGCACGATAGATTTCCCGCGCGACTACTTCGATCTTTTCCTTGATGGGCAGCGTCGTGTCGTAGAGAGGCTGAAAAGCGGCTCCTCCCCTATCCAATGCGCCGAGCACCGCTTCCGCCAGTTCGATTCCTCCTTCCCCACCCTTTTCCCAAACCTCACACAGCGCTACGCTCGCAGCGAACGGTGCGCAACCATTGCGTACCACATCGAGTTCTTCGTCCGAATCACTGAGAAATCGGTTCATGGCCACCACAATCGGCAACTTGAACTTCGCGACATTCTCGATGTGCCGACCCAGATTCACGAACCCTCGCTTCACCGCGTCCGGGTCGGGCCTTGCCAGATCGTTCTTGTTCGCGCCACCATGCAGCTTCAGGGCACGCACCGTTGCCACAATCACGGCAACTTCGGGCTTCAGACCGGCGGTTCGACATTTGATGTTGAAGAACTTCTCCGCACCGAGGTCGGAGCCGAACCCCGCCTCGGTCACGACCAGATCCGCCAGGCGCAGCGCCACCTCCGTTGCCACGACTGAATTGCAGCCGTGCGCAATGTTTCCGAACGGTCCACAGTGGACCAGGGCCGGACCGCCCTCGAGGGTTTGCACGAGGTTGGGCAGCAATGCATCACGCAGGAGCAGCGCCATCGCGCCGTGCGCCTTCAGGGTGCTGGCCCTGACCGGCTGACGATCCTGTGTGAACCCAACGATGATGTTCCCGAGGCGTTCCTCGAGATCCGCGCTGCCCCTGGCGAGTGACATGATTGCCATGATCTCACTTGCCGGGGTGATGACAAAACGCTCTTCGCGCGGCACTCCACCCAGGGGGCCACCCAACCCGACCGTGATTTGTCGGAGTGCGCGATCGTTCATGTCCATCGTTCGCGGCCATGTAATCCGCCGCTGATCGATGCGGAGTTCGTTGCCGTGATGCAGGTGATTGTCCAGCATCGCCGACAACAGATTATGTGCCGACGTAATCGCGTGAAAGTCACCTGTGAAATGGAGATTGATATCCTCCATGGGAATGACCTGCGAGTAGCCCCCACCGGCGGCCCCGCCTTTTATCCCGAAGACAGGTCCAAGACTCGGCTCGCGAATTGCCGTCACGGCGTTGTGCCCGAGTTTCCGCAGCGCCTGTGTCACGCCGACCGTGACGGTTGACTTGCCCTCTCCGGCGGCCGTGGGGTTGATGCCCGTGACCAGCACCAACCGGCCGCGCCGTTCCCGTCTCAGTATCTCATCGGCACGGATCTTTGCCATGTGCTTGCCGTACGGCACGAGTTCGTCCCCGGACAACCCCAGGTCCGCGGCTACGTCGGTGATGGGTCGGAGTGTGGCTCGCTGCGCGATCTCGATGTCGGTTGGTACGTTGGTCATAGAGTGATTGTGGATTGAGTAACGCGATCGCCGAACAAACGAACCGCATTGGCAGTGGTTGAACTGATCATGTCTTCAACGGTGGAACCTCGAAGCTCCGCCAGGCGTTCGGCAACACGTACGACGAACGCCGGTTCGTTCCGCTG
>Ga0302046_10005265_pt1 | contig 11428 bp, 8 predicted proteins | sample RVTome_11_FD_200261 | JGI IMG/M metagenome (GOLD analysis project Ga0302046, IMG submission 200261) | Soil microbial communities from uranium-contaminated site in the Upper Colorado River Basin, Wyoming, United States - RVT147D111 (version 2) ... | reverse complement strand
CACTCCTCGGAATACCTTTTCGGGTATTCCTGCGGGTTGCTCCTTGCGCTGCTCGGCGCTCTTCGCCCGGCTCGGTCCGGGGATTGACTCACAACCTCTGAGAGTTGACCCCGTGGGCTCGATCACGTACCCCCCGGAGGGGGAGGGGAGGTTGCCGTTGGCCAAACATGTGACATCGCGATCCGGTCTGCTCGCGGCCGGCCTAGTGCTCGCGGCGAGCTGGTCGGCGCCCGCGCCGGCGGGGGCCACCGTCGTGCAGGGCGTGGCTTTCGAGGCCCAGGCGAGCACCGCCGCGCGGGTCTTCGTGGGCGCGGTGCGGGCGATCGAGAGCCGTCCGAGTCCGCGCGCGCCGCGCTACTTCGAGACCCTGGTGACGTTCGCCGTCGAGGAGACCGTCGCCGGCGCGCCGGCGACGACGCTCGTGGTGCGCCTCTCGGGGGGCACCGTCGGCGACGTGCGCCAGGAGGTCGTGGGCATGCCGGAGTTTGCGGTCGGGGAGCGCTACGTGGTCTTCCTCGAGCCCGAGCAGTCGCCGCCCCTCATCAGCCCGATCGTGGGCTTCAACCAGGGTCTGTACCGGGTCGTCCGCGTCGGCGACGGCGACGTGGTGCGCGATCGCCTCGGCGACCCGCTCGCCGCCCCCGCGGCCGCGCGCGCCGGCGCCGGCGGCGACACGCCGCTCGGCGACTTCCTCGAGGCCGTGCGCGGGGCGCGCCGGTGACGCCGCGGTCGACGGCCGCGGCGATGGTGCTGGGCGCGCTCCTGCTCGCCCTGGCGGGCGACGCGGCGGCGCAGCCCTGTCCGAGCACCCCGGGCGACGGCTTCTCGTTCCTGGCGGTGGACGGCAACCCCTTCAACAAGTGCCCGCTGCTGCCGATCGTGCGCTGGGACGTGCCCCGCGTGGTTTACGAGTGCGACTTCTTCCTCGACTCCGACAAGCAGATCGCGTGTGGCGGCACGCCCCAGACGTGCGCGGCGCTCTGCGAGGCGGCGGCGGCGGACTGGAACACGCGGCTCACGGGGCACTTCACGCTCGCCCCCGCCGCCGCCACGACCCCGGTCGTTTTCTGCGACCCCGGGGACGGCCGCACGTCGCTCTCCGGCGGCACCATCGACTGTGCCGGCGACGCCTTCGGCTCGAACGTGCTCGCCGTCGCGCTGCGCGTGAACTTCGTGAGCGGGCCGATGGTAGGCGCCATGGTGGACTCCAACATCACGGTGAACCAGGCGTTCTCGTTCACGCAGGCGCGCTTCCAGGCGACGCTCGCGCACGAGTTCGGCCATGTCATCGGGCTCGACCACCCGAACCAGTGCGCCAAGGACTTCAACGTCCTGATGCGCTCGGCCTCGCTCTTCGACTCCACCGACCCCTGCTTCGTCGGTGCGCCCACCCCTGACGACGTCAACGGCGCGCTGGTCATCTACCCCGACACGCAGTCGGTCTGCGGCGACGCCAACGCCGACGGCGACATCAACGACGTCGACGCCGTCCAGGTGCTGCGCGCGGCGGCGCTGCTGCCGAGCTCCTGCAGCCTCGCCGTCTGCGACGTCACCGGCGACGGCATGATCGACGACGTCGACGGGGTCAACGTCCTGCGCGCCGCCGCCTCCCTGCCTTTTACGGACAATTGCAGTTAGCCCCCGTGCGCGCGGCCGCTGCGCGGCCGTGCTCCGATGGGCGTCGGCCCGCGAAGCGCGGTTCGCGGGCCTCCCGCACTGCCCCGCACCGCCCCACCTCGTCACGCTGCTCCGGTGGGCGTCGGCCCGCAGAGCGCGGTCTGCAGGCCGACGCACGCGTGACGGTGGCGGCGAAGCGGAGTTGCGCTTCCGTCGAGTCTAAAAGGTCGCTTCGAAGCCGGCGGTCGGGACGAACTCGGCGCGCAGGCCGTCGTCGTTCAGCGGGACGATGAAGGTGACGAAGAAGATCGCCTGCGGCGCCACCGAGACCTTCAGGCCGAGTGCCAGGTCGAGGATGTCGTTGCGCTTGATGTCGACGAAGAGCGGACGGCCCTGGAGGACGAGGTTGCCGGCGTCGTCGGTGACCAGCTCGCCGTTCTCGACGGCGGGGAGGCGCCCCGAGGACGGGATGCGCCCGAGGGCGCCGAACTCGCTGCGGCCGAGGAAGTCGACCGTGAGGGAGAGGAACTCGACGGGCTGGGCCGTGACGCCGACGCCGTACTTGGCCTGGCTCACGTCGACGTCGTTGATGTTCCACTCGACGCCCGCCTGGGCGTGGGGCTCGAGGATGTCGAGGACCGTGCCGGAGGCGATGATGAAGGTGCCGACCCGCCAGTCGCCGGTGCCCTGGAAGTCGGCCTTGTTGCCGGTCGCCATCACGAAGTCGAGGAGGCCGGCGATCCGTACCGGGCCGCTGTAGCCGAGGTACTTGGAGCGCAGCCGGACGTCGCCGATGCCGAAGGCGTCCTCGCGGTCACGCGCCGGGCCGTCGGAGATGACCGGCTGCTGGGCGGCGAAGGCCGGGTCGAGCTCGGCGACGAAGCGCGGATCGAGGATCTGCTGGCTGACGCTGATGTGGGCGTAGGTGCGGACGAGCGGGATGTCGACGTTGACGTCGAGGTTGTCGAGCACGCCGTAGGTGAAGCTGAAGTCGAAGATCTGCGCCTCGAGGTTCAGGTCGGCGACCACCTCGCTGAAGATCTGGTCGGAGGTCAGGCCGTTGAACTGGTTCACGAGGTCGGAGCGGACCAAGCCGGCGAAGCTGCGCTGGCCGTTCAGGGTGGCGATCTCGATGCGGTTCCGCAGGTTGTCCAGGTCGCGGCCGTTGATCTCGTCGAAGTCGAGGTAGGTGTAGGAGACGTTGACGTTGAACTTGCGCTGTCCGAGGGTGACCGCGCGCTCGGCGAAGAGCGGGCCGAAGGTGCGGGCCGAGCGCTCGTAGACCTCGAGCTCGGGGTTGTACTCGTAGGTGAAGCCGGCCGAGGTCGAGAGGGTGGGGATCTGGTTCGCGATCTGCGTGCCGACCACCGAGCCGAGCGGTCTGAGCGCGTTCGCGATCACGTCGTCGGCGCCCGCACCGGGGAGCCCGAGCACGTCGCGGACGTCGCGCGCCGCGCTGCCACCGACCATCGCCGCCCACAGGACCGCCGTGGCGGCCCCCATCACCCACGCCTGCCGTGCTGCCATTGGCTCCCCCTCTCCTGCCGCGCCGCTCGCGACGACCCGGAATGCCTGACTGACCTACGCGGGGCGCCTTAACAAAGTTTGCCTTCCGCCGTCAAGAAACGGGGCGGGCGCCCGGCGCCGCCCCCTCGGGGCTTGGCGCCGGGCGCCCGCGGATCGTCATGGGACCCGCGGCGGATAGCCGCGGTCAGCTCACCGTCGCCGAGACCGTGAGGTCGGCGGGATCGCCGGCGACGCCGCCCTCGGTGACGCTCTGGACCACCAGGTTCAGGTCGCCCGCCGCCAGGGTCTGTCCGTCGACCTGGTCGAAGTTGCAGGTGACGTCGAAGGGGAAGGTGAGCCCCGACGTGCTGGCCGCGACCAGCAGCAGGTTGCCGTCGTCGAGGTCGTTGGCGACGAAGTTCGACACCGCCGAGGTGCACTCGACGCCGTCGGCGCTGCCCGCGAAGCTGCCTTTGGCCGTCGGGTACTCGACCCGGATCGTGAAGCCCTGGAGCGCGGCGCTGCTGTCGCCGTTGATCGTCACGACCCGCGTCGTGGTGCCGGCGCCCGGGGTCGCGGTCGGTACCGGCACGGCGGGCGTCGCCGTGCTCGTGGCTCCGCCCACGGGTGTCGGGGTGGCGCCGTCCAAATTGATGGTCTTGTTGCTGTTGTCACCGCAGCCGCTGCCCGCGAGCAGCGCCGCCGCCAGCGTCACCATCCCCAAAGCCGAGCCCAGTCGAGCGCCCCGAGATCCCATTTTGTCTCTCCCCCTCGCTGATTGTGTGATGGCACGCCGTCACGGCCGTGCCGCCGAGCACCCCGTGTCCCGCGGGACACGGATTTCCGATTAGCGAGTCCTCGGCGGGGGGTCAAGGCTCCATCGTGACCCGGCCGAGGACGAAGTCCCGGTCCGCCGCCACCATTCCCCCCACCACCCGGACGGGCACCGGGGCGCCGACGACCGGGAAGGCGCCACAGAGGTCTCCGGCCTCGCAGATGGTGCCGTCGCCGTCGCGGTCGGTGCCGGCGCGGAGCTCGTAGAGCCCGCCGCGGACGCCGGCGAGCTCGTAGGCGTAGCCGCGCGCGAAGGTCGTGGTCGTCGCGGCGACGGGCGCCGTGCCGCCCGGCTCCCGCACCTGGACGGTGACGGGCCCGACGTCGACCGGCGGGCGGGGCGCGACCGTCATGTGGACGGCGAGGCTGGCACTGCCCCCGCTCGAGTCGACCTCGACGCGTCCGGCGTAGGCGCCGGAGAGCAGGAACGCCCGCTCCACCCGGACGACGATCGTGGCCGGCTCGAGGGAGGCGGCGAGCCAGCCGAGGCCGTCGGCGGTGGTCGCGCGCGGCGCCGCGAGCGCCAGCATGCCGCCGCCGGCGTTGCGCGCGTGGACGCCGAGCGCGACCCTCGTGGTCCCGAACCCGAGCGTGGTCGCGTCGAGGGCGAGGACGGGCGCGGCCGGCATCGGCAAGCCCGCGAAGGCGCGGACGGCGGCCGCCGAATCGATCATCCCGAATCCGTAGAGGTCGTCCCGGCCGGGCAGGCCGCGGTCGTCGGCGGTCGCGAGCAGCGCCGCGCGCAGGGCGGCGGGCGCGGCCCCGCCGCCGGCGGCGAGCAGCAGGGCGGCGACGCCGCTCACGTGCGCGGCCGCCATCGACGTGCCCTGGTAGCCGACGAAGTCGGCCGCGCCGGGCACGAGTGTGCTGAGGACGCCGTCGGCCTCGCCGTCGGCATTCAGATCCGCGGATGTGTCGCCGCCGGGCGCGGCGCAGTCGATGGCGGGGCCACGCGCCGAGTAGGCGGTCACCTGGCCGAGCACGTCCGTCGCGCCGACGGCGAGGCTGTTCGCGAAGACCGCGGGGCTGACGACGACGTCGCTCCCGGTGTTGCCGGCGGCGGCCACCACCAGCGCGCCCGCCGCCGTCGCGTCGTCCACGGCCGCGCGCATGAAGGGGTTCTCGCCGAAGGCGAAGAGGCTCAGGTTGATCACCGCGGCCGGCGCCGCGGGGAGCCGCCCCGCATCGCTCGGCAGCCCGGCCGCGAAGCGGATCGCCTGGGCGATGTCGTAGGTGCTCCCGCCGCCGACGCCGAGGACCCGGAGCGGCATCACGCGCGTCCGCCAAGTGACCCCCGCGACGCCGCGCGCGTTGTCGGTGGCGGCGGCGATGGTGCCGGCGACGTGGGTGCCGTGGAAGCTGCCGCCGAGGATCGAGCCCGGCAGGTCGCCCGGGTCGAAGGGGTCGGGGTCGATGCCGTCGCCGTCGTTGGCGCGCTCGCGGCTCGAGATGAAGTCGAAGCCCGGGACGAGACGCCCGGCCAGGTCGGGATGATCGGAGCGGACCCCGGTATCGATGACCGCCACGATCACGTCGTCGGCGCCGACCGTCAGGTCCCAGGCGTCGGGCAGGCCGATGAGGCCGTAGTGCCACTGGCGGCCGAGCAGGGGATCGTCGGGGAGGCGCGCCGGCCGCGCCAGGTAGTTCGGGTGCGCGTAGGCGACGCTCGGGCTCTCCGCCAGGAGGGCGGCGGCCGCGGCGGTCGCGGCGCGGAGGTCGGCGCGGGCGCGCTTGGCCGCGGCGCGGGCCGCGGGGGCGCCGGCGGCGGCGCTCGCGGCGTCCGCCGCGCGCCGGTGCGCGAGGAGCACGCCGCCCGCCGGATCGGCGGCGACGACCTCCCACGCGGCGTCGAGGCCGCCGGCGGCGAGCGCGTCCGCGACCGCCGCCCGGTCGCCGGTCCGGGTCGCCGCCTGCGCGACGATCTCCCCCGCGACCGCCGCCGCCGCGGTGCCGAGATACTCGGCCGGCGCGAGCGCGATCGGATCCCCGGCGTGGGGCGCGGCGGCGTCCGCCGCCCGGCGCATCGTCAGCGTGTAGGAGGCCGGAGCCGAGCCCGGGACCGCGGCGACGACGACGTGGACCGCCGCGCCCGCGACCTCGACCGCGCAGGTCTCGGCGCCGGCGGCGACGCTCTCGCAGGTGCGGGCGCGGCCGCCGGCGTCGAGCACCAGGAGGTCGAGGTCGGCGCTCGCGGGGGCGACGCGCAGGTCGAGGGCGAGGACGTCCGGGCCTCCGGCCGCGTCGAGCGGCACGACGAAGCCGTCGAGGGGATCGGCGCGCGGGTCGAGCGCGCCCCGGACCTGGCGCGTCGCGCCCGGGCCCATCGGCGCGAGGACGTGCGCGACCCCGGCCGAGTCGTTGGGCTCGCGCTCGGCCTCGACGATCTGCCCGAGGTCGGGCGGCACCACGACGCCGCGCACGCCGCCCCGCCCGCAGCGCTCGGCGGCCGGCAGGCCGACGGCCTTCCGGAGCACGAGCACGGCGTCGGCGTCGGTGATCCGGTCGTCGCCGTCGGCGTCGCAGCGGATCAGCTTGCAGGGGCTCGGGAGGTTCGCGGCCTGGCGCAGCACCAGCACGCCGTCGGTGTCGGTGACGAGCCCGTCGGCGTCGGCGTCGCCGCAGACCACCTGTGCGCGCGCCGCGGACGGCGCGGCAAGGACGAGCGACAGGGCGAGGAGCGCGACGGCGCGAGCGTAGCACGACCGCGCAACACGGGGCCGCTGCCCCGCCATGGCCGTCGCTCCTACGCAGACGGCGGGTGCGTGAACATGAACTCCCGCATCGCGCCCCCGCCCTCCTCGGCATTGAAGCTGCCGTTGATGCTCGACGTGAGGCCGGCGTTGTTGAGCACGATCGTGAACGGGGTCGTACCCGCCACGCAGCGCGCGAACATGCGCACCCTGACGATGTACATGCCCTGGATCGGGTTGCTGCCCTCGGGATAGGTCACGTTCTCGTTGTTGATGTTGTCGATCGAGCAGCCGGGGTTGGAGTCGAGGTCGAGCATGCCGCCGGCCGCCGAGGTGCGGTGGCCGAAGAAGATCTCCTCCCCGTTCGGGGCGGGCTCGACGACGTGCAGGTCGAGGTCCTGCGAGGGGCTGAAGCTGAGCGACACCTGCAGGACGCCGCCGCCGGCGTCGGCGGGATCCTGCTGCAGCACGCCGTACTGGCTGAGCGCGCCCGCGAACTCGGTCGCCGGGCACAGCAGGAAGCTGCCCTCTCCGAGGCTCTGCGGGAAGACGATCGTCACCCGCACGACGCCGGCGATCGCGCTGAGCGGGATCGTGTAGAAGCCGTCGACGAAGACCCCCTCGAGGTCGGCGATGGCGATCACCAGGAAGAGCTGGCCCGCCTGCGCCGCCTGCGCCGCGCCCGCCTGGGCGCTGGCGTCGTAGGGGATGTCGACGGTGTTGGAGCCGCCGGCGACGACCGTGGTGTTGCCCTCGATGTCGCCGATGGTGTCGGGCGCGCCCTGCCCGGGGATCGGCGCCGCGCCGACGCGCAGGCTCCCCGGGGGCCCGTCCTCGTTCTGCACCTCGCTCACGAAGTCGTTGATTGGCGCGCCGGTGCAGGCGATGGTGGCGTCGAGGAGCGCGGCCGCGCGCAGGACGTTGACGCCGTCGATGTCGTTGATCACGCCGTCGGCGTTGACGTCGCACGTGGGCAGCGTGCAGCTACTCGAGAGACTCGCCGCGGCGCGCAGGACGTTGACACCGTCGACGTCGGTGATGAAGCCGTCGGCGTCCGGATCGCCGCACCCCGCCTGGGCGTGTGCGTCCGTGCTCGAGAGAAGAAGGGCGGCGAGAGCCGCCACCAGCGTAGCCGTGATGCCATTCATGTGCCGCATCGACCCGATCCCCACGACGCCGCGACGGCGCGAGCGGCACGCCGGCACGACCTCCGCTGTGAAGCGTTTGTGCCTGTCGAGCCAGCTATCAACCGCGGCCGGGCCCTGTCAAATCGGTATGTCCCGCGTGCCGGCCGGCGCCGTGCCCGCATCCGCCGGTTTTGCGGCCTGGGCGCGGGTGCTATCGTCGCGGCTGGCGATGAGCTACCCCGTGCAGCGGCCGCGGCGCCTGCGGCGCACCGCGACGATCCGCCGCCTCGTGGCGGAGACCCGCCCGAGCGTCGACGGGCTCGTGCTGCCGCTGTTCGTGGTGCCGGGACGCGGCGTACGGCAGCCGATCGCGGCGATGCCGGGCGTGGCGCAGCTCTCCGTCGACGCCGCCGTCGAGGAGTGCCGCGCGGTCCACGACCTCGGTATTCCCGCCGTCATCCTCTTCGGCGTGCCGGAGCGCAAGGACGCCCGCGGCAGCGGCGCCTATGCGGCCGACGGCATCGTGCCGCGGGCCGTCGGGGCGATCAAGGAGGCGCTGCCGGACCTGGCGGTGATCACCGACGTCTGCCTCTGCGAGTACACCGACCACGGGCACTGCGGGGTGGTGCGCGACGGCGAGGTCGCGAACGACGACACCTTGCCCCTGCTGGCGGCCGAGGCGGTGGCGCACGCCCGGGCGGGGGCCGACGTCGTCGCGCCCTCCGACATGATGGACGGGCGCGTCGCCGCCATCCGGCGGGCGCTCGACGGCGCCGGCTTTCCCGACCTGCCGATCCTCTCCTACGCGGCCAAGTACGCCTCGGCGTTCTACGGGCCGTTCCGCGAGGCGGCGCAGTCGGCGCCCGGGTTCGGCGACCGGCGCGGCTACCAGATGGACCCGGCGAACGCGCGCGAGGCGCTGCGCGAGGTCGCCCTCGACGTCGAGGAGGGCGCCGACGCCGTCATGGTGAAGCCCGCGCTCGCCTACCTCGACGTGATCCAGCGCGTGCGCGCCCTGGTCTCGGTGCCCGTCGCCGCCTACTGCGTGAGCGGGGAGTACGCGATGATCAAGGCGGCGGCCGCCGCCGGCATGCTCGACGAGGAGCGCGCCATGCTCGAGGCGCACACCGCGGTCGTCCGCGCCGGGGCGGACATCGTCCTCACCTACTTCGCCAAGGAGCTGGCGCGCCTGCTCGGAGGCCGATGAGGTGCGGGCGGCGCGCCGCCGTCGCCCTCGGCCTGGCGGCCGTGCTCGCGGCGGTGCCGCGGGCCGGGGCGATGGGTCTCAGCGACGAGCGCGAGGTCGGCGCCCGCTTCGCGCTCGAGGCGCGGCGCCGGGTGCCGCTGCTGCGCGAGCCGGCGGTGGGGGGCTACCTTCGCCGCCTCGGCACGCGCCTGGTCGCGCGGCTCGACAACGACCAGTTCACCTACCGCTTCTTCCTGGTGCGCGACCCGGCCACCAACGCGTTCGCCGTGCCGGGCGGCTACGTGTACGTGCACGCCGGCCTGCTCCTCGGCGTCGCCGGCGAGGCCGAGCTCGCCGGCGTGCTGGCGCACGAGATCGTGCACGTCGACGCCCACCACATGGTGCGCCAGCACGAGAAGACCGCCCTCCTCAGCTACGGCACGCTGCTCGGCCTGTTCCTCTCGGCCGTGCATCCGGCGCTCGGCGCCGGCGCCGTCGCGGCGGGCGCGGCCGCCCAGCTCAAGTACCAGCGCGAGTTCGAGCAGGAGGCCGACCACGTCGGCCTGGACCTCATGGCGCGCGCCGGCTTCGATCCCGAGGGGATGCCGGCGTTCCTGCGCAAGGTGCTCTCCGAGCAGCGCCTCGGCCCGACGGACATGCCGCCCTACTTCCTCTCGCACCCGCTCACCGAGGAGCGCGTCGGCCAGCTCGAGCAGCGCGTGGCGGGCATGACGCGCGGCGGGGCGCGCGCGGGCGCCGCGCTCGATCTGGCGGCGGCGCAGGCGACGGTGCGGGCGCTGACGGAGGGCCGCGCGACGGTCCTCGCGCGCTACGAGCCGCTCGCGGCCGCGCGCCCCGACGACCCGGTCGCGGGCTATCTGCTCGGGCTCGTCTATCTCTACGGCGACCAGCCGGAGCGTGCGCTGCCGCTGCTCGCGGCCGCGCGTGCCGCCGTGCCGCGGGCCCGCGCCGATCACGGGCGCGCGCTCGTCCGCCTCGGGCGCCCGGAGGCGGCCCGCGACGAGTTCGAGCGCCACCTCCGGGCCGAGCCCGACGACGCCGCGGCCGTGCTCGTCCTCGCGCAGATCCTGGTCGCCGCCGGCGACACCGCGGCCGCCATGCCCCTCCTGCGGCACGCGCTCGCGATCGATCCCGAGCTCGACGGCGCCGAGTACGCGCTCGCGGAGTGCTACGGCAAGGCGGGCGACACGCGCGCCCAGTGGTGGCACCTCGCACGCGCCTACGAGCTCAGGGGCGACATGGAGCGCGCCGCGAGCGCCTACGAGCGCGCGCGCGATCTCGCCGCCGAGGACACCCCCGAGCGCGCCGCGGCCGAGCGCGCGCTCGAGATGCTCCGCGCCACCTTCGGCCGCTTGGATTGATTCTGTTTCGCCCCCGTGCGCGCGGCGCCTGCGGCGCCGTGCTCCGGTGGGCGTCGGCCCGCAAAGCGCGGTTTGCGGGCCTCCTAACTCCGGCGGCGGCCGTTCTTGAGGGCGGCCAGGAGCTCGTCGACCGGGCGGGTGTTGAGGACGTCGGCGGCGGTGGCCCAGCCGCGGCGCGCCTGGTCGATGCCGTAGTCCTCCGGGAAGCTCAGGTGGCGGGTGGCGTGGGCGTCGGAGTCGATGACGATCTTGACCCCGGCCGCGATCGCCCGCCGGACGTGCTCGTCCTTGAGGTCGAGCCGCGCCGGGTAGGCGTCGAGCTCGAGGACGGTGCCGGTCTCGCGGGCGGCGGCGATCACCGCGTCGACGTCGAGGTCGATCGGCTCGCGGCTCTGGAGAATGCGGCAGGTCGGATGGAACAGCACGTCGACGTGGGGGTTCCGGATCGCGCGCACCACCCGTGCCGTCATCTCGCGGCGCGACAGGCCGAAGTGCGAGTGCACCGCGGCGCCGACGACGTCGAGGGCGGCGAGCGCCTCGTCGGCGACGTCGAGGGTGCCGTCCTTGCGGATGTTCACCTCGGCCCCCTTGAGGACGCGGAAGCCCCGGAGCTTCTCGTTCAGCGCGTCGATGGCGGCCCCCTGGCGCCGGAGCTGGCGCTCGTCGCTGCCGCCGACCATGGCGAGGTCGCGCGTGTGATCGGTGATGGCGACGTACGACAGGCCGCGCCGCCGCGCCGCCGCCACCATGTCCTCGAGCGAATCGGCGCCGTCGGTCCAGCTCGTCTGCGTCTGCAGATCCCCGCGCAGGCTGCCGGGCGCGATCAGGTCGGGCAGGCGGCCGGCGCGCGCGGCCTCGATCTCGCCGCGGTCCTCGCGCAGCTCGGGCGGGATGTAGGGGAGGTCGAGCGCGGCGTAGACCTCCTCCTCGGTCGCGCCGGCGATCGCCGTGCGGCCGCGGAAGACGCCGTACTCGTTCAGCTTGAGCTTCTTCTTGATGGCGATCTGCCGCAGCAGTACGTTGTGGTCCTTCGAGCCGGTGAAGTAGTGAAGCGCGGCGCCGAAGCTCGCGCGCGGCACCACCCGG
>Ga0302046_10005264_pt1 | contig 11429 bp, 10 predicted proteins | sample RVTome_11_FD_200261 | JGI IMG/M metagenome (GOLD analysis project Ga0302046, IMG submission 200261) | Soil microbial communities from uranium-contaminated site in the Upper Colorado River Basin, Wyoming, United States - RVT147D111 (version 2) ... | reverse complement strand
CGCGCGTTAACACGCGCGGCAAGCACGACATGACGTACGGCCGCGTCGAGGTGCGCGCGCGCCTGCCCGAGGGTCGCGGCACGTGGCCCGCGATCTGGATGCTCTACACCGACCGCGACTACGGCAACGGCGGATGGCCCGACAACGGCGAGATCGACATCATGGAGCACGTCGGATTCGACCAGGGCACCGTGCACGCGACGGTCCACACGGCGGATTTCAATCACGTGATGGGTACGCAGGTCGGTGAGTCGATCTACCTCGATGACGTCAGCACTACGTTTCACGTGTATGCAATCGAGTGGACGCCGGATGAGATCCGCGCGTCCGTGGACGACTCGACGTACTTCACGTTCGAGAACACGGGGGACGGATGGGGCGCGTGGCCCTTCGACCACGATCACCACCTGATCCTGAACATCGCCATCGGCGGCAACTGGGGCGGGCAGCAGGGCGTCGACGACACCATCCTCCCGACGCAAATGGAAATCGACTACGTCCGCATCTATGAGTAGGTGAGTAGGGGTCAGGTCTTGTTTTGTGCATCGCACTGTTCGAAACGTCCAAGAATGGACTATTAGCCCCGATCACGATGCACAAAGCAAGACCTGACCCCATCGCCGCGTCTTGCGCATGTAATTATATAATGTGACCTTAGGGGTACAACCCCTGGATGCGGCATACGCCCCCCGACGAGTGCCGCATGGCCGCCCGTCAAGCGACGGCAAGGTCGATCGAACAGGCGAAGGACAAATCCACGAGGTAACCCAATGTTCTTGCATCGTAACAGAGGAGCGCTTTCAGGTATTGCTGTTCTGGCAGTCGCGGGTGTCGTCTTTATTAGCGCTTGCGACTCGTCGAACCCGGACGACGAGGTCTATGCCGCGAGCCAGAACGTCGAAGCGACATTCGATCTCAGGTCTCTCGGATCCGCAACTCACACGCAGCATCCACCCGAAGCGCGCGCATCGCTTCCTCAGCAGGCGCGACTCAACATGTCGCTCGCGGCGCTTCGGCGCGCGACCGCGAAGTACCATCGCCTCGAAGTTGCGATGGCCGACGGCTACGGACTGCTCGAAGGTGTCGACCACTGCTTCACGAACCAGCCCGTCGGTGACATGGGCTACCACTACATCGACGCGGCTGCACTCGACAACAACGTTGAGGAGACGCATCCGGAGGCGCTGGTCTATGCACCGGATGAGGACGGCGAGCTGCACTTCGCGGCCGTTGAATACGTCGTGCCTCAGGAGCCGTGGGACGCCGAAAACTCCGAACTCCCCACGGCGTTTGGGCTGGACTTCCACTCGAACGGCGCCGGACTCTACGTTCTGCACGCATGGGTATGGAAGCACAACCCCTCCGGTCTGTTCGAGGACTGGAATCCGGCCGTCACCTGCGACTGACGGAACCCGCTCGACAGCGGATCAAGACTGCGGGCCGCCCGGTCACACGGGCGGCCCCGCGGGACCGGGTCCTGCTTGTCAGGAGCCCGTTGTCACGAACAGCTACGCGGCCTTCTGCCGGACAAAGCCAATCAGCCGGTCAGATCTCGCGTCCGGCGCGTCAAGGGCGTAACAGCCGCCCAGCGAATAGCCCCAAAGAAGCAATGGGGCGTCAGCCAGTTCCGGGTGCCTCGCCGTTTCAGCGTACTCGTCGAGCATGATGAGAGCCTGGTTCTTCGCCAGGCCGTCGACAAATCGCTCTGCACGGCGAAGTCCGCCTATGGACATTAGCCGCCCTGATCAGCATATTTCAGAGCCGATTGCGGTACCAAATCTGGAACCTGCCGATGTTCCGTCGCAGGATTACGCCGACCGCTCTGGATTTCGGCGAGATAGTGGTCGACGAGACCTCGACCGCCCAAATAGTGGACGTAACAAACATTGGACTCGCCCCCGTCGAGGTCTCGATGGCGGGCGGCGGGGCAGGGGTCTTCGGCGGCGTCCAGAATTGCCAGGGAAATGTTCTCGACCCGGGCGCGTCCTGCCAGATTTTTTACGCGTTCACGCCAGGCGAGACCGGGCCCGTCGAGGTAATGACCGGCGGTACGATCAATGGGCAGTCTTTTTCATTCATGATGACGGGGATCGGATTGGCAACGGCCGGCGATGCAACGCGCCAATTCCTGATAACACCGACCGCTTTTGAATTCGGAGATGTTCAGGTCGGAACGACCGGTGACGAGCAGGAAGTCACCGTGACAAACGTTGGCACGGCGCCGATCGAACTTTCGATGGCCGGAGGGGGTGCCGGAGTCTTCGGTGGCACGCAGAACTGTCAGGGTAATGTTCTCGATCCGGGCGCGTCGTGTCGGATCTTCTACGCGTATACACCCGGTGACAGTGAGACTGATACCGTTAACACCGGCGGCAGTATTAACGGGCAGTCGTTTGCGTTCACGATGATCGGCACCGGTGTGTCGCCCGAGTTTCTCATTACACCCACCGGGTTCGATTTTGGAGAAGTCGAAGTGGGCACGACATCGCCGCAGCAGGCGGCGACCGTCACGAATACCGGACTTGCGCCGGTCGAAGTCTCGATGGCGGGCGGCGGTGCAGGAGTCTTCGGCGGTGTTCAGAACTGCCAGGGGAACGTGCTTGACCCCGGAGCGGAGTGTCAGATCTTCTATGCGTTCGCGCCTGCTGAAACGGGACCGGTCATCGTCAACACTGGCGGCACGCTGAACGGACAGCCGTTTGCATTCGAGATGGTCGGCACCGGCGTAGACCATCCGGTGGCCGTCGACGAGCCGGATGCAATCCCGTTCGTGGCTTCCGAGTTCTTTCCGAATCCGACATCTACGACGGCCACCTTGACGATGAACCTGCCCGAAACAGGCAACGTCAGCCTGTCGGTACACGATGTTTCGGGGCGACAACTTTCGGTTGTTGAACACACGTCCATGCCGGCGGGCCGACACAGCCTTGAGCTCGACACGTCGCGCCTCGCCAGAGGCGTGTATCTGCTGCGGATTGTGGCCGGTAAGTTTGCCGTTACTCGCCGGGTTGTCGTCGCGCACTGACGACGCGCAGCACGTCAGGACGCGAGGGTGCGATAGCGCGCGGACGATCAGTGTTTTCAGGACCGACTTGATGACTGTCGCGATTGGAGGATACAGGCGCGATTAGGGATGCAGTACCTTACGCGCTGCGCACCTGCGTTTTCGACCCTTCCCATGCTCACCCGCACCACTCTCGCCTTTCTCCGCGACCTGGAGAAGCACAACGAACGCGACTGGTTCAACGCGAACAAGGATCGCTACGAGGCGGCGCACGCCGACGTCATTGCGTTTGCCGACGCCGTTCTCGCATTGATGCGCAAGCACGATGAGATCGAGACACGATCGGGGAAATCCGCCCTCATGCGGATTTACCGCGACACGCGCTTCTCAAAGGACAAGACGCCGTACAAGACGTGGTGGGCGGGCGGATTCCGGCGCGAAGGCGCGACCCGTCGCGGCGGCTACTACTTCCGCATCGCGCCGGGGACGACGTATGTCGGGGGCGGATTTTATCAACCGGAAACCGGCGACCTCAACCACATCCGCGCGCACATCGCGGCCGACGACAAGCCGCTGCGGAAGCTCCTCAAGGCCAAGGCGTTCCGCGACACCTTCGGGGAGCTGCTCGGCGAACAACTCAAGACCGCGCCGAAGGGGTATCCGAAGGACCATCCTGCGATCGACCTCCTTCGCTACAAGTCGCTGTACGTGATGCGCGAGTTCACCGACGCCGAGGTCGCGTCGCCCGACTTCGCAAAAGAAGTCGACAAGACGTTTCGCCGCCTGCGGCCGTTCTTCGACTACATGTCGGAGGTGTTGACGACGGATCTGGACGGGCAGCGCATTGTCGACCAGCCATGAACGATGAGAGATGAGAGATGAGAGATGAACGAGGTTGTGCCGCTGCGATCGTCCTGCTCGACAACGTTCACCGCCGACGGGGTCGAGCGTTGAGCGGCTCCGGAATCATCGCAGGCCGAGCTCACGGTCGTGCCTCATGACAACCGCGGTCGGCACATGCCGGGCACGGCAGCCGCTGCTAGCGAGGCCCATTCATCTCTCATCTCTCATCTCTCATGGTTCATCGCTAACGATGACCCCCGCAACTCACCTCCCCTGCCTCCCGTACCCCGGGGCGAACATCCATCCGTCGCCCCGATGCTCAAGAACTACATCCGCATCTTCCTGCGGCACATCAAGCTTCAAAAGACGCATGCGTTCATCAACATCGTAGGCCTCGCCGTCGGCATGGCCGCCTGCATTTTGATCATGCTCTTCGTGCGGAACGAGCTCTCGCACGACAACATGCACGCCGCGTCCGACCGCACCTACCGCGTCCTGACGATCGACAAGGCGCTCGGCACCAACAACCAGCGCGTCGGCATCACGATGCCCGCCATCGGCCCCGCCCTCCCCGGCGCATTTCCCGAAGTCGAAGACGCGACGCGCCTCACCTTTGGCGGCCGCACGCTGCTGCGCCACGAAGATGAACAGGCCGTCTACGCCGAACAGATGCGCTCGGGCGAAGCAGATTTCTTCGAGTTCTTCGACTTCCCGCTCCTCACCGGCGACCCGCAGACCGCGCTTGCCGAACCGAACAGCATCGTCCTCACCGAGACGCTCGCGAGCAACCTGTTCGGGTCGGATGATCCGCTCGGACAATCTCTCCGCGACGGCAACGGCACGAACCTGACGGTCACGGGTGTCATGGCGGATCTTCCGCCGAACACGCACCTCGACTTTGACGCGCTGGGTTCCATCAGGACACTCGAAACCCAGGCGCGCGCCAACCAGCCGGAAGGATCGACGAATCCGATCTGGCTCGAGTCGTGGGGGATGATCGCGATGCCGACGTACGTCCGGTTCGCGGACGGAACGGACGTCGCCGGCTTCGACGCCCGCTTCACGCAGCTCGCCCGCAACAACTCGGTCAGCGAGAACTTCGACATCACGCTGCAGAAGGTGTCCGACGTCCACCTGAAATCGACCGACGTCATCTTCGATCCGGTCACGAGCAAGGGTGACCTGACAACCGTGTACGTGTTCGCGGCGATCGCCTTCGTGATTCTCGTCATCGCGATCGTCAACTACATGAACCTCGCGACGGCCCGCAGCACCGACCGAGCGCGCGAGGTTGGCATGCGCAAGGTCGTTGGCTCGACGCACCGCCAGCTCGTCACGCAGTATCTCGGCGAGTCGCTCATGACGACGACCGTCGCGTTGCTGCTCTCGGTCGGACTCGCGTTCCTCGCACTCCCGCTGCTCAACAACCTCGGCGGTACGCGACTCGTCTTCGACGCCGCGACCCTCGGGCTGATCGCGGTCGCACTCGTCGTCCTCCTCGTAGTCGTCGGCGTACTCGCGGGCATCTACCCCGCGTTCGCGCTGGCACGCTTCCAGCCCATCACCGTGCTTCGGGGCTCGTTCCGCGCGGGCCGTGAGGGGCGGCGGCTGCGCGTCGGACTCGTCGTGTTCCAGTTCGCGCTCTCCATCGCGCTGATCGGCTCGACGGCGATCGTCCAGAAGCAGCTCCGCTACATCCAGAGTAAGGACGTCGGGTACGACCGCGAGCAGGTCATCGTCTTCGACATGGTGGACGGAACGATGGCGCAGAACATGCCGACCTTTCGCGACGAGCTGATGGGGCACAGCGCGTTCCTCGAAGCGGCCGGAACGGGAAACCTCCCCGGCCGCACGTTCGGGCGAACGCGCGTGCGGCCGGATGGTGTGTCGGACGAAGACATCTGGATCTGGTCCCAGCTCGCCGTGACGCCGGAGTTCCTTCCCACGCTCGGCATGGACGTCGCGGAGGGGCGCAACTTCAGCCGCGACCGCGGGACGGATTCATCCGGCGTCGCGATGGTCAACGAAACGGCCATCGACCTGCTCGGCTGGGAAGAGCCGATCGGCCGCCGGCTGTACTTCGGTCTGCAGGACAGCGTCGGCACCGAAGTCGTGGGCGTCGTGCGCGACTTCCACTTTGCCGGAATCCACCAGAATATCGAGCCGGTCGTAATCTTCCCGCTCCTCGCGCAATCCGGTTCGACGCTCGCCGCGCGGATCGGCGCCGGCCGCGCATCCGACGCGCTCCGCCACGCGGAGCAGACGTGGATGTCGATCTTTCCCGATTACCCGTTCGAGTATTCGTTCCTCGACGAGGAGTTCGACGCGCTGTACACGCGCGACCGCAACACCGGGCGGGTCGTCAACATCTTCTCCGGACTCGCGATTCTCATCGCATGCCTCGGTCTGTTCGGGCTCGCGAGCTACACGACGACGCAGCGGACGAAGGAGATCGGCGTGCGCAAGGTCATGGGCGCGTCATCGCAGCGCGTGACGTGGCTGTTGGTGACGGATTTCGTCCGCTGGGTTGCCCTCGCCAGCATAATCGCGTGGCCGCTGGCCTGGTGGGGCGCGTCGCGCTGGCTCGACGGCTTCGCGTATCGTGTGTCGGTCGACCCGCTGCTGCTGCTGGCCGCGACGACCTTGGCGATCGGCGTCTCGATCGCGACGGTGTACTGGCAGTCGTGGCGGGTTGCGGCGACGAACCCGGCCAGAGCGTTGCGCTACGAATGACCGCCGCGGGTGTACCCATGATCGATGAGAGATGAGAGATTGAACGGGCCTCGACAACAGCGTGTGCTGTGCTCGTTATGTGCCGAACGCAATCACCACTACCCACGGCAGGGCGAACAGGCCGTGGGTCGGACCGTATCCGCACAGCGCTGATCTGTGAGAACGGTGAACCATGTGGAGCGCAGCGAGCGCACCGGCACGCGTTCGTTCATCTCTAATCTCTCATGGTTCATCGTTTCAAATGTCTCGCCTTGATCGTTTTTACCGACGCCACCAGAATGGCCGTCAGTTCATTGGCCTCGCGACACAGGTCTGACAGCTGATCCTCACGTCGCACGCCCGCCAGGGTTAGAACGCCAAGCCAGTAGGCCGTTTCTTCGAGCTCCTGCAGAGCGCACTCCAGTTTCGAAACGAGCTCTGCGTTTGACCGGCTTCGCACCGCCTCGGACATGTTCGCGCCGACTGCCGTGCACGATCGGAAGAGTTGCTTTCCAATGTGCTGCGCCTCGAAGCTGCGCGGGAGGCCGCGGTAGACGCGGAGCACCTCCGCCGAGAAAAGTCTCACCCGCTGTGCCGTGTCAATCACCGCTCTGCGATACTGCGATACAGATTCTGTGCGCCAGTCCCGCAACATCCGTGAGCGATGACAACCCACGAAAGGCTGCGTCCCAAGGTGAACGGATTCGGACTCGACAGACATACAGGTGGCGAGAAGTCCACGTTGTAACCGACGGACGCCGCCGCCGCACGGAATCCACGCCGAACCTGAACCGAACGCGCGCGGTTCACGGCCCGGCAACGGAGGGGCGATTCTCTTCGACGACGACGCACCTCGACCTCGTTCATCTCTTATCTCTCATCTCTCATCGTTCATGGTTGACCAACACCCCTTCCTGCCTATTTTCCCCGTCCATCCGACGCGACAAGATTCGCCTGCAATGCCCCCCCACCCCACGTCGTTCGCAGAGCGCCGCCGCGAGTTCGTAAAGGAGCTCGGCGGCAAGGCGCTGTGGCGGCTCGAACGATTCATCGCGAGCAACTCGACGATCGGTGACGACCCGTTCATCGATCCGGCCCACTTTCCCTGGGTGCGGCAGCTCGAGGAAAACTGGCGCACGATCCGGAAAGAACTCGACGACGTCCTCGAGTACCGCGAAGACCTGCCGAGCTTCCACGAGATCTCCACCGACCAGGCGGTAATCACCAGCGACGACCGCTGGAAGACGTTCTTCTTCTACGGGATGGGCTATCCGAGCGAGCGGAACTGCGCGCGCTGCCCGGAAACGGCGCGGCTCGTCGCGTCGATACCCGGGATGAAGACGGCGTTCTTCTCGATCCTGTCCCCGCACAAGCACATCCCGGCGCACCGCGGCCTGTTCAAGGGATTCGTGCGGTACCATCTCGGATTGAAGGTGCCGGAACCGCGCGAAGCCTGCCGGATTCGCGTCGGCAACGAGGTCGCACACTGGGAAGAGGGGAAGGGGCTTTTCTTCGACGACACGTACGACCACGAGGTGTGGAACGACACCGATGGCATCCGGGTGGTGCTCTTCGTCGACTTCCTTCGGCCGCTGCGCTTCCCGGCGTCCGTCATCAACCGCGGACTCGTCAACATCGTCCGCCACACGGACTATGTTCTCGACAGCAAGCGGAATCACGAGGCGTGGGAGACGAAGCAAATGATGAATGATGTGAGCAAGTGATGAATGATGAATGATGATTGATGAATGATGATTGATGAATGATGATTGATGAATGATGAGTGTTTCGGAGCAGATCGCTGATACGGTGCGCGTCGTCCCGCGCGGACGTCGCGTTGTCCGATCCGCAGCCGAGAGCGGCCGGGCATGCCGTGCACGATTCCATCAGCCGAGCACGACCTCGTTCATCTCTCATCTGTCATCTCTCATCTGTCATCGCTCATGACTCATGGTTCGACAACAAAGCGTGTTGTCGTAGCGGCGGTTTCGGTCGCCGAACTCCTCACGATGTCCCTCTGGTTCTCGGCGACCGCGATCATCCCGGAGCTCACGCGCGACTGGCAGATCTCGACGGGCGTCGCGGCGTGGCTGACGATGAGCGTGCAGCTCGGGTTCGTCGCCGGCGCGCTCACCAGCGCGGCGTTGAACCTCGCCGACCGGTTCGCCGTGCGCAAGCTGTTTGCCGTCAGCGCGCTTCTCGGCTGCGCGCTCTCGCTCGCGACATCCGCAATCCCCGACGCCTGGTCCGGCCGCGTCGCTGCGCTGCTCGGGCTGCGATTCCTGACGGGCTTCGTGCTCGCGGGCGTGTATCCGCCCGGCATGAAGCTGGTCGCGGGCTGGTGCAAGAGCGACCGCGGGATGTGCATCGGACTCCTAGTCGGTGCGCTGACCGTCGGCTCCAGCCTGCCGCACCTCCTCGCCGCGTCGACGGCCACCGGCAACGGGCTTTCGTGGCGGATGACCGTCGTCTTCGCCGCTGCGCTCGCGGCCACAGGCGCTGCCGTCATATGGCGCTGGGGGCATGCGGGTCCGCATCACGCGCCCGCACGCGCGTTCGACTGGCGACACGCACTCGCGGGCCTCAAGGATCGTCCGCCCCGCCTCGCGAACTTCGGATACCTCGGCCACATGTGGGAGCTCTACGCGATGTGGGCGTGGGTGCCGATTGTCCTCGTCGCCTCGTATGACGCGGCCGGATGGTCGGCACCCGCCGCCCGCGTCGCCGGATGCGCCGTCATCGCGGTCGGCGGCGTCGGTGCGTACCTCGCCGGCGGGTGGGCGGATCGGTTCGGGCGGTCGACCGTCACGACCGTCAGCCTCGTCGTCTCGGGAGCATGCGCGCTTGTTGCCGGATGGCTAGTCGCGTCGCCGCTACTGTTCACCGTCGTGTGCCTCGTCTGGGGCTTCGCGGTCGTAGCCGATTCTGCGCAGTTCTCCGCGGCCGTGTCGGAGCTCGCCGACCAGCGTTACGTCGGCACGGCGCTCACTATGCAGACGTGTCTCGGATTCCTGCTGACGATCGTCGCGATCCGCTTCGCGGCGGCCGTCGCAGAGGCGTCGTCGTGGGGCATCGCGTTCTCGCTGCTCGCACTCGGGCCGCTGTTCGGCATCGTCTCGATGCAACGGCTGCGACGGCTACCCGAGGCGGCGGCGATGGCGGGCGGGAGGAGATGAATTGCGTGGTGCGTGGAACGTGGTACGTGGAACGGTCGTGGTTCGATCGTGGCGGCCGGGATAGACTGGCCGGAAACCGTAGCTCGAAACGCGTAAGGCGGGAGACGCTCGCGCCCGTCGACTCCGCTCGCCTGACGGATACCGACGCTTCGTTCAGCCGTGATTCTATAGCTCTACCTGCCCTGGAAACCCTGGCACGAGCCGCGACGACGTTAGCTCGCCTGAGGCGTCATAGAACCGCATCCGTCCGTCGACGCCGGACGTCCAGACCTCGACAGCGCCGCAGTCCAGATACAACTGCTTCTTCTCGTCGATCTCGGCGCGCGTGTTCGATTTCGACAGGACCTCGGCGCAGATCTCAGGCGCGATCGGACTCGCCTCGGCGTCCTTCGCGTAGCGCTGCCACCGCTCTTCCGATATCCATGCTACGTCGGGCAGCTTGACGCCCTTCGGCGTATCGATGGCGAACTCGACGGCCCCGCGCCCCGGGGCGCCAATGAGTCTGTCGAGCAGCACGTTGATCACCGACTGCGCGTGGCCGTGGGCAGGCCGCTGCGGCGCCATGACGAGCTGCCCGTGCTCGTTCGTTTCGACTTTGTAGGGCAGGTCGCGAAGCGACGGATCGCGCAACGCCCGGCTCCATGCGGAGAGCGTTTCCATGAGGTGAGCCTACAACTCGACCTGCGTCGGAAACTCCGGCACCAGCTCCGACGCTGGCAGCTCCCCCGAAGCAGCGAAGAATCGCATCCGGCCGTCGACGTCGCACGTCCAGACCTCGACAGCGCCGCTACCGAGATACAACTCCATTTTCTCCTCGATCTCGGCGCGCGTGTTCGATTTCGACAGGACCTCGACGCAGATCTCAGGCGCGATCGGACTCGCGTCGGCGTCCTTCGCATACTCCTGCCAGCGTTCTTCGGACATCCAGGCGACATCCGTCACCTTCACACCCTTCGGCGTGTCGACGGCGAACTCGACGGCGCCGCGCCCCGGGGCCTCGATGAGCTCCCGCAAGAACCCGGCGATTTCCGCCTGGGCGTGACTGTGGGCAGGCCGTGTCGGAGTCATGACGAGCTGCCCGTATTCGTTGGTTTCAACCTTGTAGGGCAGGTCGCGCAGCGACGGATCGCGCAGGGCCCGACTCCATGCGGAGAGCGTTTCCATGAGGTGCATAGGCAGATACTGGTCATGAGTGAACGTCGCTCGGTGCCTGGTGGTCCCGGATAGACACGGAGGCTCAGCCAGGGATAACGTCGCTTGGGAATCCATGAGCCATGATCGATGAGAGATGAGAGATGAACGAGGGCGCGCAATCAGCGGATTGCCCCGGTCGGCATGGGCCGGCGTTGACGCGCAGACTCGATCCAGCGAGCCTCGGCGAGCCATCCCGACCCAGGCGCATGCCGACCTGTCGGGTGGCTCCGCGACCAGGTGCACTGCCGCGGCCGTCGTCTCAAGAACCCGTTCCACGTACCACGTTCCACGCTCGCCGTCGCAGAACTTTTCCGCAACGCGGCGTTAACAATTACTACCTTGAGTGTCATCAACAGTGCGTCATCGAACAACAGATTTCAGACGATCGAACAGTCAGCAGATGGGGGCGAGGGAAGACGGTCGCGCGGTCGCGGCCGACATGGTGGAGGCGGCGAACGGGGCCGCGAGAAACGGCGAAGCGAAGAACGGCGCGACATCGA
>Ga0302046_10005263_pt1 | contig 11430 bp, 9 predicted proteins | sample RVTome_11_FD_200261 | JGI IMG/M metagenome (GOLD analysis project Ga0302046, IMG submission 200261) | Soil microbial communities from uranium-contaminated site in the Upper Colorado River Basin, Wyoming, United States - RVT147D111 (version 2) ... | reverse complement strand
CCTTCATTGAACAGTTCACCACCAGTGCGACCATGGCTGGAGCGCAGGTGCACCGGGCAGCCGATGCGGTCGCAGCGCGGGAACTCATCGCCTCACTTCTCAAGGAACGCGGCGTGAAGATGGCGGCCAAGAGCAAGTCGATGGTCTCCGAGGAGATTCATCTCAACGCTCACCTGGAGCAGGCGGGGATCGAGGTGGTCGAAACCGACCTGGGCGAGTACATCATCCAACTGGAGCACGAAACCCCCTCCCACATCATCGTCCCGGCGATCCACAAGAACCGGCAGCAGGTGGGAAGGCTCTTCGCCGAGCGGCTCGGGGTGCCCTACACCGACGATCCTCAGGTCCTGACGAAAATTGCCCGCCGGGTGCTGCGGGAGAAGTTCTTCGCCGCCCAGGCCGGCATCTCCGGGGCGAACTTCGCCATCGCCGAGTCGGGGAGTCTGATCCTTTTCACCAACGAGGGGAACGGCCGGATGGTGACGACCGTCCCGCCGCTCCACATCGCCATCCTCTCCATCGAGAAAATTTTGCCGACGCTGCGCGACCTGCCGACCTTCATCCGCCTGCTGCCGCGCTCGGCGACGGGTCAGGCAATCACCAGCTACGTCTCGATCATCACCGGGACGCGCCGGCCGGGGGAGGCGACCGGTGCGCAGGAGCTGCACATCGTCCTTCTGGACAACGGCCGCTCGGAGATCCTCGCCGGGGAGTGCAGGGAGATGCTCAAGTGCATCCGCTGCGGGGCGTGCATGAACGTCTGTCCCGTCTACCGCACCGTCGGCGGCCATGCCTATGGTGCGACCTATCCGGGCCCGATGGGGATGGTCCTGACGACCCTCCTCAGCGGCATGGCGGCCGCCCACCCGCTGGTCGACGCCAGCACCCTGTGCGGGGCGTGCGTGGAGGTCTGCCCGGTGAAAATCCCGCTGGTCCCCCTCATTCTCAAGCTGCGGGAGCGTCGGGTACGAGAGGGCTTTGCGGACCCCAAAACGAACCTGGGGATGCGGCTGTTCGGAGCGGCGGCCGGCTCGCCCTCCCTCTTCGCCGCGGGCGAGCACCTCTCCCGCCTTTTCTGGCCTCTGATCCGGAGAATCGGCGGCGAGAACGTCGCCGGGCGGCTGCCGACGCCGGCGGCCAAACCTTTTCATGCGATGGTGCAATCGGAATGATTACAAAAGGGCGAGGATGGCCGAAGACGTTTCCACATCGGAGGATGCCGTGAACCGCGAGGAACTGATCGCCTGCTTCCTGGAGAATGCCGGCAAGGCCGCAGCCGGCGTCAGGAGCGTCGCCGACTCCGCCGGTCTGCTCAGGGCGCTGGCCGAACTGGTGCCGACGGGAGCAGCGGTCTACTGCCCGGCGGCGTCGCAACTGGAACAAGAGGTGGCCACCTCCTTCCCGCAGCGCGTGATCGACTACGCCGTCGCCGAGGTGACCGTCGAGGAGGTTCTGGCAGGGATCGCCGAGACCGGGAGCATCGTCTGCGTGGGCAGCGAAGGCCGGGCGGTGCAGGCGAGCCTTCTCCCCGCGCACCACGTGGCCATCCTTCCGGCCGGAAAGATTTTCGCCACTCTGGACGACTTTTTCGCAACTTTAGTGGCGATCCCGCCGGCCAATATTGCCGTCATCACCGGGCCCTCCCGCACCGCCGACATCGAGCTGACGCTCGCCATCGGCGTCCATGGCCCCGAACGGCTGGATGTGATCGTTCTCTGAGCGGTATTCCCTCTCCCAAACAGCAAAGCCCGCCGGATGCGGGCTTTGCTTCCTTCCCGGCGATCACTGCAAAGGAGCGGGTCCGGCTGCTAGCCGGTGCAGCGTACCACCAGTACCGTCACATCATCCGGCAGCGGCCCCTCCTGTTCCGTCAGTCCCACCAGCCGTTCGACCATCTCTTGAGCGCTGGCCGCCTCGTCCAGGTGCCTGGCCAGGGTGCGGCTGTCCAGGGCCATCTCCGGTCTGGCATCCACCAGCCCGTCACTGTAAATGACCAGGGTGTCGCCTTTGCCAAAACGGATCGTTCCTTCCTGGTAGACCTTCGGGCCCGGGACCCCGAGGGGAAGTCCACGGGGGGCAAGTCCCTCGACGGCTCCGTCTCTGAGTCGAAGAAAGACATAGCCGTGACCGCAGTCGACGAAAGTGAGGCGGCGCTCGGCCGCAAAGAGTTGCCCCAGGAACAGGGTCACGAAGCTTTCGGCGTTTTCGAGATCGGGGAGCACGGCAGACTCGGTCAGACGCAGGGCCTCCGACGGTCGATTGTGCCCTACGGAGCGCATAGCGGCCCTGACGGTTGCCATGAGCATGGCAGCTGCCATCCCTTTGCCCATGACATCGCCCAGGGTGAGTGCCCACACACCCTGGCACACCTCCTGCCAGTCGAAGAAATCGCCGCCGACTTGTTTGGCGGGCAGGCAGCGGGCGGCGATGTCGAAACCTGGGATGTGCGGATAGCTGCGCGGCAGGAGCTTCGCCTGGACCTCCGCCGCGTAGACCAGTTCGACCTGCAGCAGGTAGCGGCGCATCTCGCTTTCGCGCAAGGCTTCTTCTGCCCTTTTCCGTTCACTGATATCCCTGATCATCCCGATATTTCCGGTCGGGACGCCCCGGCTGTCGATGCTCTTCATCGCGTACAGCTCGCCGGTGAAAACCTCGCCGTTCTTCCTGCGGAAACCGAGTTCCAGTATCTTTCCTGCGACCGGTTCCCTGTAGTCGTAGATTTCCCGACCTGTCAGCTGATAGCCCTCTTCGTCGGCGTAGAGGAGTCTGGCGCTCTTCCCCTCCACCTCTTCCAGTTCATAGCCGAAGACCTCTCTCAGGGCCGGTTGGTTGACGTGCTGAATCGTGCGGTCGTGATCAGAGACGAAGATGACGTCGCGAATGCTGTTGAAGAGGTTCTGATAACTCTCCGCCCGCTCCCGTATCTCGATGTAGGCTCGTGCCAGCTCTGCTTCCGCCTTTCTCAGCTCGGCTCGTTCACTGGCCTCGCTCAACGCCCGGGTGACCGCCGGCACCAGCCGGGAGAGCTTGTTTTTCAGGACGTAGTCGGTGGCGCCATTCCGCAGGGATTCGATGGCCGCTTCTTCCCCCAGTCGGCCGGAGACGAAGAGGAAGGGCAGATCGGGGTGCTTTTCCCGGACGATGGCCAGCGCGGTCATGCCGTCGAAGCCGGGCAGAGCGAAATCGGCGAGAATCACATCGAACCCGCCTTCCTCCAGAGCTGCGACAAAATCTTCGCGGGTGGCGACCACCCGCACATGGCAGCCGACACCTTCGGCGGCCAGGGTCGCCTGCACCAGTTCGGCGTCGGCCGGGTCGTCTTCGAGATGGAGTATCCGCAGATGCTGACTCATTCCGGCAGGCCCTTCTTGCCACTCGCCGGGGGCGGCTCGTTGATGATCGCCCAGAAGGCGCCGAGCTCCTTGACCGCATTCATGAAATCACAGAAGTTGACCGGCTTGACCACGTAGGCGTTCACTCCCAGACGGTAGCTTTCGATCATGTCCCGTTCTTCGCGAGAAGAGGTGAGGACTACCACCGGAATGAATCTCAGGTTTTCGTCGGACTTGATGATGCGCAGCACCTCCAGACCATCCACCTTGGGGAGCTTGAGATCGAGGAGGATCACCGCCAGATTGCCGTCGTTGCGGCCGGCATATTTCCCCCGCCGATAGAGGTAATCCAGGGCTTCTTCCCCGTCCTTGGCCAGCTCGACGCCATTGGCGAGATTGTGTTCGGCCAGGGCTTCGAGGGTGAGCTCTGCATCGTTGGGGTTGTCCTCAACCAGCAGGATTCGTTTCAATGCGACCATGGGTCATTTCTCCTCTGTTTTTGGCAGCGAAAACCAGAAGGTCGCGCCACCGTCCACTGTGCCTTCAGCCCAGGTCCGGCCGCCGTGCCGGTGAATGATGCGCCGGACGTTGGCCAGGCCGACGCCGGTTCCGGCGAACTCTTCCGTGCTGTGCAGGCGCTGGAAGAGGCCGAAGAGTTTCTCCACGTACCTGGGATCGAAGCCGACGCCGTTGTCCCTGACGTAGAAGAGCGTCTCCTCCGGCTGGTCGCAGACCGCCCCGATCTCGATCCTCGCGCGTGGACGCGTTTTGGTGAACTTCAGGGCATTGGTGAGCAGGTTCACCATCACCAGACGCATCATCGCCGGGTCCGCCTCGACCACGGGCAGGGGGGAGATCTCCCAATCGATCTGCCGCCCCCTGGTTTCCGCTTCCAGGTCGGCGATGATCTCTTGCACCATCCGGTCGACATCGACCCTGGTCTTCATCATCTCGGCACGGCCCATCCGGGAGAAAGCGAGCAGGTCATCGATCAGCGCCCCCATCTTCTCCGCCGCCTCGGAGATTACTCGCAGGTAGTGCAAGCTCTTCTCGTCCAGGGCGCTGAGGTCCCGTTTGTTCAAGAGTTCCACGAATCCGGTCACATGGCGCAGCGGCGCCCGCAGGTCGTGGGAGACCGAATAGCTGAAGGCTTCCAGTTCCTTGTTGGCGGCTTCGACCTGCAGGACATGGCGGTTCAGTTCCTCGTTCAGTTCGTTGATCTTTCTCTCGGCCCGCCGGCGGTTCAACGCCTCGACAAAGGCCACGGAAAGCGCCTCGATCTCCTGTTGGTCGGCCAGAGTATATCCCGCTTCCTTGTTAGCCAGGGCTATCATGCCGGTTACTCCGCCCCTCAATTTCAGCGGAACACCGAGAAAGGAGGTGATCGATGGATGGCCAGGCGGCTTTTCTACCGCATCGGGATGGGAAGCCGGATCATTGATGATCCAGGACCTTCCCTCACTGAGCCCGATCCGGTTGATCCCCCGGTTCGGCATGTTCTTGAGCATTTCGACCGCCTCCGGACGGGGAAAGGGGCATGCCACCCAGCCCGCATCGCTGAGGGTGGTCGTGTCGAAATGCCCCTGCGGGTTCAGCTCACCGATAAAACCGTAGGCGCTGCCGGAGAGTTCTTCGGCAATTCCGAGACAGCTCCGCGCCACCTCCTCTTCGGTTTCACAGTCCGGCGTCTCCCTGAAGATCCGGATGATCGCTTTCAGCAGGGAAACCTGCCTCCGGGTCTGCTCATCCGTTTGTCCGGCATCGTCAAACATTTGCTCTGGATTATCGGCGTTGCGGAATTCTCTGGTCATCTTTTCTCCTTGACGGTTGTATGTGGCTGATCGCCCTGCTGAAGACGAAAGGCAGCATCAGGCAGGCAGCCTTCTGTTTTCCTTAATGATTATGCCACTCATCCCGAGGAAGGCAACGGGGTTTGGAATTTGCGAACAGGTTGTATCGGATCCGAATCAACGTCCGCCGGATATCCTGTCGGGAACGGCAAGCCCATCCGGAAATGCTATAGTTTTGTTCAGAGAGGTTCGCCGACGCCGACGGGAAATACCCGTCATCATTCTGTTCTCCGTAATCAGGGCATTTCCATGAACCTGCTGCTCATTGTTTTTGGCCTCGGTCTTGTCGTGCTTTTCACGGTTCTGCTCGTCCGGACCCTGCGGTTTTCGGCCCGGACGGCACCGGTTCCGCCTGCCGCCGCGATTGCTGTGGACAATGACGAGGCCGTCCGCCGCCTGGCCTTGGCCCTGCGCTTTCGGACGGTCTCGCAGGAGGATCCGGTTCAATTCGCCGGAGAAGTTTTTCAGGCTTTTCATGCCTGGCTTGCCGAGGCCTTTCCCGGGGTGCACGCCTCCCTGCAGAAGGAGACAGTCGGCGGCTTCGGCCTGCTTTTTACCTGGCCGGGAACCGAGGCAGCCCTGCGGCCGGTCCTGCTGATGGCCCACCAGGATGTGGTTCCCATCAGCCCGGAGACGGAACCGGACTGGACACATCCCCCCTTCGCCGGGGAGATCGCCGAAGGGCATGTCTGGGGCCGGGGCGCCCTGGATGACAAATCGAGCCTGATGGGGATTCTGGAGGCGGTCGAGGCGCTGCTGGCGGCAGGATTTCAGCCCCGGCGCACACTCTACCTGGCTTTCGGCCAGGACGAGGAGATCGGCGGAACGCAAGGGGCCGCCAAAATCGCCGGCCTGCTCCGACGCCGGCAGGTGCGGCTGGAATATATCCTGGATGAAGGCGGATTCGTCGCCGAAGGGCTGATACCCGGACTTGCCGTCCCGGCGGCCCTGGTGGGGATTGCGGAAAAGGGGTACCTGACGGTGGAGCTGAGCGTGGCGGGCGAGGGGGGGCACTCCTCCATGCCGGAGCGGCACACAACCATCGGCATCCTCAGCAGTGCCCTGGTCCGGCTGGAGGAGAACCCCTTTCCGGCCGACCTCTCCTTCTCCCGCCTGTTTTTCGCCGGAGTCGCCTCTGGTATGCCCTTCCCCAAACGGCTCGTCCTGGCCAATCAATGGCTCTTTGCTCCCTGGATCGAGAAAATGCTGGGTCGATCCGCCGAAATGAATGCCGGCATCCGCACCACCATCGCACCCACCCAGCTCAGCGCGGGAGTGAAGGAGAACGTATTGCCGGTCCGGGCCACGGCAGTGGTGAATTTCCGGGTCATGCCGGGGGAGCAGACGGAAGGGGTAATCGAACGGGTGCGGAAGATCGTTGACGATTCCCGGGTGCAGATCCGGGCCAGGGCGGTTCGCAGCGAGCCGTCGCCGGTTTCGGATGTCCGCGCCGCCAGTTACGGCATGCTGGAGCGGACGATCCGCCAGGTCGCGACCGGGGAGGAGCTGTTGGTGGCGCCTTATCTGGTGGTCGGCGCCACCGATTGCCGTTACTACAACGACCTTTGCGACAATATCTACCGCTTTTCCTTCATCCGCATTGGACACGAAGATTTAAAGAGGGTCCATGGGACTGATGAACGAATTTCGGTGAAAGGCTATGCGCAACTGGTCCGCTTCTACGCCCAACTGTTACGGAATACGCAGGAGCTGTAGTCAGGGGGGAAACCCAGTTGCGTAGGAAGGGATAAGGAGGGTTTTGTCGTTTCCGGCGATATTTTTCGGTCAGCGATGGTCTGTCGAACGCAGATAAGGGCGGATGCACGCAGATAAAACCTTGATCCTTGGCTAGAAGCGACCCTAAAAATCTTGGTTTTATCCGCATTTATCCGGTGTTATCTGCGTTCAATTCGATGTTTTTTTTAACCTTCAGGCAAATCTGTCAAGGCAGAATTCTTCAATTGCCGAACACCAGCGCCGCCCACCACGCGCCCAACACCGTTGCCGCACTGGCCAGCGCCAGCAGCGCGTTGAGTCCTCGGCCCGGCCGGCCGAACCTGTCCAGCAGAAAGCCCGTCGCCAGTCCCAGCAGGAGGCCGAAGGCGAATCCGAAGAGATGTGCCCCCAAATCGGTGCGCTCGCCCTCGCTGCCGAGGAGGGCCAGCAGCCCGAGCGCCGCAGCGACCGGCAGCGGCCAGCGCCGGCGCAACTGTTGGCGGTAATTTACCAGGCTGAGCGCGGCGAGCAGACCGACCGCGCCGAAGACGGCAGTCGAGGCGCCCACCGCGCGATGGTCCGGCTGCTGCAGGAAGGCGTTCGCCAGGTTGCCGAGGCAGCCGGCGGCGAGCAGCAGGCTCCAGGCGAGGCCCGAGCCGAGATCGCGACAGAGCCGGACCATGAAGATTCCGCCGAGGGTCAGGTTGCCCAGCAGGTGCAGCCAGCCGGAGTGCAGGGTGAGGGCGGTGACCGGCCGCCACCACTGGCCGGCGAGAATCAGTTCGGCGTGGGCGTTGCCGAGAGTGATCCAGTCGACCGGGCGATGGCCGGGGAGGTCGAGATCGAGCAGAGTGAGGTTGTGGAAGGTGGCCAGCAGGAGGAGCACCGAGACGGTTGCCAGTCGGTTGTCAGCGAAGGGGGTCTGCGGCGGCAGGGGCGGGGGCCAGTTGCGGTTTTCAGCTTCGAACCGGCTCAGCTCCTCCCGTGCGACCTCGAAGCGGTCATCCGGTACCAGCAGCTGCCAGCCGAAGCCGCGCCGCTCGGCGCGGCAGGGGATCCCGCGCGCCTCCAGGACCAGGAGCCAGTTGTGCAGCCGGCGCCCGGAAAGGGTGGTGGGGGAAGCGGGATGGTCCAGTTTGGCGGGGACTGCCCGCCAAACCTCCGTTGCTGCGATTTCGGGTTCTTGCTCCATAGGCATTGTCTCGCAGGTCGGCTGCTGCATTTACTTAGTATCATCGCAGATCGGAGCGGCCGCGTCATCCCCTTTCCCGGTCATGTTTCCGGGCAAGGCAGCGGGCGGGGTGCAGGCTATTGACATCGTCGGCCGCTAACCACATACTTTCTGTCAGTTCTCCCCGGTAAGGGGGCAATAGGATCCCGGACGAGTTTCGAAGGAGGTGCGACCATGGCGAGAGGGACGATGATGAGAGCTGGAGCGAGCCTGTTGTGGTCGTGCGCATTGCTGACAATGCTGTTGACAACGGGGGGAATGGAGGCCCGGGCGGAGGTGATGCCGAATCTTGATTTTCAGCTCGGTGCCGGCTACCGTCAGGACCAGTTCGACTGGAATATCGCCGGCACCCCCCAGGGGACCAGCCCCAATGTCCTTTCCGAGCTGGAGTGGAAGGACCTGGAGATTTACCAGGTGCGGGCAAAGGCAAAGGCGGTCATCGACCTGGAGAATTTCCCATCCTTCGATGCCTGCGTCAAGGGTTCGCTCGGCTACGGCTGGATCGTCGACGGCGAAAACCAGGATTCGGATTTTCTGGGGGACAATCGCACCCTCGAGTTCTCCCGCTCCAACAACAAGGCCGAGGATGACGATGTGCTCGACGCTGCCCTCGCCATCGGACCCCGGTTCGGGTTCCGGGAGGGGATGCTCATCGTCACCCCTCTAGTCGGCTATTCCTATCACGAGCAGAACCTGCGCATTACCGACGGTGTGCAGACCGTCGCCAACCAGGCGCTGGCGGACGCTGTTTTAGGCCCCGGCGAGGTGGTTCTGCCGCCATTGGGACCCTTTCCTGGTCTCAACAGTACCTACGAAGCCGAGTGGTATGGGCCCTGGCTCGGCGTAGATCTTGAGATCCGGCCGTCGGGTCGTCTCACTCTCACCGGTTCGGTCGAATATCACTGGGCCGACTACGAGGCCGAAGCGGACTGGAACCTGCGGTCGGACCTGGCCCAGCCGACGAGCTTCAAGCACAGCGCGGACGGCGAAGGAATCGTCCTTACCGCCGCTGCCGCCTGGAGCCTGGGGGAGCGGTGGAGCGTGGAACTGAGCTACGATTTCGCGGACTGGGAGACCGACCCCGGCAGGGACCAGGTCTTTTTAGCCGACGGCACGGTTGGTGGAACGCGGCTGAACGAGGTGAACTGGGAGTCGCAGGCGATCATGCTGGGGGCCACTTACCGGTTCTTCTGATCATCCGTCCAGCCAGGGGAGCTGCATGCAAGTCTCCGAACCGATGACCCTGTTCACCGACTACCTGCTGGCCGGCCTCGTTTTCTATCTGGGTGCGCGGCTGCAGGCTGTCTGGCGCCGCTCGGGACAACAAGCGGTCCGCTGCTGGGCTGTGGGCTTTTACGCTTCGGCCACCGCCGCCCTGGCCGGGGGGAGTTATCACGGTTTTCTGCCCTATCTCGAAGGTCTCCCATCTTTTCTGCTTTGGAAATTCACCGTCTTCGCTGTGGGACTGGCAGCTCTCTGCCTGTTCGCCGGCGCCGTCTTTGCCACCCTTTCCGGCGCTCCGAGAAAATGGCTGCTGGCCCTGGCCGGCCTGAAATTCCTGGTCTATGTGGGCTGGATGAGTGGCCACGACGACTTCCGCTTCGTCATCTACGACTACGCGCCCGCTCTGCTCGGCGTGTTTCTACTGGCGATTCATGCGGCGCTTGCACGGCGTGAACGCTTCGCTCCCTGGCTCACCGGCGGCGTGATCGTCTCATTTGCCGCCGCCGGCATCCAGGCCAGCGGCCTGAGGCTGCACGAGCATTTCAATCATAACGATCTCTATCATGTCGTTCAGATGGGGGCCTTCTGGTTGTTCTACCGGGGCGGGATACTGCTGCGGGATCGCTGAGCGGGGGAGAAGGCGGGCAGGAAAAAAGCTTTCATAGGTCCCATGAGTCTCATGAGTCCCATGGGACCTATAGGACTTATAGGACTTATGGGACCTATGAAAAGCAATGCTTATTCGAACTGGGTTCGGAATTCGGCTAGTTCGCGGCGCAGGGCGGCCAGCTCATCGCGCAGGGCCGCCACCTCTGCTTCGAGACGGGCGACTCGCTCGTTTTCGGCCATGACCTGCACCCGTGCGGCTTCGGGTGCCGCGGTCTGCGCCTCATCCGGAAGCTGCGGCTCGCCGGCGAGCAGGTGCATGTAGCGGTGCTCCTTACGTCCGGGCTGGCGGGGGAGTTTGATGACCAGGGGGGATTCTCTCTCCTGCAACTCCTGCAGGATTGCCTCGACGTCCTCCAGCGAGGGGAAGGGGTGCATGCGCTCGGCACGGCCGCGCAGTTCGCCGACGGTCTGCGGTCCGCGTAGCAGCATCTCACCGAGGATGGCCAACTCCGGCGGTTCGAGGAAGAGCTTGCCGGCCAGGGCGTGGCGGTATTTGGGGACCCGGCCCCCGTCGGCGGCCTGCATCGCCAGCCCCTTGAAGCGCAGCCCGTCGAGGGCGCGGACCACATCGGTCTCCTCGATATCCATCACGGGGTCGCGGTTCGACTTCTGGTTGCAGGCGTTGGTCAGGGCGTTGAGGCTCAAGGGGTAGTACTCAGGTGTGGTCATCTCCTTCTCGACCAGGCAGCCGAGCACCCGCACTTCGATGTCGTTCAGAACCTGTTCCATTGAACCCTCTATTCTCTGCACGTAGGGGCACGGCGCGCCGTGCCCTGATTGACCATATCGAACCTTTTAAAAACCGGGCACGACGCGTCGTGCCCCTACGAGGTTCAATCCCGATACCGCTTGAGCAGGTCGTGATAGGCGTCGATGCGGCGGTCACGCAGGAAGGGCCAGATGCGCCGAACGGCTTCGCCGCGCTGCCGGTCGATCTCCACCACCAGAACTTCCTCGTTGGCCTCATCCGCCCGCGCCAGCATCTCTCCCTGGCAGCCGGCTACAAAGCTGCCGCCCCAGAAGAGGGCTCCGGCCGTCTGCCCGCTGGAGTCGGTCTCGAAACCGACCCGGTTGACGCTGACGACCGGCAGCCCGTTGGCCACTGCGTGGGCGCGCTGGATGGTGGTCCAGGCCTCGCGCTGCCGCTGCTGTTCCTCCGGGGTGTCGTTCGGATCGAAGCCGATGGCGGTCGGGTAGATGAGCAGCTCGGCCCCGGCCATGGCCATCAGGCGGGCCGCCTCGGGATACCACTGATCCCAGCAGACCAGCACCCCCAGCCGTCCGGCCGAGGTATCGATGGGGTTGAAGCCGAGGTCGCCGGGGGTGAAGTAGAACTTCTCGTAGTAGCCCGGGTCGTCGGGGATGTGCATCTTGCGGTACCGGCCGGCGATGGAACCGTCCTTCTCCA